>Ga0208198_1000646_pt1 | contig 36787 bp, 34 predicted proteins | sample AD_JPNTR2_MetaG_FD_184446 | JGI IMG/M metagenome (GOLD analysis project Ga0208198, IMG submission 184446) | Active sludge microbial communities of municipal wastewater-treating anaerobic digesters from Japan - AD_JPNTR2_MetaG (SPAdes) (version 2) | ecosystem: Engineered > Bioreactor > Anaerobic...
TTTCGGAAGGGTCTGTCAACGGACAGGGAAAATGTCATGGGTTAGGTACTAAAACGGGACAGGGACGAGGTCCACTTCCTTTAGGAAGTGGGAAATGTCATCCCCCCTAGGGTATCTGCTCAAGACAATGCTCCGGGATCCTCTTTCTGCTAACCCTCTTTTCGTACTCCCTTTTCCATGGATGGTCAGGTCCGGGAGTCCAGGGCTTTCTCATTCCTTCTTCCGTGGATAATGCTGTCGTGTTCTCTTTCGCCAGGGTCTTCTTCGTCTCCTCTTCCTCGACCCTTACCAGTTCGTAGAAGGTCCCCTGGTGGTGCAAAACCGTTCTCCCGTCCAGGAGGTTCAGGACCTCCACCTCAACCCCTTTGCGGAATAGGACCTTTCTGCCCTGGGAGTCCAGGGCGGACCACTTCCGGCCCTTCCACGACAGAGTAGAATCGCCGGTCATCTTCCGGAAGACCCTGCGGCACAGTATGAGGGCGAGGTCCTCCTTTGAAGGCGCCGGCATGAAGGCCGTCGCTTCATCCTTAGGCGGGACGGCAAAGAGATCGTTATGCCTGGTCCTGTAGGAAGCGAGGAAGGCATTGGCCTCCTCTGGTGTGGATACCCCCGCCACCCTCAGGTCGACCACCAGGCGGTGCTGCAAGGTCCCCCAGAGCCTCTCTATACGACCCTTAGCCTGGGGTGAGAGGGCCTTGATGCCCAGGATCTCCAGGGCCTTGCCGAACTGGGTCCTCCCTTCCCCGGCTCCCCGCAGCTCCTCTGTGAGGGAGAGCTTTGAAGGGTTGGGGGAAAAGAAGATGGAGTGGGCGTCGGAATACAGGGACCCGGGGATCCCGTAACTTTAGGATGGTCTCTTCCAGGACGTGGAAGTAGCCGTCAAGGCACTCCGTGCGCTCGAACCTCAGGGCCGTGACGCTGCCCGTGGCGTCATCGATGGCGCCGTGAAGGGTGATCATTGAGCCGTTGGAGAGCCAGTCGAAGGGGGAGGCGTCTATTTGGAGCATCTGGCCGAAGCGCTCCATCCGGGCCCTCCTCCTTCGCTTCCTGGGTCCCTTATGGGAGAAAGGATTCTTCAAGCCTGCTCCTTTCAGGATCCTGGTGATGGTCTTGGGGGAGACGGACCGCCCCGCTTCGGCAAAGAGCAGCTCCGACATGTGGCTGGCGCTGGCCCCCTTCCACAGGCCAACGGCACGCTCTGCCACCAAGGCCCTTATGTTGGTGGGGATGAAGTTGGAAGGCTTGTGGCCGGTGTTGCCGTGGACCAGCGATGACGCTCCCGCCTCCTCGTAGCCGGTCTTTATCCTCTGGATCTGCCGCACCGACAGCCCCAAAGCGGCTGAAGCCTCCCTGCTGGTTATCACCCCGCCCGTCACCTCTTCAAGAACATGAAGTCTCCGCGCCTGCTTGATGGACAACCTGATGTCACCCTCGTTCTTCATGGGATACATTCTCTAACAAAACCCAGGGGGGGTGACATTTCCCCCTTCTCAAGAGAAGGGGACCTCGTCTCTGTCCCCTTAAGGGGTGACATTATCCCTGTCCGGCGACAACCTTGCGCGGGGCGCCTTGCAAAAATATTCTCCTTGCGGATATAATGACCCGTGGCTTTCGGGCGACTAGCTCAGCGGAAGAGCGCTTCCCTCACACGGAAGAGGTCACAGGTTCGAACCCTGTGTCGCCCACCATTGGTTCTTTTCCCTCCCCTTATTCCCCACTTGAGAAGTAAAGCAAAGCTCCCCGGCCTTAAAAAATGTTCCAGGAAACCGATGAAGAGTTGAAAAAAGGTCCGCTTCCCCTGGCTTAAGGGAGCGGACCGCCGGCTATCCCTTCATCGTAGAAATTCTCAAAGGCCCATCACAATGGTCTGGTCCCTGCTCGGCCCGACCCCCACCAACACGATGGGGACCCCCGTTTGCTCCTCGATGAAACGGATGTAATCCCTCGCGGGACGGGGGAGGTCTTCGAAAACTCGGCAGCCCCCTAGGTCCATTTTCCAGCCCTCCATGGTCCGGTAGACCGGTTCGACGGAGTCGAGAAAGATCGAGTTACCCTTGTAGGGGAGGTCTTCACCCTCGTCGGACCTGTAACCTGTGCAAACGGGGATGGCGTCGAACCCAGAAAGGACGTCCAGCTTCGTCAACGCCAGGGCGTGGATGCCGTTGATCCTGACGGCGTACTTCAGGGCCACAAGGTCAAGCCATCCGCAGCGCCTGGGCCGCCCAGTGGTGGCGCCGAACTCCCCGCCTCTTTCGCGCAGGGTTTCCCCCTGTTCTTCCTTAAGTTCTGTCGGGAAAGGCCCCTCGCCGACCCGGGTATTGTAGGCTTTGACCACACCGGTGACGCGTCCCACCAGGGAAGGACCCAGTCCCGCCCCGACGCAGGCCCCCCCGGCCACCGGGCTTGAACTGGTCACAAAGGGGTAGGTTCCATGATCCAGGTCCAAAAGAGTTCCCTGGGCGCCCTCGAAGAGGACGTTGCTCCCTCTCTCCAGGGCTTCGAAAATGGTCAAGGAGGCATCGCCCACGTAGGGCTTAAGCCTCTCACCCCACGAACAGGCCTGTTCGTAGATCTCCCCGAAGGCCAGGGGCTCTTCGCCATAGATCCTGGTGAGGTACCTGTTCTTGATCTCCAGGTTGAAGGACAGCTTCTCCCTCAACGCATCCTCGCAAAGCAGGTCTTCGACTCTTATGCCGCAGCGGTTGACCTTGTCCATGTAGCAGGGGCCAATCCCCCTGTGGGTGGTACCGATCTTCTTTCTGCTTCCCCTCAGTCTTTCCTCCATACTGTCCAGTTTCTTGTGGTAGGGCATCACGACATGGGCGGCACCGCTGACCACCAGCCTCGCTCTGTCCTTGCCCCTTTCCTGGAGGTCCGTCAGTTCATCGAGGAGCTGTTGCGAATCTATCACGACACCGTTGCCGATGACGCAGGTCTTGCCTGAATAGAGCATCCCCGAGGGAAGTAGGTGGAAAACGTACTTCTCCCCGTCGACCATTACCGTGTGCCCAGCGTTGGCACCTCCCTGGTAGCGGACCACCACGTCCACGGTGTGAGCCATCGCGTCAACGACCCTGCCCTTTCCCTCGTCACCCCATTGGGTACCGACGATAATCTCCACTCGACCTCTCATAGGGTCATTCCTCCCAGCCGCCCATACTTTTTCGCGCCAGGTAATCGGGCACGGTCACGAATTCTACATCCTCGGGGGTCATTTCCCGCAACTTCGGGAGAAAATCCAGGGTCCCCGGCCTGGCGTGGCATATCGCCACGGCCCCCCCGTACTTTCGGGCCCTGGAAAAGGCTTTGCGGAACTGTTCCCGGAGGAAACTCTCATCGTCATAATGGTCAAGGAAAAAGCGATTACTCGCGGCCGGGAGCCCCTTCTCCAGGGCCACGTTGTAGGCCACCGATCCGCCGGAGGTCCTGCTGTCTACGAAAAAGAGCCCCTCGGCCTTCAGTTCGAGCATGACGCCGCCCATGGCCCGTGGGTCTTCGGTCGCCCTTGAGCCCTGGTGATTGTTTAGGCCCGCCGCCCCCGGTAGCGACCAGAGGGCATTCCTCACGGCCGCCCTGACGGCACCGGGGTCCATCCCAGCCCTTACGAGGGCCTTGGGGTCACCGGGGTAGCCCTTGGCCTCCATGGGCATGTGCACCAGGAAAGGGATGCCGTGATCACCGGCGATCCTGGCCGTCGCCTGGCTGAAACGCTGGTAGGGGATGATCGCCCAGGTCACAGGGATCGGTATCGACGCCAGGCGTTTCGCCGCCTCCAGGGAAAAACCCAGGTCGTCCACGATGACGGCTACGGCGGGAGGCTCGACGAACCCGGCGCAACACCGGGAAGCCCCGGGGAAAACCAGGATGAAGAGAGCGATCAAAAGGAGCTTATCAACTGCTTTTTTTCTTTGTCCCATCTATAAGGCCCTTGAGTTCCTCTATAGCCCTCTTCAGTTGGGCGTCGTTCTCCCTGTCCTTAACGAATTCTCCCTCAACCTCTATATCCGGCGACAGCCCAACCTTGTCGATCACGGTGCCCGCAGGGGTGTAATACTTTGCTATGGTGACGAAGATCCCCGACGAATCTGAAAGATTGAAGAGGGTCTGCACCGACCCCTTCCCGAAAGACTGTTTGCCCACGATCACAGCCCTCCCATGGTCTTTGAGAGCACCGGCGAGGATCTCGGAGGCGCTGGCGCTACCTTCGTTGATCAGCACTACTATCGGAAGACCGGTTATGGTTCCCTTCCTCGCGTAATACACCTCGTTGGCACGGTCGAAACGTCCACGGGTGCTGACGATGACCCCGTCATCGAGCAGGAGGTCTGCTATTTCCACGCAACTATTCAGGAGGCCCCCCGGGTTGTTCCTCAGGTCGATCAGGAGACCGTCGGCTCCTTGTTCCGAGAGGTCGTGGACGGCTTTTCGAAAATCGGGCAGGGTCTTCAGGTTGAACTGGGTTATCCTCACAAGCCCGGCCTTGTCTTCCAGCAGTTCCGATTTCACGGTCTGGATCTTAATGCTCTCCCTTTCGATCTCGAACTTGAGCAGTTCGTCCTCGGCCTCGCGCCTGATCCAGATGACGACCTTCGTCCCCGGCTCCCCCCTCAGGGCGTGGACCACTTCGTTCTGGGGCCAACCAAGGATCACCTCATCATCGATCTTGACGATCTGGTCCTTTGGCTTGAGGCCGGCCCTGTCGGCCGGTGTGTCCTCAATGGGGCTCACGACCAGGGTCTTCCCGTCCCGCTGGCCTATATAGATTCCCAGGCCGCCGTACTCCCCCTGGAGTTCGATCTCTTCTTCCTTGAGCTCGTCAGGGTCGACGAAACGGGTGTAGGGATCCTTCAGCGACGAGACCATGCCCTTGATCGCGCCGTGGAGGAGTTCCGTTTCGGAAATGTGTTCCTCACCGTCGACGTGGTAGGTCTCAAGGATGACGCGGGCCTGCTTCATGAGCCACAGGTTCTGGAAGCTGAAAGGAGCGGACTTGAAAAGGTCCATCTCGTTGAAGGCGACCGCCGACAGTACGCCTCCCACGAGGAGAGCGCCCACCACGGCCCCGATGAAAATATCCCTTGCCCGACGAAACATTTTTCTATTCCACCCTTCAGACTACGCTACCTGCCGAGGTATGATACAGGATTCTTCGCCTCTCCGTTCACCCTTACTTCGAAATGAAGGTGCGGTCCCGATGCCACCCCGGTGTTGCCCACGTTCCCAATGACCTCCCCGCTCTTGACCACCTTTCCCTCTTCGACTCTGATCTGGGATAGGTGAGCATAGACGGTGGACAGGTCTCCGCCGTGGTCAAGTATGATGATCTGACCATAACCCCGAAGCCAGCCTGCGAAAAGCACCTCACCGGCGGCGGCCGCCTTGACCGGGGTTCCCGCCGGCGCCCTTATATCGAGGCCTGTGTGCATAATCTTGGTCTTGAACACGGGGTGCACCCTCGTGCCGAACTGGCTGCTTATCTCCCCCCTGATAGGCCAGGCAAGTTTCGCCCCCGAAGGCAGGTAAACGGTCGGGACACCGGCCCTGGACTCCTGCATCTTCCTTTTCTGGGTCATGAGTTCACGGATCTTGCCCTGAAGTTCCTTCTGGGATTCTTCCAGTTCCCGGGCGGCCTTCTGGTGCAGGTTCTTCTGCTTCGTCAAGGCGTCCAGGGACTGTTTCCTTTGCGCCTCGGAATTTTTCAGCTCTTTCCGGTCATTCTCCAGGCTTTCCTTTTGCTTGACCAGCAAGGACTTCTGGTCAAGCATCTGTTTCCTGGCTGATTCCAGTTTCATTTTACTCTCCTTCATGGCCACGATCCTGCGTTCGTCCTCCCGGGCCATCCTGGCGAGTAGGTAGGCATTGGTGAGGGCCTCATGGGTGCTGCTCGACGAGAGCAGGAGGTTGAACTCCGCGACACCTCCGTACTTGTAGATCGCCTCGAAACGCCTGGCGAGGTAACCCCTGGTCTTTGCCAGTTCCGCCTCGGTGCTCTCGATCTCGGCGGTCAGCCCCTTGATCCCCAGTTCCGTCTTTTCGCGCTGCAGGTCGAGGAGGGAGACTTTCTGCTTCAGAAGGGTGACGCTCTGGTCTATCCTCGATAGGTCGTCCAGGAGGCCTTGCTCCTTCCTCCGTGCCTGCTGGATCTGCTTCTGGTGGAAGGAAATCTGTTTTTTTATCGCTTCCAGGCGACCCTGTTCGTCCTTGATCTTCGAATCGATATCAGAAGGGTTGGCTCCCCAGGCTACCGCCGGTGAAAGGGTTAAAAAAAGCAGTAGGAATATCTTGGCCGAGGACCAGCCTTTTCTCTTCTTCATTATTGCCGCACCCCAGTCTTCTGTTACATGGACCTGGACGCCTGTCTGACAAAACGGGACGCGGCCAGCCAGCTGCAGACCCAGCCGACGGAGAGTCCCGCCAGGATCAAGACGCCACCCACCCTGAGGACGATGATCCTGTTGGTGAGCAACCTCAGGAAGGGAAGAGATCTCTCCAGGGTGGTGATAGCCATCCCGTAGGAAAACCACAGCAACAGTACGGAGAGCAGCGCGCCCAGCGTTCCGAGAAGGACTCCCTGCAAGACGTAGGGGAAGATCACGAAACTCCTGGAGGCGCCGACGAGGAGCATTTTCCCGATCTCGTCCTTCCTGGTGTAGACGCCGATGCGGATCGTGTTGAACAGCACCAATGCCGCCGAAGCCATGGAGACCACGAGCACGACCAAAGACAGCCTCGAGACGAAACGGGAGATCTTTTGCAACCTCTCTGCTATATCCCCAGCGTAGACGACTTCCTCCACCTCGGGCATGGCGATCAGCTCCCGGGCGATGACCGTCGCGAAGGATGCCTTTTTCACCTGCACCTCCACGCTGGGAGGAAGAGGATTTTCCTCCAGCAGGGCCACTGCTTCGGCAAGCTTTCCAAGCCTTGCCTTGAGGCGATCCAGGGCTTCCTTGGCGGTCACGATCTTCACCGAGGAGACCGAATCGTAGGAGATGGCCTTCCGAGCCACCGCCTCCAGGGCTTCCTCCGAATCCTGGACGTAAGCCTGGATAGTGAGGTCACCCTCGACCGCCTGGACAAGGTACCGGGTGTTGAGGACGAAGAGAATGCTGGCTCCCACGAGGAAGAAGACCGCCACGGAGGTGACGATCGTCAGGAAGCTCAACCCGGAATGCCTGGAGAGGAGCCTCCAGGTATCCCTGATCATGTACCTAAAGGTCCCCATCGGATCGGTACCTACCCTTCCTCTCATCCCGGATCAGGCGCCCCTTGCGGAGCTCGATGACCCTTTGGCGATAGGAATCGACGATGTACTGGTTGTGGGTCGCCACCAACAGCGTGGTCCCGGAGGCGTTGATTGACAGCAGGAGCTGGAGGATCTCGTCGGCCGTATCCATATCAAGGTTGCCCGTGGGCTCATCGGCCAGGAGGATGGAAGGGGAATTCGCGATGGCCCTTCCTATGGCCACCCTCTGCTGTTCTCCGCCGGAGATCTGTTCAGGAAAAAGGTTCCTTTTTCTCCAAAGGCCGAGCCGGTCGAGCACTTCGTTGGTCCTCTTCTGAACGCTTTGGAAGGGGACACCGATGACCTCCTGCACAAAGGCGATGTTCTCATGGACCGTCAGGTCGGGAAGGAGTCTGAAATCCTGGAAAACCACCCCGATATTCCTCCTGAGGTAGGCCAGGTTGTGGGAGGCTATCCTCCTGATGTTGATGTCGCCCACGGTGACCCGTCCCTTGGTGGGCACCAATTCCCGGGTGACGAGCCTGAGCAGTGTCGTCTTGCCGGATCCCGTGGGTCCCACAAGGTAGACGAACTCCCCCTTGTCGATGGAGAGAAAAATATCCTGGAGGGCGACGATATCCGGGGGGAACTGTTTGGTCACACCGGCGAACCGAATCTCCATCCACTACCTCCTGCGCATGGACCATACCTGGGCTGCCTCCCCAACGACTTCCCTGAAGGTCAACCCGTAGTACTCCTGGAGTTCCAGGGGAGTGCCGCTTTGCCCATAGCGGTCGCTTACGGCGACGCTCCTCACGGGCACGGGATTCTCTGAAGCGGACAAGGCCGCGACGGCTTCTCCCAGCCCCCCGATCGTATTATGTTCCTCCGCCACGACACAGCACCCCGTCCTCCTCAGCGACGATAGGATCAGGCGGGAGGGCAAGGGTTTCAGGCAAAAGCAGTCGATCACTTCGGCGTTTATGCCCTGCTGGGAGAGGATCCTGGCGGCCTTCAACGCTTCGTGGACCATGATACCACAGGCGCATAGGGTGACGCCGTCCCCCTCCAACAGGAGCCTCCCACCGCCGATGCGCATCTCGGACTCCTCGAAGGGGCCCGTGTCGGGGACATCGTCGCGTCCCAGCCTGACGTAAACGGGACCGGGATGTTCAAGGGCCGGCCTCGCCACCGAGGAGGAGGTCTCGAAGTCCGAAGGGACGAGGATGGACATCCCCGGCAGGCTTCTCATCAGTGCCACATCCTGGTTCATCTGGTGCACGGCGCCGTCTTCACCGGCGGAGAGGCCCGAATGGGTCCCGACCAGGACGACCTCGAGGTCCGGGATCGCCAGGCAGGTCCTGACCTGGTCGAAGGCTCTCGCGGTGAGGAAGGCCGACGGGGCGACAGCGATGGGTTTCTTGCCCTCCAGGGCAAGGCCCGCTGCGGTCGTCACCATATCCTGTTCTGAGGCTCCGCAGTTGACCGTCCTCTCGGGGAACAGCGAGGCAAAGGGGGTGACGATCCCGCTCCCGGCCATGTCGGCATGGAGGACCACCACGTCGTTCCTAACCCGCCCCAGCTTCTCGAGTCCCTGGCCGAAACCGGAAAGGGTACTTCTCATGGCTTCACCCCTTCTTCCATTTCATCCGAGGCCAGTTCCAGCTCCCTGAGGGCCTGTTCCATACCGTTGCGGTCCAGGGGTCGGCCGGGCTTCTCCAGCGATCCCTTTTCTGCGGAAGAAACGCCCTTGCCGGGGATGGTCCTCGCCAGTATCGCGAGCGGGAATCCACCGGGCTCCGCGGGTGCCCGCATCAGCGCTCTTTCGAGGTGATCAAAATTATGGCCATCGGCTTCCATCACCCTCCAGCCGAAGGCCTCGAACCTTTTCCTGTCCGTAGTCCCTTTGCCGGGGACCAGGGTCTGCGCCGCCGGCTGGACACTGGAATCCACCACTACCGTCAGGCCTTCGAAGCCCGGGGCGCTTGCCCTCAGGACTGATTCCCACAGGGCTCCTTCCTGGAGTTCTTCGGACCCGATGACGCAGAAAACCCTCCTGCCGTTGCCGTCCATTAGGGATGAGAGTAACAGTCCCTTGGCGATGCCTATGGCCATCCCCCTTGACCCTCCAGGTGCGTCGACGCCGGGCGTCCTGGCTTGCTCGGGCCTGCCTTGGAGCATAGCCCCCAGGCGGCGGTAATTCCAGAGTTCCTCCCTTTCAAAAAAACCCCGCCGGGCGAGGACAGCGTATAGAGCCGGGCTCGCGTTGTCCTTGCTGAAGACGAGCCGGTCCCTCTCCGGCCAGAGGGGTTCATCGGGTTTCACCTTCAGTTCCTTCCAATAGAGATAGACCAGGATGTCCACGACGGACAGCGAGGAATCCAGGTGGCCCGCCCTCGAAACGCCGGTCATCCTGACAATATCCTTCCTTACTTCCAGGGCTGTCTTTTCCAGTTCCCGCCTTTGCGAGGCCTTCATAGGATCACCTTCCTGAGAACATTCCTTCAAGGGTACGGCGAAAAGCCCCCTCCAGCGCGTCTCTCGCCTCGTGGAGCCTGGCATCGTCCCGGGTATTCCGCGGAAAAGGAGGAGGTTCCGCTCCATCCCACAGCGGCAGGCCCCAATCCTCCGCGAAGGACCTGACCTTGGGGTCATAGGGTACCGCCAGGCACGGCACATCGGCAAGGACCGAAATTAGGCAAAAGTGGAGCCTCATTCCCACGGCAGCCCTGGCGTTCGACCAAAGCGCCCGTGCCTCGGAAGCGCTTGTAATTCGGACTATCCGAAGGGGGGGTAGGAGTCCCCGGGACCGGTAGTTTTCCATGAGTGACTGGTCTTCACTGGAAAGGGCCACACCGACCAGGTCCAACCCCGACCGTTCCCAGGTCCGCATAAACGCCCGGGAGACGGCTTCAGGAAGCCCTCCACCCCAGGGCCTGATGTTCACCAGGAGGAATTCTCCATCCCCACCCGATGAGGCAAAAGGGACCATCGAGAAAACGGGGTCCGGGGCGATCTCACCGGCCAGACCCCACTCTTGCAGGATCGACATGGACCTGGCGTCCCGGACCACTCTAGCCTGGCAAAGTGAAAGGGCGTCACGGGCCAGATAGCGGGCAATACCCTTCTTGAGGGGGCCTATCGACTGGCCGAAGGCCCAGGGTCTGCAGCCTGCGAGCCGGGCCATCCTGGTCACTCCCCAGTAATAGGCGCTGGACCTCGCGCTTGTGGCATCCTGGAAGAGACCGCCGCCGCCGAGGAGAAGGGTCCTGCTCGACTTCAAGGCGGTCAGCACTTGCCGGGGACTCCAGCGGTCTATCCGTGAAGCCCCTCCGGGGTCCGCCTTCGCCTTAGGCGCGGCCGAAAGCACCGCCACCCTTTCACCCGGCACGCCGTTCTTTTTCAAAAGGTCCAGAAGGCTTTCGGCCATGAGTTCGTCGCCGAGGTTTCCGAAACCATAATAACCACAAAGGACGACGTCCAGCGGCCGGATCACCCCGCGACGACCCCCCGCCACCTTTTCCAGGCCGGGATGACCAGGAACACGAGGACCGCCGCCATGACGGAACCCACGATGAGACCGGTCCAGAGCCCGTTAAGGACGCGCAGGAGTATGAAAAGAAGGTGTGTATGGAAATGACAGAAACTGTTCACCACCGACGAAAAGGCCAACGTGGCGCCAACCCGGAAGACCTCGCGGTATTCCCTCCATATGTCCTTCCTTCTCACGACGTACCAGAGCACCAGGGCCGGGTAGCCTGCGAATATCTCCTTTGTCCTTGGCCGGGCTATCAAAAGTTGCTCCAGGTATTCACGGAGCCTGATCTCCCAGCCGGGGACGAAAGATACATTCCCGCTCCTGAGGGCCATGACGCCGGCGGCGGCGGCCAGTACGCCCACTAGGGCCAATTCACCCCAGGATGGCGGTCTCGACAGGACCTGGGTCAACGATTCTGGGTGGACCCGCCTTTTCAGGTCGTGAAGGAGCAGGATCAGCGGCGGCAGCAGGAGCGCAATCTTTACACCGGAGAAGGTGCCCATCCTCAACATGTACCAGGGGGTCCCGAAAAAGGAGGCGATGGAAAGGCCGGAAAGCACCGCCACCGCCGCGCCGCAAACCACCCCCCGAAGGGGACGCCCGAAGTAATCGAGGGCGGCCAGGGTGGCTTCGGCCGCGGCGAAGGAAGCCACCAGGGCTCCCGAGACCCGCGCGACGACCGGCACCTTCAAGGAGAGGACAGCCGCAGCCAACGAAAGGGCGATCGAGGCCGCCACTTCCTTCAGGCCGATGTCACCGCTTTCGACCGCAAGAAACCTCGCGATCAGCCTCCCCGCCAGCGCGGCCAGGACGATGCCGAGGGCGAGGGCCGCAAAGGGGCTTGTGCCCCAGCGGCCCATCGTTTCCGGCCAGCCGGTGCTGATCCCCAGGGAGTTCAGCCGCTTCGATATCCTGGCGCACTCATCGGCGAATCTTTTCAGTCTTGAGCCCGAATGGAGGTCCGAAGGCCTCACGTAAAGGATCTTGACGGAACGCTCCCGGGAAGCCCGTACAAACCTCTCCACCAGGTCGTCCCGGGTGAGCCTTCGGCTGAGGATCTCCTCCCTACTCACGCTGTGGAGCGAAAGGATGGCAGGGAAAAGGCCCATCTCCAGGGAAGTTGCGCCGATCTGTTGAGAGAACTCTACCTTGGAGACGGGGATGCCACGGTTTCGAAGAACCCCCACAAGGGGGGCCAGGTCCGGGTAACCTGCCACGAAAAGGCCTGCCGGGACAACAGAGCGTATCTCGGGATAGTCATCCAGCACCGAAGAGACAGCGAGGGCCACATCATCGCCCCCGACCCCCGGGGTCGACCCCGGACGATAAACCAGGGGGATCCCCTTCCCCTTGAGCGTCTCCAGCATGGGAAAATCTGGAATCACACCGGCCTCGAGGGTCTCGGCGAGGGAAAGGGGTAGTACCAGGGCTTCCCCCCGGTCGAGGCTGACGACCCGGCTCCCGGGATACTTTTTAAGGATGAAAGCCCTGATCTCACCGGAAAAAGGAGTCCCAGGCCGAAGGATGAGAGCCGCCGAGTCAGGGTACAGCTCTTCGGGACTCGACCGGGGGAGAAGCTCTCCCACGGATCCGAACTCCAGGTCCAGCGCTCCCGCCAGGAGCTCCTGGCCCGTCAGTTCCCCCACGGCCGCCGCTGTCAGGCCTCGCCCAAGCAGCTCATCCAGGACCTCAGGGACGGCCAATTCCGATTCCCTGGCAAGGCTTGCTATATCCCTCATATCGGTGACCAAGGCCGCCACGTTGCCCTGCCTCTCAGCCCGGATACGGGGGAGGAGCCCGGCGGCCGCTAAGAAAGCGGCAACAGTCAACGCCGCGGCAAAAAAGATGGATCGCCCTTTCCTCACGCTCTTTCACCCCACTGATCCTCGAGGGGGATCTCCATATCCTCCATCAGTCTGCTCAACGTGAAGAGGGGAAGTCCCACGACGTTAAAATAACAGCCCCTTATGGAACGGACAAGCAGCGAACCCCGCCCCTGGATGGCGTAGGCCCCGGCCTTGTCCCCGCTCTCGTTCCCCGAAAGGTAAGCCTTGATCTGCCTGTCCGTAAGGTCCCTGAAGGTGACCTCGGTCACTTCGGTCGCCGATGAGGACCGGTCTTTCCAACGAAGGGCGACACCGGTGATGACCCTGTGGGTTTTCCCCGAGAGAAGGCGGAGCATCCGGAAAGCATCATCGGGACCATCGGGTTTGCCTAGGATCGAGGCCCCGATCACGACGATCGTATCGGCAGCGATCACGACGGCTGTGCCTTGGGAAGCGCAAACCGAGTCAGCCTTCGCCTCCGCCAGCCTTCGTGCCTGCTCCCGGGGGTCGCCGCCCTCCAAAAGGCTCTCCTCGACGACGGGAGGCACGACCCTGAAGCGCCACCCAAGGTCACGAAGCAACGCTTCTCTCCTAGGGCTTGCCGAAGCCAGGACCAATTCGGGGAAAGAGCAGGAGCGGCGCCCGGTCATCGCATCACCAGGATCCCCAGGATCCCCCCGATCAGGGTCCCGAGGTTTGCGTGGATGTAAAAACGGAAGCCCAGGTCAATGATGACGAGATCTAGGTTTCTCATGTCCAAGCCGAAATCTATGATATTGCGGAAAAGCCTCCCGGTAGCCGGGAATCCTTGCAGGAAGACCCCCAGGAAGCTGCCGAGGATCAAGCAGAGGATCAAGACCGGCCACCCCTTGAGCGAGACTTTCAACATTTTCACCCCCTGAACAGTTTGAATCCCACCACGAGGAGGCCCGCGATCATACAGTAAAGCGAAAAGAAACCCAGTCTCCCCCTGATGACGACCCTGCGGAGAAAATTTAAGGCCGCAAGTCCCGTCCCGAAGGCGATCGCCACCCCTACCCACCACCCCTTCGGCAGCGACGTGAGCACACCCGAAAGGCCTCCCGCCTCGGCCGCCTCGAGAATGGCTGCGCCGAGAATCGCGGGGAGGGACAAGAGAAAAGAAAAGGAAAAGGCCTCTTCCGGAGAAAGCCCCGCCCGAAGTCCCGTCACGATGGTAGTCCCGGACCTGGAGATGCCCGGGAAGACCGCCAGGCCTTGGGCAAGACCGACCACGAGGCCCGAAGAGGGCGAGACGGGGAGGTTCCCGGGGTGGATCCGGCTCCCGTAGCGCAGGATAAATCCCGTCACCAGGAGGGCAAGTCCCACGAAAAGCGTGGAGGAGAAGAGGAGCTTCACCACCGGCTTGACGATGAGAACCACCAGGACCGTAACCAGCGTGCCGACGATCACGCCCCAGCCGCACTTCCAACCTGGGAGATCGCGGTTCTCCGCTGAAAAGAGCCCCAAGAGCCACTCGCGGAGGTTTTTCACTATGTCAACCCAAAAGAAAAGGATCGTAGCGGCCATGGTGGCCAGGTGGAGCACCACGGCAAAGGGAAGGGCTGGGCCCGACCAGCCGAAAAGATCCTGGACGATAACGAGGTGGCCGGAGCTGCTGACGGGAAGAAACTCGGTGATACCCTGGACTAGGCCCAGTACGGCGGCTTGAAGGAACAAAGGTCATGCCTCCTTGGCGCGGATGAGGTTTATATCCTTTACTATCAGGGCTATGTTGTTGGAGTGATCACCCACCCGTTCCAGGTTGCTCAGGATATCGATGAAGATCACTCCCGAGCCGGGGTTGCAAACCCCCTGGTTCAGCCGGTCTATATGGCGCCTCCTCAGGCTCCTCTCCATCGCGTCGATCTCGTCCTCCAGCGCGAATACCTGGCGTGCCTTCTCGCTGTCGGCCGTATCGAGGGCTTCCACCGCGAGCCTCGCGGTCCTCTCGGAAAGGTCTATCATAACCTCGAATTCCTCCATGGCCACATCGGAAAAGGGAAGGTTATGCTCTATCTTGTATTCATAAAGTTCTATCAGGTTTTCGGCGTGATCCCCTACTCTTTCGATATCACCCACGCCGTTCACGTAACTGGACAAGGACGATGAGAGGACCGGGGGCAAGCTGACCTGCATCAGTTCCGCCGAGTAGGAAGCGACTTCCCTGTTCAGTTCATTCACAACCTTCTCGGTCTGGTGGACCTGTTCGATCATCCTCCGGTCATTATGGATGAAGGCGGTCTTTACGTCCCTCAGCATATCCAGGGTGAGCAGACCCATCCTGACCAGTTCCTTGCGAACCGCGTCAACGGCGGCTATGGGCGATGCCTTGATCAGGTTGCGATCCAGGTACCTCGGGCCCATAAGCACCATCCCTTCATCATCGGGGATGATGGACTTCACCAGCTTCACGAAGGGGTCCACGAAGGGGAGGAACAGCAGGGTGTTGAGGACGTTGAAAAGGGTGTGGGCGTTGGCGAGCTGGCGGGCGATATCCGAAGATGTGAGCGACACGAGTTCCTTGAAGGGCCCCATGAGGGCAAGGAAAATGGCCACCCCGATGACCTTGAAAAGAACGTGGGCGAGGGCCGACTGCCGCGCCGATCGGTTCATCCCCAGCGAGGCCAGTACCGCCGTGATGGTGGTCCCTATGTTGTCCCCGAACAGGATGGGGATGGCCGAATCAAGGGTGAGAAGCCCCTGGGACCCCATGACGATGGTCAGGCCGACCGTGGCGGAGCTGGATTGAACCAGCATGGTGAGGACCGTTCCTGCCAGCACCCCCAGGATCGGGTAATGCTGGAAAGCGAGGTAGATATCCTGGCGCTCCTTCAGGAAATTCATGGCGTTCCCCATGGTCAGCATCCCCAGGAAGAGAAGGCCGAAACCAACTATCCCGTTACCGACGAACTTTTGTCTTTTGCTCCTCCCGAACACGGCGAAAAGCATCCCTAACCCTATCAGGGGGAGGGCGAAATCTCCGATCTTGAAGGCCACCAGTTGAGCCGTTACGGTAGTGCCTATCGCCGCCCCCATCATGACCCCCACGGACTGCTTAAGCGACATGAGGCCCGCATGGACGAAGCTCGCCGTCATGACCGTCGTGGCCCCGCTGGCCTGGATAACCGCCGTTATCAAGGCCCCTACGGCCACCCCCTTCAAGGGTGAACTGGTCAGGGCCGAGATCAGGCGTCTCATCCTGTCACCGGCGAGGTCCTGGAGCGATTCCCCCATCAGCTTGATGCCGTACAGGAAGAGACCTACTCCCCCGAGAAGGTTGAAAAGAAGCCCCGTCGTCAAACCCTCACCGCCCTTTCCAGGTGAAGAAACCGAAGGATAACCGCCTCAAGGCCAAGTGAGGCCTATCCCTTTACGACCGTGACGAGGACCCTCACCACCGGCGGGGTCCTGAAGTGCCTTTTCAGAACGTTCCGGACCCTGCCCCTCACCCTCTGGGCGATCCGTTGATCGTCCTCACCGGTCTTGCCGGCGAGCTTTTCAAGGGTACTTTCGACCTCACGGAGAAGATCCTCCCTGATCTGTTGCGCGTCGTCCATGTGGAGGAACCCTATGCTCTCAATAACGGGTTCGGCCGCAAGGCGGAGTTCCCCGTCAAGGGCCAGCGACACCACCACTATACCTTCCTCGGAGATCTCAAGCCTCTCCTTGAGAAGACTGTTCTGCATCTCCCCCAGGACCATGCCGTCGACCAGGATATCACCTGACGGGACGGCCCCTCTACGAACCTGGGCCTTGGCGCCGTCGAGGCTGAGTACGTCGCCGTTCTGGAGCACAAAGGTGTTTTTCTGGGGGATATCCATCTCCTGGGCCAGCTTGGCGTGCCTGACAAGGTGCCGGTACTCCCCGTGGAGGGGGACGAAGTAGCGGGGCCTCACGATGCTGAGCATCATTTTTAGTTCTTCCCTTGACGCGTGACCCGAGACATGGACCTCCTGGTCGCGGTCGTAGACCACTTCACAGCCGCACTCGAAAAGGCGGTTGATCGTCCTGCTGACGAGCCGTTCATTCCCGGGAATGGGCGTGGCAAAGACCGCCACAAGGTCGCCGGGGCCGAGGTTGACGAAACGATGTTCACCCTTGCTCATCCTCACGAGGCCCGAGAAAGGCTCGCCCTGGCTGCCGGTGGTCAGGATGATCAGCTTTTTGTCGGGCACACGGCCCGCGTCCTCCATGGGGACGAGGACGTCTCTGTCGACGTCGATGTAACCCAGTTCAATGGCGAGATTCACATTCTGGATCATGCTCCTGCCCATCAGGGCCACCTTTCTGTCGAACCTGGCAGCCGCCTGTAGTATCTGCTGGGACCTGTGAAGGTTGGTGGAAAAGGCGGCTATGATGACCCTCTTGTTCCGATGGAGCTGTAAAAGTCTCTCCAACGTCCTGCCGATGATCCTCTCCGACTGGGTGAAACCCGGCCTCTCCACGTTCGTCGAGTCCGACAGCATCAACAGTACTCCCTTGCTGCCGAGATCGGCGAAGGCTGAATAGTCCGTTATTCTCCCGTCCACGGGAGTGGGATCCAGTTTGAAGTCACCCGTATGAATGACCGTCCCGACGGGCGTCTCCACGGCAAGTCCCACCCCGTCGGGGATCGAGTGGCAGACCGAAAGGAAGGACACCTCGAAGCACCCCAGGGTGAATTTCTCCCCCGATCGGACCTCCACAGAGCGGGGCTTGTAGTCCGGGCAGGAATCCTGGAACTTGGCGTCCACCATGGCCAGCGTGAGCTTGGTGCCATAAAGGGGGACATCTATCCTGGGAAGGATGAAGGGCAGGCTGCCGATATGATCTTCATGGCCGTGGGTGAGAACGAGACCCCGTATCCTTTCACGGTTCTCGAAAAGATAGGACGCGTCGGGGATCACAAAATCTATGCCCAGCATCTCCTCGTCGGGGAACATGAGGCCGCAGTCAACGACGATCATGTCCTCCCCGTATTCGAGGACGAACATGTTCTTCCCTATTTGGCCCAGGCCTCCCAGGGGAATGAAACGAAGCTCACCCCCGGCGGAGCTCTTCCCCCCCCGCTTTCCTCTCGACGCTTTTGACGACATCGACACACCTCCGGCGCAGTCGCCCCGGCCCTTCAGCAGCCATCGGCTCGGCTCTACAATATTTCCCGGGTCAAGGCAGGCGTCCGGTGAGGTCCGAGTTGCGGTCGGCACGCCCGGCTTCAATCGCTGAAATCCTGGGACTTCTCGCCTGCCCCGGCGCGGTCGGGAGAAGCGGCTTCCGTGAAATCCTTCCTGGAAGCGATGACCGCCTGCTCAGGCGCGGCGTTATGATCGATGCGTCTTGAAATGACCTCCAGCAACGCGTCGGCACCGTCCTCGGCGTGGAAGGCCCTGATGAACCTCCTCGCCCATTCGGCGGTTTCGTCGACTATCCTCGCCTGGATCCTCTCGGGAAGGGCCATTATGGCATCATGAAAAGGCTTGTTGGCTTTCTTGTAATCACCGGACTTGCGGGAAAAACCCTGGTCGTCGGCCCAGCGCACCATGTCGTCCCAAAGTTCACTGGGGATGCCCCTGCCGGGATCCTTGATGAAGGAGCCGTCCTTGACGACGGCGTTGCCCGTTTCGGGATCCATCTCAAGGCCGAAGACAATATTCTGCCAGAGGGTGCCCACGTTGCCCTTGTTGATCCCGAACCCGGAAAATCGGGACACCTTGTCGAGGGGAGTCCCGGAGATCCCGTGCTGGGCTATGGTCACACCGTAGGGTGCGATAGCTTCAGCGATCTCTCCCGTCCGCTTGAGGTCGATCCCCTCGGCCTCCCCGGCGGTGCTGTCATAGGTCCCGTGCTTGCTCCCGTTGGAGATGGCCAAAAAGTCAGGAAACACTCTCCAGGAGTTCAACCCCCCGATGAAGAACTGGGCCTCCTCCACCGTCGTCAGTTCGCCGGGGCCCTTGATCTCCCCCACCTCGACCTCCAGGCCCAGGTAGGCCGGGACGTGCATCGCCACGTCCCTGGTGAAGCAAAGGTTTTCCCAGTCCGGATTGTGGGAAGCGTCGATGGCGACCGATGTCCAACCCCCCTCGACAAGTTTCCTCAAGTGGGGGATGGACTTCAGGAGATCCTCCCTGGACTTGATGGCGTAATGGTCCACGTGAAGGCCGAAGGGGACCCCCCCGCCCAGTTCGCTGGAGTACTGGAGGGCCAGTTGGGGCACGTTCTCGAAGGTGCAACCGCAGTATGTGCTTTCCGATTTGGCCAGTTCCAGCAACACGAAAGCGTTGAGGTCCTTGGCCGCCGCCAGGACGCCCTTTATCGTCAGGGGGTTGCGCACGTTCGCGGCGAGGACGATGGAACCCCTCTTCCTGGCCGCCGCCGCGATGTCCCTGCCGCTCACCAGGGCCACGGGTTCACCGCCGAAAACGGCCTGGACGTTGAGGGGCCGTTTCTCGAGCAGTTCACGGAAAGACCTGCTGCTTTGATCCATTTCAGAACACCTCCCGGTAATATCCGCATACATTGTACAATGAAGAGGGCGCTCTGTTCATGAAGACCGGCCAGGCCTTCATCGCGCTTTGACCTTTGACATTGACGGTTCCGCTCGACCCGTGATAATATAACCGGCGCGCTACGGGAACGATCCTTGGGGGATCGTCTAATCGGCAGGACGCTTGACTCTGGATCAAGAAGTCGGGGTTCGAGTCCCTGTCCCCCAGCCAAAATCCATGGAAGGCCCCATCGTCTAGTGGTCTAGGACCCAGGGTTCTCAGTCCTGTAACACGGGTTCGAATCCCGTTGGGGCTACCAAAAATCTCGAGGCGGACCTCCTTTTTTGGAGGTCCGCCTTTTCATTCGGGCGCCTTCAGGTTATACACGGGCCTGAGCAATGCCGATACTTCCACGGCCTCGCCGACTTCTTCCCGGATGTCCTCCCACCTCTTGTAGGCCATGGGCGACTCGTCGATGGTCTCCTTGAGGATCGACGTGGAAAACACGCCCTCCATGCTCTTCTTGAAGGACCTCATCGTGATGGAACCTTCCTTCAGCCTGCGCTTCATTTCCTTGCGGCTGAAGAGGCGCCCCGCCCCGTGGGGGGCCGAGTGATTGTAATTCGAGTTGCCCTTCCCGACTCCGAGGACTACGCCTGAGGCCATGTTAAGGGGAATGACCAGCCTTTCGCCCCTGTGGGCCGAGATGGCGCCTTTCCTCACGATACCGTCCTTCTCGCTGATGTAGTTGTGGACGCTCTCTATAAGGGTGTCCTCTTTCAACTTCAGTCCGAAGTAGGAGATTATCCTGTCGGTGATGATGAAACGGTTCAGGCCGGCGTACTCTTGGGCGATCCGCAGCCACTTCATATACTCGTTCCCCCCCTGGTCGAGGGGGAGGTGCTCCAGGCCGCGGGGTAGGCCGCCGGAAGCCCCGGCCTTCGCCTGGTAGCGCCTGGCCATGTCCTGGAAAAAACCGGCCACCTGGAAGCCGAAATGTCGGCTGCCGGTGTGCACAGCGAGGAAAAGCGCCCCTTCGGGGTCTTCATCGACCTCGATAAAGTGATTCCCGCCCCCGAGGGTCCCAAGCTGGCTCCATGCCGAGCTCTTCGGCCGCCGGCCGAGGAGCTTCCCGTAGAAATCCTCATCGGCGAGCTCGCCCAGTTGTCTTGCCCTGGCTCCCCGGCCGGGAAAACGGGACTCGAACCATTCGATCATTGCCGTGCTCCGGTGACGGGTCTTCCCCAGGGGGATGCTGCCCCGAATGAACCCGTCAAGGGCGGCGAAGTCCACGTCTCCTTTCTTCACACCCTCGAGGGGTGCGAGGAGGACGCCGCAACCGATGTCAACGCCGACCACGTTGGGTATGACGGCGCCCTTGAACCTCCCGGTGAAACCGATGACGCAACCGGCCCCCAGGTGGCAGTCGGGCATAATGGCCACCAGTCCGTCAACGGCCGGATGGGCGGCGATGTCCCTTATCTGGGCCATCGTGGGCTCATCCACTTCCCTGGCATGGATCACCAGTTCTGTCATGACAACCACTCCAAAATGGGTTTTCAAGGTCGCGAAAAATTGTCCCGGTTACATGATAACATCTGTAGGCCAGCAAAAAGGACGGTGGAAACTACATGGATCCAGAGGAACGGTTGAGGGCGCCCTCGGCGATCGGAACCCCCTGCTTCGCTTTTAAGGGCGACCTCCTGCTTTTGAAGACGGAACCGGGGGTCGAACTGCCGGTTTGGGATGATATCGCGGAGCTTCCCCTCTCGGGTCGGAGCCCGGTATCCTGGATGACGGGCCGGCCCGGTGACTGCTGGGCCTCCCTGGTGGAGGACGCGCCCCTGCCGGATGGCACGAACCTCGTGACCCTCAGGGATGTCTGGTCCCTCATGGGTGAGCGCGCTTTCTTCGAGGCCGGGAGGGCCTTCCAGATCATGGAATGGTCCCAGCGTAACCGCTTCTGCGGACGCTGCGCCACCCCCCTGAGCGAGTCCGGGAACGAAACGGCCCTGGAATGCCCCGCCTGCGGCCTGATTACTTACCCCACGGTTACTCCCGCGATCATCGTCGCCGTGGAGAAAGAGGGGAAGTTGCTCTTGGCAAGGAACACCCGTTTTCCCAAGGGCAGGTACAGCGTCATCGCCGGTTTTGTCGAACCCGGCGAGACCCTCGAGGGCGCCGTGGAGAGGGAGGTCTTGGAGGAGGTCTCCGTCAGGGTGAAGAACATCACTTACTTTGGAAGCCAGCCTTGGCCCTTTCCCCACTCAATGATGATCGGCTTTCGCGCCGAGTGGGGATCGGGGGAGATCAGGGCCGACGGCAACGAAATAGAGAGTGCGGGGTGGTACTCCCCCGAAGGTTTTCCCGATATACCGCCGGGTTTCAGCATTTCAAGGAGGCTCATCGACGACTTCCTGGCCAGGCACGCCTGATGACGCGCCCTTTTCGTGGAGGGTCAATTTTTGGGCTTACCCTTGCGGAGTTCTTCCTCCCAAGTGATCAGGGAATGGTAGTATATGCGGTCGCCGTCATCGTCCAGGCCCCTGGTGAGCTCGCTGATATGGGTGTGCCCCGCCTGGACCCTCTCCAGGACGTGGCTGACGGCCTGTTCCGGTATACTTTCTGCACCGCAGGTGTAAATGTCCAAGGCAAGGTAACGCGCCTCCGGCCACGTGTGTACCGACAGGTGGGATTCGCTGATCACCACGACCCCGCTTACCCCGTTTGGCGGGAACCGGTGGAAGGAAACCGCCCAGACATGGGTGTTGGCCTTCCGTGCGGCCTCGACGAGTATCTCTTGCATCCTGTCGACTTCGCCTATGACGTCGCTGCAACCTGAAGCCTCGACTATATAGTGGATCCCCCTAGGGTCCATGGCTTCTCCTCCCCGGGATACTCTCCCTCGAATAAGTTCGCAAAACCTAGAAATAATACCCTTTTTGCAGTTCCGGGTACAGGGGGAAGGACCCGGCAAGATCCCTTACCTTTACGGCGACTCGGTCCATCGCCGCAGGGTCTTTGCTTTCCGATAGAGCGACGTCGATTATCTCGGCCACGCGGGCCATCTCCTTTTCCTTCATGCCCCTGGTGGTGAGCGCCGGGGTGCCGAGCCTGATGCCGCTGGTCACCATGGGCTTCTCGGGATCAAAGGGTATCATATTTTTGTTCACCGTGATACCCACCCGGCCCAGTATATCCGTGGCCTCCTTACCGGTGAGGCCCTTGCCCCGGAGGTCAAGGAGAAGCATGTGGTTATCCGTGCCGCCCGCGACCAGCCTGTACCCTCTGCCACCCAGCTCTGCGGCCAGTGACTTGGCGTTTTTGACGATCTGGGCGGCGTATTCCTTGAACTCGGGCCTCATGGCCATCAGGAAACAGGTGGCCTTCCCCGCGATGACCTGCATGAAAGGTCCGCCCTGCATGCCGGGGAAGACGTTGCGGTCCAGGTCTGCGGCGTACTTGTCCCGGCAAAGGATGAGGGCTCCCCGCGGTCCCCGCAAGGTCTTATGGGTCGTGGTGGTGACGAAATCCGAGTGCGGGACGGGGCTGGGATGAACACCGCCGGCGACCAGCCCCGCTATGTGGGCCATGTCGGCCAGGAGGTAGGCTCCCACTTCCTTCGCGATGTCACCGAAGCGCTCGAAGTCGATGAGGCGGGGGTAAGCGCTAGCCCCGGCGACGATCATCCTGGGCCGGTGTTCGAGGGCGAGCCTTAACACCTCGTCGTAATCGATGGTCTCGGTGTCCCTGTTGACCCCATAGGGAATTATTTTGTAAAACCTTCCCGAAAAGTTCAGCGGGTGACCGTGAGAGAGATGCCCTCCCTGCGCCAGGTCCATGGCGAGGATGGAATCGCCCGGTTCAAGGGCGGTGAAGTAGACGCCCATGTTGGCCTGGGTGCCCGAATGAGGCTGGACGTTGGCATGTTCGGCGCCGAAGAGTTCGCAGGCCCTTTTAACGGCCAGCTCCTCGGCTGATTCGACGAACTCGCAACCGCCGTAGTACTTTTTATGGGGGTAACCCTCAGCATACTTGTTGGTCAGCACCGAACCCTGGGCCTGGAGTATATAGGGAGGGACGAAATTCTCGGAAGCGATCAGCTCGAGACCGTGCTTTTGTCTCATTAATTCGGACTGGATGAGGGAATCTATCTCCGGGTCCGCATCCTTCATGACCGACTTCATGATGTCCAAAACAGCCCATCCCCTTTCATAAGGTAGGTTGGCTTTTCACTTGGCTGGGCCAATATTATACCCCCGGTCAGGCGATGCTTACCCTTCCCTTGACCGGGTCGACCTGCCTCTTAAGGAGGTCCTCGAAAGCCGAAAGGTCCATGGTGCCCAGGTCTCCCTCACTGCGGTCCCTGACGGAAAGGGTCACATTCTCCACTTCCCTGGAGCCGATGACCACCATGTAGGGGATCTTCTCCACCTGGGCGTCACGGATCTTCTTGCCCAGCTTCTCGTCACGGACGTCCTTCTCCACCCTGTACCCGAGGTCCTTTAGCCTCGACTCCACCTCGGAGGCGTAGGGTGCGTGTTCCTCCTTCACCGGCACGATCCTGACCTGCACCGGGGAGAGCCAGAAGGGGAAGGCCCCGGCGTAATGCTCGATGAGTATCCCCATGAACCTCTCGAGGCTCCCCAGGATCGTCCTGTGGAGCATGACGGGGCGATGCTCGCTCCCGTCGGGGCCGATATAGGTCATATCGAATTTTTCGGGCATCTGGAAATCGAGCTGGATCGTGCCGCACTGCCACGTCCTCCCGATGCAGTCCTCTAGGTGGAAATCGATCTTGGGGCCGTAGAATGCGCCGTCGCCCGGATTCAGGCGGAAGGGCACACCGAACTCCTCCAGGGCTTCCTGCAGCGCCTTTTCGGCCTTTTCCCACATGAGAGGGTCTCCCATGGCCTTCTCCGGCCTCGTGGACAATTCCACGCGGTAGGAAAAACCGAACACGTCCTTGTAAATGAACCTGACCAGGTCCATGATGCCGATGATCTCCTGTTTTATCTGCCCCGGCGTCACGTAAAGGTGGGCGTCGTCCTGGGTGAAGGACCGGACCCTCATCAGCCCGTGGAGGACGCCCGAGCGTTCATGCCGGTGGACGGTGCCCAGTTCGGCGACCCTCATGGGGAAATCCCGGTAACTCCTTATCCTGCTCTTGTAGACCAGGATGCCCCCGGGGCAGTTCATCGGTTTAACTGCGAAGGGCCGGCCGTCGATCTCGGTGAAGTACATGTTTTCGCGGTAGTGATCCCAGTGCCCCGACCTCACCCACAACTCCTGGTCGAGGATGAGGGGGGTCCTAATTTCAGAATAGCCCCTCCGGGCATGCTCAGCCCGCCAGAACTCCACGAGCCGGTTTATGACCACCGTGCCCTTGGGGTGGAAGAAAGGGAACCCCGGGCCCTCCTCCTGGATGCTGAAAAGGTCCAGCTCTTTCCCCAGCTTACGGTGATCCCTGCGTTTTGCCTCCTCGATCCTGTTGATGTAGTCCTGGAGCGCCTCGGCGGTGTCAAAGGCGGTGCCGTACACCCTGGTCAGCATGATGTTCTTCTCGTCGCCCCGCCAGTAGGCCCCCGCCACGGAGAGAAGTTTGAAGTGCTTTACCTTGGCGGTGGAGACAACATGAGGCCCCCGGCAGAGGTCGGCGAACTCTCCTTGCCGGTAGATCGAGATGAACTCATCGGGTATCTCCGATACCAGTTCCAATTTGTAGAGGGCGTCCCTCTCCCTGAAAAGGGCCAGCGCTTCCTCCCTGGGGAGTAAAAGCCTCTCCACGAGGATATCCTCGGAGGAGATCCTCCTCATCTCCTCCTCTATCCTGGGGAGGTCTTCCTCGGTCAGCGTGCCGGCAACCTCCATGTCGTAGTAGAAGCCGTCCTCTATGGAAGGCCCGATGCCGAGCCTTGTCCCCGGGAAAAGCCTCTGGACGGCCTGGGCCATGAGGTGCGACGTGGAATGCCTCAGGATGTCCAGTCCCTCCCGGCTTGAGGAGGGTATCGGCTCAACGAAGGAATCCTTTTCTATGGCGGCCGTGAGATCGACAGGCTCCCCGTCGATCCTGGCAGCGACGGCATCCGCCCCTTTACCCCACCGCGACAATATTTCCCCGGCCTCGAGGGCCTCGGGAGAAAACAGCTCCAATCCTTCGGGACCAGCATATTTAGGCAATGTCCAAGCCTCCATCCTTGTTAATGGGCAACCGCATCCACGACCCGCCGGGCCGGGCGGATTGCATTTTACAGCAGCAAGGCTTAGTGGTCATCCCTGCATGAAATGTATATAATATACAGCCCTCCCGGCTTTATGCAACATCACCGACCGATCCTCGTTGAAGCCCGGCGGGAAGACATAGCACCCTATTTCCCAGGCTCCGGGTGGGTCGAGGGCTGGAACCGGCGGGTACCATTTTAGGCTGGCGGGGAAAAAGAAGGGACCACGAGGGATCGAAAGTTGACGGTATCGCCGTAACAACCGCGGTCCTCGGCGCCACGGGCTGGTGCGTCCGCAGGACCATGGAGGCCGAGGAGAAAAAACAGCAGATCGATCGGCGGGTGAAAAAGCAGGGCCGCCTCTGAGGGGCGGCCCTTGCTCTATTCCGCGGGGTCATTTTCCCGTGCTTCCGAAACCGCCGCTCCCCCGCCCTGTCTCGCTCAAGAGGTCCTTTTCACTCCATTCGATCCTGCTCACCGGGGCGAGGACCATCTGGGCTATTCGGTCACCCCGTTCTATCACGAAGGGATTTTCGCCCAGGTTAACGAGGATGACCCTCACCTCGCCGCGGTAATCGGCATCGATCGTCCCTGGCGCGTTCAGGACAGTCACGCCGTGCTTCATGGCCAACCCGCTGCGGGGCCTGACCTGGCACTCGAATCCCTCGGGGATCTCGAGGCGTATGCCCGTTCCCACGGAAAGCCTGCCGCCGGGGGGTATCACGGCGTATTCATTCGACCTGAGGTCAACCCCCGATGAGAGAGCCGTTGCGTAAACGGGCAGGGCTTCCTCACCGTCACGGAAGATCCCGACCCTTACCGTGCCCGGCATGATCACCTTTCCCTGCCCCTGTCCCCGAAGTCCTTCCTCCTGGGCCCCCCGTGGGGCCTCCTGTCGCTGTAGGGCCTGTCGCCGCCAGGCCTCACCCCGGGCCTCGGGGTCCCCCCTCTCGGGCCCCTGTCGCGGTCGCCCGAAGGAGGGAGGGCTTTTATCCTCTCCTCCCTGGCATCCTCGAGGATCAGGGCGTCAGCGAACTTCTCCCCTATCTCGGGTTCATTTCTTCTTTCCAGGGCCCGTCTCCTGGAGAGGTTGATCCTCCCCATGTCGTCTATCTCCTTGACCATCACGAGGACCGAGTCCCCGGGATTCAAGATGTCGTCGACCTTGCCCACGTGGGTGGTGCTTATCTCGCTCACGTGGAGGAGTCCTTCTTTGCCCGGCAGGACCTCCACGAAAGCGCCGAAGGCCATCAGCCTGGTGACCTTGCCGGAGAACACCTCCCCGGCCATAACATCCCGAACGAGGTCGTTTATCATGCCGAGGGCCTTCTCGGCGGCCTCGGTGGTAGGTGACGCCACGAAAACCCTTCCGTCGTCCTCGACGTCGACCTTGACGCCCGTCTGGGCGACGATGTTGCGGATGGTCTTGCCTCCCGGGCCTATGATGTCCCTGATCTTGTCCAGGGGGACAGTGAGGGTGTAGATCCTGGGGGCATAGGCGGAAATGCTCTTGCGCGGTTCCGCCAGGACAGCGTCCATCCTGTCGAGGATGAAAAGCCTCCCACGGCGCGCCTGGTCAAGGGCCTTTTCCAGGACCGCCCTGGTGATGCCCCCGGCCTTGTTATCCATCTGGAGGGCCGTTATCCCCTCCCTGGTGCCGGTTACCTTGAAATCCATGTCCCCGTAATGGTCTTCCAGCCCCTGGATGTCGGTGAGAACCACCACCTTGTCGCCTTCCTTGATCAGCCCCATGGCGACGCCGGCGACGGCCTTCCTCACGGGGACCCCCGCATCCATCAGCGAGAGGCTGGCTCCGCAAACCGAGGCCATCGAGCTGGATCCGTTGGATTCCAGTATGTCCGAAACCACCCTTACAGCGTAGGGAAATTCCTCTTCGCCCGGGAGAAGGCCCCGCACAGCCCTCTCGGCCAGGGCGCCATGACCGATCTCCCTCCGCCCCGGCCCCCTCATCGGGCGGACCTCACCTACCGAGAAGGGCGGAAAGTTATAGTGGAGCATGAAACGCTTGGAGGGCTCATCGAGCTTTAGGCCGTCCACAAGCTGGTCATCCTCACCGACCATGCCAAGGGTCGTCGTCACCAGCGCCTGGGTCTCGCCCCGGGTGAAAAGGGCTGAACCGTGAACCCTGGGGAGGACACCCACTTCGCAGCTGATGGGCCGGACCTCGTCCATGGCCCTACCGTCAGCCCTCCTGCCCTCATCGACGATGAGGGCCCTCATGGCCTTCTTCACCATGCCTTCCACGGAAGCCTTGATGTAGGCTTCGGCTTCGGGATACTTTTCCAGCAGGCTCTCCAAGGCCTTCCCCGTGGCGATATCGACCGCCTCGCCCCTGGGCTTCTTCTCATGGACCTGTACCGCCTGGTAGATCTCCCCGTAGAGTTCCCTCTCGACCCACGCGTCAATCTCGGGGAAAGAATCAGCCTCGGGGATCTTGATGGGCTCCTTCCCCGCCCTTGCGGCCATCTCGACCTGGGCCTGGACCAAGTTGGCTATCTCCTTCTGGGCCATCTCCAGGGCGTCCACCATCACTTCCTCGGGGATCTCCCCCGCCCCGGCCTCCACCATGGTGATGCCGCCAGAGTGGCCGCTCACGACCAAGTCCAGGGTGCTCTCCTTCATTAGGTCCTCGGTGGGGTTGATAATGAGCCGGCCGTCGATCCTGCCGACCCTGACCGCGCCGACGGGACCCTTCCAGGGTATGCCCGACAGCATGAGCGCGGCGGAGGCGCCGTTGATGGCCAGGATGTTCGGCGGGGTTGACTGGTCCACCGACAGGGTGGTCGCCACCACGTGGATGTCGTTCCTGGTGTGATCATGAAAGAGGGACCGGATGGACCGGTCGATGATCCTCGAGGCGAGGATGGCCGTCTCCGAGGGCCTGCCTTCTCTTTTGATGAACCCCCCGGGGATCTTTCCCGCGGAGTAGAAGCGCTCCTCGTAGTCCACCAAGAGGGGGAGAAAGTCGAGTCCCTCCCTCGGCTTGTCTGAAATACAGGCGGTGACCAGGAGGGATGTCTCTCCCTGGGTCACCCTGACCGCCCCGTTGGCCTGTTTGGCCAACTTGCCGGTCTCGAAGGTCATGGTGCGACCTCCGACTTCGACGCTGAAGGTTTCCATCATTATTTTGTTTCCTCCTCTTATTTTCTTCCCTTTTTTTCCCCGTTAAAGAATATCACAAGCGGATAAAAAAGAACGAGGGCGGAAACGCCGCCCTCGTCGGGATAACGCATGTCCTGTCCGTCGACGGTAACGATCAGTGCCTCAGGCCCAGTTTCTGGATGAGATCGCTGTAACGTCCGAAATCCTTGTTCCTGAGGTACTGGAGAAGCCTTCTCCTGCGCCCTACCATCTTGAGGAGCCCCCTCTGGGAGTGGTGGTCCTTCTTGTGGACCTTCAGGTGCTCCGTCAAGTCCCTTATCCGTGTAGTGAGGATTGCGATCTGGACCTCCGGTGAACCCGTATCCGCGTCGTGGGTCTTGAACTCCTCGATGATGCCCTGTTTCTTCTCCTTCTCAAGCACTTGCCTTCACCCCTGGCACGTCTATTCCCGAAACCAAGTAATGCGTGTATTCGCATAACCTAGTAGCGGGTGCCGAGATTATATCACCATCAAGAGGGAGGGGCAAATCGGCCTGGCCAGGAACAATGAACGAAAATTGAACCCTAAAATAGCGATATCGTAAGGTTCTGCTCATTCTGCACTCGACATTTTCTTAATTATGTGCTTTCATTCTTAATAAGGGTTGCAAAGAATCTGATCGAAAGGGTGGAAGAACAGGATGAATATTTTGATCATCGAGGACAATCGGGATCTCGTACAGGTACTGACGGAAGGTTTCAACGAACTGGAATTTTCAGTGGACAGCGCCTTTGACGGGATAGAGGGTTTGAACAAGATTCGCAATAACGACTATGACTGCATCGTTCTGGACATCATGCTCCCCGAGATGGACGGTTATGAATTGATCGGGAGGATGAGAGAAGAGGGTAAGGACACGCCGGTGATCATGCTCACCGCCAAGGATTCCATCGAGGACAGGGTGGAGGGCCTCAACCGGGGGGCCGACGACTACCTGGTGAAGCCCTTCGATTTCCGCGAACTGGTGGCCAGGGTCAACGCCGTGACCCGCAGGAGAGCGGAACCGAAGAGGACCGTCCTCCGCTGTGGGCCCCTGATGCTGGACCCGATCGCCAGGGAGTGCAAGGCCGAAGGGGAGATGATACCCCTGAGGAGGAGGGAGTTCGATATCCTCGAACTGCTCATGCGCTTCGAGAACCAGGTCTTCTCTCGGGAGAAGATTATAGGCCTCGTGTGGAAGAAAGAGTACGACGGCACGAGCAACGTGGTCGACGTCCATGTTAAATACCTGAGGGACAAGCTCCGCCCCTACAACCTCGACACCTTGGTCGTGACCGTGAGGGGCGTCGGCTACAAGGTGGCCTGTCCGGATTACGAGTAAGGAGCTTTGCAACGAAAACGGGTAAACGGGGATGCTGGGGTAGATGCCGAGGACCTTGGACGGGCGGCGGCCGTTAAGGCCCCGCTCGTTTCGTTTCAGGCTGATCTTCTTTTCCGCCATGACCATCATGGTGACCATCGCCCTTTTCGGGATGGCCGTGTTCACTTTTTTCACCTCCTTCGAGGTGAGCAGGCTCGACGCCGTACTGACATCGAGCATGGATGAGGTTGTCTCCTTTTACGAAAGATCCGGCCGGTTCCCCCTCCAGGTCAAGGGCAGCAGGTCCCTGGGTGTGGTCCTCCAGGTCTATGACCATGACAAGTCACTCATGTTCCACCTCCCCCCCGGACTTTCAGCCCCCTTCGTGCCCGAGGAGCTGCTGGCCAGGGCCTCCCACGGGGTAAGACCTCTCACCTTCGTGCCTTCGAAGAATCGCTTCCTGCCGAGGTTCTGGTGGGTCCTGCCCTGGAATTGCCTCTCCGATCGCGACCTCTGGAGGACCCTGGTGGCCCAGGCACCCTTCAGGGACGAAGAGGTGATCCTCGTCTCCATGGCTCCCATGGCATGGCTCCTGGAATCCAGGCAGCTGCTCCTCTGGATGACGATCCTTGCCGGGGCGGCGGGCCTGTTCGCTTCTTTCGTGGCCGGGAGCCTCCTGGCCGCAGGGGCCATGAGGCCCATCAAGGCCATCAACAAGGCTCTTGCGGAGGTTTCCATCGACAACATGTCCATCGACCCCGCCCCCTTCGGCTCGGACCGTGAGATCGGCGAGGTCGTGACCCATATCAACAGGATGCTCATGAACCTGGAAAAAAGCATGAAATACCTGCAACAGTTCACCTCCGACGCCAGCCACGAGCTCAGGACCCCCCTGGCGGTCATGAGGGGAGCCGTGGACATCGCCCTCCTCAAGAAGAGAGATCCCGAATATTACGTCCAAAAGCTCCAGGAACTCACCTACCATATCGACGACATGCAGAACCTCGTGGGAGCCCTTCTCGAACTGGCCAGGCTGGACGACTTCAAGGGGCTCGACTCGAGGGAACTGGTGGATCTCCTCCTGGTCGTGGAGGATGCCGTGGCGAACATGGAGAGCATCACCCAAAGGAGGGGGCAGGTCGTCGAAAAGGAGCTGAAGCCGGCACCCACCCTCGGCCGCTATGTCATGATCCTGAGGCTCGCCAACAACCTGGTGGAGAACGCCAGCAAGTACTCCCCCCCGGGAAGCAGGATCAAGGTCTCCACCTACAGCGATACGGGGAAAAATCAGGCGGTCCTGGAGGTGCGGGACAGGGGTTCGGGGCTCGACCCCGAGGAGATCAGCCGGTGCTTCGACCGATTCTGGAGGGCCGACAGCTCAAGGACCACGCCGGACTACGGCCTCGGCTTGCCGCTGGTCAAGAGGATAGCCCAGATCCATAACGCCTCCATCGAGGTGGAGTCCCAAAAAGGAGGAGGATCGCTTTTCAGGGTCCGTTTCCCGCTGGACAAGGAGACCCTGGAGAGATACGACCTCGAATGACGAAAAAAGGGGGGGACCTCAAGGTCCCCCCTTTCCCTTAAAAAACCCTAGAGATTAGCCGACACGTAGAAGGTGCGGCCGTCCCTGAAGACCAGCATGGCAATATTCTTGAGATCCCTGGAAAGGATCTCCTCCAGCTGGGCCACGTCCTTCACGGTCTCCCCGTTGACCTCGAGGACCACGTCGCCTTCCCTGAGGCCCATCCTTTGACCGATCGAGCCCGACAGGACGCCGGTGATTACGGCCCCGCCCGATTCCTCGAAACCGTACTTCTGCCTCAGTTCCGGCGTCACCGGCGAGACCGATATGCCCAGTTTAGAGGAACTGATGGGTTCTTTCGCGGCAGGCGCCGCGGTCCCATCGGAGGGCACCGTCGAAAGGGTTACGATCCTCTTGACCTGGGCGCCCTTGCTGAGGATCGTCAACTCGACCCTTTCACCGGCTAGGTGCTGACGGATCGCCACGACGAGGTCGCCGGGGTCCTTGACCTTTCGGCCGTCGATCTCGAGGATGACATCGCCCCTAGCGACCCCGGCCTTCTCAGCGGGAGACCCCTTGACCACATCGGCCACGAGCGCCCCGTCACCGGTCTTTATCCCGTAGGCGCCGGCGAACTCCTTGGTGAGGGGCTGCAGGTACACTCCGAGCCAACCCCTGTTGACCTTGCCGTAATGGATGAGGTCATCCACGATCTGCTTGGCCATGTTCACCGGGACCGCGAAACCGATGCCCTGGGCGTAGGGGACGATGGCCGTATTGATGCCTATCACCCTGCCGGAGAGGTCCAGGAGCGGCCCGCCGCTGTTGCCGGGGTTGATGGCGGCGTCGGTCTGTATGAAACCGTCAAAGTTGAGGTTCCTGGCCCGGACGGACCTGTTCTTGGCCGACACCACCCCGACGGTGACACTGCTCTCGAAGCCGTAGGGGTTGCCAATGGCTATGACCCACTCTCCCACGTCCACCTTGTCGGAATCACCCATGGGGACCGTGGGAAGCCCCTTGGCGTCGATCTTGATCACGGCGAGGTCGTAGGAGGGGTCCTTCCCCACGATCTTAGCCGGGAAGGACCTGCCGTCCGAGAGGGTCACCTCGATGGTCATATTGTCTGGACCGTCCACGACATGGTTGTTCGTGAGGATGTAACCGTCGTGGGTCACGATGAATCCCGAACCCTTACCCCTCATGGGCACATCCTGGGTGAAACGTTCAAAGCGGTCGCCGAAAAACTCCCTGAAGAAAGGGTCATCGGGGAAGGGCGACGCTGAGCGCTGCACAATGGCCTCGGTGTCGATGTTGACCACCGCCGGCGCCGTCTCTTTCACTATCTTCGCTATGGGGTTGCCTGTGAAGACATCCTGAGCCACGGCCGGGCCTGAGGACAGGGAAAAGACAACGGCGGCCGAGAGGAGAAGCAGGAACGCCGCAGTGAGGATTTTGGATCCTTTGAATCTATTCATTCGAGCCACCTCCTGAATGCTTTGCGCTGATTTTCCTCCTTCAGGGGCGGCTTGGAATCGTCAATTCTACGGAAATCGGATCCCCAGGTTTGAACCCAAGCATGTCGGAGGCCCTGCCCCTGTTCACAGCGATGGAGACGAAACCCCAGCTGTCCTCAAGGGCGACCATTTCCCCGGAATCCACGTCGGAGAAGGTACGCCCTACAGGGATGCTGAAAAGCCAGCCGCTGCTGATCTTGATCTCTGAATCGCCGAGTTTCCCCAGGAGTTCCCAGGGGATATCGGTCCTGACGGTCCCGAAGGCGTCAACGAGGGTGACATGACCGGAGATCTTGCCCGGCGAAGCGTGGGGTGCCGGCAAGGGAAAGCGGTTGAGCTCGCCCAGGGGGACCTCCTGCCCGCATTCCTCCGGCGGTTTCCCGCCCACCAGGTCGGCCACCACCGGTGCCATGACGTCCCTTGCGTCAAAGGTCGGGAATATGTGCTCCACCTCTCCCCGGGCGCGCTCAATGGACCAGCACCGGCTGGTGCCTCCCGTCCGCTCCGCCGCCGGGATGAGGAGCCCGTTATCGGGCCCTACGAAGAGGTCTCCCCTGCCGGATCGCAGGACCAGTATCCTCCTCTGGGTCCCGACGCCGGGGTCCACGACGGCCAAGTGGATGCCGACGGGCATGTAGAGGACCGCCCCGGCGAGCATCCAGCCGCCGGAAATGATATCGAAAGGGGGGACTTCGTGGCTTATATCTATCACCGGCAAGGTGACCCCTCTCCTCAGGAGGAGCCCCTTGCAGCAGGCCACGGTCTCATCGGCCAAGCCGAAGTCGGAAAGAAAGGTGACGCACCTGAATTCTCCGATCATCACCGAACACCCCCGATAAATATACCACCTGCGATCGCATTAAAAACGCGTAAGTTTAAAGATGAACCTTTCAGGCCGACCCCCGGCCGCTTTTCTGTACGGGCGAGACCACCACTCTCCTCAGGGGTTCGGAGCCGGTCGAGCAGGTAGAGACGTCATCCCGGTCCTTGAGGGAGACATGGACGATCCTCCTCTCCCAACTGCTCATCGGCTCGAGCCGGATCGGCCGCCCCTTCCTCCGAGCTTCCCGGGCGGCGGCTAGGGCGATCTTTTCGATGCCCTCCTGCCGGCGGGCCTTGTAACCTCCGCTGTCGATCCTGATCCTCCGTCCTGGTTCCTTTCCGCGGAGGGCGACGTTGGTGAGGAACTCGACGGCCCTGAGGGTTTCGCCGGACCTGCCTATCACTATCGAGGCGTCCTCGCCGTTCAGGTCGATGCTGTCGGGACCCGTCACCTCCGGTTCGACGGAAAGGCCCATCCTCTCGAGGAGGCCTTCCAGGAAAGGCAACGTCCCGGCGGGAGGCACGTCGGGGCCTTGCGATCTCAAGGACAGGGCGACGTGCATCTTCTTGCCCAGGATCCCGAAAAGCCTTTTGCCCTCGTCCATGACGTGGACCTCTACCTCTGAGGGGTCCACCGACCATCGCAGGGACCCAATGTGGCGGGCCTCATCGAGGGAGTTCACGTCTACTTCGAAAGTCTCATGATCTTCCACGTTATTTACCCCTTTCTTGCCGTCAGGGAACTAGGGTTTGCCGCCTTCCTTCTTCTGGGGTTTTTCCTTTAGAAGGACCGGCTTGTCGCGCATCTCCACCTCGGTCTTTTTCTTGATGTGCCACTGCTGCCCCACGCCGATGAGCGAGGAGACCCCCCAATAAAGAAGCACGCCCCCGGGGAGGCTGAGGCAGATGAAAGTGAGAAAGGCCGGCATGAACCAGTTCATGAACTGCATCTGCGGGTTACCGCTCCCGCTCAATTGCTGCTGGAACCACGTGAGGAAGCCCACGCCAAGGAGGAGGAGAAGGTTGGCGGCATAAACGCCCACGTTGGCCAACCCGGCCGGGTTGGCGGCTATCGCCGAAAAGGTCTGCCCCACCCCGTGGGTCGCGGCCGTGGAACCCACGGCCTCCCCCAGGGTCGAGAGTACGGAGCCCTCGAGGCTGATCCCCAGGAAGGTGGCGCCGCCCAGGTCCAGGTTCATCAGAACCCTAAAGAGCAGGATCAGTATGGGAAGCTGCACCAGGAGCGGAAGGCAACCCGCGGCAGGGTTGACATTGTTCTCCTTGTAAAGCTTCATGATCTCCTTGTTTAGAGTCTCCTTGTCGTGGGCCAGTTTTTCCTGGAGGATCTTGATCCGGGGCTGCAATTTCTGCATTTTCTGCATGCTCACAAGCTGCTTCTGCGAGAGGGGGTGCAGAAGTATCCTGATGAGGACGGTCAACAAAATGATGGCGATGCCGTAGGAGTGGGAGAACGAGTAAAAGCTGTTCAGCACGAACAGCAGGAAATCGCCCGCCGCTTTCCAGAGTGCGCTCAAAGGATCCACCTTCCCTTGGGAGAATATTCTCTTCGATGGACAACCCTGTCAAAAAACGACGGGAATCTCTCCGGAACGGGATCGTAGCCGCCGCTGTGCCAGGGACCGCATTTCATTATACGTAAAACAGCCAGGACTGTGCCTCTTGCCAGGCCGAACTTTTCGATCGCCTGGATGGTGTAGCTAGAGCAGGAGGGATAGAACCTGCATCGATCGCCGAGGAGGGGCGAGATGAATCTCTGGTAGAAAATAATTGCCTTAATCGCGGCCCACGCGGGCAATTTGGTCACCCTCACCCCAGCCTCCTGTCGACGAACCAGTCCGGGCCGGGCCATTCACTCTTCAGCAGGCCGGCCCTCTTGAATAGCTTCGCCATGTCCTGGTAAACCTCTTTAGCGTCGCTCCCTAGGGCGTTGCTTTTTATCATGCAGACTATCCAGTAACCTTCCTTGACCCAGGGCCGGAGCCGCCTCAAGGATTCCCTCAACATCCTCTTCCCCCGGGAGCGGAGGGGGGAGGTCCCCTGCTGCTTGCCCACGGCCACGCCGTAACGGGTCTGCCCGTCCAGTGAGGCCATAAACAGCAACCGCACCAACGCGCCACTTTCCCGGCGGCCGGTGCGGAAAACCTGATCGAATTGCCAACCCTTTTTTAGCCTGTCCCCGGAAGGGAAAACGAAAAAAGCCCGCAACTAGACCGCCAGGCGCTTTCTGCCCTTGTTTCTCCTGTTCTGGAGGATGCGCCGGCCGCTTGGGCTGCTCGATCGCTGCAGGAAGCCGAGCCTTCTCTTCCTTCTTCTATTGTGTGGCTGGAAGGTCTGTTTCAATTGATACACCTCCTCTTGCTATCGCGTGGGAACACCGGGAAAAAACCAGCCTGGATACTATAACATACCGGGATATGGGCAACAAGGGGCCCCGGAGAGCGGGGAAAAGCCTTGATTTAGTCAAAAGTGTACGGCCTGTTGCCCAAACAGCGTTTCTTAAGGTGGAAGTGCCTGAGGAAGTACCTGAATACCCTTAAAATAAGTGTAGTCAGCGCAAGGGGGTGCTCTCCATGATGGGTATTCAGGAGCTCGACGGCGGCAAATTCTTTTACACCAACATAAGCATCGCTCAAAGGGTCCGCAGGGACCACCCGCTCCGGAAGATAGCGGCGAGGGTGGACTTTGACTTCATCTACCGCGAAGTGGCGGACAAATACGGGACGAGGGGCAACGTATCGGTTCCTCCCCCGGTGATACTGAAGCTGATGCTTCTTTTGGTCTTTTACAACGTGCGGTCCGAGCGTGAGCTCATGGCTACCCTTCCGGAGAGGCTGGACTGGCTCTGGTTCCTGGGTTACGACCTCGACACGAAGATCCCCGACCACAGCGTCCTCTCCAAGGCTCGCAAACGCTGGGGTGCGGAGGTGTTCAGGAACTTCTTCGAGCGGATAGTGATCCAGTGCGTCGAGGCGGGGTTGGTGGACGGCGGCAAGATCTTTGTCGACGCCAGCCTTGTCGAAGCCGACGCGTCGAACAACTCCGTAATAGACACCCAGTCCCTGAAGCACCAGCTCAAGAAGAATTACAGGGAACTTGAAGCCCGGCTCGCGGAGCGGCAAAGGAGTTACGGGAGCGAAGAGAACGAAG
>Ga0208198_1000647_pt1 | contig 36784 bp, 35 predicted proteins | sample AD_JPNTR2_MetaG_FD_184446 | JGI IMG/M metagenome (GOLD analysis project Ga0208198, IMG submission 184446) | Active sludge microbial communities of municipal wastewater-treating anaerobic digesters from Japan - AD_JPNTR2_MetaG (SPAdes) (version 2) | ecosystem: Engineered > Bioreactor > Anaerobic...
TGCTTAAGGGGAGAAACATGCCTCAGTGTGTAGATGTTAAAGATTCACTTATCACTATAAGAAGCGATATATACAGTAAAAACACCAAGTGGAATGGAACTACAAAGGAAATTAAACTATTCCTGCCTGAAAAAGTAAAAGTAATTATTACAAAGCCGGTTAATTTTGACTTTTCGCACAGATACAGAAGTGATTTTCAATGGGTGGGAGGTTGTAAACATTTCCACAGTCACTACCGAAGCTACTAATGTTACTTGATAACGTTAAGTTCCCTGCCAACTTTTATAAATGCTGAAACGCATTTGTCAATATGTTCAGGCTCGTGACCTGCCGAAATCTGAACCCTTATGCGAGCCTGATCCTTTGGGACAACAGGATAATAGAATCCAGTAACATAAATTCCTTCATCGAGCATCTTTGAAGCAAATAGTTGAGCGAGTTTGGCATCATAGAGCATGACGGCACAAATGGCTGACTGAGTTGGTTTGATGTCAAAACCCGCAGTTTGCATTTTATTGAAAAAGTAGTTGGTGTTGCTATGCAGCTTGTCTTGGAGCTCGTTGGTCTTTGACATCATGTTAAATGTTGCAATTCCTGCCGCAACGACCATTGGAGGGAGTGAGTTTGAGAAAAGATATGGTCTTGAGCGTTGGCGAAGCATGGCTACTATCTCCTTTTTGCCAGTAGTGAAGCCGCCTATTGCTCCTCCAAATGCCTTGCCAAGAGTGCCGGTGATTATTTCTATCTTCCCTTTGAGATCATACAACTCTGTAGTACCTCTTCCAGTCTTGCCAACAACTCCGGCAGAGTGTGATTCATCAACCATTACCATGGCATTGTATTTATCTGCCAGTTTGTATATTTCACCAATTGGTGCAACATTGCCGTCCATTGAAAAGACGCCGTCAGTGACTATAAGTCTGAATCTTTGTGATTGTGCAATATTAAGACATTCTTCCAGCTCAGCCATGTTGGCATTTGTATATCTGTATCTCTGTGCTTTACAAAGTCTTACACCATCTATAATAGATGCGTGGTTAAGTGAATCGGATATAATTGCATCGTCTTCTGTAAGAAGAGGTTCAAATACTCCACCATTGGCATCGAAACAAGAGGCATATAAAATTGCATCCTCTGTGCCAAAAAAATCAGAAATTTTTCTTTCCAGTTCGATATGCAGGTCTTGTGTTCCACAAATGAAACGTACACTTGACATTCCAAATCCTCTTTTGTCGAGGGCCTCTTTGGCAGCATTTATGAGGACAGGATTATTGGAAAGACCAAGATAATTATTTGAGCAGAAATTGAGAACCTCCTGTCCTGTATTAACTTTGATAACAGCTTTTTGAGATGTTGTAATTACTCTTTCATCCTTATAAAGGCCTGAAGATTTGATTTCTTGTAATTCTTGTGACAAATAGCTCTGAAAATTGTTGTACATATTGTTATAATTAGATGATTGCGACAAAGTACTGGTTACTATTACTTACAAAGTTATAATGAAATCTAATATTTTATAAAAAATATGAAAACTATTTTTGTTTTTTAAGTTTCCAATTGTAAATTTGCGCCTCAGTTTTGCGTTTGTTTAATATGGAATTAAAAGAGAGGATTGTAGAAAGTTCTATCAGGCTTTTTTTGCAGCGTGGATGCAAGTCTGTCACAATGGATGATATAGTTGAAGAAAACGGGATATCAAAAAGAACTTTGTATGAAATTTTCGAAGATAAGAATTCGTTATTGATGGAATGTCTGGAAACAGTTTATGCAAGGACAAAAACTATTACAGACCACATATTTGCAACATCCAATAATGTATTTGAACTTATTTTCAGGACATATGAATGCCAATCGGACAGCGGGTATCATTTGAGATTGTCTTTTTTAACTGAGTTAAAAAAATACTATCCGGAGGTATATGAACAATTATTGGCAAAGTTTTCGAAGTATCATTACGAGAATACTATCAAGTTTATAAGTAGAGGACAGGCAGAGGGATTAATTATGGAGCAACTGGATATAAGCATAGTTTCGCGGACGTTGATTACAATGTCCAATATAGTAATCAGGGATGATACATATGATAACGTTAATGCAACCAAAATAGAGATATTAAAGCAGACAATATTGCTTTATATTAGAGGAATATCAACAGAAAGAGGTATAAAATTATTAGATAATTATTTAAATAATAAACAATATGATCAGAAGAAAAATGAAAAAAATTAGAGTATTAATGCTTGGAGCGGTACTATTGCTTTTATGTAGAAATGATGCAATAGCTCAGACAAATATCAGTCAGAATCATGATACGTTAAGGCTTACTGTTGATCAAGCTTTGGAAATAGCGCTTAGTGATAATCCCAGCATCAAAATTGCAGAGGCAGAGTTAGAAAGGGTAGATTATCTTAAGAAAGAAAGTTGGAATGCCCTTCTTCCTGACTTGAACACAACAATGCAGTACACAAATAATATTTACAAGCAGATATTTTTCTCTGATTTTTTCCCAGGAGGTAAGATGGAGGTGGGTTCAACACACAGTTATTCAGTTACCACAAATGCTACTTTACCGATATTTGCCATGGGTCTATACAAAAACATTGAACTTTCAGGGTTGGAGATAAAAGCTGCTCTTGAATCTGCCAGGACAACAAAACTAGATCTTATACAGCAGGTTAAAAATAGTTTTTATGGCATTGTTATGATGAAAGAGTCTCTGAGAGTCCTGGAAAAAAGTTATAAAAATGCTTCGGAGAGCGCAGAAAACATTAAGATGATGTATGAACAGGGACTTGCAAGCGAGTTTGATAAAATACGCTCGGACGTTGCAGTAAGAAATATTTTGCCCTCTCTTACCGAAGCAAGAAATGGACTTGAACTTGCTAAGTTACAGCTTAAAATACTTCTTTCATTGAAAATGGACCTTCCAATTGATGTAATTGGCGATTTTTCATATCTGGAGGCAGAGATAAATAATTTCAACAGTAATATTCCATACAATTTTGAGATGAACAGCAGTTTAAGAACAATGGACATTCAGCTTGAAAAGCTGAACAAGACCTTTGAACTCGTTCGTTCTCAAAGACTGCCGGTTCTAGCCGGTTTCGGCAACTATGTTATTCAAAAACAGAGTAATGATTTCAGCTTTCAGGGAGTATGGCCAAATTCTTTGATGGTCGGAGTATCTCTCAAAGTGCCAATTTTTAATAAGTTTTCTACAACTCTTAAGGAGAAAGAGACAAAAATAGGAATTAGGCAGTTGGAACTTCAAAAAAATCTTTTGGAAAACTCTCTCTCATTAGCTGCTCAGAATGCCATCAATGCAATGCAGAGAGCAAAAATTCAGCTTCAATCTGATAAGGAGGCTGTTGCACAGGCTATAAAAGGATATGAAATAGCGAAGGTGAGGTATAAAACTGGGATAGGCACGGTTCTGGAACTGAATGACTCAGAAGTGTCTTTAACAACATCAGAACTTAACCTTAACAAAACGCTATATGACTTTTTGAAGGCTAAAAATGAATTTGAAAAAGTTTTGGGGATTGAAAAATTATAAATAATAAAACACATATGAAAAAGGGATCTATTTTATTGGCTTTAAGCTTATTATTTTTGTCATACGCTTGCTCTTCTGACAAACAAAAAAAAGGTGCAGACGACGCTACTGTAGTACCTGAAGTGGTGGAGGTAAAGGTCGCTGAAACTGTAAAACAAATGGTTCCTCAGCAAGTGGAGTTTACCGGTAATATTGAACCATTTGTAAAAAACAATATTGCAAGTGGAGCCTCACAAAGAGTTGAAAAGATAATGGTAGATGTTGGCTCACATGTCAGGAAAGGACAGCTGCTTGTTCAGATGGAGAGTGTTAACTATTCACAGGCCAAAATTCAACTCGAGAACTTAAAAGTTAATCTGGCACGTACAGAAGAACTCTACAAAGCGGGAGGTATTTCACAACAGCAGTATGATCAGATAAAGACTCAGGTGGATGTTGCTGAACAGAATATTAGTAACCTTTATAAAAATACTCAACTTTTTTCTCCAATTGATGGAGTTGTAACACAAAAGAATTATGACAACGGAGACATGGTAGGAGCCATGCCTATACTGGTTGTCATGCAGATACAGCCTGTAAAGATTTTGATAAATATTTCAGAAGAATACTTTCCACAGGTTAAGATTGGAACTCCTGTTCAAATAGCTCTTGATGTATATAATGGAAGGAAGTACCCCGGGAAAGTCAGTCTTATTTATCCTACAATTGATCCCACAACGAGAACATTTCAGGTACAGGTCAGTATTCCAAATCCCAATTTGGACATTCGCCCGGGTATGTTTGCTCGTGCTACGGTAGATTTTGGCTCCAAAGATAGAATTGTAGTTCCTGACAAGTCAGTAATTAAACAGGTGGGAACAAATGACAAATATGTATATGTTCTCGATGGGGATATTGTAAGGTATACAAAAGTAGATGTAGGCAAGAGGGTTGGTTCTATTTATGAGATAAAAAGTGGTTTGGAACTTGGTCAAAAAGTGGTTGTAGCAGGTATTACCAGGCTTGTGGATCAAGCTAAAGTTAAAGTTGTTGATACAAATCTTGACCTTAATAAAAACGAGTAACTTATGAAATTATACGAAAGTGCAGTTAAGAAACCGGTCACAACGGCACTCATTTTTGTGGCGATTGTGGTATTGGGACTTTTTTCATATTCAAGGCTTTCTATAGATCTTATTCCTGATATTGAAATGAACATGGCTACAGTCATGACTACTTATTCAGGAGCAAGTGCAGCAGATATAGAAACTAATATTACAAAGGGACTTGAAACATCTTTGAGTACTGTCTCCAAATTGAAGAAGATAAGTTCTGTGTCAAAAGATAATGTGTCACTCATCACACTTGAGTTTGAGTATGGTACAAACATGGACGAGGCGGTGAATGACATGAGATCCATTATTGATATGCAAGCTACCTATTTGCCTGAAGAGGCTGAAAAGCCGGTTATTTTTAAGTTCAGTGCAGATATGATGCCTATTTTCTTTATATCAGCCAGAACAGACAGAAGCATTCAGGGATTGTACAACATATTGGACGAAAAAGTTGCCAATCCTCTAAATAGAATTGATGGTGTAGCTTCCGCCTTTATTACAGGTGCTCCTCAGCGAGAGATTCAGGTCAGAACAGATCCTAAAAAAATGGAGGCTTACGGTATCCCTGATGAAAAACTAGCCAATGTCATTGCAATGGAAAACAGAAATGTACCTGGAGGTGATATAGATGTTGGTTCAGAGACATATTCTGTAAGAGTAGATGGAGAATTTGAAGAGAGCGACTTGATTCAAAATCTGATTGTAGGCAGTTACATGGGACGGAATATTTATGTCAGAGATGTTGCCGAAGTAAAGGACACTCTTAAGGAAAGAGTTCAGGAGGTTACAATAAATGGACAGAGAGGTGCAATGATAGTTGTGCAAAAGCAATCAGGAGGCAATGTTGTTGATATAGCGAATAGAATTAATGAAAAACTTCCTGAAATCAAGTCATCACTTCCTCCTGACATACATCTCGACATCGTGATGGATACATCTGATTTTATTAAGAAGAGTATAGGTTCGTTGACAGAAACAGTATTACTTGCCGGTCTGTTTGTCATGATTGTGGTTCTTTTCTTTTTAGGTAGATGGAGAGCGACATTTATTATTATTCTTGCTATTCCTGTCTCACTTATCGCCGCTTTCATATACTTGATGGTTTCTGGTAATACGCTTAATATTATATCTTTAAGTTCCCTGTCAATAGCTATTGGTATGGTGGTGGATGATGCGATTGTTGTGCTGGAGAATGTCACGAAACACGTGGAGCGAGGCAGCAAACCAAAAGATGCGGCGATCTATGCTACAAATGAAGTCGCTGTTGCCATTATCGCATCTACCCTCACAATTATTGCCGTCTTCTTTCCACTAACCATGGTCTCCGGACTTGCAGGTATCCTTTTCAAACAATTGGGATGGACAGTTACAATTGTTATAACTGTTTCAATGATTGTGGCTTTGAGTCTTACACCTATGCTTTGTGCGAAAATGCTCAAGGCAGATCCTGGCAGAAGCAGATGGTTTAATATAGTTTATGGTCCAATTGAAAAGGGATTAGTAGCTCTTGATTCAGGTTATGAGAAATTTTTGCAATGGGCGCTGAAAAATAGATTTTTAGTTATTGGTAGTGCTCTTGCAATGTTCATCGGAAGCCTTTTTCTTTTAAATGTTGTAGGTACAGACTTTTTCCCTGATACAGACAATGGAAGAATTGGTGTGACAGTTGAACTTCCTGTAGGTACAAGAGTAGAGCAGACAAAAGTCATGAATGATTATTTGTACCAGTTGTGGAAAGAAAAATATCCTGAAATCGAGGTTATTCAATCAACATACGGACCTTCAGATGGTTCAAATATTTTCTCTTCTATGACCGCTTCTGGGACTAATCTTATATCATATACCATCAGACTTTCTGACGCTACCGAGAGAGAGAGAAGTATTTTTGAGATATCTGATGAAATGAGGCAGGATCTTGCTAATATTCCTGAAGTCTACAAATCTACAGTGTCACCTGGAGGAGGACGTTCTTCATCTGCAGTGGGTATGGGAAGCTCAACATTTGAAGTAGATGTTATAGGGTACAATATGACCGATGCTGAGGCAACAGCCAATCAGATAAAACAGATAATGGAGAATACTGCAGGTTTGAGAGATATTCAGCTTAGTCGAGAGGACTATTCACCTCAATTAAAAGTCATTTTTGATCGGGAGAAGTTAGCCATGAATGGATTAACGATGACATCAGCAGCGACTGTTGTTAGAAACAGAATAAATGGTTTTACTGCTTCGACCTTGAGGGAAGAGGGTGATGAATATGACATTACTGTACTTAACTCCAAGAAATATCGGTCGGAGATAGATGATATCAAAAACATTTTGATTTACAATTCCCAAGGTAAGGGTATAAGACTTTCTGAAGTTGCTGACGTCCGAGAGGGATTCGCTCCGCCTTCAATAGAGCATCTCGACAGAGAGAGAGTTATTAAAGTTTCGGGTTCAATTTACAATCGTCCTTTAGGTGATATTGCAAAGGATATGAAGGCTCAACTTGCGAAAATTAACTATCCACCTCAGATTACAGCAGAAATTTCTGGATCTGTAGAAGATCAGCAGGAGTCATTCAACGACTTGTACACTTTACTTGCATTGGTTATAATGCTTGTTTATATAGTAATGGCAGCTCAATTTGAATCTTTTAGAGATCCATTTATTATCATGTTCTCTCTTCCGTTTGCATTTACAGGAGTATTTCTTGCACTTTGGATGACAGGTACATCTCTAAGTATTATTGCACTTATAGGTTCTGTAATGCTTGTTGGAATAGTAGTTAAGAATGGTATAGTACTTATCGACTATATTAATCTGAACAAAGAGAGAGGAGCATCTGTCAGAAGGGCAGTTATCAGCGGTGGCAGATCTCGTTTAAGACCTGTTTTAATGACCACAACAACCACAATTCTTGGTATGATACCTATGGCAATTGGTATAGGAGAAGGTTCTGAAATATGGCAACCAATGGGAATAGCCATCATTGGAGGTTTGACTATTTCTACTATTTTAACCCTTATTGTAATACCATGTATCTATACTTCGTTCCATTTTGGTGATATGAAGAGAAAGAGAAAGAAATTTGCGGAAGATTTATCTATAATTGATAATTAATATGAAAGCAGTAATGATAGCGTACAATCAGGCTCACAATGCCGAAGTACAGGGAATTTTGGACAAGTGCAACATTAGAGGCTTTACCAAGTGGGAAGATGTTCAGGGTCGTGGCAGCAAAGATGGTGAGCCACATTATTCTACTCATGCATGGCCTTCAAAAAATATGGTAACAATTACAATAATAGATGACGACAAATTGCCTGAGCTTATTAAGCAACTCAAGTCACTTGATGATAGAGCTGAAAAGCAAGGGTTAAGAACTTTTGTTTGGGAAGCACAACAGGCATGGTAATATTTTCTTTGGATAAGTTATTCCAATGTTATAAATTAGCGTCGGTTTAATAAAAATTTAATTATGGCAATAGCAGTCAATGATTCTAACTTCAATCAAATAGTTATTAACTCAGACAAACCCGTATTGGTAGATTTTTGGGCAACATGGTGTGGACCATGCCGTATGGTTTCACCTATTGTCGACGAACTTGCTGCCGAATACGAGGGAAAGGCGGTTATTACTAAATGTGATGTAGATTCTAGTTCTGATGTACCATTGAAATATGGGATTCGCAATATTCCGACTATTCTGTTTTTCAAAAATGGTGAGGTAAAGGATAAAATTGTTGGAGCAACCACCAAATCAGCAATAGTTGCTAAACTAAATGCATTGATGTAAATTTTACATGAAAAAGGTATTTGTGCTGTTGATAAGTGTGCTGTTATTTAGCACACTGTCTTATTCGCAGACCAGATTTGGGATTAAGGGAGGGCTTAACTTTACAAACATCTCCAATCTCTCTTCGGATGTAGAGAAAACTTGGAAGAATCAAACCGGCTATCAATTAGGAGTAGCTCTTCAGATTAAAATTCCCGTTATTGGTTTAGCCATTCAGCCTGAGCTTTTGTACTCTACAGTTAAATCTGCCTCTGACAATGGAAATGAGATTAATCTAGATTATCTTACTCTTCCTGTCAACATCCAATTAGGAACTGACATGCTTTTTTTCAGGCCATTTATAGTTGCAAGCCCATTTGTCTCCTATATGATTGACAATAATGTCAGGCTTGAGGATCAGCCTGTAGATGAAATAAACAGGTTTGACTATGGAGTCGGAGTAGGAGTAGGTATCGATATCTGGAAGCTCCAGATTATGGGTAAGTATAATTGGGGCCTTGGAAAGATAGAAAATGCAGGAGATGAATGGGATCAGTCAGAAACTTATAAAGACGCGACTCTTCAGGGATTTCAACTTTCTATCGCTTTCCTGTTCTGATTATTAACATGCATTCGAAAAGAAGTTTTTTCAAGTGGCCGCCTCAGCATTACTGAAGGCGGCTTATTTGTTGGATTATAATGAGTATAGTTACATGTCTCTTTGTTAAAAATATAAAATGGAGAGTTTCGATATTATAAGTGATATCGGTGAAGAATTTCACAGATACAGGGCACTTATGGAGGATAGCCTAAACAGCAGAAGTTCCTTGCTGAATGCCATTAATACTTATCAACTCCAAAACAGCGGCAAGCAATTAAGACCAATTTTAGGTATTCTTTCGGCTAAAGCTTGTGGAGGTACAGTAAATGACAGGACAATTTCATGCGTAGCAGTAGCTGAACTGATACATACAGCAACGCTGCTTCATGATGATGTTGCCGACAAGTCTGACAGGAGAAGAGGTGTAAAGACTGTTCAAGCAGAATATACTCCTGCAGCTTCAGTTTTAACGGGTGATTACTGGCTTTCAAAGGCAATGACTATTTTGGTAAATCTTTTTGATCGCCAAATTATGGAATTTTATACCAATGCCGTTGTCAACTTGTCTGAAGGGGAGTTGTTTCAGATGCAGAAGGCAAGTTCTCTCGATACGAGCAAATCCGACTACTTTAACATTATTTACAGTAAAACAGCAAGCCTTTTTATAGGAGCTGTCAAAAGTTCAGTGGCTACTGTTTGTGATAAGGAGGAGGTGCTGATGAATATGGAAATGTTTGCGGAAAATCTTGGGATAGCTTTCCAAATCAGGGATGACATTTTTGATTATATGCCCTCTTTGAATACAGGAAAACCCACAGGCGGGGATATTGTTGAAAGAAAGCTCACATTGCCGTTGATTTCGGCTCTTGATTTAGCAGCTGAGGATGAAAAGATCAGATTGAAGCGTATGTTGAGAGACAGGAAAACTAATGATAATAGACTTGTTCAGGAGGCATTTAGAATTGTTGAGAAATACTCGGGAATCTATTTAGCTCAACAGGAACTGTTAAAATACTGTCAGAGAGCAGAAAAAGCACTTTCTTTTCTTGAGGAATCTTCTTATAAAAGAGATCTTGTAACGCTTGCCAAATATGTCGGGGAAAGGCTTTACTAAAATAATCTCAAAGCTGCTTCTTCAAGTTGCTTATAAAAATCTTTGCCAAATGCAAAAATAAGAGGGTCTCTTAAAAACTTATAGACAGGGATTCCTTCTCTTTTCCCTTTAACGAAGGCATCCATACAAAGGTACCACTCATGTAGATTTAAGGCAGTCATACCATTGGACAGTTTTGACACTCTTATAGGATAAAGCCAGCAGGATATGGGTTTTTTCATGGAGCAGCATTGTGCATCAAAAGCTTTTTCAATACCACACAAACAGTTGTTGTCTTTGTCAAACCAACTGTACGCACACTCTTCTCCATTTACCAATGGGGTAACAGCATCTCCGTCAGCATCAATAACAAAGGGACCCTGCTCCTTAACAGAGCGGATCCCTTCCACAGTCAGGTATTTTGAAAATTGTTGAAATTCTCCGGCAAGAATACTACACTCGTTCTTTTCAAGTGGAGCTCCACTATCGCCAATTATACAACAAGCTCCGTGGCATTTGGAATAATCACAGCAAAAATATTCTGTTATGATTTTTGGTGAAACAAGTATATTCTCAATAGCAATAATCGGAGAATAATTCATACTATTTCTTAAAACCATTCATTATTATCTCGACTTCATTTCCTTGTGTAAGTGCAGTCTTGATGAAGTTATCAATCTTCTCAGGAGTCATGCTTTTGAGAGTTGCCTCATAAGTTGAGTGCATATCCTTGCCTAAGAAATAGCGGTTTGTAAGAACAGAGAGCCAATAATTATTTTCTCTGAGATTTTGAGTATAATTTTTCTGCATATACTCAATTACCTTGGCAAAATCTGTCTTTTCGACGCCGTTCTTCATAACATTTTCTATCTCTTTCTGTGCTCTTGCAATTAGTCTGTCTTTGATGGCTACGTCTGTATCAAAGCCATAGAGAAACACAAAGTAATCTTCGGGATAATATGTAACACTCATGCTTACACCAACGCCATAAGTACCACCTTCATCTTCCCTAATGGTCCTGGTAAATACCTGATCGAAGATTTGTTTGGTAATGTCTGCCATAATTTTGTTTTCAACAGTATATGGTATCTTGCCTGAGTAGATCTTGTAGACAGTTGATTTAGGAGTCTGCATCTCTTTGTCAAATTGTTTTGAAATGACTCCCCTAACAGGGACATTGTTCAGGTTCTTCCAGTCTTCTTTTTTGGCCTTGTTTGCAGGCAAAGATCCAATGTATGTTTCAACCAGTGGTTTAACTGTGGCAGGATCGATGTTACCAACAAATACAAAGGTAAAATCAGCGGCATTTGCAAAACGCTCTTTGATAATCTGTAAGGCTCTGTCATAATTAATCTGGTCTAACATCTTTGATGTTAACCTGTTTACGTATGGGTTGTTATTGAAGAGAGTCTTGGAGAGAGAATCTTGGAAAGCAATCATAGGAAGAGATTCCATATTAACCAACTGAGCTCTCATTCGTGTAATAAATGAATCGAAAGCTTCATCATCTTTTCTGACGTCGGTATATGAAAGATAAATTAATTGCATGAATGTTTCTAGATCCTTTGGAGAAGAAGATCCACTCAGCTGTTCGTTATTTATTCCAATAGAAGGGTTGATAGATACATTTTTACCTGCAAGATTCTTCTTTAAATCTATTGCACTGAATTTTCCAAGTCCTCCTAAAGTTGCTATATCATCAAGGACTTTTGTAATTACTACATCTTCGGGATTAGTCAGTGAAAATCCTCCACGGCTTGTGGCAGTGAACAAAATCTGATCTTCTTTGAAATCAGTTTTTTTGATTACCACAGTAGCTCCATTGGAAAGTGTCCAAACAAGGGCATCAGTGATCGGTTCGCGGGTTTCCTTAACAACTTTTCCTGCTTTTGGAGTTACAGCAACAAGAGGCTCATTGGAAACAGTCTCTGTATATGGTTCAAGCTTGTCATTGAGAGCACTTTCATAAAGAGAGAGAATTTCTTCTTTAGTTGGCACTTTTATCCCTTCTTTCTGAGGCATCATTACCAGCATTACAACATTTTCTCTTGTAGGTAGTGATTTTGCATATGTATTTATCTGATCAACAGTAATAGCAGGTGCTATCTGCTGCATCAAAGTATACTCCATCTCAATTCCTGGCAAAGCTTCTCCAGTAAGAAAATGGTTGACTAAATTTTGAACATAGTAATCATTCTTCTGATTTTCACGCTCTTTATAAAGTCTCTCCAGCCTGCTCATATAATTTGCTTTTGCTCTCTCATACTCTGAAGCAGTAAAACCAAACTGTCTCATCCTTTCAGCCTCGTTAATAATTGTTCTTGCACCCCTTTCCAATTCTCCTTCACGAGCTTCAACACTTAGTGTGAAAGCCTTTTTGGTCTGAGAAACGAAGAAATCTCCATAACTTGCATCTGCTCCAACAAAAGGAGGATCGGATTTTTGAACTAACTCTGAAAGGCGAGAATTGAGCATTGAGCAGACCATATTGTTCATGTAGTCAATGACTGTTTGTGCAACTGTTGGCCGCAGTTCAACCGGCACTACATCATGTTTATACATTAGATAAAACTCGGTTGATTTTGATTCCGGGTCACTTGCTATTGCAACAATTGGTTCCTTGTTGTCTTCTACAGGGAATTGAATTCTTTCTGCCGGATTTTCCTTTTTAGGGATAGAACCGAAGAGTGATTTAATTTTATTTTCAACTGCCACAGGGTCGATGTCTCCCACAACTATTATTCCTTGAAGGTCTGGACGATACCACTTGTTGTAGTAATCACGGATTTCCTGATAAGTGAAATTATTGATTACATCAAGAAGTCCTATTGGCAGTCTTTCACCATATCTATTGTCGGGGTAGATCTCGGGAAGGACTTTCTCGAGCATTCTCATAGAAGCATTGCTGCTTGTTCTGAGCTCTTCACGAATAACACCCCTTTCGTCATCAATGTCTTTGTCATTGAGAGATATTCCACAGGACCAGTCGTACAAAATTAAAAGACAGGAATCGATAATGCCCTCTCTTTTAAGAGGAACGTTGGCAACATGATATACTGTCTGGTCTATTGAAGTGTATGCATTGAGATTTGCGCCAAACTTAACACCTATTTTTTCAAGGTAAGAAATGATACTGTTCCCAGGGAAATTTTTTGAGCCATTGAAGGCCATATGTTCCAAAAAATGAGCAAGACCTCTTTGATTTTCTTCTTCGAGAATTGATCCGACTTTTTGAACGATGTAGAAATCTGCCTGGCCTTTAGGTTCAGAGTTTTTGACAACATAATAAGTCAGACCGTTGTCAAGCTTTCCTGTTTTGACCTTAGGATCCAGAGGCAATGTTTGAGGCATTTGTGCTGAAGTTAGAAATGCCATTACCAAGGTTACCGCAAGGGTAAAAATCTTTTTCATGAAAGTTAATTATTTTTAATACAGTATAATATAGACAAATATAGATATTATTTTGTATCATTTATTCTTTTTATTATTTTTGTAAGGATAGCGATTTTCTGTTTTATCTAAATAAATGCGTAATATGAAAAAAATTGTGACCATTTTATCGACTTGCATGCTCTCTCTCTTCTCTTTTACTTTTGTTTATGGACAAGACATAGCTGCTGCAATTGAAACTTACAATGCAGGAGCGACTGCTCTTGCGTCAAATAACTATGTTGCAGCCATTGAGTCGTTTAATAAGGCGATTAAGATGTTTGAAGCAATCAGTGAACTTGACGAAGATGGGGCATCTGCATTTAAACAGTGTAAGGAAATACTTCCTCAGATTCATTTGAGATATGGCAAAGAGCTTGCAGTAAATAAAAATTTTGACAATGCTTTGGCACAGTTGGATAAGGCTATAGAAACTGCTAAGAAATACAATAATCCAGATGTTGAGAAAGAGGCTAATGAACTCATTCCGCAACTTGTCATGGCCGGTGCAGACGACAACTTGAATCTTGGTCTTTTCAATGAGGCGATTGCCGGGTATAATAAAATGTTGACTTATACTCCAAACGATCCTGATGTATATTTGAGGTTGGGTATAGCACAGTCCAAACTAAATAATGAAGATGCGGCAATTGCTGCCTATTTAAAGGCAATCGAACTGGGCGACAAGCAAGACGCACCAAAAATGCTTTCAAATATTTATCTCAAAAAAGCTGCGGCTGCTTTTTCTGACAAAAACAATTCAGAGGCTCTTGCTATGGCAAAAAAGGCAAATCAGTATTATGAGACAGTTCAGGGGAATCAGATTATTGGTTTAAGTGCTATGCAACTTAAGAAATACGATGACGCGATCCCTGCCCTTGAAGCATATATTGCTCAAAGCAATGATAGTAAAAATAAGAATGCGATTATATACAATATCGCAGCGGCTTACGAGGCTAAAGGTAATATTGCCAAGGCCTGTGGCTACTACAAACAAATTGTTTCAGATCCAAAATACAAAGCTGCCGTAGAATATAAGATTAATACAGTTCTTAAGTGCAAGTAACTACATTGGAGCTTCTTGCACCTGCAGGAAACAAAGACATCGGCATTGCAGCAATAGACTGTGGTGCCGATGCTCTCTATATTGCAGGCTCAAAGGTCTATTTAACTCTTAATACCATTATTTTTGACAATGAGTTAGGAAAGGGTTTGACTGCAGAAACTGTGAAATGATTATTTTTGGTTGATTTTTTCAAATAGGCAATGAAATTTTCTGATATAGTCGGACAAAATAGCTTGAAGCAGCAACTCATAAAACTCTTTAAGGAAGGGAGAATGAGTCATGCAATGCTTTTCTGTGAAGAACAGGGCTATGGAGCGCTTTCAACAGCTCTTGCTTTTGTTCAGTATAATTTATGTCTCAACAAGAGTGCGGAAGACTCATGTGGCACATGTCCAACGTGCAATAAGATACAAAAGATGATTCATCCGGATCTCCACTTTGCTGTTCCTGTCAATTCCACAAAAAAAATTACAGCTGATAAAAAACCCGTGACTGATCTTTTTTTAGATGATTGGAGAAGAGCAATATCTGAAAATCCATATATTACTGAGCAGGAATGGTATGATTTGATTGGAATAGAAAACAAACAGGGAATAATTGGGGTCAATGAAGCTGCTCAAATTTTGAAAAAGTTGAGTTTTCGTTCGTTTGAAGGAGGTGACAAATATGTAATTATTTGGTTACCTGAAAGAATGAACCAGGAAGCAGCCAATAAGCTTCTTAAATTAATTGAAGAACCTCCTGCCGGCACATATTTTTTTATGATTTCTCACTCTCCGGAGAGAATTATCCCCACTATTGTGTCTAGATGCCAGATTATTAGCTTGATGCCTATAGAGAGAGAGATGCTGGCTCAAAGATTGGCGGAAGAGTTCAAAATATCTGAAGAAGAGGCTTTCTTTTGGTCAAGGATATCAGGAGGTAGCTTGAGCAAGGCCAGAGAGATAATTAATTCAGACAGAGAGACTGTTGAAGATCACGAGATTGTGGTAAAACTACTTTCAGCCTGCTGTAGTAAAGACATGCCTGAAGTTATTTCCCTTTGGGAAAGACTGTCAGCGATGAATAGAGAGAAACAAAAAAGTTTCTGTCATTATGCTCTTGAATTTTTAAGAGAGTTGTACATGACAAGCCTTGGTTTGTTTGATATTTCAAATACTCCTGTCAGAAGAAGAGAAAATGTCGTTAGTTTGTCGAAGAGAATCAACCCTTCTTTTTATATCAAAGCTTATGAGATTCTGAACGATGCTTTACAGGACATAGAAAGAAATGTTAATGCAAAATATATTTTTGCAGACATGAGTAATCGCTTTTTTTTATCTTTGTAGCTATTATGAAAGATCAGAAAATTATAAATGATTGTTCCAGAGGATGTAAGATTTGGAAGGATTCCGACGATACTTTAAATGTGAAGTACGACAATAACTGTTGCAAGCTGAGTGTCTTTGATTGGTTACAAGGAATTTCGGATGAAAAGTCAAAGGATATATTTGAAGTGCGTTTCAAAAATACCAGAAAATCTTATTTCAGGAACGCATCAGATCAGCAAATTGATGTAGGTGATATAGTTACAGTGGAGACAACGAATGGCCATGATGTAGGCATTGTTACTCTTGCAGGCCCCGTGGTGCTGATACAACTGAAGCGCAACAACATTGATATTGATCACTTTGAATTCAAAAAAATATACAGGAAATCGAAAGGAGTTGATATTGAAAGATGGCAGGATGCTATATCGAGGGAGCATAAAACAATGATTAGAGCGCGGCAGATTGCTGCTTCACTGGGCTTGAACATGAAGATAGGAGATGTTGAATTTCAAGGTGATGGTACTAAAGCTATTTTTTATTATATAGCAGATGAAAGGGTAGATTTCCGGCAGTTGATAAAGTTATTTGCAGAGGAGTTTAAAATCAGGATTGAGATGCGTCAGATAGGTGCCAGACAGGAGGCTGGACATATTGGGGGAATAGGTGTTTGTGGCCAGGAACTCTGCTGTTCAAGATTTATTAATGATTTTAAATCGATTACCACACAAGCTGCCAGATGTCAGGATCTCTCACTTAATCCGCAAAAACTTGCCGGACAGTGCAGTAAACTTAAGTGTTGCATAAATTACGAGGCGGCAGTTTACATCGATGCTCATTCATCAATGCCAATTGTTAAAGCTCCTCTCGAAACAGAAGGAGGCCCGCTTTATTTGATGAAAAGTGATGTTTTGAAGGGGATTATGTGGTTTTCATATGAGGAGAGCAGCATTTCAGACATGTTTCCTCTTACTTTTGAGTGTGTCAGAGAAGTTTTGCGGCAAAACACAAGAGGCATCAAAGTCCCGGATCTTACGCCAGACAGTGATTCCGGTCCTGAATTTAAAAGTGCTGTTGGTGAGGGAAGTATTTCGAGGTTTGATGAAGAAAGAAAGGCGAATCATTTAAATCGTAAAAAAAGGAATAAACAATCTTCTGGAAGAAATAATGAAAATCAGAAGTAAGGTATTACTGTTGTTTTTTTTTGGAGCTTTGTTGTGTTCATGTGCAAAAGATGATTATGAGCCTTCGGTGCAATGGTTCAAGTTTAATTGCAGGAATACTCAGAGATCGTTTAATGTTGATTTTTCATTAAGGATTTCGGTAACATATAAAGATGAAACGCTTCCAGTTATGCTTGAAATTCTTTCTCCTTCAGGCATTAGATATAGAGACACTTTGAACATTCCTGTTAAAAAGCAGGTTAGTGACGGCTTAACTACCGTTGTAAGAAGCGGAGTCTGGAGAGATGTACTCTGGCACTATCGAAAGAACGTCAGTTTTCCTCTAACAGGCAGATGGTTATTTACTATATATTATTTAGAACCTGGCACAAAAAAGGGGAAAATTAAAGAGTTCAAGTTGAAGATACAGTAATAATTTATATGGGGAAGGATAAACTGAAAAGATTTGCCGAGAATAAGACTTTTAGTAATCTTTATCAACCAGATTTCAGCGAAGTCTTCAGAAAAGATTATAGGCTTAAAGGGAAATGGAGACGGGAAGTTTTTGGGAATGACAACCCTATAGTTTTAGAGCTTGGATGCGGCAGAGGAGAATATACTGTTGAAATGGCAAGAAGAAATCCCTGTAATAATTATATCGGTATTGATATTAAGGGAGCAAGATTGTGGAGGGGTGCAAAAAGCGCACTTGAAGAGGGCCTTGTTAATGTTGTTTTTGTCAGGTGCAGAATTGAGTTTGTTGAAAGTCTTTTTGGTGAGAATGAAATATCGTCTGTATGGATAACGTTTGCGGATCCTCAAATTAAAAGGGAGAATAAAAGACTTACCTCACCATTTTTTCTAGACAAATATGCCAAATTTCTTATAAATGGTGGCACTGTTCATCTCAAAACCGACAGCCTGTTTTTGCATGAATATACTCTTGGAATAGTTAAAGAAAGGGGGTATGAAATCATTGAGAGTAACCCGGATATTTACGGTACGGGATACGCCGGACAAGATAATATGCTAGATATCAAAACTCATTATGAGAAAATTTTTCTTTCCCAGGGACTTCCAATAACTTATATGTCTTTTAAGATTTCTCGGGATTCCCTTGGGAGGCGTACTCAATAGATTTTGCCAGGCGATAAACATCCTTTCTCATCCCTTTCAGGACAATAGGATTATCGCTGAAATCAACCACTATTGTGTCTTCAAACATTCTGAACATTCTAGTTACTTTGGATTTGTGTCTGAAAGTAATAGTGGTTGCATCTTCTGCTACTTTTATATAATTGCTGTCTTCAAACACTTTGAGTATTTTATCTCTCTCTTCAGCAAAAGAGTGATTGAGGTAGGCACGTTTATTGATGAAACTTACCAGAGGATATGCCAGAGAAATTACAACAAAGAACACTAACAATTGGACGCCTGTTCCAGGTCTGAATAGTGCAGAATAGCTTAGTTCCTGTCTTGATGCCAGAGCAAAAATTGCTATAATAAGGGAGAAAATAATAACGAAATAAATAAGATATTTAACAACTCTGATAAAATACTTTTTAAAATCAAATCCGCTTTTCATAGTAGAATATGTGTTTTATAATTAAGGAACTTATGTACCATAAATACAAAGCTAAATAAAAATCTTAAATTTGTTTTTATATTACAAAAATTAATAAAGTTAGAATTATGGAAAAAGAGAGAACACTTAGAAATATTGTAATAGCTCTGTCAGTAATTGCACTTCTGCTTATAGGAGTTCTTGCATACATATGGATAGACAGAAGCAGGATAATAGGAGATCTGACAGTTGAAAAGGAGCAGTTAACTCAACAGACAGAGCAGCTGAAGGAAGAATATGCCATGTTGACAACAAATAATGACAGTCTCAATGTGCAGCTTTCAAAAGAGAGGGAAAAGGTCGAGCAGCTTATTGACAGGCTAAAAAGGACAGAGGCAACCAACAGAACCAAAATACGTCAATACGAGCAAGAGCTTGGAACATTAAGAAGCATTATGAGGGGTTATATTATCCAAATTGATTCATTGAATACCTTGAATATCAGTTTAAGGAAGGAAGCTGCTGCTGCAAAGGATGAAGCAAAAGAGACAAGACAGAAATATGAAGAACTCCAGACTACAACCAACGAATATGCTCTCAAGATACAAAAAGGTTCAATGTTAAAGGGTAGAGGGATCAATGTCGTTGCAATTACGGCTTCCAACAAGGAGACTGACCGCAGCAGCCGTACAGTTAAGATTAAAACGTGCTTGTATCTTGTAGAAAACAATATTGCTACAAAAGGCCCCAGAAAGATATATATCAGAGTGAAAGGACCTGATGGTATTTTGATGACTGACGGAAGTCAGCAGATATTCAACGTTGGTGGAGAGCAGATGATTTATTCTGCAGTAAGGGAAGTTGATTACCAGGGATCCGAACTTGAAGTTTGCATCTATTTTGCGGGCAGTGCACCTTTTGTCAAAGGAGTTTATAATGTCGATGTTTATACTGAGGAAGGCAAGCTGGGTACAGCTGACCTTTTACTTAAATAGTCAAATTGGCAGGTATTTACATACATATTCCTTTTTGCTCGCAATTTTGTATCTATTGTGACTTTTATTCTATAAGAAACAAGAAGGACAGAGTTGAAAAATATATAGCATCGCTTCTATGTGAGATAGAACAGAGAAGCGATTTTTTTAAAAACTGCAAGATAAAGCCGACGACTATTTATATAGGAGGGGGGACACCCTCGCTCTTGTCATCTGATAACCTGTCAAAAATTGTAAAGTCTGTTTATGCACAATTTGGAATTGACACTTTTTCTCAAATTCAAGAATTTACTATTGAGGTTAATCCTGATGACCTGACCAAAGATTATCTTATTCAACTAAAAGATATTGGTATAAATAGACTGAGTATTGGTATCCAATCTTTTTTTGATGAGGATTTGCTTTGGATGAATCGACGTCATGATTCGTGTAAGGCAATAGATGCTTTTTTCATGGCAAGAGATTGTGGCTTTACTAATATAAGTATTGATCTGATGTTCGGCTTTAGTCTATTGACAGAACAAAAACTCATTGCAAATCTCGAACGGTTGATTTCAATAAGACCGGAACATTTGTCATTATACCAGCTTGGCATTGAGAAAGGGACTCCTCTCGGGAAAAGTTATGAATGTGGAGAATATGTCCCTTTGTCAGATGATAACTGTTCATTACAGTATTCTCTTATTCAGAATATGCTCTCAAAAGCGGGTTATATTCAATATGAAATTTCAAATTTTTCACTTCCTGGAAAAGAAGCCTTGCACAATAGTTCTTATTGGGAGCATAAACCTTATATTGGATTTGGCCCGTCAGCACATTCGTTTGATGGAAAGATAAGAAGCTGGAACTGTTCAAGTCTGAGTAAATACTGTTCTTTTTTACAAGTAGGAGACAGGTGTTTTAAATGTGAAAATTTATCTCCCAGGAATATATTTAATGAGAAAATAATGCTTTCTTTGAGAAGAACAGTCGGAGCAGACCTACAAGTCCTCAGAAACGGGACATCTCCAGAGATTTATTCTTTATTTCAACAACAATTAGAAAATGCATTAAAGAGAGGGGAAGTAATTATGGATGGAAATAAAATAAAAATCCCACCGGACAGGTTCTTTGTATCTGATGGGATAATAAGAGATCTTATGGTAGTTTAAAACTTTTAATTTTCAGCATATCCCTTTTGACCTACAATAGGCTGTTATGGCAATAGTGGCGAAGCCAAGAAAAATAAAAGTAGCATAGATATAAGCAATAACCTGCCACCTTTTAAGCCATTTTGAATTGTTCATACCCAAGGTTTGGAAAGCACTCCAGAAACCATGTGTCAGATGAAACCATATAGCAAAGAACCAAATAAGATAAAGTATAACAATCCATATATTGCTGAATGTAAGTTGCATGAGATTGTTTACATTTTCCGGTTCTCTGCCCGTAAAATCCTTCAACTGCATATGTGCCCAAAAATGAGTCAAATGGAATATAAGGAAGCCCAAAATGATAACTCCGAGCACAAACATGTTTTTGGAAGCCCATGAATCTGATGCGCCTTTGTGTGCGACTGCATATCTCTCTTTTCCCCGCGCCATCAGGTTTGTGATAGTGAGATAGGAAGCGTAGAAAATATGAATTATAAAACCGGCAGCAAGTACTGGAACTATTGCAACTACAACGGGCGAACTCATAATTATTATAATGGTGTCAAAAGCCTCAGGTCCAAACAGGTATGCAGAATTTGCAAAAAGATGAACCAAAAGGAAAAGCATCAGAAAGAGTCCAGTAATACTCATAATAAGTTTCTTACCGATGGAAGACGTAAATATGTTGCTCATGCCGCTATAATTTTATTATTAATAGTATCTTTTTTTGTTTGGCAAAGATATAGCCTTGCTTGTTAATTTCATAATATTTAGCTACTTTTGTTCTATTCAGATGATTGAATGACATAATTTAATACCTAATAATTAATGAAATACAAAAGAGTTCTGTTGAAACTGAGTGGAGAGAGCATTGGAGGCAGGATTGGTGTTGGTTTAGACGAAAATATTCTATCTCAATACGCCAGGGAGATACATGATACAGTAGCTTTGGGTGTTGAAATAGCAATTGTTATAGGGGGAGGAAATATATTCCGAGGACTTTCAGGGGTCGGAAAGGGCTTTGACAGAGTCAAGGGAGATCAAATGGGAATGTTGGCAACAATCATTAACAGTATTGCACTCTCGATGGCACTTAAGTCCCAAGGAACTCCTGCAGAGGTTTTTACCTCAACTCCTGCAGAACCTTACGGGATCTATTACGGCAGAGATAAAGCCGTAAAGTTTATGGAGAGCGGTGGTGTATCAATTATTGCTGGTGGGACAGGTAATCCTTTTTTCACAACAGATACGGCTTCTGCTCTCAGAGCAGCTGAAATTGGAGCTGAGGCGCTTCTTAAGGGTACAAGAGTAGATGGTGTTTATTCGGCTGACCCGGAGAAATTTCCGGATGCTTTCAAGTATATTTCTATTTCATTTGACAAAGCTCTTGAAGAGAATCTTAAAATTATGGACTTAACTGCGTTTACCTTATGCAAGGAGAACAGCATCCCAATAGTGGTCTTTGATGTTAATATACCAGGGAACCTTGTTAAGGTTGTTAATGGAGAAAACATAGGTACACTTATTTCTTATGATAATTAATTTATTGTTTTATGGATATAAATAATCAAAAAGAGGTTATAGCAGCAGCTAAAGAAAAAATGATCAAAGCAATTTTTCATTTGGAAGAAGAGCTTAAATCTTACAGGGCCGGAAAAGCCAATCCTGCAATTTTCTCTAATATTTTGGTAGATTATTATGGTACCATGACACCTATTCCCCAAGTTGCAAGTATTACTGCTCCTGATGCAAAAACCATGTTTATCCAGCCATGGGACAAAAAGATGATTCCTTTGATTGAGAAGGCAATAATGGCTGCCAATATAGGTTTTACTCCTCAAAACAATGGAGAACATATAAGAATAAATGTTCCTCCCCTTACAGAGGAGAGGCGCAGAGAGCTTGTTAAAAAGGTGAGGCAAGAAGGCGAGAATGCTAAGATAAGCATTCGTAATGCTCGAAGAGATGGTGTTGAGTTGCTTAAGAAATATCAGAAGGATGGCCTTCCTGAAGATGTTGTTAAGGATGGAGAAAGCATTCTTCAAAAGGAGACTGAAAATTTCAACAGGAGAGTTGACGAGATTATACTCGCAAAAGAGAAAGAGATTATGACAGTATAGAGATGTCGGCAAAAATTGGCAGGGTAAGGTTCTACCTTTTTTTCGGTATTTTGATATTATCTTTTTGGGTAATATCCTGTAAAGCTCCCCAAATTGAAGGACCGCAGGAGTCTTATTTACCTTCTGAAATTGCACCTTCATTGTCAGAACTGCCTCTTCGCATAGAACTTGATGTCAAAAAAATTGAGAGTGTGGTTAATGCAAGCATGAATGGTCTTCTTTATCAGGGAGACAAGCTTGCAGGTGAAGACCTTTCTGTCAAGATATGGAAAGGAGGTCAATTTATGTTTTTTGTCAACAACAATGAAATTACTTATAAGGTTCCATTGAAAGTATGGTGCAGATATGGATGGAAAGTTGAGAAATTTGGCGTTTCGTTTTCAGATCATTATGAGGCAACAGGGACAATCTCACTGGTATACAAAACAGCGGTGGGTATTGATGAGAATTGGAAACTTGTTACAAAAACAACTCCTGCAGGATACGAATGGCTTGAAAAGCCCAAAGTTAAAGCGATAGGAGTTAGTATCCCGGTTACGCCAATTGCAAATATAGCACTTTCATATTTTCAAAAAACTATAACAGAGCAAGTTGATAAAATTCTCTTCGAGAACGTTCCATTGGACAAATATGTAGGAGCCGTATGGGATGAGGTACAACAACCATATTTACTGAGTGATGAAGATAATCTCTGGATCAGAATAACTCCAAAGGAAATACTGCTTGCTCCGTTTACAACCAAAGGCAACAAACTGAATATTACTCTTGTATTTTATGCTCAAGTTGAGTCAGTCTTTGGTGCTCAGCCTGTTGTAAAAAACAAAGTGCCGCTTCCTTCGCTTAGATATATTGAACGACAGCCACAGCAATTTTCAATTAATGTGGGGGCTGATGTAACTTTTGATAAAATTGCGGAATTTGCGCGCATTCAATTGCAGGGAAAAAGTTTTACAGAAAGTGGTAAGATTGTTAAGATCGATAATATTTCACTTTATAGTAGCAATGGTAGAGCTGTGGTAGTAGCAGATCTGAGTGGTTCATACAAGGGAAGAATATATTTTACAGGTAAGCCGGCATATAACAGCGAAAAACAATCTCTTGAAATCATAGAACCAGAATTTGACATTAAGACCCAGAATGCTCTTATAAAGTCTGCAAACTGGTTATTACATGGCATGATACTCAAAAAAATAACTCCCATGTTGACTTATCCTTTAGAGGAGACTCTGAAAACATTGAAAGATCAGGCTAATTCCATGCTTAAAAGTTATGAGGTGTATAGTGGTGTACATATAACCGGGTCGCTTGATTCTTTGGCTGTCACAACAGTCAGTATGGTGCCTGGAGCTGTAAGAGTAGGAGCGGAAATTAAGGGAAATGTGGCACTGATAATAGATGAACTTAAGTTCTAATTGTTTTTGGGTTCTATGATAGAAAGATCCCAAGTATGGACTTGCTTGTTAAACTTACTCTTTTTTCTACCTCTATTTCCGTCGAATTGACCAACGTATTTTATTTTAACTTGATCTTTTATATTTGGAGCGAGTAATGTATCTGCCATTCCATGAGTGAGAATAACACATGGCATAGCAGATACTACAGCAGCAGAATCCTTGATATTTAGTGGTTTTATAATTCTGTGGGCATCATACACTTGTTCTATTCTCAACTCCTTTGACGAATCATAGTAAAATTGAAGATTTGCTACTTCAGGCATATTTCTCGTCCTGTCCAGTCCGTTAAATTCCGGATTGTTAAAGGCTCCTGCAATTAACGGCATTAAAGAAACACTTACAAGAACAAACAGCGCTGCAATTCCGCCAAGGAACTTCATAGGGTCTGGTTTTACAATAGATTTTTTTATCATATAGATGCCGATTGTTAAAGAAACTACAGTTATAAAAGAAAAGTTTAAAATTGAAAGTTTAACATCATGAAATGGAGCTCCTTCATTGAGAATAAGCAGATATATGCCAATAGGGATTATAAATGGCATTATAGCAATAGGTAGAGTATTTAAATAGTAAATCCATTTCTTGTAATTCAATTTTTCTTTGACTGCGGATGCCCAATAGTCGAAAATGTATCCCATTGTCATAGCTGCAGGAATCAGCATCGGCAGCAGGTATCTTGTTTTCTTTTCAGGCAGGATGGAAAGACAAACTATTACAAGAATCATCCAGAGAAGTGCAAAAGAATAACCTTTGGGATGATTCACTTTTTTTCTCCAATAACCCCAGAAGAGGGATGTGATACAAAGTAGCGTCCATATACCTGTCTCAAATGCAAAATCATAATAGTAGTACCATGGTCTTGTATGATAATTGGTCCAGTTTTGAGATTCTGTGCCAACAATCTTAAGAAATTGCTCAGGATGTGATAGATACACATAAAGATACCACCAGCCACCCACAATTATCGCTGACAAAACAAAAATGGCTATACCTTTCCATTTTCCCCTAAGACTATTTTTATATATTACAAAATAGGATATTAGAAATGGGAGAAACAAACCGTATAAACTAATAGGCCCTTTGCTCATGAATGAAAGCCCTGTCAGAAAGCCTGAAATAGCAAACAGACCGGTGCCTCCTTCATTTTTCCGTACAGCTTTGATCAAAAACAAAATAGCACCTGTCATAAAGGCATGGCAATATATATCCCAGCTAGCCGTTCTCCCCGCCATAATTATATTGTAGGATGTACACAATAAAATAGTGGATATCAATCCATATCTTTTATTGGAGGTTAGTTCAACCGCAATTAAATAGAGCATCAAAACGAGAAATGTGGCAGCAAGTGCAGACATTGAGCGCTGAACTGCAATATTATCAGGTGCGATCATTTCAGCAACTGCAGCCAGCCACGTAGGGAGAGGAGGTTTCTGGAGTCTTATCTCTCCATTCATTGTGGGTACCATCCAATGGTTGTCGTATACCATCTCTCTTGCCGTAATAATGTTTCTCGACTCCATGATTTCAGTAAAGAGGAAGCCGTTATTTACAAAGAATGTAAATAGGCAAAGAGAGGCAATTATTAAATAGGAGGTATATTTTTTCATATTTCTAATCACTCAGGATTTTGTGCTATTTATAATTTGGAAAGTGAATTTTTTCTGTAAAAAATAACTAACAAATACAGTTATAATTGAAACAATCATATTGGAAATAGACGGGAAAATATGTAAAAGATCAACAAAAAACTTAAGGCCAAAATAATTTATTAAGATATTAATTCCATACACAATAAGATATCTGAATAGTTGTCTTCTTCCCTTGAGATTGGATTCTGTAAATGTCACATACTTTTGAAGAAGAAATCCGGAAAGGAGTACTATGGGAAATTTTATGACAAAAGCAGCTATATGAGAGCTTAGTGTAACAATACCAAGATGTAGCATTTTTTTTTGCAAAACGAAATTGTAAATGACAAAATACAAAATCCAGTCAAAAACAAGATTGACAACTCCGGTAACTCCATATCTGAAAAATTGGATAGGCATAGTTTTTCTAAAAAGAGGATAGAAATGATCGATAATTTTGCATATCCATCTTCCTATCCTCTCAAAAAGAATCTCTAAGCTATATTTTATCTCCATCTTTTACTGAGCAGAAAAATTCAGATTGCCAAAGATAGAGGATTTTTTTTCTAAAATAATTCCTATAATGTAATCTTTACAGGTCTAATCATGTTGGCTGGATCAAGGATTTTGTCAAGTTGTTCTTTTGTAAGCAATTGTTTGTCCAGAACAAGCTGATAAACACTGCAACCACTTTCCAGTGCCTCCTTGGCTATTTCTGTGCTGTTGGTATATCCTATAAAAGGTTTAAGGGCCGTTACAATCCCTACGGAGTGCTCAACAAGATAACGGCAGTGGTCTGCATTGGCGGTAATACCGTCTATGCATTCCACTCTCAGAGTGTCAAATGCTCTTTTTAGCCAAAGAGAGGATTCTACAAGGCTGTGAACCAAAACTGGTTCCATCACGTTGAGTTCAAGCTGGGCTGCCTCTGAGGCCATTGTAATAGTGAGATCGTTGCCAATAACGCGGAAGCAAACCTGATTTACAACTTCAGGGATAACAGAATTGACTTTTCCAGGCATAATTGAAGAGCCAGGTTGCTTTGGAGGAAGATTAATTTCAGCGAGACCGGTTCTGGGACCTGAAGACATAAGTCTTAAATCGTTGCAGATTTTTGAAAGTCTTATTGCAATCATTTTCAGGGCTGATGAATATGAAACCATCGGCGAGGTATCATGTGTCGCTTCAATAAGATTGTCGGCAAGTTTTATTTTCCATCCGGTGATTTCTTTTAGAAATTGCGTACAGGCCTCGGCATAGCCTGGTTCTGCAGTAATACCTGTGCCAATAGCCGTTGCACCCATATTAATAATTAAAAGCTCTTTGGCAGCATTTTCAAGATGTTTTAGCTCGTGCCTCATAGCTGATGCAAAAGCGCCGAAACTTTGCCCGAGTGTCATGGGAACCGCATCTTGAAGTTGTGTTCTTCCCATTTTGATTACTTTGGCAAACTCTGTCTCCTTCACGGCAAATGAGTCTATCAATTTCTCGAGAGCTGCTTTAACATCTAAATGTACCATGTAAAGGCCAAGGTGCATGGCTGTCGGATATGCATCATTAGTAGACTGGGCCATGTTAACATGATCATTTGGATGACAGTATTGATAGTCACCCTTTTCTTTTCCCATTATCTCAAGAGCTCTGTTGGCTATTACTTCATTAGCATTCATGTTCATGCTTGTTCCTGCACCTCCCTGAATCATGTCAACAGGAAATTGTTCTGTATGTTTTCCGTCAATAAGCTCCTGACAGGCAGCCACAATAGCATCCTTTAGAGAAGTATCGATTAGGCCTAATCTGTGGTTTGCAAGCACAGCTGCCATCTTTACCATCCCGAATGCCTTAATAAATTGTGGATAGTCCGATAGTAACTGTCTGCTGATGTCGAAATTCTCTATACATCTAAGCGTTTGTACACCATACAATGCCTCTGCAGGTACCTCTTTATCTCCCAGAAGGTCGTGTTCAATACGTTTTGTACCTTCTGACTTAATATGATATTTCTTCATTTTGGTTAATAATTATATTAAATATCTTCACAAAGGTAACCATTTATTGTTAAATCGAAACCCCGACGGTTAATGTTGTAATAAATTGTAATAAAAAAAGAGGATTATCCTTTATGATATCCTCTGTACTTAAAAATACAGTATAAAGCTCTGAATCCGTCCTTCCATCCAATTTTTTTACCTTCACGGTATGTTCTGCCATAATAGGAGATACCTACTTCGTAGATACGGATTCCCGGAATTCTGGCAAGTTTGCCTGTAACTTCTGGTTCGAACCCAAATCGGTTTTCTTTTAGTTTCAAAGACTGAAGTATTTTGGTGTCAACAAGTTTATAACAAGTTTCCATATCAGTCAAGTTAAGATTGGTGAGCATATTAGACATAAATGTCAAAAATTTGTTCCCTATTGTATGCCAAAAGAAAAGCACTCTATGAGGATTGCCTCCCATAAATCTTGAACCATATACTACATCGGCTACTCCTTTAGCCACAGGTTTGAGTAAATCATTGTATTCTTGTGGGTCGTATTCCAGATCAGCATCCTGGATAATTGTATATTCTCCTGAGGCCAAAGCAATGCCTGTATGCAATGCCGCTCCCTTCCCCATGTTTTTTGTATGTCGGTGGTATCGAATATCCATTTCGGGATTTAACTTCATGTAAAGTTTCACAGCTTCTTCTGTATTATCAGTAGAGCAGTCATTTATGATGATTATTTCTTTATTTATGTTATTGATTAAGGATACATCTTTAATTTTGTCAAGTATCAAATGAATGGTTGTTCCTTCATTATAGGCAGGTATCACTATCGATAGTTTATTGATCATTTTGTCACTTGTTTACTTTTTAATAATTCCGCAAATATCATTGTAAAAGGATCATTAGGGTAATCTCTCTGCATCATCTCTGTCTCTCTCTTTAATTTATCCCAATCTTGAAGTTTTAAATAGATTTGCATCAAATCTACTCTTGCACTGTAATAGTCCGGAACTATTTTCAGTGAGTTAAGCAGAGCATTTTCAGCCTCTGCCAATCTCTCTTTACTTAGGAGAAAATGACCATAATAATACCAAGAGACATGTTCGAAATTTTTGCATTCAATAGCTCTTTTGAAGTATGATTCAGCCAATTCTGTTTTGCCCATATAATCGTTGACAATACCTAGATTGATGTAAATGAATGCATAGACAGGATTTAGCGAGGCAGCCTTCAGAAATTTCATCTCGGCTTGTTCATATTCGCCGTTTTTCATTAGGGCAACACCATAATTCATCCATCCGCGGGCATTTAAAGGGCTCTTTTCAGTAACATCTTTCCAGAGGGAAAGATCATCATGCCACACCTTGTTTCGCTGATATACGCCGAACGCATTACCTGCCAGAAATATAATAACAATCAAAACAACAATTCTTTTGCTGCTCCTGTTATAAAGTGCATTGGGGAAATACTTGTCCAGGAGATATTTAAACCCAGAAAAAGCAGCAATTGTCAATCCAATGTATGGAATAAAACATCGGTGATCGTTTAATACTTCTGAGTAAGGCAAAACAGAAGAAGTAGGGATGAGCGAGATAAGGAACCAGAGTAGCCCAAATGAAAAAAGACGAGTATTTTTATTTTTTGAACTTTTCAACGCTAGATACAAAATCCCGATCAAAAGGATAATCCCGGTAATGGCACGGTGGTCTGCAATAGAATTAAAGACTGTCCAGTCTGTGTCGGCAGAGAGATTGTAAGGGATGAAATATGTAACAATATAATGACAAATAACCAGCGGCTGAGTAATCATATATTTATAAACGCTTACATTGTCTCCACCCGTAGTCCAGGTCTCAGGTATCATTATTTTGTAAAAGATAAAATAGGCTATTGTAAGCAAAATAGCCGGAAGAGCTGTCTTTAATGATCGAATTAATTTTTTGATCTCTTCGGATCTGTAGAAATGGAGCAGATCCATATTCTCTTCGAATATTAGAAGATAGAGCAGGAGCAATGGCGCAAATACGAATGCCATCTCCTTGGCAAAAAAACCAATAAGAGGAAATATGAGGTAAAGTTGGTATTTACGCCAAAACCCGCCTTTGGTAAAAGCGACCATACCTGCCAAAACAAACAGTGCAGCATCAATCTCCGCTCTTTGGAAAATATAGTTAACAGTCTCTGCATTAGCACAAAGAAGCCCAAACATTGTGGCGGCAAGAAGTGCCCAGTTTTCTTTCTTGCCCTGAAAATCAATTTTGTAAAGAAGATCTTTGACAAAAACAAAAATCAAGATACAGACAAGGATGAATGTTATAAAGATGTGAATATGAAATACTTCTGTTCCTCCACCTTTAGACAGCTTGAGATCGATGGCATTTTCCAGAGTAAGAAAAGGACGATAAGACTGATTTGTGGGGAGAGTGCTTATAGTTTTGCCATCTGTAAAGAATTTATAAACATTTATATCCCTGATAGCCGGATTATTGACTATTGTGTGGTCGTCGTCAAAATGGAAACTGTTGGAAAAATGATTGGAATATGCAAGAAGTATTGCAAGAAAAGCTAAAACAGCCAGCTTGTAAAACTTGGAGTTATTGTTATTCATCCGAAGATGTTATTGCCTTGATGCCGGGAAGCTCAATCCCTTCGAGGTATTCAAGCATTGCTCCGCCGCCTGTGGAAACATAACTTACCTTATCTGCAAACCCCATTTGGGTAACGGCTGCCACGGAGTCTCCTCCGCCTATTAGTGTGAAAACACCTCTTTTTGTGGCTTCAGCGAGAATTGTAGCAACTCTTTTGGTGCCAGAAGAGAACTTTTCCATTTCAAAGACACCGACTGGTCCATTCCAGAGAACGGTTTTGGACGAGAGAATAATCTTCTCCCACTCTTTAACTGTAGATTCTGCTGCATCCATACCCATCCAGCCATCAGGAATCTGGTCACATGGGCAGATTCTAATGTTGGCTTCATTGCTAAAACTGTCTGCAGCTATAACTTCTCCTAAATAGTGCAGCTTTACGTTTTTAACTTTGGCTTTTTCGATAAGAGATTTTGCAAGATCAAGTTGGTCATCTTCGCACAGTGAATTACCTATTTTACCTCCTTGTGCTTTGACGAAAGTATAGATCATTCCTCCAGCGATTATCATGTTGTCAACTACATCAAACAGTTTTTCGATTATGCCGATTTTGGTGGACACCTTTGCACCTCCCAAGATAGCTGTAACCGGGTGCACAGGAGATTTGAGAACTTTGTCAATGGCCTCAATCTCTTTCTCCATTAAGTAACCAAACATTTTGTCATTAGGAAAATATTTAGCTATAAGGGCTGTGGATGCATGTGCCCTGTGTGCTGTGCCAAAAGCGTCGTTTATGTAACAGTCTGCATATGATGCAAGCCTCTTTGTGAACTCTTCCTGCTTTTTCTTAATTTCCGCCTTTGCTGCTTTTTTTTCTTCTTCAGAAGCATTTTCGGCCAATCCACGAGGCTTCCCTTCTTCTTCTGCATAGAAACGAAGATTTTCGAGGAGGAGTACCTCTCCAGGCTTCAGGTTTTTGGAAAGTTCTTCTGCTTCCGGGCCCATACAGTCAGGTGCAAACTTAATCTTTGTGCCAATTTTTTCTTCTATTGCAGGAATAATATGCTTTAATGAATATTTGTCAGTTGGTCCTTTTGGTCTGCCGAGATGTGACATTATTATCAGAGAACCACCTTCGTCAAGTACTTTTTTAAGTGTAGGAATTGCAGCACGAATACGGGTGTCGTCTGTGATTTGGAATTGTTCGTTAAGAGGAACATTAAAGTCAACGCGGACTATTGCTCTCTTGCCTTTAAAATTGTAATTATCAATCTTTTGCATTTGAAAAAGTATTTCGTTATCACTCTTATATCGTAGCGAATTTAGAAATAATATTAGAAAAAGTGTTACCTTAGGCGCCATTAATTACATATTTTAAGTTTTATTGTAATGTTGTTAGAGTCTCCCTCGGAATGGAAGGATTATGAACTTATAGATTCTGGTGATTTTCAGAAACTTGAGCGTTTTGGCAGATATGTTTTAATCCGTCCGGAACCTAAAGCTCTTTGGAAGCCATCTTTATCTGACAGGGAGTGGATGAATATGGCTCATACCAAATTTACAACAGGTGCCGGATTTGGCAAATCTGGGAAAGAGGATTCCGGAACATGGCACACTCTCAAAAAAATGGATGAACAGTGGCTGATTTCATACAATAAATCGGAATTGTCATTTAGACTTAGATTGGGACTTACATCATTCAAGCATGTAGGGGTATTTCCGGAACAGGCACCTAATTGGGATTATATATTTAATGCCACAAAACAGCTGGTTGACAAGTCAGATGGCATAAAGCCCAAAGTTCTTAATTTATTTGCATATACAGGAGCAGCATCTCTGACTGCCAGAGCAGCAGGGGCTGACGTTACTCACCTGGATTCGGTGAAACAGGTAGTTACCTGGTCAAGAGCAAATATGGAACTCAGTTCACTAGATAATATAAGATGGGTAATTGAAGATGCCTTGAGTTTTGTCAAGCGTGAATCCAAAAGGGGTAACCTGTATAAGGGTATAATTATGGATCCTCCGGCATATGGCCATGGACCGAGCGGGGAGCGATGGAAACTTGATGAACATCTCTTTGAACTCCTTACGGGCGTTGCTAAGATACTTGCTCCCGAGAGAAGTTTTTTGGTACTTAATTTGTATTCGAACGGCTACTCTGCTGTGCTTGCCGACACTCTTGTCAGAAGTGCCTTTTTGAATGGGAAGTCGCCGGATGAGTTTAGTGGTAATATGCTTGAGTATGGAGAGTTGTTTCTTAGAGACAGATTTGGCAAAAACTTACCATTGAGTGTTTTTGTCAGACTTAATAGATGAACTTGGCAATCATAATGAACTATTGAAAAACTAAAGATATAAGATGATTTCACCTCTCTTTATAACATGGGGACCTTCTCCTGACATTTTCTCTATAGGTTCAGTACATATCAGGTATTACAGTATTTTGTTTGTATCTGGGTTTATCATAGGTTTCTATCTTTTTGTTAAATTCTTTAAACGTGAGGGTATTTCAGTAGACATATTGGACAAGCTTCTTTATGCGCTTTTGTTTGCCGCTGTTGTAGGTGCCCGATTGGGACACTGCCTTTTTTACGAACCTGATTACTATCTTGCGAATCCGATAGAGATACTCAAAATATGGAATGGTGGACTCGCAAGTCATGGTGGTGCAATAGGAATCTTGTTAACAATGTGGTGGTTTGTTGCCAAATACGGCAAGAAATATCATTTTGATTTTCTCTGGCTCATGGACAGGCTTGGGATTGCAACATCTCTTGCAGGCTCTCTTATAAGGCTGGGCAACCTTATGAACTCAGAGATTTATGGTAATCCTACCAATCTTCCTTGGGGCTTTATTTTTACACTCAGAGGGGAGACCGTTCCTAAACATCCGACTCAACTTTATGAATCTATTGCTTACTTGATAATTTTTCTTATTTTGATGCACATGTACAGAAAGTGGCTCCCAAAACTCAAAAGAGGTACTCTTTTCGGCGTTTTCCTCATTTTGCTTTTTACTGCCCGCTTTTTAATAGAATATGTCAAGGAACCTCAAGTTGCCTTTGAACAGGGAATGCCTCTCAATATGGGGCAATTGCTGAGTCTGCCGTTTATTATTACGGGAGTTATTCTTGTTATTTACAGCGTAAAGAAAGGTAAGCCAGCAATGATTGAGCTGCAGCAAAAAAAGAAGCCGGCATCAAAACAAGTAAAATAGTCTAACCGCTTTCCTGTTCGCGTCTAAGATCTTTTTCCTTGATCGCCTGACGCTTGTCATATTCTTTTTTACCTTTTGCAAGAGCAATGTTTAGTTTGGCATAACCTCTTTCTGATATAAAGAGTCGTGTGGCAACAATTGTCATTCCTTTTTCTCTGGTTGCCCTATATAGCCTGCGTAGCTCTTTACTTGTCAGAAGTAGTTTTCTGTCTCGTTTTGGATCATGTTTGTTAAAAGAACCCCACCAATAGTCTGCAATATGCATATTTTTGACATACAGCTCTTTACCTGCAAAATAGCAATAAGAATCTGCCAGTGAGGCTTTACCTGCACGGATCGATTTAATTTCGGTACCGGTAAGTACTATTCCTGCTGTGAAGACCTCAATGAATTCGTATTCAAAAGAAGCCTTCTTGTTTTTAATCTCTATTTTGCTTTTAGCTTTTGGCATGGGAGTGCAAAAATAATGTAAATTTGCCAAATGAACGAAGATTTGATATGTGTATTAGGTCCAACAGCTTCCGGCAAAACTAAATATGCGGTCAATCTTGCACTTGGGATAGGAGGAGAGATTATTTCTGCCGACTCCAGACAGGTGTATAGAGGTATGGATATAGGTACCGGTAAAGACCTTGCCGATTACGAGGTTAATGGCATAAGGGTTCCATATCATCTTATTGATATTGTAGATGCCGGCGAAAAGTATAATCTTTTTAGATATCAGCAGGATTTTTTGAGGGTTTACAAGGATATCCGTGAGAGAGGAAAAATGCCGATTCTTTGTGGAGGAAGTGGATTGTACATAGAAGCTGTAACAAAAGGATATTCTTTTGCAGAGGTTCCAGAGAACATTGAATTGAGAAAGGATTTGGAACAAATGTCGATGGAGGAGCTTGTCAGAAAGCTTGAGTCAATGAAGTCTCTGCACAACAAAACAGACATTGATACAAAAAAAAGAGTAATAAGAGCTATCGAGATCGAAATCTATCAGCAAGATAATCCTGAGATGAGAATTTTTGAAGGTTTTCCTATCATTACAAGGTTCATTGGGATGATGGTAAGCAGAGAGGAGAGAGTAAGAAGAATTGATCAGAGACTTGATGAAAGGCTCAAGAATGGAATGATAGAAGAGGTGAAGGCTTTACTCGATAAAGGTATTGCTCCGGATGATCTTATTTATTATGGCCTTGAGTATAAATATGTAACTCTTTATCTTACAGGACATCTTGAATATATGGAGATGGTGGAACAACTTAAAGTTGCTATTCATCAATTTGCAAAGAGACAGATGACCTGGTTTAGAGGTATGGAGAGGAGGGGTGTTAAGATTGAGTGGGTAAAACCGTGAATTTGCTTAACAAAATTTATATAAACTAATGATTACTTTTTTTGCGTGTATACTTGCTCTTATTGGGGGCTATATGCTGTACGGCAAGTTTGTCGAAAAATTTTTTGGAGCCAGTTCATCTAACGTCACTCCTGTCAAAAGAATGGCAGATAATGTTGATTACAAGGAGCTAAAACCTTGGAGAATTTACATCATTCAGTTCCTCAATATTGCCGGTTTGGGGCCTATTTTTGGAGCAATATTGGGAGCTGCATACGGACCAATGGCATATCTGTGGATTGTGCTTGGCTGTATATTTATTGGGGCTGCTCATGACTATTTTTCCGGCATGTTGTCTATCAGGAATGACGGCAAAAGTCTTCCAGAACTGGTTGGACGATATCTCGGGAAATGGCCTAAGAAGATTCTGGTTTTCTTTACCGCCTTTCTTCTTGTTGGTGTGGGTGTTGCCTTTGTAACAGGTCCTGCAGATTTGATGAGTATACTCACGGGCATGAACAAGATGTACTGGCTTTACATTATATTTCTGTATTATATTTTGGCAACGCTTTTGCCAATTGACAAGATTATTGGAGCAATCTATCCATATTTTGGAATAGCACTTCTTTTTATGGCAGTCTCTGTTGCCGTTGTTTTAGTTGTTAATGGTCTGAACGGTTCTATTCATATGACCGAATTGACTTTTAGCTCTTTCCGTAATTTTCATTCCAATCCTGAGACAAATATACTTTTCCCAATGATGTTTGTGGTTATCTCCTGTGGAGCAGTTTCTGGCTTTCATGCTACTCAATCGCCAATGATGGCTAGGTGTATGACCGATGAAAAATATGGACGTCCCTGTTTTTACGGAGCAATGATAAGCGAGGGCATCGTTGCTCTTATATGGGCAACGGCAGCTATAAACTATTTTGGCGGCCCTGAAGGGTTGAATGCGGCAGCTGCTGCCGGCAAAACCCCTGCAATAATGGTAAATGAGATATGTAATACTTGGTTGGGTAAATTTGGTGCCGCAATTGCTATAATAGGAGTGGTTATCTGTCCGATAACTTCGGGAGATACAGCTTTCAGAGGTTTAAGACTGCTTATTGCAGATGCAATTAACTATAAGCAGGGGCCTATTAAAAATCGTCTTATGATCTCTGTTCCGATTTTTGTGCTTGCTTATATTCTCTGTAAGGTTGATTTTTCTACAATTTGGAAATTTGTGGGAATAGGTAATCAAACTTTGGCTGCTATTGTTCTTTGGACTGCTTCGGCATATTTAGTATCTAAAAACAAGCCTCACTGGATGATGTCTCTGCCTGCCACATTTATAACATATATTTGTGCTTCCTATTTTGTTTCTGCACCTCATTCTGTGGGCGGGCTGGCACTCAACATCAACACAGCACACATTATTGCTGCGTTAGTGACTCTGATAGTTATCATGATTTTTTATATATCCATAGTTAAAAAAAGTCAACAAAAAGCATATGAATATTAAATCTATTATATTTCTTTTCACCTCTCTTTTTAGTACGTTTTCTTATGCATATGCTCAGAACTCGGAAAATATGAGGTTTATTGATGCAAAAGATTTAATGTTATTGGGGAAGGGATTTGAGAATACTGAATCTTACTATACTCGGTTACCATTAGATCAAAAAAATGAAATCAGACCTGAATTATGGGATTTAGGCA
>Ga0208198_1000654_pt1 | contig 36535 bp, 30 predicted proteins | sample AD_JPNTR2_MetaG_FD_184446 | JGI IMG/M metagenome (GOLD analysis project Ga0208198, IMG submission 184446) | Active sludge microbial communities of municipal wastewater-treating anaerobic digesters from Japan - AD_JPNTR2_MetaG (SPAdes) (version 2) | ecosystem: Engineered > Bioreactor > Anaerobic...
GTATTGAGACAAGAAAGTGCATGGTCTATAAAAGACCAGAGCGCTTCCATCCGAGGAGCCTGCCCATCAGCGAGGGTATTGAGACAAAACCTCAGACATAACACCTCCTTATTCCAGTTCTGATCCGAGGAGCCTGCCCATCAGCGAGGGTATTGAGACGAGTATTCCACGGGACTTGCGTCCCGTCTGCCAACATCCGAGGAGCCTGCCCATCAGCGAGGGTATTGAGACCCTGTACCGAAACTCTACCGGAAACATTTCCCTCCATCCGAGGAGCCTGCCCATCAGCGAGGGTATTGAGACTCACAACAGCACCTCCTTAGTAGTTTTTCGGGTGATCCGAGGAGCCTGCCCATCAGCGAGGGTATTGAGACCAATAACGTCGGAGGCTGGCTCCCCCGGCGCCCTAATCCGAGGAGCCTGCCCATCAGCGAGGGTATTGAGACGAAGAAACCTTATTAGTAGCCATCTCAAACCTCCTTGAATCCGAGGAGCCTGCCCATCAGCGAGGGTATTGAGACGGGATTTATATTAGTTATATTTCAAAATTTACAAACATCCGAGGAGCCTGCCCATCAGCGAGGGTATTGAGACTACTTCCCAAAGTGCAGTATTACAAGCTTATCAACAAATCCGAGGAGCCTGCCCATCAGCGAGGGTATTGAGACGTGCTGATGAGACCCACAACCTCCAGGGGTGTGGGATATCCGAGGAGCCTGCCCATCAGCGAGGGTATTGAGACCAAAATATCCAACAGGCCTAAACTTTCCCCCCCTCGAAATCCGAGGAGCCTGCCCATCAGCGAGGGTATTGAGACAAAACACCCCCAGTCCCGCCAAGGCGGAGACTAGGAATCCGAGGAGCCTGCCCATCAGCGAGGGTATTGAGACCCCCCAAACTCGGTATCCCAGGAAATTCCCGGAATAATCCGAGGAGCCTGCCCATCAGCGAGGGTATTGAGAATTGAGACAAATGTCGGAAGACCCTGGGTATAATAGAGTTACCATACAGGGAGGGACGACAGATGTCACAGATAACCGAAGCAGAACGGCTGAGCGAAAAGACCCCAGAAGCCAGTTTGCAGCATATTCTGCAAAGCGAATTTGCCTTATCCTATCGGGAGGCGCGCGAGATCGTCCAGACCGCGCGTGAGACTCTGGGGGTCGAAAGTGGCGGAACCACGCTGCGCCCCGGACAAGTGCGGCTGGTCGTGGCCGCTGCCCACGCGCCCTTTGGGGCGCCGTTGGCAGAAACGGCGCGGGTGGAAGTGACCCTCACCGTGGATGCTGGCGCGGAAGATGCGCTGGTCCAACAGGAACAAGGGCGGATCAGTCTTCGCCGGGGGCGCATCTTGCGGCTGCTGGAAGAAGCCCTGGAGCAAGGGGGCGTCCTCACGGAGGAGGATTTGGCGCGGGCGTTACAGGTAACCCGTCGCACGATTGAACGGGATATCCAAGCGCTGCGGGCAGAAGGGCATCTGCTGTCCACGCGAGGACATGTCCAGGGGGTCGGCCGGGGCCAAACGCACAAAGTGAAGATCATTGAGTTGTGGCTGGATCGCCAGGGCTATGACCAGATTGCCCGGTGGGTGCATCATTCACCGCTCTCCATCAAACGTTACATCCAAACCTTCCTGCGCGTCGTGGCGTTGCAGCGCCAAGGGTATGCGGTGGCCGAAATCGCCTTTCTGGTCGGCGTCACGCGCAAGTTGGTGCAGGAATACCTGGATATCGTGGCGCAGTTGCCCGAACACCCTTCCCGCCAGACGAAGTTGGAAGAAGAATTACCTCGGGTGGTCGGCCTCCAAGCCCTGACCACCGAGGGGGGGGCGCTGCGATGAGCCAGGTGAGTCCTTATGGGAGCATCGCCAAGCGCACCTTCGGCGCCGCCGTGGTGTATTTGTTGGAGACGGAATACCACATTCTGGGCAGTCCCCGCGTGCTGCAACTGATCGCCGCGGACATCGAAGCCCTGGTAGAAGAATTCTATCCCCCCGCCACCCACAGCGCGAGCGGCGACTTGATTTGGACGTGTACCGGCGACGAAGGTCAAAAAGCCCAGCCGGGAAAACCGACGGAAGCCTACAAAGCCGTCACCGTGAGTTTGCCCTTAATCACGACAGAGGAAATCCAGGAGCGCGTGGAGCGGTGCGGCGGCACCCAAGGGGGCCGCGAACGGCAAAAAGAGCGGCGTAAGCGCCAAATGCAGCGGCTGGCCGCCGCGGCGGTAGAGCAAGGCGGCTTGCTGACACTCGCGGAACTGAGTGTCATGCTGGAGCTCTCGTATGAGGCCACCCGCCGCTATGCGCAAGAGCTCGAGGCCGAAACTGGGAAGCCGCTGCCTCTCAAGGGCTACAAAATGGATCAGGGGTGTAAACCTTCGCACAAAGGCGAGGTGATCCGGTGTTTCGAGCAAGGGCTGACCCCGCCAGACATCGCCCACGTCACCAACCATCACCTCAAGAGCGTGGAACGCTATTTACAGGATTACGAACGGGTGCGGATGTTGCTCAAAGAGCGGTTGCAGGTGGAGGCCATCAGTGCTATCATTGGACGGGGGCAGAGTGTGGTGCGTGAGTATGTGAGCCTGGCTTACGAATTCCACCCCGAGCTATGTCCCCCAACGACTGAGGACAGCTAAGGGCTTCCGACATTTGTCTCAAACGAGAATCAACAAAGAGGAGATATGATGAGTGATCAAATGTACTGCGGTCAATGCGGCAGCGCAAATCCAGCCTCAAACAAATTCTGTGGGAAATGTGGTGCAGCTCTAAACACCTCACAAGCCAATCCATCAAACGTATCGTTAGTGCAATCCACGTTACATCCCAATGCTTGTCCAATATGTAAAAGCATAGATCAGATTCAAAAACTAAGCACCATAGTTACCTCTGGAACTCGTACAACCGCGGGCATATCATCCACACTCGAAAAGACAGACCTTTCTGGCAGTCAAAGACACTATGTACGGGGCACAGGGTATGTTGCTGACAGCGAACTATCTGGGAAGTCGTATTCTTCCAGCTCGACGCTGATTGATGCAACAGAACAGTCAAATCTGGCAAAAAGACTCTCTCCGCCCTCAAAACCTCAAGAACCTGTACTTGAGCGTCCTTTCTGGGGAGAACGAGCCGAAAAGGTAATTGATATTGCAGGCATAGCAATTTGGCTTGTTTTAGCTGGACAGGCAACAAATCGATGGGGGATAATTGGTTTTATAGCAGGATCTATCGGCGCCGCGATCGTTTGTGGTCTTCTCTTTTGGCTGATTTCCTATTTAGTGTTTGGGAACAGTCAAAAGGAAGCAGAGAAACAACTCGAAATAGAAAAAGGGAAACATGCTAAAGATGTAGTTGCCTGGGAACAAGCGCAGCGACGCTGGGAAACAATTTACTATTGCTATCGCGACGACGTGATTTTTGTTCCAGGTGAAAACAGGGCAGTAACTCCTGATCATCTCATCGAGCTCTGCTACCGGCGACGAACACCGGGGCAGCCGGCAAACACTGCACACTAATGACGTAATTCCATTATGGCAGTGTGGGAAAAACCCGTCCTGCACAAGAATGGACAAAAGGCAAACCCATCGCTCTGTATGACGGAGAGGAATTTGTTCAGTTGTGGCGGCGCGCTCAAGCCCAAAAGACTCCTGTTCAAGAGTCAGCGCGCCAGCGTCGGATCAAGCAGACGCGGCAATCACCGCTGCACCCGGCAGCGTAATGCGTCTCAAGCAGTCTGCTCCTGAGAGTGAAACGCTGCACCCGCTGGACAGGTGAGTCACTGCTGTTGGGTGGACAAGATAGGAGGCTATTATGGATGCACTGGAGCTTAAGACTGCAGTTGAGCTTCATCAGAGAGCTCATGGTTTATTACAGTGGCTGGAACACCCTGTCCGTAAGGGTATGCTCCGGCTAGAAACAGTGGATGATTCCATGAGCACTGCAGAAGCAGCCCGACGATGGGTCGAGTGTAACTACTTTGATCTTCCCACAAAACTGCGCCCGAGGTATCTGGATGATCCGGAGTTAGAGTATTTCTCGAACCTGTTGGCCTCGTACTTGACCGCGTCATTCAATCTGGTGGAAAGACCCAAACTTCGATTGGCATCAGACCGTGACTGCGAGTTCTACTCATGTATGATATCACTGTCACATATTCAACCCAAAAAACTCAGAAGGGGCGACAAGGAACGAGCGCAAAAGCGTATTCGCGAGTATTTGGATAGGTTAGCTGCGAATCAAGAGATTGCCATTAAGGAAGCCTTCATCGCAGAAGTACTGAACGAGACTGAATTGTACAAGAAAGCAGCGTTGGCAACCTACGGCGAGCAGCTGATCGAGCGCATGCACGGTGACTACACCGACCCAAGTGCTTTGGCGCTCTGGCGCATATTTGCATGGGAGTCTACCGGATCTCCAAAGCACGATTTCAAACTTGATGCAGCGGATATCCTTCAATCCGAACGTGATCTGGTAACAGCACTAGCCGCGCTTTCATGCGAGCCGTCGAGCCCACACCCGCAGGAGACAAGCTAACGCCGCTGATACCGACCGTTGGATCGTCGAACCGTCGGATGTTAAGTCGCGACCCTCTGAACCCAAAAGTAAGGCGTGTCATTGGGATTTCGAAGCAGGTCGCTGACAAAAATCACACTATGCCCCTCACACACCATCTGCAGCGCCGCATTCGTCCCAAGGTTGCGGAGCAACCTGTTGACGAAGCGACCACTTTGCACTACAAGCCTTACAGGAAATGTAGAAGCTCCCTGAACTGCTACGAATGCCCGCAGGAACTGGCCTCCCCCGGATTATTAATAAGATACAAATCAAGTATGTTTGATGTGCGGAGTTCCTAGAATGCACATATAAAGTCCAGTAATCCAAGACCTCCTTTGGAGCGGAATGTTTAGCATCAGACCTTCCACGGTATGTGTTGGTCACCGCATGATTATCATGCGGGCTGCCACTTTGTTGTAATGACGGCCTACACTGTGATACATTAGGGGTAATTACGCAATATCAAAGGAAGGTAGATGTTGAAGTCGTCTATAGAGTCGATCTCTGTGATAAATGACCATAGTTGCCCTACTGTAGTACTCATACCGTCGGTAGATGTGACATACCAATAGTAGTTTGTATAAGGGCATTAGTCACAAGTTAAGCCTCTCGGCCCATGCCAAGTTGCAACTGCGGTACAATAGGCCGTATGAGCCAAGCAAATACCCAAACCAAGAAAAATGAGAAGAGTTCCGTCCGGCATACCCGCGCGATTCAGCGCGAACGGCGGATACATCAGCCAGCGTGCCCCCCCCCAGAAGAGTTCGAAAAAGAACTCACCCGTCTCGTGTACCCCGCCGCGCTGGCCCAACAGGAGACCTATCGGCAGTTGAGACTGCGTGCCCGCATTCTGACCTTGCCGGTGATGGTCGCCCTGATACTGTCGATGATCTGGCGGCAAGTCGGCGGCATCTGCGAGTTGACGCGGCTGGTACAGAGCGAAGCGTTGCTCTGGATTCCTGTGCTCCAGGTGACCCAACAGGCAATTTCTGAACGCCTGGCGACCCTCCCCGCCGTACTCTTGCAGGACATTTTCTACGACGTCCTGCCCCAACTGGAAGCGCGATGGCCGGCACGCCATCGCCCGCTGCCCCCCGAAATTGTCTGGGCGCAGGCCCACTATACCGCCCTCTGGGTGGCTGACGGCTCGACCCTGGATGCGCTGGTACGCAAGATGGGGTTGCTGCGCGAGACCCCCACGCACCCCCTCGCCGGTCGCCTCACCGCTTTGTTGAACCTCACCTCGCGCTTGCCCGGCCATGTGTGGTATCAAGCCGACGCGCAAGCCCATGACCAAGGCCACTGGCCTGAGATTCTCAAAGTGCTGACGGCAGGGGCTTTGGTAATCTTCGACTTGGGCTACACCAACTTCCAGCGCTTTAGGGAATTGACGGCGGCTCAAGTCACCTTCATCACCCGCGCCAAGACCAATCTGGCCTACAAAGAGAGCCAGACTTTGCTGCGTACCCCCCAGGTGCACGACGTCCTGGTGTGGATCGGCCAGGGGGCCACGCGCCAACAAGTCCGCCTGGTGCAAGTCCTGTACCATGGCACTTGGCGCCGCTATCTGACTAACGAGTTGGACCCCCAACGCCTGCCGCCGGCTTACGTCGTCGCCCAGTACGCCCAACGTTGGCGGGTTGAAGATGCGTTCAGCCTGGTCAAGCGACTCTTGGGCCTGGCCTACTTCTGGAGCGGCTCCCAGAATGCCATCGAACTGCAAATCTGGGACACCTGGTTGCTCTATGCCGTGCTCATTGACTTGACCGATCAAACGGCCGAAGCCTTACACTTGTCCTTCGCCGACATCTCCATCGAGAGGGTGTATCGCAGTCTCTGCTACTACTCCCAAGCCCATCAGCGCGGTGAGGCGACGGGCATCCTGTCTTATTACATAGCCCCTGCCAAGCCCTTGGGCCTCGTCAAATGTAAACGAAAACCTGATGGTTCCGCCATCTTAGACGCAATACTGGCCTTGACATCTAGGCCGACCTTAACTTGTGACCAATGCCTTTATACAAAGCATCATTGTATTGCCCATTCACACGATAAGAGGAAATCTCATGAATAGAACCCATAACCCTACTGTAATAAGAATCTTGACTTGTGCCACGCTTGTGCTGCTCATACTGGTCATGGTTGCAAATTCGGGGCCTGTATTGGGCATTCCTTTGCCCGAGCAAACTCCTCGGGTGCCAATTGCAGTAGAGCCAACAAGTTGGGAGCCTGAACCATTTGCTCCTGTTGGTCACACCGTTTCACCAGTGCTACCAATAGTGTACTACCTCTCAGTTAAGGACTATATTCACCCAACGGCATCTGGGGAGGTCTATCTTGCAGGATCCGGCGGGCTGCACCACTCGGAGCCCTACCGCGGCCTTTGGCGTTCGCTTCAAGCGCCAGGTAGTGTTCTCAGTCTCTCACCGAACTTCATCTCAGACAAAACTGCATTTATGGATGGAACAACACCCTCAGGTGATTTTGTACTCTATCGTACTACCGATGCTGGGCAAAACTGGCAGATCAACACTCATACTGGAGGAATCGTCTATAACATCACTTTTTCCCGTACTTTCGCATGGGATCGTACCATTTTCGTTGCATCAGGTTGGGTAAGCCTTATGCGTTCGGAGAACGGGGGTGATTCCTGGGTGCGTCTGAATTCACCTTGGCCAAACACCGCAGTACTCAAGGTACTTCTTTCACCGTACTATGCGGTGGATCACAAAGTCATTGTCCAACTATCTAATCATAGTGTGTGGCTATCAGCAGACAAAGGGTCGTCATGGGTACAGATTGATCAGGGTTTGGGTAACATCTATGGGAACACCATCAGCAGTCTTGATTGTGTCGCCCTGGGCAATCAGGAGATAGGCTTATTTGTAGCCACCAAATTCGGGTTGATTTTCACTTTCGATGACGGAGCATCATGGTACTTGCTCTCAGAGACCAACTTTTCCAAGATCGTAGCCGCGCCAGATTTCGCATCCAGTCTGGCGATTTTTGGTATTGACGCTAACTTTCAGCTGCTACATTCCAGGAACCTTGGGCAAACCTGGAGCAATAAGCTGCCTAACAAATACGTGTTGGATGTTACCCCCTCTCCCAATTACTTGAACGACCACACTATTTACGCCCGTGATCGGTCAACGATGTGGACTTCGCGTGATGAAGGAATTTCCTGGAGCGAGTTCTCTAGCAATCCTTTCTTCTTTAACCAATTAGACAATGTCACAGAAGCCCTGGAGTTCACCCTCTCGCCCAATTTCGAAAATGACGGTGTTATTTTCCTGGCCCCCTCCAATTCGCAGCTCTACCCTTACATATTCCGATCACAGGATGCGGGCGAAACATGGCGTCCCATTATTATGCCCGAAGCAAAATATCGTTGGGAAATTGCCTTTTCACCTGCATTTGTATCTGATCGCGTTGTGTTTGCCATTGGCGGCAATCGCTTATACCGCTCACGGGATGGCGGTATCACCTGGACTAGGGATAGCGGAACCTTACCCGGCGAAGAAGATTTGGCATTTCGCGTGTCTCCCAACTATCCTCATGATCGGACTTTCTTTGTTGCCGATCCACACTCTTACGCTAATTCTCTTTATCGTTCTACGGATGATGGAGCCACATGGAGTGTGCTAGGGGCAGGTCAGCTCAGTAATGTTCTTGATATTGACCTGTCGCCAGCATATCCCGCAGATCCAACCATTTTCGTCTCATTAGCCTCCACTTACCCTTATCCGGTTTTCAAAAGCAGCGATAATGGAGTAACCTGGTCGCCAGTGAATTTGCCCTTCGGGGAATATCGGATTAGTCTATCGCCAACGTTCGACCAGGATAATACTGCCTTTGCAATTGGAACATACACCAGCTCGCGAGTCTATCGCTCCACCGATCGCGGTGAAACCTGGTCTGAACTGAGCTCTGTCCAGAGCTCATTCAAAGAACTACATTTTTCGCCCCGATATGCCAAAGATTTCACTGTAGGGCTGCTTACTACTAATGGAGAAGCCTATTTATCAGAAGATGCGGGAGAACACTTCTATCAGATTGCAAAGGTGTATTCTGGTACCTATGGGCGCACGCCGAGTATGGCACTTAGCTATCGCAATGGCTTTTTAGCCCCCATGGTTTCCAATCACGAGACCGTGCAGCTGTACCGTTGGCCTCGATTACTTGAAGCATTCTCGCCTGCCTTTGTCTTCCAGACGGGGAATACCGAAAGCCTGACCCAAACCATGGTGATTCGAACATCGGAACCCTTAACAATCCCCTGGCATATATCTGCACCCTCAGTCCCCTGGCTCACCGTCACCAACCTCACCGGTACCCTGCCCAATACAGCGCAACTCATTGTTGATCCCACAACATTTACCAATACTGTTCATACTGCACTTACGCTGGATGTCTATTGGTCTCTACGGCAAAAGACAACCGTCAACATTCCTGTAACAGCTTTCTACAGACAGGGCGTTTCCTATCTACCCATGATTCAGCGTCATTTCCAGAATCTGGGGATCCAAAGTCTTACTCAGCATACAGATTTCTCTGCGCTTCACGGCAAAAATCTGCCCCTTATCCATGATTTCGCTCAACTATGGGGGAAAGTACCATAAAACAGGCTCTCTTTTCTTCGCCTGGTCATCCGCCTTACAGCTCTTCCACCACCTCCTGCACCCCGGTAGCGTCAGGGTGCAGATAGCATGTTGTCGTCACCACATTGGTGTGCCCCAACAAGCTTGCCGCCAGTGTAGCTACATCGCTGAAGTGCCCCCCCGCCGCCGTTCTGCAGAAAGCGCTTGGCGAACGTGTGCCGCAACGTGTGCGGGCTTATGTTTTTCAGCCCGGCGCGATCGGCGAGCGCCGCTACGCGGAACGCGATCGCTCGTGCGCTCAGCGCTCCCCCCTTCTGTGAGAGGAACAGCGGCGCGACGTTCGGGTCCGAGTCCTCCCCGGGCCGGACGGCCAGCCACTCCGTCAGCGCTTTCCGTGCGTCGTGATTGAGCGGCGCCTGGCGCGCTTTCCGCCCCTTGCCCAGCACGCGCACCTGGCCGCTGCGCTCGTGGATTTCGACGTCTGCCAGGCGCAGCGCGGCCACCTCGGATAGCCGCAATCCCGTGTTCAGCATCAGGACGAGCAGCGCCTTATCGCGCCGCGCCCAGATCCACGCCGGATGCGCCGGGTCACCTTGGGCGCGCAGCTCGCCCAACTGCACCTCTTCCTCGATGGCGCGAAGCAGGGCATATTGCTCGGCGCGCGTCAGCCAGCGGGGAGCCAGGTCTTCCTGAGCGATGGCCTTGACGCCGTTGGTGGGATCGTGCTCCGCCTGCCCCGTGCGTTTGGCCCAACGCGCGTAGGCGCGCACCCCGGCGAGGTAATTGTTCACGGTCGTCGGTTTGCAGCGGCGCTCTTCGATGAGATGCTGCCGGTAGGCTTTGACGTCCAGGGGCGTGATGTGGGCGGGAGCCAGGTCCTGACCGGTGCGCGCGGTGAACCAGGCGGCGAAGTCGCGCAGGGCCACGGTGTAGGCCCGCACCGTGCGCGGCGAGCGATCCTGCTCCTGCAACCAGGTGGTGAAAGCATTCAGGTCGAGCATGTCCATTCCTCCTGCAATATTATCAGACATTTTTTAGGCGCCTTAACTGGCTCAAAAGAGCGGTTGGAGGGCCAGTTGGGGCATTTATGTCGCATAATAAATGTTGTTAGATATTATATTCCAACCTGAGAAGCGTCAAACTGCAATATCCTGCCCCTTTCGCCATCAGCACTGACCGGGGCAACGCGCTCTTCCTCGAGCAGCGGACAACGGTGCGCAAATGGGGTTGCGGGTGCGGGGGGCGTCGCTCTGTAGCGGTGTGCCTTCACAGGTCTGTTGAGAGCAGTTTGCCGGTGTGGAGTTTTCACTGAAAGCAGCACCAGCAATCGGTCTTTTATGAGCAACTGAGGCCATCTTGCCACACAACATGAGCCGGAGGGAAAACCCCTCCGGCTCAGTCATTTCTCATGTGGTTTCATGTTTGCGGATTCAACTGCTTCCTTCTACCTACAGATGTTTCTTCAGAAGCGTTTTTGGACGGTTTCTGCGCTCATCGGCGTCCCCCAAATCCTCTGCGCCATCAGTGGGCGGCTACACCAGGCGCAGGCGATAGCAACCGTTGCCGCTGACGTAGCCTTTACCAACATGGAGCCACTGTCCTAGCCAAAGATAGGGCAAAAGCGTCAGCAGCGCCTCGCCGCCGTACCAGGCGTTGCCGATGAAACCCTCCACCTCGTAGCTACCGGCGCTCTGGGAACGGCGCTGATAGCCCAGCCATTGGGTCTCGTGATGCTCGAGCCGCACGGCCTCAGCCGCGTCCAACAGCGGGCCCCACTCCTTGTGAGGCCACTCTCCCCCGCCATGCACCTCGCTCAGGATGCGTAGACGCCGTACCAGGGCTTTGAAGAACGGGACAAATTCGGGAGTCTCTACCCAGACGCCGCGTTCCTTGAACTTCATGGGGCTGAGAAATTCCAGTTGCAACGCCGGAGCCGCAGGCGCGCGCCGCGCAGCCCATGCCAGGGCTTCCGACAAACCAAATGCCACCGCCGATTGGTCATAGCTCTGCCATACCAGCGTGTGTTCCTGTTGCTGTGCGATGCCCACACTCGACTTCTGTCCGCCAGGTTGCTCTGCTGCCACCTGCAGGACACGACTGCGCAACCGGACTCGTCCCATCCCCTGTTCGGCGCCCTGTTGCACTGCGGCGACAATCGCCGGCAATTGCCGCAACGCCAGATCGCCGATGAGGGTGAGGGTGAAGGCCCAGCGACTTCCGGGGGGTAGATGTGTCCGCCGGTCGCGCTCATCCCAGAGCACATAGGCGCCGGGCGCCTCATCGCCCAGCAGTTTCCGCACCTGCGGCGACCAGGAGGGATCTACAGCCGGCGTGCAGAGGCGGCCGAACATACAGATATCGGGCCGCCGGCAGCCCTCGCGGCAGCGGGTGGGCTCCGGACACCAGAATTCACTGAGCCACCAGAGGAGGGCCATGCGAAGGAGGTCGCCCTTGTAGGGAGGGACGGTGGCGGCTTCGAGAGTTTCGAGCTCGAAGCGCAGATACGCGAGGGGCAATTGGTCGAGGCTGGTTGCAGACATAGGATTTCTGGGCCTCCCCACTTGATATGACCTGAATACACCGTCCATCACAACGATTATATATGCCTTTCCGTTACCCGGCAATTCGTGCGTCCATTTCGTTACCAGGGTCAGAGCACCCTGAATCACACCAGGCATTCACATCCCAACGCAAGGAGGCAAGCATGGAAACGGTGGCGGATTCCCTGACCAACGAGCGGGTGGCCCTCTTCATTGACTTCCACAACACCCGCAACGCCCTGCAGCGCAACGGACTGCAAATTGACCTCGTGAGCTTGCGCAACTATCTAGCTGAGGGCCGGCACCTCGTCGAATCCTTCGTCTACATCGCCACGCACCCTCTGCCTGATCAGCAGCAGGTTGACCAGGAAGCACAGCTGCGCCTGCGACAACATGGCTTCCTCATCCAGACCAAACCGGGACGGCTGTTGCCCAACGGGCGTCTGAAGTGCGACTTTGACCTGGAAATGGCGCTGGATGTGCAGGAATTCGTAGCCCGCACGCGCCCCGACATCGTCGTCCTCGTCACTGGCGACGGCGACTTCACCCCACTGGTCGAGCGGTTGCGCTTCCGCGGCATTCGCGTCGAGGTGGCTTCCGTGCCCGGCAGCATTGCGCGCTCTCTGCAGGTCATGGCCAACGGCTTCGTGGACCTCACCCAGATCAGCGAGCCTGTGCAGAATCTGCAACTGCCGCGCCCAGAGCCGGAGCTCGTCCAACCCGAACCGCAGTCCGTGGCTCTGGAGGAAGCACTCTTGCCCGCTTAGGGCATCCAGGTGCAGGCAGCAAGGCTGCTGCCTGCACCTTCTCTCCCACGTTACCAGACACGCTGGTCATCTCAGCCATCACACAACAGGAGGTTACCCATGGCAACGGCGATCATCAACGGGCGTCGGGTTCAGGTTCCGCCAGTAGCCACCGTCGAAGACATCCGCAAGGCTGGCGGCATTGACCAGGGGCGTAACGTCTTCCGGCGCACCAATGAAGGCAACTTCATCGTGCGGCCGGATGAGGAAGTCGCAGTGCAAGACGGCGACACCTTCGTAGATGCGCCCCCACGCATCAAGGGCTAAACGTCCTGCTATCGGTGGGAGACGCCACCCGTCTCCCACCGGTACCTATCCAATCCTGAAGCCTCCCGTAGCAGATCAAGGAGGAGCTCCATGTTGAACTGGCTCAAGGCTCAGCTGAATGGTAGTACGCCGCCCGCAACCCAAACGCACCCGGAGCCTGCCGTGCGTCCGGTCGCCCTGCGCAACCCCCGGCGTCGCGCTCGGATTGAGGCTGAGGTGCTGATGATCGCGGAACGTTTCAGCCGCCCGCCCTATCAAGGTGTTTACTACGACGACGAACAGCATGACTGGCTCATCATTCCTAACTACCCCTTGCCCGCACGCTTCCAGGAACGCCGCTGCGATCTGCTCATCGTCTTTCCAGAGACCTATCCCGAAACTCCACCTATCGGCTTCTACCTCAACAAGAAATTCGCCTTGCGGGATGGACGGGTGGATGGACACCTCACCAGCCGCGCCTATCACGATGCGCCCGATCTGACAACGCAGGGGTGGCATTGGTACTGCGTGACCATGAATATGAACGCGGCCGGCGCGTGGAAACCCAAGGCTGATCCCAGTCAGCCGGATAATCTCTGGACCTTCCTGAACATGGTTCGGGAAGTGCTGACCAATGACTTCTAGGCGCCCTGGCGCCTGACTCTTGATCCCACCACATGCAGTGACAGATAAGGAGGTGACTCATGGACTACACTCTGGCTCTGACCCGCGATGCAGCAGAAACCTTGGAGCAACACCTGCTCAGCGACCGGAATCACGAGCAGATGGCAGTAACACTGTGCGGCGTCAACCGGCTGCATCACGAAGTGCGGTTGCTTACGCGTGACGTGATCCTGCTGCCACCGGATGCGTTCCGAGTGCAGAGCTCAGTGCAACTGGAACTCAAGCCTGAGGTGCAGAGTCTCATTCATCGTCGCGCCGCCGAGCACGGGCTCATCCAGGTGGACTGGCACAGCCACCCTGGCAACAGTGGCACCATCGCCTTCTCCGCAGTGGACGATCGCTATGAGGCCGCGCAAGCCGCCTACCTGGCGCATCGCCTTGGAGGCGTACCCTATGGCTCTGTCGTCATCAACGATCGGGTGCTCGATGCTCGTCTCTGGCTCACCGAACGCAAGCCCAAACGCAGCAAGGAAGGCACGCTGCTCAGCTATCACCCTAAAGCGCATCCTCTACAGGCCGTCTTCGTGGGGGATTTGCAGCGTCGCATTCCGGCTTCCGTGGAGCGACTACGGCGCGCAGCGCCGCAGCTGCCAGAGGCGATGTTCGACCGGCAGGTGCGTGCCTTCGGGCGCGCGTTCCAGGAGCAACTCGGCGCTCTGCGCGTGGGGATCGTGGGCCTGGGAGCGATTGGCGGCGCGATGGTGGAGTACCTGGCGCGCCTGGGAGTGCGGGCATGGGTTCTCGTGGACCCTGACAGCGTGGCGCTCTCCAACCTCAATCGCTTGATCAATGCCACGCTGACTGACGCGCAGAAGCAGCGGCCCAAGGTCAACGTGGCGCGCAGCACCATCCGCCAAGTGGCGCCCGAGGCGACCGTGCGCGTCTTCCAAACGGACGTCTTCGATCCCGAAGCGCAACGCGCCCTAAAGCGTTGCGATCTGCTAATCGCGGCTACTGACAATCACAGCAGCCGCATGGCGCTCAACCGTCTGGCCGTGCAATACCTCATTCCACTGGTGCATCTGGGCTTCAACATTGACGTCGCCGTGGAGCCGCAGACGGAGGAGCGCGTGGTGACGGATGTCAGCGGGGAGTTCGCCATCCCGGATCTGGGACGCTGGTGCTTGCAATGCGCGGGCCTGGTGGATACCCAGCAAGCCGGCTGGGAACTTGCAGCGCCCGCGCAGCGCGCGATCTTGCAGGAACGGGGCTACGTGGCCGACACTCCCGCACCGGCGGTCCATCACCTGGATGGGTTAGTGGCAGCGCTGGCGACCGCGGAAATTCACAACCTCGTCCAGGCCTTCAAACCCCGGCACCGCTATCTCGTCTACGACGCACTCAAGACGGAGCTCCTACCGCTCCAGGTAACGCCCAGCCACACCTGCCCGGTGTGCAGCCCGGATCATGGTGTCTTGGGGTTGGGCGATCTGGAGCCTCTGCCAGATTACCGGAGGATGGCGCAAGTGCAGCTACCGCCGCTCCTCAAGGACCAGGCGCAAGTGCCAGCGATGACCGGCGTAACTGCAAGCGGCGCTCTGGAAGCGGCGCTCCAGCTGGCGACCCCACTTCCCGATTGCCAGGCTCGCACCCGCCGCTTGCAGGAAGCCTTCGTCGAGGCTGGCGACAACGAAGACTGAGAGACAATCTGGCTCAAAAGTGACAGCCCGAGACCACTCCAATCTCGGGCTGCCCTGCATCACCCCGATGCGCTACCTTGGGGTTCCGAACCCTAAAGCGCTACCATCATTTCCTCTGTATCAGCCAGATAGGGTGTGATGTCCACCAACACCGGCACCATTTCTCCTTTTGAAACGGGCTCGCCGCGCCAATCGCGATCTGTGGCCATGTACTGCATGGTGCGCCCTTCTTCAAGGCTGGCCAGAGCCGCCCCGACTGTCATTAGTTTCAGGCCTCCCGTAACATCGCAGATCACAGCATTTGGGCGGTAGGGGGCTTTCCGGAAGATCGTATCCACGTGATTCCACAGCGTCACGTAGTCGCGCGGTTTGACAACAATCGCATCCTGGAATGTCACGTGGCTTTCGGGGTGGAGATGTCTGAACCACTTCTCCAGAACTGTGCCCAGCCACGCCGAGCCCTTGATTTCACAACCATCGGCGGTCACGTCATTGGGGGTGCCGATGATCCAACAATCACGCAGTGTACCTTCGCGATGGTGGAACTCGAGCGCCCGCAACGCGGGTTCCAGGTTGGTGTCGGCCAGGGGGGCAAAATCCGCTGCCACTAAGTTGGCAAAATCGGTGATAGCGATGCGATCTGCGCTTGTACATACAGCATCCCTGCGTTGCTGGACTTCGTCTGACGCGCCTCTGGCCCGCGGGTCCAGGGTGCTGAGGAGCAGTATCAGCCCTGACTTGCCAGTGGGTTGGCGTTCCTGGATATCCATTGCCACGCGCCGACGTCGCCGCGAATAGCCGTAGTACAGAAGGAACACCACCGCCAGCAGCAGGACAACGATGATGAGGTTACCGGGGACCCCCCACAGCATCCAGGCGCCGAGAAAGTCCGCGAGAAGATTGCCGATTAAGCCTAAAGCAAAGGCACTTATTGCGAGCGGGAGGCTGGCTTGCCCCAGACTCCTGACAATGAAGGTGCGCAACGGCTCTGGGCGGGGAGTGATTTTTCTGGTCATGGTAGCTCCTTTTATCGTTGCACGCGCGCAGCCTCGCGCACGGCCTGCAGATTGATGATTTCGGCAACTTCGAAACGCGGAGGTAAACTTCCCGCAACAGGGCGTAATCGTAGAATCGCCGGGAAGTAGCCCATCCGCCCGTGGAGTTCGGCCAGCAGAGTTGCCGTGATGACATTGAGGGATGGTGGGTTGATGAGCAGGGGCAGGGTTTGCCATTCGGTGGGTGTCAATCCAATACCTTCCACAAGCGCCGTGATCTGTGGCAGAAAAGGTTGCACGGGGTCAAAGTGCGTGGGAACATCGAGCACTCGGCTCACAGGCGAGCCGAGTAGTGCCATCACCCGAGTTAGCTGTTCGGCAGTCAGGGGGTGGGAGAAGTTGAGAAGAAGCATTATTTGCCTTTCTTCTTGAGTAGAGGTAGCCCCTCAACCACTTTATCGCGGCTCTCATCTTCCGCCAATGGCAATGTCAGCCGGCGGTGCTTATTTTCCATGAACCACTCGAAATTCTTGCCTTCGGGGTCGGGTTGTGGTGTGGAACGCGGATAATGGATCGGCAAATCGGGTGGCGGGTTGAGCAAAGCTTTCAAGTCAAGTATATTCAAGAGCTGAGCAAAAGGCCGATGATACACTTTGCTCAGAGCTGTGCGGAAGTCTTCTACTAAGTCCGACTGCCTGGATAGCCAATCGGCCCATCCCGAATGGCTTATGTCAGACTCTCCATAGCGTTGCGCCGGTGATAGCACGGCTAGCTCCGTAACCGTAAGCCTCACGCTGCCAAAGCCCAACGGTTTGGCAAACCCCAACCGGTGACACATTCCGGGTTCCAACTCCAATGACCAAAGCAATGCGCCTAATTCCTCGCGCGCCAGGTTCTCGAAATCCACTGTGAATGTAAATTTCGCACCCTTGTCCAAAGCGCCGCGCACTGTGCGGTTCTGATCATCCTTGCCGGAGTGTTGCGCATCAGTAGCACGCGTGTATTCTGAGCTGTTGGATGCATCTTGATGTCGGTAGAATTTCCGCCCTCGCAAACGGGCTTCTGCATTGTCATAGGTGACATTGCCATCTGGCACGAGCTTCCCATTGCCTTGATCCTTGAGCAGGTAGAACTGTGTGGTGGTGGGTTTAGGGGATCCTAGGATCGCCAGGGTAATATCCTCTAGTTGATTACCAGCGACAAAAGTCGCATGGGAGAAGCGCACTCTGCCAGCGTAGGCGGTGACAGTGTCAAGTGGCGCGGCGGTAGCTTCTTCGTGTACCCAGCCAAAAGTACGGCAAGCCGGACATAGGCTTGTATACGCATTGCATTTCCGATGTGCTTGTGGCAGCAACGCCTGGCGGGAATTAGCATAACGCACGCGTGGCATGCTAACTGCGCGCAACATGGTGACATTTCTCTGTGCATCGTGCTTGAAGTACACCAAATCTCCAACCTGCAACTGGCGCCCCTTTTCGACAAAAGCACTGGGATGCGGTACACCGTGTGTGCTGTTGGGCCAGCGCCGGTTGCCTAATCCCTCGACCTGACTCCTCAACCGTTCCCAATATTCCGCCAGATGGTGGTTGTACTCCGCCACCACTGCCGGTTCACAAGGGTAGAGATAACGTTTCGGAATCGCTTCGAGAGCTGGGGCGGCGGGAGCTGGATCATCCCACCGGAAAAACAGACGCTCATCGTGTTTGTTCTCGATATTGGGCCCCGTGATATGTAACCAACCGAATACCTTGCGCAGTTCAGCTGTTTCCGTCAGCGTTGCATGTTGCGCTACTGGCACAACGCGCTGCGCCTGGAAGGTACGGAAACGATTGCTTCTGTGGGGGACCGGTGTTCGCGTTATCAAGGCCGCCACGCGCATGCCGTCGTGCGCTCCTGGGGGCAACTGGCTCTCGCCGGGCCGGAAACTTTGCCCGGTATGTGAATTGAGTACTCGTGGCGGATAAGACTTAAGCACGGCCCCCGCGCGCACAGTGGTGGGCGAACCAGAGACATTGACAGGAGCGTTTTCTGTACAGTCCAGAGCTTCCAAAATCGCTCCTGAGCGGGTCAATGCTACCACCCGGGCTGGCTTCATATCTGGCGCGCGCGCCTCGCGGTGCTCTAGGGGGTAGGGATGGTCTCCTTCAAATACACTTAAGCACGAGTTAGTCACCGCTTCATATACACTGCGCACCATGCCCCGCAGACTACTCGCAGGCAGAGCGGGTTGTCCCTCATATTCAAAGAAACGATAAATCTTATGGTCCTTCTCGCCATCCGGGTCAATTTCGATGCCATGGCTATCCGAGATAAACAACGGCGTAACGGCTTCAACCGCGCAAGTAATACGCCCCGTCAGGCCCACATACCGGTCATGCGGCGGCGGGGGGCAATCCCCCAAAATATGGCCCTGGGGACGGGCGTCCAGATAGCGCACGAAGTTGTAAGGATTGAGAAAGCGATAATCCCCGCCAGTTTCTGCAGGTGGGGAGGGATGCTGCGTATATGACCTATCCTCAGTACGTCGTGGCCTTTCCACTTGTTGCCCAATCGCCTTGATTCGGCTTGTTTGTAAGCCCCGGGCCGTCTCTCGAATTTCATACTCCACACGTAACCCTACTGTGACCGGGACATCCCTGATCCATTGTAGCTTGAAATATACATCTGACCCTCCATCATCTTGCTTGATGAAACCATATTCACTATTCGCTACAATCCGTGCTACGGTCCCCTGTTTAGCCATTCTGCCCCTCCCATCTCTCTAGCCCCAACCACCACACCGCTTCGATGTTGTCTCCGTACAGGTATTCGCAATACTCTAGCATCACGCGCTCGTCGCCCTGCATCTCCGGATAGATCAACTGCGCGTATCCCACGCGGTCTTCCTGCCATTGCCCTTGCGGCAAACCCGCGTCATCCTGGATTTCTTTTCCCCACAGCAAAGCGCGCCGCGAAACAAGGGTTAGTGAGCGTTCGGGGTAGGCTTGCCAGTAATCAGCATTGCCGAATCCGGCTGGAACGTTCACGGTTGGCAATCCCACAAAGCGCCATAGGAAGTGCTCGCCGTCGCGGCGCAGTTCTAGATCGCCGCTCCGCCCGAAGAGGCGCAGGCGCTCCAGCCATTGGGGGCGACGGGCGGCTGCGTTTGCCAGCGCCGGCGCTCCGACCTCATGCTCAAAAGCGATGTCGCTGACCCATTCCCAGATGCGCCAGGGCATATCTAGATTCGCCCACTCCCAACGGTTCAGGAATGTTTCCAGTGCTGTTGCTGCTATTCTGCCTCCCTGAAAAGCGAGGTCTTTCGGGCTTGTTTTTTCACTCATGTCGCGCCTCCCATGCGGCACTGGCTTTGGGATACAATCGTTCCACCAATCCACCATCGAAGTAAGAGTCTACTTGTAATAGCGGCAAAGTTTTGACGCTACGCTCGAATCTCTGGAGGCGTGTATTGAAAGTATTTACCCAGGCTTGCACTAATGGCTTCCAATCCCCCGCCGGGCTGACCTGCCAGCGCCAATGTTGTTGCTCTGCGGGTTGTTCCAACGTCCCTGCGACCGTCGCTAGCTGGTAAAGCGAGGGTGGCTCTGGCTGAATTATGGCGGCGTTCAGGAGCGCTGTAGCATCAAATGCAGAAGCATCCTCTGCGCCACTGGGGCTGACCAACGGGAAATCTTGCGGTTGGAGAAAGCCGATGGTCGCAGTCCATTGGGGGACCCAAACCTGCCCAAAGCCCTTCGCCGCGCCAAAACCCACCGTCAACCACCCTTCCGCCAGATCGCGCAGCGTCAAAGCCAGCCAGCCCACTTCCCAATCCCAAGGATTTTCTAGCCGCAACCGCACTGTAAAGGTCGGGCGCCACAGGGCCGCCGCGTCGAATTTGGCTCCATCCCGACCACCGCCGGTGAACCGGTCAATCGCCAGGAAATCCTGCACTTTGTATACCGGTTCTGTGCCCACCTGAAGCGGCGCATCCTCGATGATCAAACGGCTGCCCTGCCGCGGGCTGCCAAACAGCTGACAGGCCAGGCAGAGCTCGTGTTCTGCATCTACTTCACGGTCGGGATCGCGGCGGATTTTTTCGTCGGCATTCGGGCTTTCATGTCGTTTAAGCAGCGCATCACAGCATTCTAATGGCAAGTCCTCTGCGCCGCGCGGGCGCGCCACCGGACTACAGGCCGGGCAAGTTGCCAGGAACTCCCCTCCATGCACAGCCTGCTCGGTCGCCAGCGTGCGGGCGATACGCTCGGCGTGGCTACGCAGCACACCGCGCAGGCTCGACCCGGGCAGCACCGGGCGACCTTCCACCAACGGGGCGTGATCGAACCCCGCGCGCCCGGCTTGGGTAGGATCATTCACCAACAGAGGTCCCGTCGCTTGTAGCGTGAGTTCTACTTCGATCCAACTGTGAGCAACGAACGGGTTGGCTTTAACAGGCACCAGCTCCTGCCGGGCTGCCTGTACCCAGCCGGTCAACCAATCCTGGTCTTCTTTGCGCGCTGGTTGCAGCCCTGCTCCGGATTCCCCGCGCAAAAAGCCCATCAAAGCAGCAGCGGTGTCCAAATTTTGCGCCTGTACTTGTAGCCTTTCCAATGCCAGCGCTCCCAACCCCCGCGCCACGCGCCCCCCCACCGCGCCACGCCCGGCCTGCCACTCGGCCAGGATTGCCGCCAGAAGACGCTGATCGTTCTCATCCGCGTCTTCCAACTCCAGGTGTAAATCGAACACCGCTTCAGCGGGCAGCACTTCCAGGTCGAACTTGACCGCGCCCTGCCGCGCCGCCGCGCCGCTCGCCCGATCGATGCCCACGCCATCGCGAATCCAGGTGTTGGTATCGCTCTTCAATGCCGCGTCGTAAACCCACAGGCGCGAGGCTCTCCCGCCTGCAGCTTCAGTGTCTTTTTCCTGTGGATTCACATCACCGAACAGGTGACACACCATGCAACCGCAAGGCTCCTTGAAAGTTTTGGCCTCGAGGGCCTGACACACTTTGCTCCCTATCCGTGGCGCAAGTCGTGTCGCTATGGCGCGCAGCGCTCCCGCCAACGCGGAGCCAGGGATGAACATGTCGCCCGCCGCTGTCCGGCGCAACAACGCATCGAATTCAGCAATATCTTTGCCGGCGCCGAGGTGTAAAGCCGTGCGTGTTTTCAATGCCCCGGTGATAATCAACGTGTCGTTCATTGCGTCTCCTCTTTCTGCGCCGCCAGGATATACCCGGCAAGCATTTGCATCCCTAAACGCCAGCAACGCACCTGGATTGCCGGCGGCAACGAGGCCGTCCCGGCCTGAAGTTGATCGCCAAGCTGCTGCAACGCTTTCAGCCCGGCCCCCGCTTTAGCCCGGAAGAACTCTGTGCCAGCCCTGCCGTCATCGCGCACGCACAACTCTGCCTGTTGGGCAGCGGGAATGAGCGTTTCGTAATGCCCCAACTGGGCAATAAGATCCTCCAATGCCTCCCGTGAAGTTGGGGGTTCGCTTTGCAGCAGGCGCGCGACTGTGACAAATTCTGCTGTGGACAGGGGCGCAAGGCGGTTGTTTTGAAGCAAGTATGTTTCCCACTGCTGCCTGAATGCTGTCTCAGCAAGCAACGCAGCATTGGCATCGTGCGCCGTGGCCTTCGCCGGCGCTACGGGCAAGGGGATAGCCATGTCGTTATCATCCAAATCTTGCCAGAGATGGTAAAAGGGATGGTTGAACACGATCCGGCCGAAACCTTCGTTACGGCGCAGCCCCAGGCCATTGCTTTCGAGGGCTTTCAGGTGCTCCATGACGGCAGTTTGTTGCTCCGCCGAGAGTGCTTCTGCTATGCGGAATCCCACCGCCGACCCGGCGCAGAGCGCCACATCGCGCCAGCGCGGCAGCCCCAGATGATTGTTGAAGGCATCCACCAGCCGGGTGCTGCAAAAACTGCGCCGTAATTCCACCTTGACGCCCAGCAGTTCTTCCAGCCACTCTGCGTCGAAGCCGGAGCGGAACCGCCCCCAGGTATCGGGAACAATGGCATCGGTGAGCAAGGTCAGCGTGAGCTCACCGTCCAGCGCGACGCGCTGCTCAAACGGCAATCCATACCAGGGATGCGCGCCGGTATGCGGTTCGAGCCACAGCGTCACCTGGCCGTAGCCGCGCCGGTTCGCCTTCCCCAACCGCAAGTCCAGTGGGCCATCTTTGGGCAGGTTCGCCAGGGCTTGCAAATCTTCCCAGGCGGCGGCATCGGCGCACCACAGCTCGCCGATGAAGTATTGCCCGGGCTGGAGCGCATCGAAACTGTACAGTTTGCCCTGCGCGGCGCGGCGTGTTTCTGGAGACAGCTGCACGTGCATTTCCTGGAGATGCGCTACGGACACCGGTTTGGGATTGGATTGCAAGCTATAAAAACCTTCGAGCGGTTTGAGCGCGTTTTTACATTCCTGGCATTCCGGCTCATAATCTTCCAGGGCGGCGCGATGGGTGTAATCTGCGACACCGTGCGCCAGGGTTGCGCTGCTGGCCGGGAAGCCTGGGTGGATTTCGCAGCTCAATAGCCCGCCAGGCGCGGGAATGGTCGGATATAGCTGTAATGTCCCTTTCGGCAAGTATGCCGGGTACAGCATGGAAAAACGCACCCGTTCACGCGCGAACAATTCAACAAAGGCGGCATAGCTCCGACCGGCGGTATCTGTCAGGTCATGGCACGCGGCAACTAGCGCAGCGAAGGCGCCTCGCAGGGCCGCACCGGGGATATAGTCAATCGTCTCGAATTCGTTGCCGGCTTCGGCTTTCTGCGAGAGAATCACCGGTTCATCCAGGCGGGCGACTACAAGCACGCGCACCGGGCCCTCGCTCTGCCCCGCGCTCGGGGTGAAGACTATTTCCGGCGTAGTAACCTCCATTGCGCCTTGCTTCAGGTGCAACATCTCGAACTGCTCCAACAGCCAGGCTTCCCAACCCTGCGCTGGCTCTGCAGCTTGTCCCCAAAGCGCGCCATCTGCTACCTCGACCAGGTGCAGTTCGCATTCACCGCGGCCCCGACGGCGCGCCGCGCCGAGCTGCCGCACGGCGCGCGCGGCACCCAATAACCAGGCTGCCTCGGCAAGTGTTTCTGCGTCTTGCGCATCGCAGGTCGCAGTAAACCGGAAAACTAAACGCTCGTCGCCCTCTTCGCGGAAGAAGAGTTTGCCCGGCTCAGCGCGGCGGGTTCGAGGGTTGACTCGTACATGCGGCGCCGTGTGCGCGCCGTCTGTCCCCGGCTCCCACGGTTTACCTTCCAGGCCGGAAAAGCCTGTCGGACGCGCGGAACTGATACGCCAGCGTTTGGGATGGCCTGGTGAGCCGAAAATTGCGCAGAGCGGACAGATTTCATTATCAGAGACCGCCCATTGTCCACAATAGGCTGCGTGAGTATGGCTTTCACCGGATGCCTGACACCGGCGCGCCGTTTGCAACGGCGCCAGTTGCAGGAGTTCGCGCAGGGCATCGCGCAAGAGACCGCTCACGGTGGTGCCGCGCAAGACGGGAACGCCATCGGGGTCGCGGTGCAGGGCGGAATCTATAGCGCCCAGACCATAACCGGCGCCGATGTGATAATCCGATTTCAAGGTGAGTTCAAAGGTCAAGCGTAAGGCCATTTCAATCCTCCTGCACCGCGTAGGTGCTACGGGCCTCATCCAGCTTCCAGGTGAAATCCCACAGGCGAATGAGATCGGGCAATCCGTGCGCGTTGTAGATATCCTCGTCGCTGACGCCAGGCCGATGGCAGTAATACCAGTGCCCGTCGGTCGTGCCGCCCAAGGCTGCCAGAGCACCTTCTACAACCCGTAGATCGTCGGCATTGCGCCCGACCCGCGCTTGCAGGCGACTCAACGCTGCATTCCACAGTCCCACAGTCTTGACCGTGTCATCGGGCAAGGCGCCTGGCTCGAAGAGCGCCCGCAGTTGCATCAAACGCCGTTGGGGAATTTGCTGCCGCGCTAATTGCAAGCGCTGTTCAAGCAGAACTTCCAGCGCCAGTCCCCTTTCAGGTGGCGCTGTGGTAGCGGATGTTACCCAGTAAGGCGCCAGGGTATTCCGGTACTTCGCGTCCTCCCTGACCTCATGGGCCAGACGGCTGCCCAAAATCACATCGAAGTTGACAATAGAAAGCGGATGTTCCATGCCTTCGCGCAGCGCCACGGCTTTGGTAAGGCGTTTGGCTTGCTTGAGCAGCTCCTCACCACGCTTGTGAACCAGCGTGTGCGGGTATTTGCTTTTACAGATGACGACCGCGGCGGATATAGTGGGCTGTATGCCCGACAAACCAATCTCCTGGAGTTTGGCGGCCATTTGCTGCTCATATTGCAGGCAAAACTCGCGAGCGAAATCCAACGCATACGTTGCGGGGAGTAGAACAAAAACATCATCGCCGCCCAAAATCAACGGGCGGACAGGGATAATGTAAGGATCAACCCCCGGTGGTATTTTTTTCATCAGTTTTCTGGTTGGAACTGCCAGGCTTTCCCGAATCACCGATAGCAATCCCTCAGACAGTTGCCGCAGCTGGGTTAAATTCTGGCACTGTCCGAAGACTTTCCCCATGCCATTGCCATCCGCGACCAGGTAAGCAACGTATTGGCGGGCATCCCACGCCTCTGCCAGGTCTTCCGCTGCTTTGGATGATTCAAAACTGCCGCGGTGGGTTGCATCAACGACAGTCTGTTCGAATCTACCCAAAAAAGAACTTCGATTTTGCGTTCCTGTATGCGCCTTCTGTTCGCAAATAGCACAGAGATATTGAGCCGTTGTATCTTCTTTCACGATGGGGCGGTGATCTTGCGCAAGTTCCACGCCGCATGAAGCGCAAAAAGCCATGTAGGGGCCATGCGACGAGGCAACTGGCGCCCGCCCCTCGCGCTTGGCTTTCGCCAGGGCCTGCCGCGCGGCTTGATTCGCTGCCGGGAAGTCTGCATCCGCGCCACTCCATTCAACGGCTTCGGCCACGGTCAAGGTGCTGCTGGTGAGCTCATAGTACTGTTGCGCCAGCTCACGCCCGAACTCAATCGCGGCATCTTTGGTATTGAAAAGCAACGTGAAGCTGCCCCCATCCGCGACGATGCGGTCATGGTTCGGGATGGTCTTGGTTGCCTCAGCGCAAAAGTCGGTCAACAGCTGACTGCCGCCAACTACTTCGCGCAACTTCGAGGAACGAAAGACCAGGTGTTGAATCTTATCTGCCTCGGCGGTAAAAATCCATCGGGTCATGGTTGCTCCTTTTGCCATAACGGCAAGAAATCGAGACCGCACAAGCGGCACACATCATCCCATTCCATGCGGGTGACGCAATCGACAACCGGAATTTCCTGGTCATCCAATGTGGCCCAGTACGCCACAAAATCATCCAGGTTGGCTTTAGCTAAACGATATGCGGCTTCAGCAACAGATTGGGGGATAGGAATGTATTGATGGATGGTCTGGTTGCGCAAGTCCGCGATTTCCTGACCAGCAAGCGGGAGGTCATGTTCGTAATCTGCTAAGCGCGGAGCAACTGAAGCTGGATATACAGTGACAGATTTCTTGTAGCCTATTTGAACGCTAAGGCCACCTCGACGCAGGTTTTCACGCATGAAATCCACATTGCTATGGTTTAGTAGTTGTTCATATATATCCGGTGTGATGAGTGGGCCGGAAGAAGATCCTGTACGCAACTGGCCCTTTTTGTATAGTTTGCTCCACCGCGCTTTGAGCAAGAGCTCGTCCAACCCCGCTGCGCGCAACAACGCCGAGCGTGGATCTTCGTTGTGATCTTTGAGCCGTTGGATCTTTGCCAGCTCATCCCACGCATAAGAGAGCAGTTGCGTATTCGACTCGAAAAATGCGCTACGCTTCGGCGTCTTGGGCGCGGAGCGCCACCCAGAAGTATCCACCAGGCGCGCAAATGCCTGGCGTTCATCAATTGCCTGGTGGAGCTCCGGCCAATGGGGGCCTAGCGCTGTGATAGCGTCCGGCGCGCTAAAGCCGGCAGCCCAGGTGTGAATGATGCGCAAGTGTGCCTGCGCCGCATGATAATCGCCATCATCCCAGGCTTCATATAACCTCAGTATTTCCAGTAAGCGCTGCGTGGCTTGAATATGTTCCGGAGCGAACGCTGGCGCATGCATGACCTGAAGCACCTCGCGCAACGTCTCCCCCGCCGCGCGGAAGTGATAATCCTCGTACAGTCGCCGTACCCGCTCCCAGTCACGCAGCCGGAAGGCCGCGTAAGGATTTTCCAGCTCGCCGATACGGCAAGTAAATCCAAATGGGCGCCGCTCTTTCGGATGGTATTCATCAAAGTCCACATACGATACCGGAATATCAGCATAGGCAGCGAATAGGAAAGCGCCGGCATCCATGCTTTTCTTGCCGCCAGTAATATCTACGACGACGCGCTGGCCGGCGCGTTGGTGCGGCAAAACATATTCACACAGTGCGCGGAACACGGTTTCGGGTTTGTCGGCCAGGAATTCGTCTTGGGCGATTACTTCCACTTGGACTTGAGGCTGGCGCGCGAGGTGCGGCCCCAGTAAGTCGGTGATCCACGTCTTTACCTGTAGCCCCCGTTGTTTGCCAGTTTCTTCGCCGTATTGTTTGTGCAACAGTAAAATGACGTAGGCCGGCTCATAAACGCTAATTGTCTGAAGGAGTGGTTCAATGGAGTATCCCACCAGCAACGCCAATGTATCGCAATGCAAATCAGTGCATAGTTCATGTTTCTGGGTGGCGTGATATAGCTCCTGCGGAAGCAGCTGCGCGATGTACCATTCCTGGGAAGTTTTTTCGGCATCTTGACGTCCGGGGCGCTGATCATGCCAGTAGTCCAGGCTCTCCTGACGCAGTTTCTGAATGTTCCAGGGAGCAGTCAGATGGGACCACCAACGGTTTGGGTGTGTTTTTGTCACTTTATGCCTCCAGCCGCTAATTGGACAAACAAAATACGGGGGTTGAGTTGCAATTTTCGGAATTTATGGTATATTTAGAAGCGTCAAGACCTCATACAAACCTCCTCTATTTTATACTACTTCTCCGTGAAGTGCAAGCGGGATCGTGCATTTTGTGAATTTGCGTCGCGCTTGTAATTGAATCTCGTTTGACCCTTCGTTCATTTCGTTACCAGGTATATAGGCATACGTGTAACACGTTAATACGTCGGTGAGTTCATCAGTCAGGCCTCGCTCTGCCAGCGCCCCTTATGTCGCGCGCTGCGACAGCGCTCCGGCGGCGTTAACCCCGGACCGCATTCCAGAGCGGGAGGGCCAAGATGCTGAATTCACAGGCGTATGCCATCGGATTGCAAACCGGTGTACGGAATGATGCGAGCCAAGCGGGACCAGCGGAGCACATACTCCACTCTCTCATCACGCTGCGCCAGCGCGTCAGTGCGGCGCCTCTGACTGCCGCCGATCAACAGACGCAGGCGGCCATCATCAAACTGAGCCAGACTCCAGAAATTGCGCTTGCCCTGGCGGGGCGCCGGGATGGCCGTGAAGCAGTGCGGGACCTGGCGATCCGCTACGCTTTCGAACAATTGCTCGTGGCGCGCCGCGCGTTAGGGGAGCTGGATCTGCTCTCCCAAGCGCTGGTGCAACGCACGCTCGACGTGATCGAGAAACGCGCCCGGCAGGTGGAGCGCCGCCGGGGCGAGAACCCCCTCGATGTCGAACCCGGACTCCTGTTGGCGCTCTGCGAGAGTATCGCCCGCTACGTGCCGCGTAAGCCGTTGGGAGGACATATCCAGTGGAAACTGGATCATTACGAGAGCGCGGTCAGTCGCGCAATGCGGCAGGTCAAGCACCTGGTCACGCGCCCAGAGGTTACCGAGGCTTTCGTAGACTTCGTGCTAGAGGCGCCAGTAGCCCCAGAGCTACAGGCGCAACTGCTGCACCTGGCGCGCGGCGGCGGTCTCACCGGTGTAGATTACGCTGCCATCATCCGCTTCTTCGCCCGGCCCGAGACTGTGGCCTGGGTGAAGCGCTTCGCCGCTACCGTGCAGACAGCGCGCACGTTCTACGCTGAGGTGGAATACACTGAGACGACGTGGCGCGGTCGCAAGATGCGCGAAGGTCACCGACAGGGCTATCTCGAAGCCGCGGTGGCAGAGTTGGAGCGACCCAAGGAGGTCTGGCTGGATCAGCAGGCAGAGGAAGATGACCGTGATGAAGTCGGAGACCGGCACGAGTTGCTGGCCGATGCAGAGGCTTACCTGCAGCCGGATGCGCAGTTGGGACTCCTGCACCGGGAGCCTTTCGAAGCCTGGCTCGCGCACCAGGCATTGGCAGCCCGACCCGAGGATCTCCTCTGGCAGGCGGCAGCGCTGCGCTACGTTGAAGGCTTGTCCGCGGAAGCCATCATCGCCCGAGGGCTGGCTGATGCCGGGACTCTCGCGGCAGTGGAAGCGCGGCTGGCAGATTTGCGCGCTAATCCCGAGATCTGGCAGACGTGGGTGGAAAGCACCATCGCGTAACACAGCCGCACAGCGAGTGGAAGCCGGGAATAGGTGACCCTATCCCCGGCTTCCACGTTGCCGGTAACATCAAACACAGGAAGTTCACATGCACCACCATCCGGAATTCTATACGGCGTTGCTGCGGCGTCGGCTTGATGGCGACCCGATGCTCACCGGACGCGAGCTGCGGGAGCTCGACCTGCACCTGTTGGGATGCCCTGTGTGCAACTTTGTCTATCTGGCCTGGCTGGGCGAACGTGATCCCGAGCGCGCTGATGGGCTGTTGCGCGAGCTAGAGGCGCGCTTGCGTCCACAGCACATGCTGCCCTACCTGCCAGAACTGGTGCAAGCACTGTATGCCCCGCGCGCCCTGCACAGCTTCGAGAGCTGGCTGTGGGAGGTCGTACAAAGGGATCACGTCTTGCTGGGGCAGCTGCGGCTGGCTGAGGCGCAATGGCTACTGGGCTTGCCCCGCAGGGATAACTGAGCCCCACGTCCACCCATGCGACACCCGCCCGAGGCTCCTCGGGCGGGTGTTGTGAGGAGGAGGGGCTGTCGCTAGAGGGTTACCGCGGCATCACCTCACGGCCAATGAGCCCCTTGTCGTTGGCTTCCACCCGGCAGGTGACCGGCATGCCCAGTTGGGGCGTGAAGCGGGTAGCCAGGTCGGAGAGGTGGAAGAAGATGCGGGGACCACCGTTCTCGATGAAGCCGTAGCCCTTATCGGGGAAGTAGGCATTGATGACGCCTGTCGCCACCTCGACTGGGGGCAAACCCATCGCATGGCACATGGGGCAGAGGTAGCGCACGGTGTTCCACTCAGTGTTGTAACCAGCCAGGACCATGTGGACGCCGGGATGGTGGTTGCAACGGCGGGTCTTGCCGGGTGGCTCCGGTGCGCCACCTTGCGCTGGCGGGCGCCCCTGGGGAGGGGCGAGTCTGGGTTGTGGCGCGGGTCGCGGTGCGGGTTGCGGGTGGCGGTAGTCAACTTTGATCTGGCGCATGGTATTCCTCCTTTGCTCTCTAGGGTATGTTTTTGGATTCAACAGCTGCTACTTCTGGTAACGAAATGAACCTGCTACTGGCGCAAACCAGAATGCACACACTTCCCCAGCTCAGGTGTGGGCCAGAATCATCGCCGGCGCCCATTTCGTTATCAGGAATGACCGGCGGGGTTCGGCGCCGACACTGTTGCTTGCAGGAGGTGCGTAATGCAGAATGCCGTTGATACCGCTCAGGTGCCCCAGACCTTGATCCAGGCGCTCTTGCGCCGTCCACAGCTATTACAGGAAGTGCTTACCGATGTCGGCATGGCGCCGCACGTCATTGCGCTGTGGGCGCGGCAGAATGGGCTGGAGCCTGAACTCGAGCAACGCGCGGGTTGGCTCTCTGTAGCCCAGCAACCGGGGTATTATAAGCCCCTGCTTGAAGTGGCGGGTAGCCACTGGCGCGCAGGAGAGCTCGAGACCGCCCTGCCGGTGTTCCGCTGGGCCTACGGCAGCTGGCGGGCAGCCATGGAGACTACACCGGCCTACTATACGGATGGGGTTAAACTGCTGGGGCAATGGGGCGCCTGCCTCTACCAGCTCGACGAACCGTTCGAGGCCCAGGGGCGCTGGTTGCAGGCGCTGGCCCTGATCGCGGATGAAGATGCCTTACGCCGGCTGGCGCATATCATCGAAGAGAGCGGCGCTGCTTTCGAGACCTATGGCATGATTCTGGAGCAGGCCGTCCACCGTAGCTTGCCAGGCGCCGTCAATCTGTGGCAGCGTTACCAACGCCTACAAGCCCTGGCTGCCGCACCAGCAGCCCCCGAAACGGCAGCAGATGAGCCGGAAAACACACCTGCAACAGGGGCGCGTGAGGTGATCCTGTTGGCGGATGTGGCCAATCTGGACATGGTTTGCCGCGAACAATATGGCTACGATCACCAGCTGGATTATGCCCGGTTGGTGCGGGCAGCGACGCGCTGCGGTCCGATCCCGGTGAAACTGGCCTTTGTGCCGGATATTCCGGAGACGCTGGCCGCGCGCGAGCGTCTGGCGGCGGCCGGGTTCACTGTAGATCTGCTCTCGCCCAAGCGCAGCCATGGGCGGATCGTCGCCAATGCCGATACCGCCATGGCGGCTTACGCCGTGCGCTGGGCCAGTCATCCCGAAGTCGGACGCGTGGAGCTCTGGACCGGCGATGGGGATTTCTTGTGCGTGCGCGAGGCTATCCAGCAGGCCTGGCCCGAGGTGGCAGTGGTGTTCCGCAGCTTTGAGACGGGCACGGCTAGCGGGATCCAGCGTCTGGGAACAGACTGGTTACCAATTGCAGCGGAGTATGTCAGTTCGTTTCGTTACCAGGGACAGGAGTAGGAAGCAAATCCCCAGCATTTCCAGAAGGAGGGCGCTGATGAAGGCACGGGCAGCACAATTACTGGCGGAGAAAGTGACGCGGGAGCTCTTCCGGATCGCCCAGGCTTACGGCAAAGACCACCCCTTCCGCTTCGAGGACCTCACACACGACCTGGCGGTCATGCTGGAACACGACGCCTTGCACCACATCTCCCTGAAGTTCTACCGCCCGACCGGTCTGCGGGAGGTGCTGGTAGAGTACAACTACGAACTGCATGCCGGGAGTCCCACGTTCCATCTCGATGACGCCCAGGGTCTGGGCATTGTCCCAGTGAGCCCGCCTTTCGAGATGGGGTTGGTGGTGAACCGTGACGTGCAACAGGGTCAGTACACCCCGCGCTTGCACCTGAACTGGGGCGATGCGCCGCAGTTTAGCCGCGGGCAGGGCTTCACGCATCAGGATGGCAACACTGCCAGACGCACCGGGGGACGCGCGAGCAAGCAGGTCTACATGGACGAAACGCTACGCCGAGCGGGACAGGTGAAGTTCTTCCTGCCACAGAGGCAGTACGGCTTCATTACCGGCAGCGATGGCGTGGACGTGTTCTTCCATCAGAACAACGTCCAGGGCTTCACCCCGCGAACCGGGCAGGCTGTGACTTACCTCTCCCTCGTCACCCCGCGTGGCATTCAGGCGAAAGATGTACGCGCCGCATGACCTCGGGGCCAACAATCCGCCGGCCCACCTCTACTTCTGCGATAGTGCGATTGACCCGCACTATCGCGGGGTGGCGGTGGCTGTAGCGCGGCGCGCGCCCAATGGGCAGATCTTGGAAACCGCTTGTCGGGTACTGCCGGGGATGACCAACAATGAGGCTGAATATGAGGCTTTCATCCTGGGTTTAGAACTCGCCCTGGCGCGCCGTGATGCTGCGCCAATCTTCCTCCTCGACAGTCAGATCGTCGTGGGGCAGGTTGCCGGCACTTTCGCGGTACGTGATCCCCGGTTGGCAGCCCGCCATGCGCGTGCGGCACGCTTACTGGCGCAGTTGCCTGAGGCAACGGTGATCTTTGTTCCACGTGAGCGCAACTTGCTGGCAGACGCGCTGGCTAAAGAAGCATTGGCCGAAGGCCTGGGAAGGTGACGCATGACAACCCTGTTCGCGGTAGTTTGTGACCCCTACAACTTGCAGCTGGCCTGGCAGCGGGTCTGGGAGGGCCGGACCTGGGCGGAGCGCCAACGCGGCGCCGGAGCCGATGGCTTGACGCTGTTGGATTGGGAAGCAGATTGGTCGCGCCGGGTACTGGAGCTACAGGCCACGCTCTGGCAAGGCGCCTACCGCCCGACAGAGTTGCTGTGGTTTGAGATTCCCCGCAGCGATGGTGGACGGCGGCGACTGGGGATTCCGACGGTGACCGATCGCGTGGCGCAACGCGCCGTGCAGAATGTGCTCGAGCCGCTGCTGGAGCAAGTCTTCCTCTCCTGCAGCCATGGCTATCGCCCGAAGCGTTCAGTGTATACCGCCATCACGCACGTGTTGTGGCACAACGCGCAAGGCTTGAACTGGGTGCTGGATGCCGATATTGCCGATTACTTCGGCACGGTACCGCATGCCCGGTTGCTGGAACAGTTGGCGCAGCTCGAGGATGACCGCCTGGTGCGCCTGATCGCGGGCTGGCTGGAAGTAGGCGCCACGCGCCCGGGGCTGGGTCTGGCGCAGGGGGCGGTCATCTCACCACTACTGGCCAATCTGTACCTGCACCCTTTCGACGTGGCCCTGATTCGGGCTGGTTGGGCGTTGGTGCGTTATGCGGATGATTTTGTCATTCTCTGTCATAGCCGTAACGCGGCACAAGCAGCGCTGGTAGAGGCCGCTGACAGGTTGGCGGGCCTGGATCTGGCGCTGAATGCCGAGAAAACGACGATTGTACCCTTCGGACCGGACTTCGAGTTCCTGGGCGCGCGGTTTGAAGATTGAAGGCAGGCGAGATGCGACAGCACAAGGAGGTGCAACATGCGGCTGATTGTGGACACTCAGGGTACGCAGTTACGTAAGGAGGGCGAGCGCTTGCTCATCCATCGGCAGGGCGAGGCAGCGGAGCACGATGAGAGTGTGCCGCTCAACATCCTGGAACAAGTAGTCCTCAGTGGTAAGGGCGTGAGTGCCACGACCCCGCTGCTGTTTGACCTGGTGCAACGCGGCATTGATGTGGTGTTCCAGAGCCAACACGAGCGCTTCGGCTTTCGTCTAGTGGGGCCGCATTCCAAGCATAGTGCCCTGCGCGTGCGGCAAATTCAGGTCTGTACCACCCCAGCTGCCGCCCTGGCTTTGGCGCGTCCGATGATTGCCGGGAAGCTGCACAACCAGGCTATACTACTCGGACACTACCGCGACACGCTGGGTGGGAGGGGACAGATGGCATTACGTGCACTTGTGGAGCAGCAGACTCGCGCGGCACAGGCGCCTGACGCTGAAGCCTTGCGCGGCCACGAGGGCAGCGGCGCCGCCGCGTATTTCGCCGCCCTGCCGGAACTCTTCGATGCCGCCGCTTGGGGGTTTCACGGCAGAGCCTACTACCCGCCCCCTGATCCCGTCAATGCTCTGCTCAGTCTGGGGTACACCCTGTTGCTCAATGACATCGTCAGCGCCCTCTATCGCCTGGGTTTGGATCCGATGGTAGGCGTCTTCCACGCTTTGGATTACGGGCGTCCCTCATTGGCATTGGACCTGGAGGAGGAGTTCCGTCCCGTCATCGTGGATCTGTTAGTGCTGCGCCTGCTACGGCAACAGCTGTTGACGCCTGGGGATTTCTCGACGCAGGCAGGGCGGTGCACGCTCAGCGACGATGCCCGGCGCTTCTTCATCGCTCAATACGAGGAGCGGCTAACAGTGCAGGTTCGGCATCCGGCGTGGCAACAGCAACTGACCTATCGCCAGTGCCTGCAACGCCAGGCCGAACACCTGGCGCGCTGCATTCTGGGGCGCGACGCAGCCTATACCCCTCTGCTCATTGGCTGATGCCAGCCCAACAGGGGCAGATCGCGATTGCCACAGCCTGGCCCGCGCTCAGGTGGCTCTCAGGAGGAGGAGCATGTTCGTCATCATCGCTTACGACATTCCCGATACGAAACGCCGCACGAAGGTGATGAAGCTGCTCGAGGGTTATGGGGCGCACGTGCAAGAGAGCGTCTTTGAGTTTGACCTCGAGCCGGCCAAATACCGGCAATTACGCCAGCGGCTGCACCAGCTACTCCGGTTGGATCAGGACAATGTGCGCTGTTACCAGCTGTGCCAGGCTGATGTGCCGCGTATTGAGACCTTAGGGGTGGCTTATGCAGTGCAGCGCCTGATGGTCTTCAAGGTCATCTAGTTCAAGAGTGGCACGGAATCAGGTCTGGACCACGTCCAGCGCCACGATGCGATCTAACCGGAAGTGGCGTTCTGCGCCGCGCCACTCGCAGTAGGCGACGAGCACCGGCGGTTCCTGCTGCAGTTCCAGACGTAGGGGGCGGATTCGGCGCCGGGTGACTTGCGCTTGAGCATCAATATAGGTGAGCAGCACCGGTGTGCCGTGTGCCAGCGCCTGTTGGAGCAACGCCAGCGTGGGCTGCAGTGAATCGCTGGCAGCCTTGTTCGCCGCTACTCCCGCAACTTCACGAGATGACTCTGACGCTTCCGACGTTGCGGTTGCGCCGAGGCCCGCGCGCGTGAGCGTTTCAACCTGGCTTTCCAGTAGTTGCCGTGCAGCAAGTAGACGCTCTGGTGGCAAGACCTGGCGCAGACTTGCGCTGAGCGACTCCAAGGGCAACTGCGCCAACCCCGACACGTGTTGCTGTAGGAATTGGACTGTGTCTAGCGCCACCAACAAAGCCTCAGCTGTTACTGCCTTACCCGGCACCAGACCGGGTACAAATTCCAGCGACGCTGGTTCTGGCTGGACGGCATAGCCCAACCGCCGTAGATAAGCCCACAATCCAGGGGCTTCCGTGGCGGAAACCCAGGCCGTTTGCGCATCCGGAAAGAAGCATACCCGGCGTGCAAAGGCCGGGCGGCGGCGCAGCCCGGGTAACACATCTTGTACGGCGGTGAGCTGGTAACCGGCAGTGGCGCAGATAACGGGGGTCTCAGCCTCCCAGGTGTGAACCTGCTTGACCACTGCGGGAGGTACTTCACCGCCATTGGCGAGCGCGAGCTGGTAGAACAGTTGCAGAGCCGTGACCCCCCAGTGCCGCCCCACTGCCAGGGAGGCGCTGGTCAGGCGATAGTGGGCGCCGCTCGGTGTGAACTGCCGCAGCTCCCCGAGAAGCTGGAGCGCGTAAGTGCATGCCGCTGGCGCTGCCGGTCGCACCTGAATGTTTACAGCCGTAGTGGCAGGGCTCTCAAAAACGATAGGCGGTTCCGGGTCCTCCGGAAAGGCGAGGGCCGGCAAGGGTAGCCGTTCTAGAACGGGGCACTGTTCCTGAGCGGTCACAGCGGAGGCTTCCGTTGTGGCCATATTGTCATTAAGGGCTGCCCGCAGCCAGGCCTGCCCTTCTGCCAGGGGGCGATATTCGGGTCCCGCATTGGAATTCCGGCATTCCAAGAATCCCAACCAGAGCAAGACCCCTTGCCCCAGCCAGGCGTTGAGCCGCTCAAGGCTGTGGGTGATGGCTGGGGGAACGTGTGCCAGATTCTCCCATGGGACAGGAATGTGGTAGAGCCCCAGTCGCCGCAGGTGAACTTTGACGGTAGCCTGCGACGTCCAGGAATCCAGCGGCAACTGCGCCGACCAGGCATACCAGGCCCGCGCTACGGCTTGCCAACGCCGCGCTACGGCTTCAGGAAAAGCCAAAGCCGGCAGAGCCTGGTCGGCAGTCGCGAGATGGCGCCACCATACCTCACGCAGGGCCTGCAATTGCAGGGGGGCGGGTTGCGCCAACCAGGTATGCGCCGCTGGAGTGAGTTCCCATACGTGCGCCTCTCGAACACGAGCGGGACGGATCCAGCCGCCAGCTTGCAGTAGCGCAACACAAAAATCACCCAGCACTGTGGGTGGAACAGCTGCGGATATCCCAACGGCATTCAATGCGAACTGGTCGCCTGAAAGATGGGGGGCAGGGCAAGCTAACTGTTGTTGCCGCGCCAGTGCCAGACAGCGCGCACAATCGTGCAGCAAGAAAAAGGCGAGCTTGGGCCAGGAAGTTTCCTCCATGTTGCACACCCCCTTGACATGTTGTGAGTTCCAGAGTAAACTGATAGCAGGTTGCTACAGCTGGTAACGATATGAAGTGTGTCAAAATTTGGGATAAGTATCAATTCTAACCAAAAAGGGGCCTCGGGCCACCTGGGGTGGCACACCCACTGCAGAAAACGCCACAATTATGGGCTGCAGTGGGAACAAAACCTCAAAAAGGGGGGGAATAGAGCGCAAAACGGCGAAAAAGATACGTGAGTGGGGAATCGAAAATGGCTATCCGAGGAGCCTGCCCATCAGCGAGGGTATTGAGACAAAAGGTCTTCCCAAACCCAAGGGTTTAACCCGGTCTCATCCGAGGAGCCTGCCCATCAGCGAGGGTATTGAGACAACCGCCACAGTCACGGTGGCGGACGGCGTGGCGGATCCGAGGAGCCTGCCCATCAGCGAGGGTATTGAGACGCCAAATCAGAGCCAAAACAACACCTATCATACCAATCCGAGGAGCCTGCCCATCAGCGAGG
>Ga0208198_1000658_pt1 | contig 36417 bp, 28 predicted proteins | sample AD_JPNTR2_MetaG_FD_184446 | JGI IMG/M metagenome (GOLD analysis project Ga0208198, IMG submission 184446) | Active sludge microbial communities of municipal wastewater-treating anaerobic digesters from Japan - AD_JPNTR2_MetaG (SPAdes) (version 2) | ecosystem: Engineered > Bioreactor > Anaerobic...
GACATCCAATATGTTCAACACAAGTTAAATAACAGACCAAGAAAAAAACTGGGATTTTTATCGCCTATTGAATTTTTATTACTAAATTTGTTAAATCAAAAAGTTGCATTTATAACTTGAATTCAGCTTTTATTTTATCATCGCCTTCAGAAATAGTTATTTTTTCGATAAAATCAACAAATTCAGCTACGTGTTTTCTGTAAATTGTTTCATCACTGCGGGTTAAAAAATAATTACAAGCGCCAATGGCCCCGTGCAGGAAATCATAATTCAATTGTGACAATTGTTGCAGCATCCAACGATATAGTATGTTGTCAATTTCTGACAAGTTTGCTTTCAAATCGTTTTTTATTATTCCATTGCTTCCCAAAAATAAAATCAACCAATTAAAACCAGCCAGCCCATGACAAAAAGTGAATACTTGTTGATTGTTGTTGAATTCAAATAACCAATTTTGGATAATCTGTTCATCTCTACTACTTAAATCTCCTGATTTAAATGAATTGTAGAGTACATGTCCTAATTTTCCACCCAGTAGTCCCATGACACGTTATTCTTTCCTGACTTTTTTGCTAAAGGAAATCAAACGATGATTAAAAATTGTCCCCCCTAATACTATAAATAAAAACAAGGTATAAGAAATGGCAACGCCCTTCAGCTTGAGCAAGAATAGAATTATCAAAATTATTGATAGAAAAAAATTAATTGCTAATCGATATTTTTTCAAATAGTTGTACATTTTATTGGTTTTTTAAATTGTTAATAATTTGCACAAATTCACTTTTTTTCATGCCATAGGGCAAATTGCAATTGTATAAAAGCCGTATAAGTTGTCGGTCAATTTCGGCATACTCCGTTGTTTCTGACCAACCTTGGTAGAAAATACTTTCGGGATAAAGCCACGAATCTTTTCTCAACCCAAGAATTTGAGTTATTTCTTCTCTTATTAGATGTTTTCTTACGACTTCTTTTTTGTTTATATCTATTAATGCATAAGCTTTGGGAAAGAAAGCATATCTTTCAACAGAAAAGAAACCAGCATTACCTGACACATAGTGTGGAAAGGACTGAAATGATGCCTGGCAGTCAAAATGCACATTTAGATTTCCTCTTCTTCTAACCAATTTAAGCTCAATTGGATCTATTAGTTTATTTAGTTCTTCTATCACTTTTAGAATCTCAATGCTATCATCTATAGTATATTTACCGTTTAATTGCACTTTAACATCTGATCTCCAATATAATAGCCTTGGATTTTTGCTAACATATCCAAACTCTGTTCCAAAAGCAATTTCAGCGAAATATTCAAGTTCTTTAACTGTAAAATCATGACTTAGATCAATCGCAGGGTTGTTCCTACAACCTGAAAGAATAATTATAGTACTTACAATGACATTTACAAACATTTTCATATCAACTCATCTGAAAACGCTTGGATTGTAAAACGACTAACAATCCAAGCCTATCACTTTCTACTAGTATAATTTCATTTAAGAGTGAAGTTTCCATACTAGTCTTACAATACACATTTAGCAACCAGGACAAATACTATTGTTATAACTATCTTCAGGTTTTTGATTGTCTCCACCGCCACCACCACCGTTAGGGTCACAAGCCCACCACGATAATTCTACACCACCAGTTGCAACAAGGCTTACTAGTGTCGCCACCTCATATGCAAGTTTCCAACAAGGAAGACTTGATCCGCCATTAACTTCGCTCATTTGCTGTTCATCCAGCTTTGTAATAGTTTCTTTTTCAAATTTCAATTCCATAACAAAAATTATTTGATTAAATTGCCTACCCCCGTTTTCAGGCCGGGAGTTTTGCCTTTGCCATTCCACAACTGGCCATTTTTGTGGTTAAACAACGCAAAGCTGCAAAAAAAACGGTAATTTCCAAATTTTTGGTCAAAAAAATGCGAAAAAAAGGCAAAAGCGGTATTGGTTATGGGGCTTTGTCATTGGTGGTTGCAAAGATATATTAATTTTTAATATTTCAAGGGAACACGGATGAGACAGATTGGACGGATGAACACAGATTGGAAAAGTTACACAGAGTGGCACGGAGGTTTCACAGAGGTACACGGAGTTTTTTTAATGTTTACACCGAGCTTCACAGAGGTGGCACAGAGTTGCACAGAGAATTTTCTCTGTGGTTCTCCGTGTTGCCTCGGTGTTTCTCTGTGTTAGAAGCCTTTCTTTGCGGCACTTTGCGGCTTCTTAGCGTCCTTTTCGGTTAACCCATCTTGCAGCCCATTCCAAAAATTCATGAATATAACCTTCATTGAAAAATATTTTTTCCGCTCATTTTGCCTGTAATTTTATAAACAACAACAAAATGACTTTGATTCTAATGCACGATAGCGGGGATGGGAGCATCAGATGCTAATTTGTCGAAAGAGGATCTAATGCTAAGAGTTCTAAAACCAATAAACTCAGCAGCCCGTGTAAAACCCAAAAAAAACTTGTCCCGGTGTGTGCTTTCCAATAAAATTTTACGCCGTTATTTTCCCCATTGTTTTTCACCGCGTTTGAAATTTTCCACATCGCATGCGCTTACTTTTGATTCCGTATGGCGTGATTTTAAGGTTTCGATCACGTTGTTGAATGTGAGATTTCGAGAAGAGAGCAGTACTAACATGTGATACAATAAATCGGCAGCTTCGTCAAGCAACCGCTGATCGGTGCCATTTTTGGCTTCTAATGAAAGCTCAACAGCTTCTTCTCCGATTTTTTTCGCGATTCTTTTAGCCCCCGACGATAAAAGTTTGGCTGTGTAGCTCTCTTCAGCTGTGCTTTGTTTTCGATTTTCGATTACACTTTCGAGATATTCAATAAATCCAAGAGTGTTGATGTTTTGTTCGTTAAAACAGGTGTCGTTACCGGTGTGGCAGACTGGTCCTTGGGGAGAGACCTTTACCAAAAGTGTATCGCCATCGCAGTCGGGAATAATTTCAAGAACTTTAAGAAAATTTCCCGAGGTTTCGCCTTTGGTCCAAATTTGGCGTCGAGTTCTGCTAAAAAAAGTTGCAAAACCGGTTTTTAGTGAAACTTCGAGCGCTTCACGATTCATAAATCCTAGCATAAGCACTTTGTTTGTGAAGGCATCCTGCACTATTGCGGGAATCAAACCATTGAGTTTGTCAAAATTTAGATTTGTCATAGCGTTGAATTTTAATTAATATCGAACCATTATGTTTTTGTTTTTGAGGTATTCTTTAACTTGGCGGATAGAAAGCAAGCCGTAGTGGAAAACTCCGGCCGCAAGGGCCGCGTCGGCATTGCCATGGGTGAGTACTTCTGCAAAGTGTTCGGGTAATCCGGCTCCGCCCGATGCAATAACCGGTATGGATAAACTTTGAGAAATCCTACGAGTGATATCAATGGCGAACCCTTCTTTTTTCCCATCCGACGTGTGAGAGGTAAGGAGTATTTCTCCGGCTTTTAGCTTTTCACAAGTTTTTGCCCAATCAAAGGCTTTTAAACCGGTTTTTCTGGTTCCGGCATGGCTCACAACCACCCACCCTTCTTCGGTTAGCATTGTATCGATCGCCACAACCACACACTGAGATCCAAAGTAGTCGGCGAGTTGCTTGATAAGTTCCGGATTTTGAACCGCTGCAGTATTAATCGACACCTTATCGGCTCCGGCTCTGATTAGCTTTTTCGCTTGTTCCAAAGTGGATATGCCTCCACCAACGGTTAAGGGTATAGCAATTGCTTTTGCAACATTACGAATCACATCAAGAAAGGTTTCGCGACCTTCAAGAGTTGCCGAGATATCGAGCAATACTAATTCATCAGCACCATCGGCGTAGTATTTTCGGGCTAATTGAACAGGATCGCCCGCGTCAATTAAATTTTCGAAGTTCACCCCTTTAACGGTTCTTCCATTTTTTATATCTAAACAGGGTATTATGCGTTTTGCAAGCATCGTAATATTGTTTTTAAGTCTAACTTATTTTCGTAATATGCTTTCCCTATGATAACTCCATCGACTTTTATTTTTTGTAAGGCGACGATATCGGATAACGAACTCACACCACCACTTGCCCAAATCATGATCTCCGGGAATTTTTGCCGTAGTTGCGAGTAGAGTGAAAACGCAGGTGATGTTAATGTCCCATCGCGTGATATGTCGGTGATAGTGGCATGAGCGATACCAACTTCAACAATGTTGGATAGAATTTCGTCAACTTTGATTATCGTTTGAGAACACCATCCATTCGTTTTTACCATCGAGTCTTGGCAATCAATGGCTGCAATAATTTTATCTTTATACGGATAATCAGTGAACGCCTTGATATTTTCGACAATCAACGATCCTACGTTTGCTTTCCAAGCTCCGGCATTAATTGCATCGTTAATCGAGTCAATGGTTCTAAGTCCACCACCAAAATCGACCCTAAGGGCTGTGGAATTTACTATTTGCTCCAAGATATTCAGATTTTTGGGATACCCGTTTTTCGCTCCATCAAGGTCAATCAAGTGCAGATGCTCCACTCCGATATCGGCGAATATTTTGGCCTGGTCTAACGGATTGTTCCTGTATTCTTTTTTCAATGAAAAATTACCTTGATAAAGCCTGACGCATTTCCCGTCTAATATGTCGATAGCAGGTATGATTAGCATAGTTCAATAAAGTTTTTTAGTATTTGTAATCCTTTTTCTCCGCTTTTCTCCGGGTGGAATTGAACTCCCCAGAAGTTTTTATTTTGTATTGCAGCAATAAATTCAACACCATAATGGCTTTGGGCAATGGCGTGTTTGCTTTGGGGAATATAGTAACTGTGAATAAAGTAGAACCATTCCACAGGATTCAAACCGTAAAAAAGTTTGTTTTCTTGTAATTTGACTTGGTTCCAACCCATGTGCGGGACTTTAAGCGGAATATTAAATTGAATCGTTTCAAAGTCGCTTATGGATAGGCATTGTGTGTTTCCTTCTTCGCTTTTAATTCCCAAAAGTTGTAAACCTAAGCAGATTCCCAAAAGCGGTAAATCTGTATTTTTAAGTTTTTTATCGAGCGATGAATTCTCTAATTCATTCATAGCGTTCTTTGCATGCCCTACACCCGGGATAATTAGTTTATCAACTTTTTCCATATCGTCGGGGGTTTTAATGGGCAAGCTTTTAACACCTAATCTTTCGAGCGCATTGATTATAGACGCTTGATTTCCTGCTCCATACTGAATAATGCCTATTGTTGGATTTTTTTTCATATACAATGTTTTTAAAGTAAACCTTTTGTGCTAAGAATGACTGTCCCATTTTTTTTGATAGCCGATGCTAAGCAATGGGCGAAGCATTTGAAAATGGCTTCAACTTTATGATGGTCGTTCTCTCCTTTGAAACTGATATGCAATGTCATTAAAGCGGAATAAGCGAGTGAATGAAAGAAATGTTTAACCATTTCGGTTGGCATTTGTCCCACATACTCTCGTGTAAATTTTCCTTTAAACACAAGATAGGGTCGTCCACTCCAATCTATCATAACAAGGGCATTGCTTTCATCCATGGGTAAAGCAAAACCGTAGCGAGCAATACCCGCTTTGTTGCCAATAGCTTGCTTCAATGCATCCCCAAGAGCAAGAGCAACATCTTCAATGGTGTGGTGTTCATCAACTTCTAAATCGCCGGTGCACCTAATTTCCATATCAATGCCGGAGTGTTTCGCCAATTGCTCGAGCATATGGTCGAAGAAAGCAATGCCGGTGTTAATCTTCGAAGAACCATTGCCGTCGAGGTTGATGCGAACGACAATATCAGTTTCATTAGTTTTTTTGTAAACGGTGGCAACTCTTTGGGGCTTGACAATATCGTAAACATCTTTCCAATTCCATGCTGTAAGATTTTCTTGCATGGTTGCTTGAGCCCCGAATCGAATAGCACGACATCCGATGTTTTTTGCAAAAATTTCGTCGGTTTCTCTATCTCCAATTACAAATGAATTTTCGATATCGAAATCTCCGTTAAGCAAATGTTTAACCATTGCAATGCTGGGCTTTCGTGTTGGTAGATTTTCATTAGGGAAAGATTTGTCAATTTTCACTTCATCGAACTCAATACCTTCCGACCGTAAGGCTCTGATTAGAATATCATGGGGTGTCCAAAAGTTTTTTTCGGGGAAGCTCGGAGTACCAAGCCCGTCTTGATTGGTAACCATAACCAGATAATAGTCAAACTCCCTACGGATTCGGCCTAACCACGAGAAAACTCCGGGCATAAAATCCAGTTTGTCTGGGCTATCAATTTGGAAATCCGAAGGCTCTTTGATAAGAGTTCCATCGCGGTCGATAAATAAAATTGGTTTCATGGTTGGAATGATTTAAATATTTCTATCAGCTTAGCGTTCTCTTCGGGTTTTCCTACAGTTATACGTAGGCAGTTTTCGCAAAGAGGTTCGCGACTCCGATTTCTTACAACAATCATATTGTTAAGCAAATAGCGATAGATGGAATCGGCATTGGTTGTCTTTACCAGAATAAAATTTGAGTCTGATGGAAAAACTTTTAATACAAAGGGTAGCCTTTCTATCTCAGATTTCAATCTTTCCCTTTCTGCGATAATCTGGTTTATGATGTTGCTTGACCATGAGCCTTTTTCCAAAGCCTCTTCCAGAACTTTTAGCGCAGGAATCCCTATGTTGTAAGGGAATTTTACTTTATTCAGAATTTCAATGATATTCTTATGAGCCAACGCTAAACCTATCCTTGCGCCCGTCATTCCCCAAGCTTTTGAAAAGGTTTGTAAAATAATTAAGTTGGGATACGTTTCCAAAAAATCAATGGTTGACTTCTCGGGGCAAAAGTTAATATAGGCTTCATCCACTACCACAATGCCTTTAAACTGCGATAAAATCTGCTCGATTGCTTCAATGGATTGAGCGTTACCTGTTGGATTGTTAGGGCTACAGATAAACACAACTTTTATTTCGGGTGAGAGGTTATCAAAAAAATCATTGACATCAATCTTGTAATTATCATCGAGATAAAACTCTTTAACCGATACGTTATTGATTGCCGCACAGACCGAATACATTCCATAGGTTGGGGCAAAGATTGCTATACTATCTTTAGCAGGTTCGCAAAAGCATCGAATAATTAGATCAACGGCCTCATCGCTACCATTTCCCAGAAAAATTTGGTTCGCCGAGATTCCCTTTAGTGAGGCTATTTTTGCCTTTACTGTACGTTGCAGTGGGTCGGGATATCGATTTATTTCGGGTATTTCATCATAAAGAGTGTAAGGATTTTCATTTGCATCCAACAACACGGCAACATTTCCAAAAAATTCCTGTCGAGCCGAAGAATAAGGCTGAAGTTTGGCAATATTTGGCCTAAGAAGGTTCAACGTTTCATCAATTGTCATCATAATCGTCATTTTTAAGGTTCGACAAACGGATTTTAACAGCGTTAGCATGAGCTGTGAGCTGTTCTGCTTCAGCAAGTTCTACGATGGTGGTACCTAGATTCGTCAACCCGTCGGGAGTAAGAGTTTGAAACGTAATGGTTTTTGTGAACGAAAGTAAGCTTACGCCGCTCCAGTTTTTGGCAAACCCGCTGGTAGGTAATGTATGGTTGGTTCCGCTAGCGTAATCGCCAGCCGACTCAGGGGTATAGTTCCCGATGAATACTGATCCAGCATTTTCAATTTTACGTTCTAACTCTTCCGGATTTGAAACGGCAAGGATTAAGTGTTCCGGTGCATACATATTACTGATTTCAAAAGCTCTTTCGATGTTTGCCACTTTTATGGCATAACTGTTTTCAATAGTTTTCATGGCAATGCCTTTGCGGGGTAAGGTTTTAATCTGTTGCTCAATTTCTGTGAGTGTTTGGGTAATAATATTGTTGTCGGTACTTATAAGAATAACCTGGCTATCCGTTCCATGTTCGGCTTGCGATAACAAATCGGCGGCTATGAATTGCGGTTTAGCGCTATTATCTGCTATAACAAGCAATTCCGATGGTCCGGCAGGGATGTCGATGGGAATTCCTAATGCAGCAACTTGCATTTTGGCTTCGGTTACAAACCTGTTACCCGGGCCGAATATCTTATCAACTTTAGGGATAGTTTCGGTGCCAAAAGCCATTGCTGCGATCGCTTGAGCTCCTCCTACAGTAAATACCTTTGCATTGATTAGGCTGCAAGCATAAAGAATACTTGGATGGATAGGTGGAGGCGTGCAAACTATTAATTCACTACATCCTGCAACCTTGGCCGGAATACCCAGCATTAAAACCGTTGAAATTAGAGGGGCTGTTCCTCCCGGAACGTAGAGGCCGACTCTTTTCAATGGGCGATAAATTAGCTTGCATCTAACACCCGGCATAGTTTCAACTTCAATGTTCCTTAATTTTTGAATTGAGTGGAACATCTCTATATTCTTTGCAGCCTGGTTGATGGATTTTTTTAAGGATGCTTGAACCTTTTGTTGACTGTTGGCTATGACATGACTGTTGATTTCGAGCAAATCAACATCAAGTCCATCGTACTTTTTTGTTAAAGCCTTTAAGGCTTCGTCTCCTTTGGTTTTGACCATCTGAAGAATATCTCGAACTTTTTCTTTAAGTTCAAGATCATTATCCGCCGGACGCTTAAAAAGTTCCGGGTAATCAAGATCAAGATTATCAATTATTGTTTTCATACTAAATCACCATTTTTTCGATCGGTATTACTAGAATTCCTTCGGCGCCGGCATCTTTCAGCTGACCAATTACTTCCCAAAAGTCATCCTCATTCACAACAGAATGTAGCGAACACCACCCTTCAATTGCCAAAGGCAGAACAGTTGGGCTTTTCATTCCGGGGATCAATTTGATGATCTCGTTAAGTTTACTTTTGGGGGCGTTTAACAAAATATATTTATTGCGCCGAGCTTTTTGCACTGATTCGATTCTGAACTCAAGTTTTCTCAGCAGTTCATTTTTAGTTGGGTTTAGATTCTTGTTGGCTACTAGCACTGCCTCGCTTTTAATTATCACATCCACTTCTTTGAGATTGTTACTTAGAAGCGTTCCACCGCTGCTGATTATTTCAAAAATAGCATCGGCCATGCCTATTCCCGGAGTGATTTCCACAGAGCCGCTAATTGTGTGTATTTCGGCATGTATGTTATATTCTTTCAAAAAGTTTTTAAGAATTTCCGGGTAGGAGGTGGCTATACGTTTACCGCAGAGCCATTGTTTTCCGGTGTAAGTAACATCACGGGGCACAGCTATCGATAGACGACATTTCGAAAATCCAAGTTCACGTACTATTGTGATGTCTTTACCTTTTTCGATAACCTCGTTGTACCCGAGTATGCCCAAGTCTGCAACCCCATCGGCAACATACTGAGGGATATCATCATCCCTGAGTAGAAGAACTTCCATTGGAAACCCTTCTGCCACTGCCTTCAGGTGATTTGTTCCATTCGAAATCTTGATACCACAACGATTCAGAAGATCAATCGTTCCTTCGTTTAGTCGGCCATTCTTCTGGATGGCTAGTGTAATTTTTGTGCTCATATGGAAATAGATTTTAGTGAATTTAGAATAGCAAAAAGGGTCTGCCTTTCGAATGGCAGACCCTTAAACAAGGAATTCTTTTATTGTGGATTCAGTATCGGTTATACCCAATGCTCATCTGCCATTCGCAAGAAATGTGAATGGTGATGGTGATGACGATTGGTATAACTTGCTACGCTCATTGGCAAAACTTAGATGCACAAAAAAAGTATATTTTTAAATAAAAAGCAATTTTTAAGTCAAAAAAAAATCGAAACCGAAAAAAATAAAAACAGGGATAAAATTAAAAAAATAAACCTAATATTCAGATTTATAAACAGATGTGAAATGTTAGGGTGAATTAATCTTTTAAAAAATTGCATAACGATTTTGGAAATAAAAAGACTTATTAATAATATTGCGGAAAATAATTTGCGATGATTATACGAAATATCAATATATGGTGGTGGCGTGAATTGATCCGAAAACCGGGGGATTGATTTGGTCATCACTTATTATTAATAAGTTAGCCGTAGGAACCCCTACGGCTTTTTTTATAACAAAAATGAGCAAAATGGTTTATTTATATCGACAACTATATAAAATTTCAATTTTTTCGCCATGGTGGTGGCGGGGTTTCCCCGCATAGTTATAGTTTATAAGTGTGCTCCGTGCCACAACAGCTTATTTACAAACAATAAATATTTTTCATTACAAACCAAATTAATCATAAAATCACTATGGAAACAATGACATTAAATAAACAGATTGAAATAGTTCAACCATTAAAATCAATGTTACGAAATAATGGCCATTATGGTGAATATGGAGGCGCCTATGTTCCTGAAGTTTTGGCCAAACCGCTTGAACGTCTTGCAAATGAGTTTGAAAAGCTGACGTGCGATTCTGATTTTCAAAAGGAGTTTGTTTATTTGCTCAAGCAATATGTCGGTCGGCCATCTCCACTATATAAAGCAGTTCGCTTATCGGAATATGTTGGTTCAACCATTTATTTGAAGAGGGAGGATTTAAACCATACCGGTGCCCATAAAATTAATAACACCATAGGACAAGTGTTGGTTGCAAAGCGCATGGGAGCCCGAGAGATTATTGCTGAAACCGGAGCCGGCCAACACGGAGTTGCTACAGCCACTGCTGCTGCACTTATGGGTATTCCTTGCAAAGTGTTCATGGGTGCAAAAGATGCTGAACGTCAAGCTCTCAATGTAAGAAGAATGAGGCTCTTAGGTGCTGAAGTAATTACTACCTCTATGGGAACAGCCACGTTGAAAGACGCTGTTGATGCCGCCTTGATGTATTACATCCAAAATCCCCACTCATTTTACCTTTTGGGTTCGCAAGTAGGTCCACATCCTTATCCTCGAATGGTAGGTTATTTTCAAAGTGTCATTGGAAATGAAGCTCGTCAGCAAATTCTGATGTATGAAGGACGGCTGCCCAATGCCATCTTTGCGTGTGTTGGAGGAGGTTCGAATGCCATAGGTCTTTTTTCAGGTTTTCTGGACGATTGTGATGTGGAAATTTTTGGTGCAGAAGGGGGAGGTCTTTCCGTTTCAGAAAATACCGCTGCTACGCTTACCTTTGGAAAGCCTGTTGTTTTTCAAGGCACCTATTCTTATTGTCTTGTTGATGAAAACGGCAACCCGCGTGAATCGCATTCTGTTGCTGCAGGCTTAGATTATCCGGGAATCAGCCCTCAACATGCATTCCTCAAAGATACTAAACGTGCCAGCTACTTCCCTGTTTCCGATCAGGAAGCTATTGAAGCTTTTGGGCTGCTTTCAAGACTTGAAGGTATTATTCCTGCTATTGAATCGAGTCATGCTATTGCTTTGGCCATCAAACTTTTGAGAAACAAACATCAACTTGCCATTGTCAACCTTTCGGGGCGAGGCGATAAAGACGTGGAACGTAGCTTATAGCCAACATGTAGTTTACTAATTTCTAAAAGAGGTGACCTATTCGGGTCACCTCTTTTTTTATAAGAGTCATTTTTAACAGATTCAAGGAGTGAAGATAATATTTCGGTTATTCTAGCTTATCGCCATTGGTTAACCGGACGAGAATGAAACAAAAAAACCTTGTCGAAAATCGACAAGGTTTTGTACCCGGAGCCGGGGTCGAACCGGCAAGGATTTGCATCCACTGGTGTTTGAGACCAGCGCGTCTACCAATTCCGCCATCCGGGCCGATGGCTTTTTCGCCCTGCAAAATTAATAGCTTTTTTTGATCCTGCAAAAAAATTATTGAATCTCTTCAAAATCCACATATTCGCCTATTTTATCGGTGTTTCGTTTCTCAGGTTTCGAGCGAATATTGACTATAACTTCGTCGGTGTTGGCCTGTGAATATTGTTCAAAATTCTCCCGACTTTTTCTGATCAGACGCCGAACTATCCATTTGAAGAGGATTCGCCCAATGATGTTGATTAAAACTAAAACCCCGATAAAAATAAGCAAGAAACGTAGCATATTATGGTATTTTTGCAAAAAACATTCCTATAAACGATATCGCATACAGTACTATTTTTAAGCGATTTGTGGTTAGTCCGAGAATTTTAAGATTTGGATAAGAGACCATCACACTTATTAGCGAAAAGAGGGTGGTACTGATGAGTATCCAATTAAAAAATCTTGCGGAAACCAAATCTAACTTGTAAAAAATAGCTCCGGATATGATATGTATAATGGCCCTTGCGAATACTATGCCAAAGTAGAACATCACATTTTGATAAAAAAGCTGAGCTTGGGAGAATTGTTTACGTTCACGAACCAAAGCGTGGGAAAGGAGCAAGCCTCCCATAACAATTACCATTACTTTGCCGCTAATGAAGGTTACATCGCGCAAGAACCATTTAGCTAAAAACCATCCCAGGATCAAAGCTCCGACATAAAGCGCGGTGGTTCCGATAATGGTGGTTAGGACACTGGCTGTGGTTTTCTTTCCGGTGTATTTAATCCGTGTGGCTTCCAGGGTGAACATTTCAAAAAGTAACCCCAATAAGATTAGTAATCCAACAGTGTTTACATGCATAATTATTTGATTTTTGAATTATAAACATAACCATCGTTTTTCCCGGCTACAATTCTGAAATCCCTTGTTTTTTTATCCGGATAGATAGAAAATGGAGTTGAGCCGTGCATCGGGAAATTAAACAACTGCTTTCCGTCGGAGGAAAAGAGATACATCTTTTGGTCGATTCTATCAACAATGCCCAATCCGTATTGCTTAGCCGCAAATTGATATAAATGGGGCACGTCAGCTATTGCTCCGGGTAGAGTGGTTTCAATAATCTTTTTCCCCACAGAATTAGTTACAATAAGTTGTTGAGAATCGGCAAAAATATGACAGCCTTTTTGATCGGCAAGAAAATCAGCGTAAAGGTAGAAATGTTTCGGTGAAAGAGTGGTTAGTGTTTCGGTTCTTATGGTTCCATCGAGTGCGATTGACATTAAATCGCCCGATGTGGTGGTAGTAAACCAACGGTTTCGGGATGTACTATAATAGAATGGGTTAGCTATCGATTTGCCTACAAGCGATTTGGGTTTAACTCGCTCGTTTCCCCGACGGTCAAGGATATAGATTCGTAGAGTGTCTCCCACCAAAATGTAGTCTTTGGTACCGATTTTAAAATGCTGCGGCGCTGTTGTTACTATTCCGTCGGTGGTTTTAAAATCCCAACCCGGAACGAGTTTACCCGAAAGGTCGTAGATGGCAATTCTACGGTTTTCCATGGCGATAGCCAGTCGATAGTCGAAGTTGCTTTCGTAGTCGAAAATAGCTACCGGACTAGTGGCTTTCATTGGTAATTCTATTGGGAATCCTTGGTGGAGAGTGCCGTCGGGTTGCATGCAAAAGATTTTTTGTGCAGTGCTGAACACCAGAAGGTAGTCTCCGTTTTTGTTAATGTCAACTCGGTTAACGTTGCCCAGCAGTGGGGTTTCGATGTTTTTTTGCCAAATTATTCGTCCTTTGTCGTTTAGAAAATAGATTGTGCCGCTGCTATCTTGCAACACAATGAAGGTTTCATCGCTGTTTTGCGGTTGTATGATTTGTGGTTTTTTCGTAATGGGTGAATTCAGTTTGATTTTCCAACCTTGAGCTTGGATTGTGTCGGATGTTAGACCGGAAAATGTTACTACAAGATTATGATAGGCGCGGTCAAGGTCGGTAGAGATTTGCCAAAATACTTGAATGGGATTATCCTTCAAGTGGTTTGTCAATGTTTGGTTGATATCTTGTGTCAGCCAAAAATCAAAAAGGCGAATATTATCCAAAATAAACACATTGGAGGTGGTTGCCTGGTTAAGTTTGATGGGCAAGTAATGCTCCGAACGGATTAAGCTCTGATTGAGGATTTGCTGTTGTACGATGGTTGTTGCACTTTCCCGGGTTTCGGTAAAAAACAAGGTATTGTTCAAAACAAAAGCATATCGTATTCCCTCCATGGAAAACGGTTGCCCGAAAACTCGACCGGTGATGTTATTCCAATCGGCTTCAAAAATGGTAATGTTGATTCGTGGGTCGAAGGGAAACACAGTTTTTCGGGCAGCGATACCTTGTTGAGAGGCTTTGGTTATCATGGATTCCAAAAGGTAGTTTGTAACACTTTCACCGGTGATTTTTAAGGCTATGGTGTTGACATCCTGATGGTTGGTAAAACTTGCAATTTCGCCGTTATAGATGCGTTGAATCAGTTCATTGGGATTGATTCCGAATATTTCGATAAATTCCTGTATGAATTCCGGCGTTAATTGCTTGTTATTGATTCGGCTTGCCGGCAAGGAGAGAATAAAAAAACGACGGATATCGTTGGGAACAATGCTTTGTAGGGTTGATTCGGTGGAAGGAGAGTTTTGTATTTGTGAAAGAATTCCCGTTGGGTTGGTGCTAGGCGATAGACCATTGAGAATCAGTGCATTGTTTTTAGCCCACACATCAAGAACACACCATCCGGTCTCTCTATAGTACGGAGGTTGATTTTCCGATTGTATTTCAAGGTTTAGGAAAAGGTTGGCATCAGACTGTCTCGAAGAAAGTTTCAGAACTTCAATCAATTTCGAATAGGTTGGGTTGTCAGCATCCGGTTCTAAAGTCTGTTGTATGCTTTCTTTTAGTTTACCTAAGGTTTCGGATATGAAAATAACGCCGGAGGTTTCTGATATATACAGGCTTGAGTTATTGCGACGGTAGTGATAGATTTTGGTTCCTTGGTAGTGTTCAGTGGTAGGGGACAAGTAGCTTTTCACCGAATCTATCAACGATTTCATCGTTGCTTCCGATTTTTCGGGATTGCTGAAACATAGAGTAATGATAAGTTGGGCCTGACTGTCGAAAGCAAGAAATATTCTTTCGGCCTTGCTAGCTACTTTAGCTGTTAAAAAGGTGGCACATTTCGATGAATCGTCCCAAAAGGTTTGTATTAGGTGGTTGAATTCAGCAGAATAGGTTTTTTGTGTGATAGAATTAGTGTTATTGATTTTTAGAATAATTCGGGTAGAATCATTATAAATAGAGAAAGGATCGGCAAGGGTAGAATCGGTGTTGGAAATAAAATATTGGATGACTATCACCCCGGCCAAGAGAATAGCCATCAAAGCCACTATTTTAAATCCTTTTCTGATCATAGCCCCGGTTTGTTGATGTTACATTTAGGGTTGATTTTTGGGTGGAGTGTCAATATTGTAGTGCAATCCAATGCTTTCTCTTCTTCGTGCTGCCGATTTAATAACAAGATAGCCCACATTGATAAGGTTTCTGAGTTCGCAAAGTTTCACGTTGAGTTTCGATTTTTTATAGAGGTCTTCGGTTTCAATGTAAAGAAGTTCGAGGCGTTTGCGTGCTCGTTCCAGGCGAAGATTTGAGCGTACAATGCCGACATAGCTGCTCATGATTTGTTGCACTTCTCGAATACTTTGGGTAATTAACACCATTTCTTCGTTTAGTACTGTACCTTCGTCGTTCCAGTTTGGGATGTTTTCCGGGATGGAGTGCTCTTTAAAATGTTGAATGGCGTATTGAGCCGAGCGGTTTGCAAACACAAGAGCTTCAATCAAAGAGTTTGATGCCAAGCGATTGGCACCGTGTAGCCCGGTGCTGGCAAGTTCTCCACCAGCCAAGAGATAATGAATTGAGCTGCAGCCGTTTTTATCAACTTTGATTCCACCGCATTGGTAATGTGCCACTGGAACGACGGGTATCAAATCTTTTGTTATGTCAATTCCATATTTGGCTAAGTGTTCGGCGATATTTGGAAAACGTTTCAAAAGTTCGTCTTTGTCAAGATGTCGGCAATCTAAATACACAAAGTCGCTACCGTGAATTTTCATTTCTTGGTCGATAGCTCGTGCAACAACATCGCGGGGAGCTAATTCAAGTTGCGGTGAATATTTATGCATGAATTCCTCTTGGTCGATGTTTCTCAAGATAGCTCCAAAGCCTCTCAGAGCTTCCGTGAGTAGAAATGCGGGTTTAATTCCGGAATTATAGAACCCGGTGGGATGAAATTGCACGAATTCCATGTTTTCGATATGGCCTTTAGCTCGATAGAACATCGCAACACCGTCGCCGGTGGCAATCTCCGGATTCGTTGTGTTCTGATACAGATTACCCGAACCGCCGGTTGCAAGATAGGTTACAGGCGACAGAAAGGTGTATATCTTGTGGGTTTTCGTATCCATCACATAGCATCCATAACATTCGATGTCGGTATCGTAGCGTATTACCGATTTCCCTAAATGATGTTGCGTAATAATATCAATGGCAAAATGGTTCTCAAAAACATCGATGTTGGGATGTTGTTTCACTTGGTTGATCAAGCCAATTTCAATTTCATATCCGGTAATATCTTTAAAGTGGAGAATCCTTCGTTCGGAATGGCCTCCTTCTTTGGCGAGATGAAAATTTCCGCTGTTATCGGTATCGAATTTTATTCCCCAGTTTATCAATTGTTCTATTTGTTCCGGAGCTTCTTTCACCACCATTTCAACAACCTCACGGTTGTTAAGATAACACCCGGCTTTTAGTGTGTCTTCAATATGTTTTTCAAAATTATCGGGCTGTTGCATTACCGTAGCTATTCCGCCTTGTGCGTATCGCGTATTCGACTCGAGCAGTGTTTTTTTGGTCACGATAGCAACTTTCCCGAAAGGGGCAACCTTCAAAGCATAACTTAATCCGGCTATCCCACTCCCAATAATCAAAAAGTCATAATAGCGTTTCATCCTTGCTATATTTGTTTGTATTACACAAAAGTAATAAAAATGTTTCTGGCAGGGATATCTTTGGACACAAATCTCTGCTATATTCGAACAAAATCATTGATTGATTTAGTTGATGTTGCTTTTCCAGAAGTGAGGAGTAAATAAAATCAAGAATGTGTAAAGTTCAAGTCTTCCGGCAATCATTAGAATAGTGAGAAGGATTTTACCAAGGTCGGGGAGGTGAGCAAAATTGGATGCCGGACCAACGGTTCCAATACCCGGACCAACGCCTCCTTGCGCGGTAATTACTGAACCCATGGCGGTGGCCAGGTCAACTCCTAGAAGTGACATGCAAAAAGTTCCAAAAGCAAATACTAAAAAGTAGAACATTATAAAGGATAATACCGACGAAACTTGCGTTTGGGTAACATTACGCCCGTTAATCTTAATGTTTATGATAGCCTTAGGATGAAGCAACGCTAAGAACTTTTTTAAAGAATATTTCAAGGTGAACACATATCGTATCACTTTGGGTCCACCGGAAGTGCTCCCAACGCAACCTCCAATAAAGAGTAGAGCGAAAATAAATATCCACCCTTGAGTAGGCCACATCAGATAATCGTCGGTAGCAAATCCGGTTGCGGTCAAAATCGATGCTACTTGAAATAGGGCGATTCGGAACGCTTTTTCTATTTCGGGATACTTTTCAAAATACAATATGGATGCAATAACAAGGGTAAATACGATTATTATGCTCAAGTAGAGTTTTAGTTCTGAATTAGATGTGAGTTTCTTGAAATCACCTTTTAATAGAAAATAATGAAGCGTAAAATTCATTCCGGAAATAATCATAAAAAGGGCGATTACATACTGAATATGGGGAGAGAATGCACCAATGCTAGCATTTTTGGTTGAAAAGCCTCCGGTAGCAACCGTCCCAAAAGCGTGGCATAAACTATCAAAAAAATTTAAACCTCCAAGCATTAGCAAGGCTACTAATACTATCGTGATTCCAATGTAGATAGCCCATAGGCGACGGGCTATATCGGCAAAATGTGGTTTGAGTTTTTGGTTTAATAGGGTTGATGCTTCCATATTAAACATCTGATATCCTGTGGTTCGGAACATGGGAAACACAGCAATTACTAAAAGAATAATTCCCATACCTCCAATCCAATGAGTCAGACTTCGCCAAAAAAGAAGCGAGTAGGGCAGTACCTCCACGTCGGTCAGAATCGAAGCCCCGGTTGTCGAAAATCCCGATACCGATTCAAACATGGCATCTGTCATCGATGGTACATATCCACTGAAATAAAACGGCATGGCTCCCAGCAATCCAAGGAAAAACCAGGCCATTGAAACAATGAAATACCGGTCTTTTTGTGAAGGCGGCTGTCGCTTTTTATGGCTTAAAAGAAGGATAATAAGACCTGAAAGCAGTGTGAAAAGCGATAACTCCCCGAAAATCCAAACCATTGCATCTTCATGAAAATGAATTGCCCATAGGATGGGCGTAGCCATAAATATCGACAACGCAATGGCGATTCTTGCAAACGAATTGATGATAAACCAAAAGTGCATTTTAGTCTGTTGCCGGAAAGATGTATATTATCCCGTTGCTCTGTTGCTTAGATTTGTTCTTGTTGCGAAACTTTCGCCCAATCGTCTTTCAACGTAACGATTCGGTTAAATACCAAACGCCCGGGTTTTGAATCGTAACGGTCTGTAACAAAATATCCTAACCGTTGAAATTGCACTCTAGTTTCAGCAGGAAGGTTCGCAAAGCCGGGTTCCATTTTGGCATTCCGAACAATCTTCAAAGAATCGGGATTTAAAAACTCTTTAAAATCTCTTCCTTCATGACCATCGGGTGTCGGGTCGTTGAATAAACGGTCGTATAGACGCACTTCCACATCCACGGCATGAAGCGCCGATACCCAATGAATCGTGGCCTTTACTTTCCTTTGACTAGCTTCTGTCCCCGAATTGCTCCGACTTTCAGGGTCGTAGGTGCAATATATTTCTTTGATGTTACCTGCTTCATCTTTTACTACCTTTTCGGCTTTGATGATGTAAGCCGATTTCAGTCGAACTTCATTTCCGGGCGATAGACGGAAATATTTCTTCGGTGGATTTTCCATAAAATCAGCACGCTCAATGTAAAGCTCCCGACTGAAGGGCATTTCCCGATTGCCGGCTTGTTCGTCTTCGGGATTGTTTTCCGTGGTAACCATCTCAACTTTTCCCTCGGGATAGTTGGTAATAACAATCTTCACCGGATCCAGAACCGCCATCACACGTGTTGCGGTCTTGTTCAAATCCTCACGAACGCAATATTCCAAAAGACCAAAATCAATCACATTATCACGTTTGGCAACACCAACCATTTCGGCAAATCTTCGAATCGATGCCGGAGTGAACCCTCTACGCCTCATACCCGTGATGGTTGGCATGCGCGGATCGTCCCATCCGCTAACGTATTTATTTTGAACAAGTTCCAAAAGTTTTCGCTTACTCATCACGGTGTAATTCAGGTTAAGTCGCGCAAATTCAATTTGCTGCGGACGTCGCCTTCCCGGTTCGTAGATCTGATCCAAAAACCAATCGTAGAGCGGACGATGAATATCAAACTCCAGTGTGCATATCGAGTGAGTAATTCCTTCAATATAATCCGATTGACCGTGAGCATAGTCATACATCGGATAAATGCACCATTTATTCCCTGTACGGTGGTGTTCGCTGTAAATGATTCTGTACATGATAGGGTCGCGCAATAGCATATTGGGCGATGCCATATCAATTTTAGCCCGTAAAACGCAGCTTCCCGCCGGAAATTCACCGTTTCTCATTCGGCGAAACAAATCCAGATTCTCCTCCGGAGTCCGGTTCCGATAGGGCGATTCCGTTCCGGGTTGATTTACCGTTCCCCGCTGACGACTGATTTCTTCGGCACTTTGACTGTCAACATAAGCTTTCCCTTCCATAATCAACTTTTCTGCCCATTCATAAAGCTGATCAAAATAGTCCGAAGCATAAAGCGGTTCGCCGTGCCATTGAAACCCAAGCCAGCGAATATCTTCCATAATCGAATTTACATACTCAACATCCTCTTTTTCGGGATTGGTATCGTCGAAACGCAAATTCGTATAACCGCCGTATTTTATACCCAAACCAAAGTTTAAGCAAATCGATTTAGCATGACCAATATGCAAATATCCGTTAGGTTCAGGTGGAAATCGCGTTATAACTTTGCCTTCGTTTTTCCCTTGGCGCAAGTCCTCTTCAATTATCTGTTCAATAAAGTTCAATGATTTCTTTTCTTCCGCGGGTGTTGTAGTATTCATACTTAATGCTTATAAAGTTAACGAACTCACAAAATTAGAAATTTAAACCGCAAAACCCAACGATAAAACAAATTTTAACCGTCAAACTATTTATAAAATTTTGGCTGCCATTTCCGGCTTTCCACTGCAAGTCCTCGGTTTTCGGCAAGGGCTGACGAAGGGCGGCGGTGTCTTTCTGCCGGCAGCCCCGCCGCCCGGCGCAGCCCTAAGCCTTAAACCTCCGGGCTTTCCGTTCCAATCCGGGGCAGAGCATCGGTAATTTACCCAACGGTCAACCACCATAATTCCAATTCCCATATTTCATTTTCAACGAAATTTGTAACTTTGCCATGCAAATAAAAACAACCTTATGCGTCGCTCCACAATTTTTCTATGTTTGCTCTTTCTGATTTCCTTCACGACAAAGGCACAAAAAGGCGATTATGAGTTGGTTGCCGAATTTTCACCACCACACCTCGATAATTCACGTTTAGCTAAAGACAAACAATATCAGTTGAATTCTCTCAAACTGAGTCCGAGTGGTAAAATCCTCCTTGCCGAATACGGTTACAAAAGCTCTTTAGTTGCGCTCTACAGTCTCGATTCCATAAAGTTCATCGGAGCATATTGGATTAATGAAGTTACTGAACTAGAGCAAGCCTATTTTTCTCCCGACGAAAAAATCCTCTACGTTCGTAATGGTCGTTTCTCTTCCGAGTTTGTTGTTATCGATATTATCAATCGAACCTTGCGAAAAGTTTTGTGCGATAAAACCCCTAACGGTTGTACACCTGCCGAAGGCGGATTGAACGTCATCCAAATTTACTCGTCTGACCGTGAGTTTTTCTGCGTTAGAAATGCTGTCGATAAAAGAACGCTGCAGATTTATAAGCGTAAACAACCCTAAGGCTAAATATTTTTTCGTAGATCTCGCCGATTGTCTCCAGGTGCAACTGTGACAAGCGGATAACAATTCTATTGTTGGCAAGCCGTCATGGACGGAGTAAAGAAATCATCGAAGCGAAGAAATATATTTCTCGATGATCATCGGATAAAATTTATGTTCAAGACGGTGAATTTTGGCCGCCAACGTTTCAGGAGTATCGTTAGGATCAACCGAACATTTTTCCTGAAAAAGTATTTTACCGGAGTCATATTCCTTATCCACCAAATGGATGGTAATCCCCGATTCTTTTTCTCCGGCTGCTATTACCGCCTTATGAACATGATTGCCATACATGCCTTTACCTCCGTATTTGGGCAGTAGCGCCGGATGAATGTTGACCATTCTGTTGTGAAACCGCAACACAAGCCAATCAGGAATAAGTTTCAAATAACCGGCAAGGACAATAAAGTTAATATCGTAATTGTCCAATTTTTGATGCAAGTAACCCGTGGGTTCGGTTTGGGTTTGTTCAAATACAACTACAGGGGTTTTCAAGCGAGTGGCACGTTCAATTACCGGTGCCTTCGAATTGTCGGTAAAAACGGCATTGACAGAAATAGTGGGATGAAATTTAAAATAATTTATCAACACCTCGGCATTGCTCCCCGATCCGCTTGCGAAAATTCCGATGTTCGTTTTTCCCATGGTATTAAGGTTTGGTTGGTTCTGTTGGTTTGGTAAAAGAGACATTACGGAAAATAGCTTCAAACCACCGCATGTATTTACGTTTGCTTTCGCTTGGGTAATATACAAATCCTTCGGTGGTAACAATTCTTTTCCCCTCCTTGTCGTAGCGGGAATAACTGAGGAAGGGACCGGCCATAAAATCTTCGGTCACATGCCAGAGCCCTCTAAGTTGAACGGTGTAGTCGCCGTTAATTTCCATCACTTTGCTAAGTGGAGGAATTGGGTCGCGGGTTGTAGTCATGTGCGACATTCGTTTCGGGTAGAGCGGCCCTTTTATGTGTTTCCCTACTATTGAGTCGCGTGTTGCTAACAATCGGTCATAGGAAAATTGTTCCTGGGATGTGTAATCGTAATAGTAGATTATAATCCCTAAAGTCATTTGATCCGTTTCTAAGGTCAGATACACAAATTGTGTAGTGTCTTTACGGATTTGATAGCCATTAGGTATATTGATATTCACGCCATGCTTTTTTTGAATTTGGGCTGCAATAGAAGCATCCAACCCTTTGGTGATTTTTGAATGGGCAAACTCGATTTCGTTTTCCGAAAGGATTTTGATAATTTGCTCTGCATATCTTTTAAACAGAGCAACAAAAGTTGGAACATCGGGGGCTTTGAAGGTGATAAGCACCTGCCCTTTATTGTGAATCAATTTAGCATCACCTTCCTTATGCTCCGGCGAAATATCTATGCGAATAATGTTCCGATAGGCTCTAAAAGTATTTGAAAAAGCCGACCATGGTATGATATAGAGTTTAAACATGGGCTCATGTTGCGGTAAAAGCAAATAGCTGTCGCGTAGATATTCATCGATTACTTGCCCGGCTTCTCCTTTTTGGTATTCACTGTTGAGAACCACAACCACTTCTCCTTCTCCTCCTTGTCCTCCAAACGCAGACGAGTCTTTTCTACAACCCCAAATAACCGGCAATATTACGATAACGATGAAAAAAATTGTGCGGATGTTCATTTTTAAAGCCTTTAATGATTTATGTTTTCAAAGATAACGTATTTTCATCGACGAAGCAAAATTCTACTAACCAACTCGCGTAGTATTTTTCGATAAACCGCGGTTAGAATTCCAAAGGAAACGGTAACAAAACCTAAGGCTGCCCAAAACGGGTCAATGTCCAAGAGATGTTTCAATATTTCCACACCAACCGCTAATCCTAAAATGATGATAGGAATTTGAACAATTTTTTGATAATTATATGGAATGGCGATCAGTCGTTTTTGAAATACTAAGATCAATATGAATTGTGTCAGGTTGGCTATATAAGCCGATGTTATTGCTCCGTAGTAAGTGAATACGGGTATAAGTACTACGTTGAGAGTCAGACTTATCATCAAGGTGAAAATCTGAATCCATAGGTATTGTTTAGTCTTTTTTTGGTAGATGATGGGTAAAGCCAAAAGGGTATTCATTCCGTTGATAATGTACTGACAAAAAACAAGTGTAATTAATGATGATGCTTTGGTTAGGTCGGTTTCGAAAAAGAAAGTGATGTAGCCCATTACCGGCAAGATGAGCGATAACACTACAATTTGAGCCTGAAGCATGTAGGTGTTGGATAAACGGCGAATATCTTCAGCGGTTTGTTCGATTCCACGGGTGAGATAAAGAAAAAAATCGGGTTGAATGGCACCGTACAGCCCTTGAAAAAGATAATAAATCCCAAACGCAAACCGTTGTGCTGTATCGTAGATTCCAAGCTCAACCGGAAATTTTTCAAGGAAAAGACGGTCAGAGAACAAAACTCCCCATCGTACCAATTCAAAGACAAATAGTGGTGCTGCAAATTGATATATGGGGCGCATCGATGCATAAGAGTAGCGAATTCCGGTGGTTTTATACACGTAGATCAGGAGAAAAACGGTCATGATTCCTCCTCCGATTGCACCTCCGTTAATGTAGCCAACAAAGGTCATTTCGTAGAAAAACACTCCTATCAACTGTCCTGCGGTGCGCAGCGATGCAACGATTATATTGATAACCACAAATCTCATTACTTTTCGTTGGTTTCTGAAAAGTGTTACCATGGTTATCAGGATCGACCGATTTATCCCTATTATGATTGCTCCATAGCCATACGTCGAAAAATCCTGTAATTCCGGTTGGTTGAACAGTTCGGCAATTCTATTCCCCAATAGAATTCCAATCCCCAAAACTATAACGCCTCGAGCTAAAATTCCGGTTAGGATACTCGATAAAAGATGATTCATGCGTTTGGGATCGTCAAGATAATCGTAGTAGAACCGCGAAACGGCTCCCGACATAGAAAAGAGTATAAACGTGCCTACCAGATTTGAGATTGATTCCGAAATTGCAATTTTTGAAAAATCAACAGCTCCCAGCAAATTGTTCCCCTCAATAAGTGGTAAAATTACAATTTGAAGGATGACCGGAAACGATGATGCAAGAGTGTATAAAAACGATAACTTAAGGTAGCTTTTTAAATTAAATTGCATGACTTTAACAAAATTGCCCTGCAAGATACAAACATTTATTTGGATTGCTTTCGATAATAAAATCGGCTTTTTTCTCAATTTTGTCTTGACCGCTTTTTTCCGGATTACTAACCTATGATATCCGAACAACCTACGAGCGTCGTAGCGGTTGAAATGCAAAAAAAAAGAAGTGATTTCAAAAAATCACTTCTTCACTATGTATCTACACCGATGGTTATTACAATCAGTTTTTTGTGTGCGGTTACTTTTGTTAACGGATAAACAATAATTCGCGATATTTTGGTAACGGCCAGATTTTATCATCGCAAATCATTTCCAGCTTATCCACGTGATCTCGGATTTCTTCAAAGAATGGTTTTACTTTCTGATCGTAGCATTGTGCTTTTTCGAAAATATCGGTTATGGCATTCGCTTTCTTTCGGGCTTCTATCATATTGTTTACTAAAATCTGAATTTGCGCAATATGATGCGATATTTTTCTGACGGCATCCAGTTGCGGTCTGCACAGTTCTTCAAATTCTCCTTGGGAAATTAACTCTTTCATCCCTCGGAGATTTTCTATCAAAATATTCTGATAACGAATGGCTATCGGGACAATGTGGTTGATACATAAATCTCCAAGCACCCGCGATTCGATTTGCAAATTTTTCACAAAAGTTTCAAGTCTAATTTCATATCGTGCATGGAGTTCCTGCGGAGAAAACACCTTCTGACCTGAAAACATGTCGGTTACTTTTGCATCGAGATAAGCATTCAGAATCAACGGTACCGATCGTTCGGTGGATAATCCTCTCCGCTCTGCTTCTTCAATCCACTCCCGGCTATATCCGTTTCCTTCGAACCGGATTTTTTTCGATTCCACAATATATCGCTGTAAAATAGCGTAGATAGCACTCTCTTGACTTAAACCTCCGCTGAGTTGTCGCGAATAATCGTTAAAGAAGTATTCCAATTGCTGAGCAACGGCGGTATTTAATGCTATCATGGCTGCAGCGCAGTTGGCAGAAGAACCTACGGCACGGAATTCAAACCTGTTTCCCGTGAAGGCAAATGGAGAGGTTCGGTTTCTATCGGTGTTATCCAGAAGAATCTCGGGTATATTTGCCACGTCGAGCTTTAATTTTTGCGGTACGGTTCCTGTTTTAAAAGTAGCGGCATCGGTCTTTTCAATTTCATCCAACAAGTTGGTGAGCTCTGTTCCCAAAAATATTGACATGATGGCCGGAGGTGCTTCGTTGGCTCCCAATCGATGCTCGTTACTCGCCGACGAAATGGATGCTTTCAGTAGGTTTGCATTGTCGTTAACAGCCTTAATGATGTTGATAAGAAATATCAAAAAAAGCAGGTTTTTTTGTGGATCACCTTTAGGCGACAGAAGATTAATTCCTGTGTTGGTTAGCAGCGACCAGTTGTTGTGTTTTCCGCTTCCGTTAATTCCGGCAAAAGGTTTTTCGTGAAGCAGAACCCGCAGTTTATGTTTTTGTGCAACCCGATTCATTAAGTCCATCAAGAGTTGATTATGATCCACAGCAATGTTCAATTCTTCAAAAATAGGAGCACACTCAAATTGTCCGGGTGCTACTTCGTTGTGTCGGGTTTTAATGGGAATTCCAAGAAGGTGAGCTCGATATTCAAGATCTTTCATAAAGGCTTGCACCCGCGCCGGAATAGTCCCAAAATAGTGGTCTTCCAGTTGTTGATTTTTGGCGGCAGCATGCCCAAGCAATGTTCGTTCGGTAAGTACCAAATCGGGGCGAGTCTGATAGAGACGTTCATCCACAATAAAGTACTCTTGTTCCCAGCCTAAGGTAATCGCAACGCTTTTTACAGTAGAATCGAGAATATTACAAACTTTGGTGGCTGCTTTATCAATAGCTTTTCGCGATCGAAGCAGGGGTGTCTTATAGTCGAGCGAATCGCCTTTGTAGGAGATAAAAACCGATGGTATGCACAAGGTTTTGTCGATGATGAAAGCCGGCGACGATGGATCCCAACCGGTATAGCCTCGCGCTTCAAACGTGTTACGCATCCCTCCACTCGGAAAACTCGATGCATCGGGTTCCTGCTGTACTAAAAGCTTTCCGCTGAAACGTTCAATCGCGTGATTATCGGAGGTAAATTCAAAAAAAGCATCGTGCTTTTCGGCTGTGGCCCCATTGAGGGGTTGGAACCAATGGGTGTAATGCGTCACTCCATTCTCCATTGCCCAAGTACGCATAGCGGTTGCAATCTGATCGGCTAAGCGGAGCGAGATAGGTTGATTGGCTTCAAGACATTGATCGAACTCCTTGTTTGCCTCTTTGCTAAGGTAGCGTTCCATTTTCTCTCGGGAAAAAACATGCTTCCCAAAATACGATGAAACCGGCGACGATTCTCCAATGGACATTTCTGTGAGGCTATCGTTCAGAATCGAACGAAGGGCGTCAAATCGAAGTGAAGGCATACACTTAAAATTTATTTTAATTCCAGCAAATTTACGATTTAAAAGTCAGATTCTTTAACCCTTCCAACAATATTTTCATAGTTATGGCCTTTTCGTTAGTTACAGGCAGTGAAGTATTTTCTGAAACGGTGTAATCTAAAATCGACAAATCGTTTTTCGACAATCTAAGGGCAAAGGCATCACCTTGGAAAATGAAATGTCCGGGTTCTTCTTTTAGCGAGTAAAGAACTCCTGATTCTTTATATAGAATTTCGGGATTAGGATTGTATTTTAGAAAATATCGACCTTCGATTGAACAAAAGAGGCTGTAGGTAAGGGCAACTTTGGGTTTTTGTCGATAGGGTTCTCCGGATGTGGGGCAAAACGTAGCACAATTTCCGCATTCGTTACAAAAATTGTCGATGTTAGCAATTTGATAGTTCTGTCGGAGGACAAAAGGTTCCATCGTTTCAATTTCTATGGTTTTTCCCTTAGCGATGAGTCTCTGTCGGGCGAGCGTTTGGGGTTTAATTTTGTAGGTAACATTGGCAAGATTGGGACACACTGTAGAGCAGATGCTGCAATATTCATCGCAAAGCAGACACCGTTGGGCTTCTGCCATAGCTTCCTCTTGGGTAAACGTTAGTGCGTAATCCACTTTAAGCGGTGAAGTTTGTCGGGTGGAAGCTATTGGGTCAATTTTTATTCCTCGTTGACGGATATGCCGTAGTTGCGATTGCGATTCACGGACATTTTGCGGATTGGTGGAGAAGGTCAACAACTCACGGTCGATGATGGTTTGTGCCACTTTCCTTCCATCACCAATGGCAACAATAGCTGTTGATGCACCATGCAGCGCATCACCTCCGATGAACACCTTGGGTTCTCCGGTTTGGTATGTTCCTGCGTTCGGATTTTCAATTTCGAAATCAAAATCAAAATCCTGACCAATGGCGGGAATGATAGTATCGGCTTCGATAGTTAGAAAACTGCCTTGTAGAGGCATAGGTTTGCGTCGTCCGTTTTTATCGGGTTCTCCAAGATACATTTGTTGACAGGTGATGGCGACAACACGCCCGTTAAGCGATTCAATCTTTATTGGAGAAACAAGCTCAATGATTTCGATGTTTTCATTAATGGCCATTTTGATTTCACTAAGGTCGGCGGGCATTTCTTCGATAGTACGCCTATAAACAATGGTAACTTTTCCGTCATGAGAAATCAGCCGTTTGGCTGTTCGAGCAACATCCATTGCCGTATTCCCACCTCCGATAATTATCACTTTACCGTTCAGCAAAGGTTGTTGTCCATTTTTACATCGATGTAAAAACTCAAGAGCATCGATTACTCCCTCCGAGTCTGCGCCGGGAATATTGAGTTTCACCGATTTTTGCGCCCCGCAGGCGAGATAAACATAATCGTAATCCTTGATTAATTGAGAGAAGCGTTGGCGGTCAACGTTTGTGTTATAGTGAATTATGGCTCCCAGTTTTTCAATTTCATGAATATCGGACTCTAAGGCTTGGTTGGGCATTCGAAAAAAAGGAATTACATTGGAAATCATTCCGCCGACTCTGTCTCTTTTTTCAAATAGTGTGACGCTAAATCCGGCTTTCAGCAGAAAGTAGGCAGCCGACAGTCCTGAAGGCCCTGCACCGACTATGGCAACTTTTTTATTTGTCTGAGTCGTTTTGGAGTGGGAGCCGCCGGTCATTGGTGGAGAATATTCCGTTGCAGCTCTTTTGATGGCTCGGATTTCAACCGCCGAATCGTAATGTATGCGTGTACATTTTGCTTGACACTGATGGTCGCATATCAAGCCTGTGGTATGAGGGAATGGATTGGTTTGCCTAATAATTTCCAACGCCCGGCCGAATTGCCCCTCTGAAACAAAGTAGTTGTAAGTGGGAATATCTTGCTCCGTTGGGCACGTTTCGCGACAAGGGGCTGCAATACAGTCAAAAAATCCGAGAGGTCGTGGGGTTTTTATGTTAGGTTCTTTAAAGTAAGTCCGATGATATTGATGGTCATTTGCCACTTGTTTTGAATACCCGAGCAGATTTTCCAGAGCTGTGGATTTTGATGAACTGTTTTCGATTTTGATTTTAATAAACTCGTCGATGGTTGTTGCTTTGTGTTTTTCAAATTCGGCGTAGGCTGTTTCTAAATATTGCCTTAACCTGAGATATCCTCCCGGTTTGAGCAAGTCGGAACAAACGGTTACGGTTTTAAATCCGCACTTCAGCAACCATGCAAAGTTTTTATAATTAGCACCACCGGAAAACGAAATGGTCAAATCGCCTCCGAAATAATGCTGCAATCGGCAAGCAACCTCAATGGCAATAGGGTGTAAAGCACGACCGCTCATGTACATCGATTTTTCCTCGGAGGAGAAGGTAGAGCGATTGTTGACGCTCTCTAAGGTGTTGGTAAGTTTAACGCCAAACTCAACACCGGTTTCTTTGGCTGCATTCCGTAAGTTATTTATTATGCCGCAAGCCGTTGGAAAGTCGATGTCGTGTTCGAAAGCAGCGTCGGGAATCGTTGTTTTAAATTTACTTTTTTTGAAGAAATTGTCAATAAACTCTTTCCCGGCAAGGGTTGGATTCAATTTTACAAATGTATGAATTTTGTATGTGCGCATCAGATAGGTGGCAATGCTTTCGATTTCCTGCGGTGGGCAACCGTGCATGGTCGATAATGTAACACTTTCGGAGATTTGTTTAGGAATGTCGATATTGGTGATTTCAGGGAATAACGGTTTTAGTTCGCAGATTTTTTGCTCGATAATCTCAGAGGCATCCTTCATGGTTTGAATAAACCGATGGATTTTTTCACTTTTTATTCCTTCCAGATTGTAACCAACGCTCATGTTGAACAAAACCCCCGGCAATTGATCGTGGTGCTGCATCAGCACACGATGAATCCAGTGAATAACTATCCATGCGTCGATATATTGGTTGATGGATTGGTCGATAGGCAATTCTTGCGACCATTCGCAATTGTAGCCTTCATCGAACATGTCGATACAAGGCTTTGAAATAGTGAGATTGTCTAATACCTGCACCGTTTTCAGTTCAATGATTCGAGCACCGGTGAGCCACGCTGCAACAATATTCTGCGAAAGTTGAGTGTGTGGACCGGCGGCAACTCCCAGAGGGTTTTCGAAACTCTTACCAAGAAAATTCAACTTTAATGGATTTTTCCCCGGAGTTTGCCAAAACAGTTCGGCCGGTATGCCAAAAATGGATTTATGGCTACGATATTCGTTTTGAATCATCTCCATCAGATGAACTAACGAAAGAGGATAAAAATCGTCGCTTTTCATGGCTTTGTTTTTTTTCAAAGGTAAAAAACCTATGCGAACGATTGATATCGATATGAAATTTTTCAATCCGAAATAAATCCTTTCGATGGGAAGTTTTTCGATTATAGTATTAAAAATAATAAACCGCACGCCTAAGGAAAAACCCGTTTAATGTTATCGGCCATGCTGCATTTCCATATTCTGTCTTCCAGTTACTTTCCGTTTATTCTTTGACCAACCAAAAACCTACCTTGTTTCCATGTTGTTTCCATAGTGTTTCCATGATGTTTCCATAAAAGGCCATTTTATGGAAACACTATGGAAAGATGGTGGAATGATGGTTAAAAGATGGTGGAAAGAAGAGGGGTAAAAAACAGCACCCAGGGTAAGTCCATTTTTAAAAGAAAAGATGTTGTAGGCGAAGCAAATCGAATACAAAAGACATGGCAAAAACGCAAATCCCCGGAATCGACAACACCGAAACTGAAGTGTTATCTGTTTCCGCTCAATATTTGGAGCAAAAGGATGATTTGTGTTATATTTAATATCTGTTGAGCTAAAAACTAAAAATCAAGCGAAATTAATAGCCAAATAGCTTAAAAAATTGATAAACACAAAGAAATTTTGATGATTTCAAAAAAAAATTACATTTGTAAAGAAAAATGTATCTCGACAAAAAAAAAAGCAAGATATCTTCCACTTTGAATGTTTTTGTATGCATAGAGTAACAAAAAGTAGTAGCTATGAGCGAGTTATGTGCACATGCTAGAGGACAATACGAGGAATAGTACTTTAGATTTTTGCTAGCACAGAAGCCGACGCTTAGTAAAAACAAAGGAGCATTCTTTTTTTTAATAAAAGATGCTATTCAAAAACTGACAAAAGGTTCTGCTGGATCAATTGTGAAATTTATTACTATCGGAGACATCCAAAATATTAGAATCACTGTACCTAAAATCGGTTTTGCCAAAGAATTTGAAAAATTAAATTCTTTGTTGGATTTAATTACAATAAACAATAAACAAAACCAAGAACTCATAAAACTTCGTGACTTTCTATTGCCCTTGCTGATGAACGGTCAGGTAAAAGTAAAAAGTGAAGCAAAAGAACAATTATCCATAGCAGCAGAACCGCAGATAAAATATGGGAAATGATAAAAAAATTATCTATAAAGAACTTTAGAGGTATTGAAGAAGTCAAAGAATTAGAAGTTGACCAATTCAATATTTTCATTGGTGACAATGGGACTTCCAAAACTTCAATTCTTGAAGCAATTCATTTTTGCTTTTCACCTTCATTTCTTTCAGGGAGAATAAAACACACGGATTTTAGAAATGGAAACGATAATCCAATAAAAGTATTGGTTGAGTTAGCAAGCAGCATTAGTGTAAAACTGCCAGACGGTTACACTGAACAAACTATCCCTTGTAATAAGGTTTTTTTAGGGATTAAAAAGCGAGACAAAAAAACGGCAGGAAAAGTGTTTTCCGACCTTGTTACTTTAGAACATATCGTTATCCCAGACATTCCTAAAGGCGAAAAGGGTTATGCTGTAAAAAGAAAAAACGGAAGTGACTTTACTTTTACGGAACGATCCTTGTCTTTATCTCAAATTTCAACAAATGAGCTACCAAGAAGCTTTTTCTTTGGTAAAGAACGAGATAGGCAACTGCAAAAAGGTTACAACAGTTCATTTTCAACCATTATTGACGATTTAAACTGGCGGTTTTCAAGAAGCATAAGGAAAGAATCTGAGGAAACAGGAAAGCCAGCCGAAATACTTGGCAAAATGCCTTCATTAACAAGTGAAATAGCAGATAAAGTTGAGTTGAATGAGTATGAGATATTCAAGGAGTTTAACAATAGAACAAAAGCTTTCGGAATTGAAGAAATCAATCTTTCAATATTAGACTCAATAGCACCGTATGAATCTGCTTTTCTTTCATCAAAGAAAGATTTTTTAGACCTGCCAATAAAGTATTTGGGTTCAGGTATTGAAATGGTTATCTCCATTCTTTTTCTCGAAACATTGGCTTCCATGTCAAAAGAAAAACTGCTTATCCTTATAGACGAACCCGAAATGCATTTGCATCCAAGATTACAAGAACAGTTAGCCGACTATCTCTGGCAAATTTCATCAGGGGAAGACGGACATCAAATTTTTGTTACAACTCATTCACCTGTGTTCTTTAAAAACTGTGTTGGAAGAAGCGGAGTAAAGACATTTGTAACAAATAGAGAAGAAAATGCAAACAAAATTTCTATTAACGAAATGACTTTTGCAAATGGTTTGTTCCCCTGGAGTCCATCTTGGGGTGAAATAAACTATTTTGCTTACCAATATCCAACTGTAGAGTTTCATGATGAACTATATGGTTATATCCAAGAGAAAACAAAAAGGTACTCCGAAAAAGAAATTGATGAATATTTCAATCAATGTGGTATTGAAAAGGTAAAACAATGGATTAAAGAAATTAAGGGTAAACCTCAATTACCATATGGTGTTACGCTTCCTGTATTTATCCGGAATAAAATTCATCATCCTGAAAACAAGTCGTAGAATAAATTCGGGTATACACAAAATGAATTAAAGCAATCCATTGAACTTTTAATAAACGTTGCGAGAAATGCGAAAGATTTTAAAGATGATTAACTTTGCAACATGGCAAATGAAATAAATATAAACCCCAACATGCTTACCTGGGCTATTACCCGGGCAGGGTATGATGTGCCTGCATTTGCCGAAAAATTTCCTAAAATATTGGAGTGGCTAGAAGGGCAAAAGAAGCCCACGGTGAAACAGTTGGAGGAATTTTCCAAAAAAGTTTACCTGCCTTTCGGCTATCTTTTTTTACCCCAACCACCGCAAGAAAAACTCCCGATTCCGTTTTTCCGCACCAATGGAAACCAAGGCGACCGCATCAGTATAAATGTGTATGATACCATTTTGCTTATACAGCAAAGGCAAGATTGGCTGAAAAACTATTTAAAGGACAATAATTTTGAACCTTTACCTTATGTTGGGAAATTTAAAAACAGCAGTAATGTAAATGCTATTGTAGCCGACATTCGTCAGACATTGCAATTACCTGAAAATTGGGCAAGTCAATTCAAAACCTGGCAGGAAGCCCAAGACCATTTGGTGCTCCATATTGAAGACAAGGGAATCATTACCATATTCAACGGCATAGTTGAAAATAATACTCACCGACCCATTCCAGTTGATGAATGCAGGGGATTTGTTTTGGTAGATGAATATGCTCCTTTCATGTTTGTGAACAATTCTGATTTCAAATCTGCACAGACATTCACCATAGTGCATGAGCTGGCTCATATTTGGACAGGGCATAGTGCAGGTTTCGATTTCAGAAGATTGCAACCAGCCAACGACCCAATTGAAATTCTTTGCGACAGAGTAGCCGCTGAATTTTTAGTTCCCGCACAGGAGTTTGAAGAAGTATGGAATCACTATCCAAATAATTTCGCTTATGCTTCTCGATATTTTAAAGTGAGTGAAATTGTAATTGCCCGCAGGGCTTTAGACACAGGCAAAATCAGCAAACCACAGTTTTTTGATTTCTACGAAGAATATTCCAATAGAGAATATGCCAAAAAAGAAAGTCAAGGCTCTGGTGGCGACTTTTACGCAACAACCAAAAAACGTATCAGTATCACATTTGCCAGCCATGTTAATCAGGCTGTAAAATCTGGAAATCTATTATATCGTGATGCCTATAAACTCACGGGCTTAAAAGGCGACACGTTCGAAAAATTCTTCACTAAACACTTTTAGCCCTAATGCCGGTATATGTCTTAGATAGCAACTTTTTTATTCAGGCTCATCGGTTTCATTACCCGATAGATGTTGCAAAGGGATTTTGGAATAAGGTCAGGCAATTGGCAGGGGAAGGCAGAATTATCAGTATTGACAAGGTAAAGAAAGAGCTTTACGACAAAAACGATGCACTCGAAGAATGGTGTAGAAAGAATTTACCCGATGATTTTTTCAAAGACTCATCAGTTGTAATGGCAACTTATGCTCAAGTGACAGCTTGGGCAATATCGAGAAGTGGACATTATTTACCAAATGCTTTAAATGAATTTCTTGACGCAAATGAAGCAGATGCTTTCGTTGTGGCTTATTGTCTTGCTGACAAGGTCAACAGAATTGTTGTTACCCAAGAAGTAAGCGAACCAAATAGAAAAAACAAAGTTAAAATCCCGGATGCTTGTATTGCTTTGAATGTTTCATGTATAAACACTATTGAAATGTTCAGGCAATTAGGAGAAACGTTTTAGCCAACATAATAGTCTTACACATGCCTGATATGCAAAATTAAATTTAAAAACCAAAACCTCACTTCTGCGCGTGTCTGTATAACTGCAAATACTGCCAAGCAAATAGACAAAAAAAAGAAGTAGCAGAGCATATCACAGGTAATTGTTACTCACCACCCCGGAGGGGCAAAAAATACTACGAACTTTCAGAAAAACGCGGAAAATATCGTTTTTTGAAGGCTATGGTATAAAAAATAAACCATGTACAGAATTGACAGAGAAAAGAATAGAATTTTAGAACATGAGAAAAATTTGTTGATACTGTCCCAAAAAGTGTGTAAAGTGAGTTGGCTCTTAAATTTTGTGAATAAAAAACCAAAATCTACAACTGCTTAACACGAGAGCAAGTTAGTAAAATTTTGGATGCAATCAGAAAACGAGACAACACAATATCCCGCTACGCTGCAGCTCGAGAGAGGAGGAAATACTCTTTCATCAACAAACATTTCGCCGCGCTGCGGCTTCATAGGTGCATAGCACCGAAACATTTGTACCCAAAATACACCCTAAAATCCATCATTAGGTGCAGCGCACCGTAATATTTATACCGCCAAAAATAATATCCCGCTGCGCTGCAGCTCGAGAGAGGAGGAAATACTCTTTCATCAACAAACATTTCGCCGCGCTGCGGCTTCATAGGTGCGTAGCACCGAAATATTCATAGGTGCATAGCACCAAAACATTTATAGGTGCGTAGCACCGAAACAAATATAGGTGCAGAGCACCGTATTATTCTATTAAAAAACGAGGGGTAAAAGAGATAGGGATAGTAGTTTGTGACAGCCTTTCGGGAGTAGAGAGTGTCGTATGGCAACACTTCTCACAGGTAGCCATACCATTTTGATGCTTCCCTTGAATTTTACTTTCCGAGCGGTAGGACGGGCGCACTCTTGTTTTTTAGAACAAAAAAAAATTCAGGGGTGCCATAAAATTTTGGCCCCCTGAATGTTCATTCAGTGTTACTGAAATATAAATCGGTGCGTTGAGTCTCCTTTGGTGGTTTGTATATGCACCAGGTATGTTCCCGGAGGCATATCGGCACGAGTAACGGTAAAGGATGTTTCAAAAGAATTTACGATAAACTCTTTTATTAGTTGACCTTGGAGGTTAAAGATTTTTATCTCTTTAATTTCTTCGGTACAGCTAATAAACACAACGCCGGGCGATGGATTTGGGTATAAAGATATACTAAAGTCCCCAATTTCAGTTGGGAAAACGTGTGTTGTTACCCCCGTTACTTCCCAATTTAAAATGTACACCTGACTGTATATTGCCAGTTGTGCTTCAAGCTCGCTAACCTGTTGTTGCAAAGCAAGATTAGTAGCAGTTAGGGTATCAACCTGATTTTGCAGTGCCGTGTTGTTGGCGGTAAGCGTTACAACCTGTTGTTGCAAAGCAAGATTAGTAGCAGTTAAGGTATCAACCTGATTTTGCAGTGCCGTATTGCTCGCCGTAAGCGTTGCAACCTGTTGTTGCAAAGCAAGATTAGTAGCAGCTAAGGTATCAACCTGATTCTGCAGTGCCGTATTGCTCGCCGTAAGCGTGGCAACCTGACCGGTTAAATCGTTCACCTGATTCTGCAGCGTAGCGTTGCTGGCGGTGAGCGTGGCAACCTGACCGTTCAAATCGTTCACCTGATTTTGCAAAGCAATCTTATCGGCTTCAAGCTGGGTAACTTGCGCTTGAAGGATAGCGTTATTGGCCAAGGCCTGATCGCGTTCGTTGGTCACTGTAGCAATAACACCATGCAGCTCGGGAATGCTGTCGGTCTGCAAAAATCTAATGGTAGATTTATAGAGAGCAGTATCGGTTTCCAGCCCGGAAACCTGCTGCTGCAACAGCTGTTTATCGTTTTGCAAGCCGGCAATAATGCCCCGATACATAATTCCCTTGTTCAAAGTATCAGCTTTAAGCTGATTAATCTGAGCTTCCATTCCGGCGATGTCAACAATCTTTACAGTGAAGCCATTGCTTACTTCACTGTTACCACACATATTTGAGGCTTGGGCAGTAAGCGTGAGCGTTCCGGTTTGCACGAAGGACAAGGTTGTTGTTTGTCCGCTTGGGGTGGAGTTAGCAAGCCCGGAAGGACTCAAAAACCACGACCAGCTTGTTGCATTAGTGGCGGTAGCCGTGTACACAGAACTTTCGCCCAGCTGCACAAACCCATCGCCCGAGATAACCGGTTTGCCGGGATAAGGATCCATGG
>Ga0208198_1000660_pt1 | contig 36396 bp, 32 predicted proteins | sample AD_JPNTR2_MetaG_FD_184446 | JGI IMG/M metagenome (GOLD analysis project Ga0208198, IMG submission 184446) | Active sludge microbial communities of municipal wastewater-treating anaerobic digesters from Japan - AD_JPNTR2_MetaG (SPAdes) (version 2) | ecosystem: Engineered > Bioreactor > Anaerobic...
TCAGCCAGCGATAAAACGCGCGGTTGCCCACCCCTTTGAGCGCAAACAACAAGGCGAGCGTGACAACCTCGCTTGGATACAACTTGGCCTGACTATGCTTGGGCACATCGGCCAGTACATCATCGACACGACAAAACAGCTCCGTGATAAAATCAATGGTGGTCATGAGATCCTCCTTTGCGCCAAGTCGGTCTACCTATAGCATAGGAGCATCCCGTACTTTTACAAACTAGCACCAAAGGTTATTATCGCTGACGTTTGTATGATTTACGATAGATCAGTATTAATATTGTGTTAGAATGGCTGAATAGTTACCAATCAAATACCGGTCAATGTCCACAACCGGCAAGTTCCCGGCGCTCGCGGCGCTCGCCTCGTAATGAGGGGGGAAGAGGTCGGCGATGTCGCGTCCGTTCAATATCAGGTCAATGACCAGGCTCAGGCGAATGGGATGCCCCTCGCTGTACTGCCAGGCCAATGCCCACACTTCCTCTGGAATGTCCAGCAGGCGGGGTTCCTGTTCCTGCAGCTCGGCCAGGTAAGCGGCGCAGGCCGTCGGAGAAAGTCCTCCCAACTCGAAATCCTGGAAGGAGCAAGCGCCCGACTGTTCGGCGAGCGCCCGCAGCTCTTCCCGCAGCGGCGCGGGAGGGCGCCCGGCGAGGAGGACGACGGTGTTGGGCAGGGAGGGCAGCACCTGAAGCAACCAATTGCGGATTTCCAGGTAGCTGGTTTCCAGCCCGCAGACTTCTTGCACCCGGTCGCTCTCGCGTTGAATCAATTCGGTGGTGTCGAATTGCAGGGCCAGCCGCTGCTGCGAGGCGAGGTCCTGATAATCCTGAAGGAAGACCTCTGTGAGCGCGGCCCGTTCCTCCGGCGGAATTCCGACCCCGCCGGCCCGCCGTCTTTCGATGTCCGCGCTTTTTGCCCGGTACGCCACAAAGCGCGCCGCTTGCTGGTCCAGGCCGTCTGCCAGAAGCTGCTGCAATCCCGCGACGCTATGGGCTTCGGCATGGTACAGGTCAATCACCGGCCCGACGAGCACGGCGGGCGGGGCGAGTTTCGCCCCCTCCTCGATGAGGCGGGTTTTGCCTATCCCGCCGGGGCCGATGAAGTAAAGGATCGCGGTCTCACGCCCGGGGTTCTCCAGGGCTTCCTTGATCGCCTGCAATTCGCGGTCGCGTCCAACGGCATGAGGGGTTTGCGGGGCAAAGGGCCTTAGCTGCTGCATGACGTCGCCTCCTTCATTGGCTCGTTCTTCTGCTGCTCGATTCGTGTCAGGATTTCCTCATAAAGCGCAGGGGGGAGGGCGGCTTCCAGTTCTGGATCTGCCGCAATGAGATGGTACAGAGAATCAAGTTGCTCTCCATTGAAATGGTCTGGGGTAAGCCATCTCTCCAAGAGGGCAATCACCTCTCGGCGTAGCACCGTGGCGTCGCCGCGATATTGCTGTATGCAATGGTAGAGCATCTCAGGGAAGAAACGTTCTTCCTTTCCCTGATAGTATTCTACCCATTGTTGATACATCTCAAGAGCGCGCTGATGCAACTCCTGGTAGCGCTTTGGCTCTGCCAGTCTGAGCCTGGATTGCAAAATGCCTCGCACTTCGCGGCTAAACACATAGCCGCGCTGCTCTGAGTTCCAGAAAATCAGGTTGGTCTGGTTCAGCATTTCGAAGAGACGCAGGTAATAGCCGTCGCTGAGCGCCCCAAATTCTGGATCCACCGCCTGCTTTAGAAAACGCCGTGCTGATTCGACATTGAATCTGCGGAGGGTGCTGAGGGCGCGCAGGATGTCGCGCTCACGTTCCAACACTGCATTCTCGAGAAGTTCTTTTTCAATCTGACTTAAGAAGATAGGGATCTTTTCTGCGGAAGGCTTCCCTTCTTGCCAGACTGCGCCCAAAATTTGATTGGCGTAGGGATGCCCAAAGGTGTAGGGATAAATCTCCCTGGCTACCTCTTCTGGGAGGGCATAGCGTGTCAGTTGTTCTTGCGTGGTTTGCAGATCGAAGCCCTGCAATTCCCACACTTCCAACCGCTGACGGACGCTGAACTCCTTCCAACGCGGCAATTCCTTGCGGCTGGCAATGACGAAGAGGACGCGATCCGTGCGCGCCAGGGGAGCGATGATCTCGCGTTCCAGCCAGAAGAAATCGTCCGGCGGCAGCTTTTCGACGCCGTCGAAAAGAAGCACGATGATAAAACGCTGACTCCATTCTATCACATCTTGAATGAAATGATCAACTGAAATGGCACCTTTATCTTCACTGTCATCCGGGGCAGGAGTCTCTCCGCGTTGTAAGTCATCCTGCAGTGCTTGCAATAGTGCCTTCACAGAGCTCGGGTCTTCTGCCTTGAACGGCAGTTTTGTAAAATCCACCAGGGCAGTCAAAACCCTCTGCGCGTCAGGCTTTGCCGAGTCCTCAGTTTTGACAAATAATTCTGTGTAAACATGTTGCAATAGCCAGCTCTTGCCTATCCCGGGCGCGCCCCAGAGGTGGATCACCGGCCGGGTCATGGGGTAACCGGCCTGCCCCTCTTCGATTTTGCGGCGGATGGCGCGCAAGTCTTCCTCGCGCCCTACAAAATGGGCGGCATTATAGGCCTCACGGCTGGGCGTGGGTACATCTGGGATAGGTGAATAGATGGACATGGTATTTCCTCCTGACGCAGGGCTGAACAATCAGCCGCCAGCGTTTGTTTTTTGAACATACATCGTAACAGACGCTATAATGTTCTGCGTCTTTTCTGGATTGTAATGACAATGCTCAAGTAAGAGATGTATTTTCTCATCACGGCGCATGCCGCTAGATTTCTTGTCATATACAACCGGGCAATAGATTAGAAGAAAAGTCTCAAACTGAGTGTCATCCAATTTTATAAGCAGTTCGTTTAACTTTTCAAGTTGTTGTGTCATAAAGGAAAACTGTGGATCCATTGGCCTGGTCTCACTAATGGAGACTGGTTGTTCAGATCTTTTCGGCTGTTTGAATTGCGCATAGGCCAGGAGCAAATTCCAATCATTCTCTTGCAGCCGGATTCCGCTTTCAGGTAGGGCGGTTATCAGATGGGCGTGGAACAGATATTGCCCTAATTCAAACAGATGGCGGGGAGTCTGTGCCTGAGCAGATAATCTCTCATGGGGTTCCTTCACATTTTCCGCGCAGATTCTAGCAAGGTCATTGTACGTACCATCGCTGGCCCAAAGCAGCCGCTGACTAAGCAATTGGGCAAGTTGTTGGGCGCTCCAGCAAATTTTCAGGGGATCATATCGTTCGGCGACAAACCGGTATTTCTCTGGCAACGCTATATAAAAGCTGATTCCGCGTTGCCTTTGCAGTTCTGTGTTTGTTTTCTCCAGGATTAACGTGATGATTTGAGGGTCTGTAATCTCGTCATCATCAATATCCAATACGACATGACATTTGCCGATCCATAGGTTGCCAGGCTTTTTTTCACTGCGGGAACGTGAAAGATATCATCCACTATGGCGTGTAACGTAACCGCACTCTGATAGAAAGTAAGCGTATTAGGTTTCACATCTTGCGCCAGCATGATCAGTTGCGCTGTCTTGCCGCTTCCAGCCGGGCCAACGATCAACCGGCGATTTGAGTGATCGCTCTCTCCTCCAAGCGCCACGAAGCATTCTTTCAATGCCGGGTCTGCCTCGCCGCGTGGGAAATCGAAGGGATTGCGTACCCGCCCCAGGGTGTCGTCATAGACAAAGCCCAGTTCCTGTAACCATTGCTCCATCGCGCTGCGCTGTGTGTCCATCGCTTCAGGCTCCATGATGAGGGAAAACAATGGCGAGCCGGCGGTCGCGCCCGCTGAGGCCTCGAGACCGCCGGTTGGGATCACTCCCATCACAAATATTATACCCAGGATCAACGCCACATGCAAGCCCGGCTCTGTCGCGCGGCCCCTGGGATTTGAGCCTGTCCCCCTCGAAATCATGTCTTTCCTGCAAACAGCGCGCGGCGTTAGAAACGTATGGCGCGCGCCGCGGCGATATAGGTAACCTCATGATAGCAAAAAGCGCCGCCGGATGCTTGACCGGCAGCGCTTGAAACTTGACATGAAGTTGACGAAACTCTGACAATCCGTGACCGCGTCATGGCGCTTGTGGCTCCTCAAGGTATTCCAGCCGGAACCCCTGGTTGTGCTCGGTGAGCAGGTAGATGGGAGCGCCCGGCAGCGGCTCGATTTTCTCGCGGATGCGCCGCACTAGCCGACTGACGGCCTGATCGGTGACGCCCTCTGTCGTATCCCAGACTTTGAGGATCAACACTTCTTTCTCGCACCAGCCGCGGCTCTGGTGCAGCACCAGCAGGAATTTGTGCTCCAGCGGCGTCAACTCGATCAGCCGCGCGCCGATCCGCGCTCGCGGCAGGAGGGGGTCAATGCGCAATCTCGGCGGCGGGAACTCGCGTTGGAAGTGGGTAAACGCTCCTTCCCAGGCCTCTTGGGTTAACAGAAGCGTGTCTCCTTGCATCGTGCGGGCGTGCTCGAGCAGGAGCAGCTCTCCCAGGTGGAGCAACTGTCGCGGCGAGCCGTTGGCCCATTGGATCAGGTCGCGATCTATCGTCTCGCTCAGAGGCGAGAGCGCTAGCTGGCCCAGGGACTTGATGTGCCCCTCGCTGAAGGTGGTCAGGCGCTTTTCCAACAATTGGGACAGCAGGGCCTCATCCCATTCCACCCAGTATCGCCGTAGCCGGTCTAGCCGCACTTTAGGGGCGCCTTGCAGCAACGTTTCGGCCGTCAGCGGCAGGAAAAACTTGAAGGCCGCCCCCGGCAGCTCCATCAAGGGGAGGTGCGCCAGCAGGGGCAGGATCAGGTCAATGACGGCCTGTGGATCATCCGCCGTTTCGGGCTGCTCATCGAGGCGGTCCACGAGGACGTAGACGCTGTCGAGGCCCATCCCCCGGACGAGACGGACGAACGCGGTGAAATCCTCCAGGGGCTGCTGCGCCGGCGATCCCGGGACGGTTGAGGGGGACGTGTGTCTCTGCTGCAGGGAGCTCAGGGTTTGAAGCTGCGTCGGGGTGACATGATGGAGCATTTCCGGATAGCGCGCCGTCGTGTCTGCAATCGCCTGTAAACCCTGGCGCAAAATGGCGCTGAGATGGCAGTGAAGCCGCTCGCGCAGCGTCAGGCTTGGATTTTCAAACAGCGGGTCAAAAGTGAGATAGGGAACGGCCAGCGCATTCACCAGGGCGCCTTGGGGATAGCATTGCTGTTCGAGCATGACGCGATAGGCGGTCTTGCCGCACCCTCGGGGCGCCAGCACCAGGGTGGTTTGGGGCTTTTGGGGGTCGCCCAGGATGGAGAAGTAATGGCCGGTATCCACGAAGCATTCCGGCAAGAAAGCGCGCTCATCCTCCGCGTTGATCGTGGCAAAGGGGTTGCCCTTCACAAAGCCAACGGCCTGGAGCCATTGCTCCAGCTTCTGACTGAGCGCTTCGCCTGTCGTCATGGGACCTGGCCCTACCGGTGAATGAATGGCCGCAGAATGCTGTGTTTCATCTTAGCACACCTCTACAGAAAGGCCAAACCGGCGCCGCCGCGAGGCCGGGCAGCAGGCAGGTGACCCCACTATTGCGGCAGCAGCTTCTTCAGCCGCGCGAGTTCCTCTGGATTACGGCGACAGTGGTCGAGCAGGAGGTTGATCATCTCGTCCCGCCTCATGCCCCGTGAGAATTTGTCGTAGACGGCGGGGAAATGATCCAGACACAGCGTCTCGATCTCGACGGAGTCGAGACGCTGCAGGCGAGCGCGGAGGTCGGCGAGATTACCAGGCGGCGGAGGAGGGACGGGCACGGTGGGGGGCAATCCCTCGCGCGCCTCCAGTTCTGCCACCTCACGGCGCTTTTCCTCCAGCTCAAGTTGGAGGTGCACGGGGACGGAGAGAGTCGTGTACCCGGCAACCTGCTCCTCGAGGATTGCCAGGGCGCGACGAGCCATGCGCAGGGCGGCGGAAGGTTCTGCCGTCGTCACGCCTTTGCCGCCCAGGATCAGGGCGATGGGGAAATTGCCGCTCATCTGGAAATCTGGCGTCTGCTCCAGACCCCAATCTTGCAGGGCGCTTTCGGGCACTTTGCGGGTGACATAGCTGATCACGTCCGAGACGAGCACTTCGCGCGCGCCTTCCTGCGGCTGTGCGTGTCCGGTGAGCGCTTCAATGAGATGATAGGTGAAGATGCTCATGCGGTGGTCCTTGCGGATGAAGGACTTTTGCTCCCCGGTGGAGGCGGAAAGCACCGCGCGCCCGCGTCCCTGCGCCAGCTCCTCCAGGCCCTTGGCGCCCGGCGTGAGGCGGACGGATTCGTCTCCCATCAGCAGAGCGGGCGGCGTCGCCGCGCTGACGTAGCCCGGCGGCAAGAGCCCTATTCCCTTCACGTCCATCCCGCCCGCGTGGCAACAATCGAGGATCACGAGCAGGCGTTGCGGTTGTATCGCGTTGATCGCCGCGGCAAAATCTGTGGCGCGGAGCGCGCTGCTCTGGACATCGGTGGTGGTGTTGTAGGGGATGAGATAGTACTCCGCCGGCGTCTTGGAATCGTCCCGCCAACCGTGCCCCGTGTAGTAGATCACCGCGGTGGCTGCGGTGTCCGTTTGCAGGCGGTCGCGGAGCCAGCGCAGGCCGTCGCGGATCCCCTCACAGGTGGCCGCCGTCCCGGTGAGGGTGCGCACGTTCGCGGCGGGATAAGCGCAGCGCTCGGGGTGAGTCAGCACCTCACCTAGCGCGGCGATGTCTTTTTCGACGTCGGGCAGCGCCCATGCGGGGACGCTATGAGCATTCACGCCGATGAGCAAGGCATAACCGTGGTCAAAAGTTTCCATAGAACGCACCTTCTTGAGTGTAGCCGCGTTGTCACATCACCCTCAGTATACGCTCATTTGGATGGGAAGGCAACTTTTCGTGTCGGTCGGGCGTCTTTGCAGCCAGCCAAAACGCCCCGGGCCAAAATAACGTGGACACGTGGGCACGTGGACGTCAGCCGCGAGCTGTGCCTCCCCGCGCGATGGGAAAGATTTCGACCTTTTTTCTCCTTGATTTAAGCTTGGACCTGTGTTATAATGTACTTCGCACAGGGGCATAGGTTTTACGCCGAAAAGTGGGGTCCACCCCACTTTTCTTTATAGATTGCAGGGGAATGCCGTAAATGGAGGGAGTGGCCGTTTCATGAAAAGCGAGTTTGCTCTGGCTTTCAATCAGATTTGCGCCGAGTACAACCTGCCACGGGACACCGTCCTGGAGGCGGTGAAGGCGGCTTTGGTCACCGCTTACCGGCGGGATTGGAAGGTCGGGCCAAACCAGAATCTAACCGCCGAGATCAACATGGACACGGGGTTGGCGCGGATCTTTCTGGAGAAGACTGTGGTCGAAGAGGTCGCGGATCCCGGCCTGGAGATCGAGCTGGCCGAGGCGCGGCGGATTGACCGCACTGTGCAGCTGGGCGATGCGGTGCTGGTAGACGTTACCCCTCACGACTTCGGACGCATTGCTGCTCAAACCGCCAAGCAGGTCATCACGCAGCGCCTGCATGAGGCCGAGAAGGAGAGTCAGATTTCCCGGTTCAGCCGCCAGGTGAATGAGATCATCATTGGCACGATTCAGTCCATCACCCCGCAGGGAATCATCTTGCATCTGGAGCGCACCGAAGAGGCGCAGATGCCACGCAATCAGCAGATTCCCGGCGAGCGCTATCGCCTGCATCAGAAAATCCGCGTCTATGTCCTCGAAGTCAAGCGCCTGCCTCGCGGCCCGCAGATCGTGGTCTCGCGCAGCGACCCGGCGATGTTGCGTCGCTTGCTGGAGCTGGAAGTGCCGGAGATTCGCAGTGGCCTGGTGGAAATCAAGAGCATCGCCCGCGTGGCTGGCGTGCGTTCCAAAGTCGCCGTTGTGGCCCGGCAGCCGGGCGTGGATCCAGTCGGCACCTGCGTCGGTATGCGCGGCATTCGCATTCAGACGATTTCCCGCGAGCTCAACGACGAACGCATAGACGTGGTTCAGTGGTATGAGGATCCCGAAAAGTACATTGCCAGCGCCCTCAGCCTGAATACGGTCCTGAGCGTGGTGCTGGATGAGCAGAATCCCGGCGGGAAGACGGCCTCTGTGGTGGTGCTCGACGATCAGCTCTCGCTGGCCATTGGGCGAGGGGGCCAGAATGCGCGCCTGGCCGCCATGCTTACCGGCTGGCGCATTGACATCCAGGGCGCCTCGGAAGCGGCTCTGTGGGCCTTGCAGCGCGTCAACGAACAGCCCGATCTGCTCGCGCATCAGAAGGACAGCGTCGCATTGGTCTCGCAGCTGGCGGCGATCCTGCGCGCGCACGAGGGCACGCAGGATCCGTACAATGATGAGGAGCGCCGCGTGATTAAGACGGTGGTGGAGGCGGTCCGCCTGGCGGAAATTGCCCGCCGCGAGAAAGAGCACCCGCTTTCCCATCAGACGCGCGCGCGGCTCGCGGCGCAGGAAGTCGCGGCGCAGCAACAGCGCGAGGCCGCGGCGCAGGCGCGGGCCCGGGTCCCCCAAAGCGCTTATGAGCGGCCGTTGGAGACGCTGGCCCTTTCCGAAAAAGTGCTGGGACACTTGCAGCGCAACGGCGTGACGAATGTGGGGCAGGTGATGGAGCGCATCGCTCAGGGCGACGAGGCGTTGTTGGTGCTGACTGGCGTCGGCGTCAAAGCGCTCAGCGAGATCAAGGCCGCCGTCGAGGCGAGTGACCTGCATTTCCTTGACCTGGAAGGGACTTCTGAGGCGGCAGCGGTCGTTGGGGAGAGCCCTGTTCCCGAAGCGGCGATCGAGGCGGTCGTTGAGGTTGCAGCAGAGGCCGTGGAGCAGGTCGAAGTGGCCGCCGTCGAGGAGGCCGTCGTCGAAGCGCTACCCGCGGCGCCGGAAGAGGCGGTGGAGGCCGTTGCTGTGGTTGTGGAGGCCGAGGCGCCCGGTGTCGTGGCGGTGGAGGCCGAAGCGCCTGCGGCGGCAGTCGTGGGGGCGGAAGTGGCTGCCGAAGCGCCGGCCGCACCGACGGTCAGCGCGCCTGAAGTGGTGCCGATCAAGGAACTCTTTACCGTGCCCTTTGTGGAAGAAGAGGACGAGGATCTGGAGTCCGGCTCCTTGCGGCGTCAGAAGAAGGGAAAGCGGAAGCAACGCACGGTTTTCTACGATGATGAGAAAGGTGAGACCTTCGTCGTGCGCAAGCGGCGACGCGGGGGCCCCGATTCGTGGGATGAGTATGCTGACTGAGTAGTCCAACTTTGGATTTGATGCCCGTGGCCATCATGTTGAGACGACCATGAAGCAAAGGTAGCCGGCTACCTTTGAACTGCTCTTGAAGGCGGGCGCCAGAGATGGACTCTCTGGCGCCCGTTTGTTGGGGGCGTCAGGCGGACAAGCCGCGCCCTGAAGGCATTGTTGGGGGAGCCCGCTTCGGCGGGCCTGATGGATCAGCCCCGGAAGCATTCCGGGGCGAGAGGATTTTTCAACCTGAAAGCATTGGCGAGGACGTTGATAGAGGGTGAGATGACTAAGCAGAAGCTGCAACCTAAACCGCGACATGTACCCGAACGCACGTGTGTGGCCTGCCGCACGCAGCGCCCCAAGCGGGCTTTGATCCGCGTGGTGCACACGCTTGAGGGGGCCGTGGTGGTGGATGAGACGGGCAAGCAGAAGGGGCGCGGCGCGTATCTCTGCCGTCAGCAAAGTTGCTGGGACAAAGCGCTCAAGCAGGGAAGCCTGGACCGGGCGCTGCGCATCCCTCTGACGCCGGAGATGATGGCGGAATTGCGCGCTTTTGCGGCGACATTGCCGGCGGTCCTGCCCGAAAATGAGGCTTCTGCCGCGTGACACCTGCTCGCGCGCCGCGCTAGAAAAGGAGAGAGTATGAGTAAAACTGTCACTTCACAACCCAAAGAGATCACGATTCCGGAAGTGCTCACCGTGCGTGACCTGGCGGATTTATTGGGCGTCAGCCCTATCCAGATTATCAAAATCTTGATGAGCAATGGGATGCTCGCCAGCATCAATCAGCAGATTGATTTTGACACGGCTTCGATTGTCGCGGCTGAATTCAACGTCGAGACGCGCCATCCCTTCCCGGAGGTGAGTGCAGAAGAGGCTGAGGAGTCAGATCTGACTCCCTGGCAGCGGCTGCTCGCCGGCGAGTCCAAAGAAGACCTCGTCCCGCGACCGCCCGTGGTGACTATCCTGGGGCACGTGGATCACGGGAAGACCTCGTTGCTCGACGCGATCCGCCATGCCAATGTCGCTGGCGCCGAAAGTGGCGGCATCACCCAGCACATCGGCGCCTATCAGGTCAAGCACAACGACCGGCGCATCACGTTTCTGGACACGCCCGGCCATGAGGCGTTCACCGCCATGCGCTCGCGCGGCGCCCATACGACGGACATTGCCGTGCTTGTGGTGGCTGCCGATGACGGCGTCAAACCCCAGACAGTCGAGGCGATCAATCATGCCCGCGCCGCCCATGTCCCCATCATCGTAGCACTGAACAAGATAGACAAGCCGAACGCCCGGCCTGAATTCGTCAAGCAGGAGCTCGCCGACCTGGGCCTGGTTCCCGACGAGTGGGGCGGGGACATCATGGTGATTCCCGTCTCGGCCAAGAAGCAGCAGGGATTGGAAGATCTGCTGGAGGCGATCTTGCTGGTGGCGGATGAGGTGGGCGTGCAGGCCAACCCCAACCGTCCGGCCGTGGGCGCGGTGTTGGAGGGCAAACTCGACAAGCGCCGCGGCCCGGTGGCCACGGTCTTGGTGCAGAACGGCACGCTGTACACGGGGGACATCGTGGTGGTGGGCACGACGTGGGGCAAGGTCCGCGCGCTGGAGGACGAGAATAACAAGCGCCACCGGACCGCGCCCCCCGGCACGCCTGCCGTCATCATTGGCCTGCACGATGTGCCGGTCGCCGGCGACCGCCTCGAGGTCGTGCCCGATGAGCACACAGCGCGCGCGATCGTGGAAAAGCGCCTGGACGAAGCCCACGCGGCGGAGGCGTCCGTGCAGCGGCGCCCGCTCTCGCTGGATGAGATTTCCGCCCGCATCCGTGAGGGGCAGGCGAAAGAGCTCGCCATCGTCCTCAAAACTGACGTGCAGGGCTCCATCGAGCCGATTGTCAACTCGTTACAACGGCTCAGCGTGGGCGACGTGCGGCTCAACATCATCCACGCCGCCGCCGGCAACATCACGGAATCGGACGTCAACCTGGCGGTGGCCTCCGGCGGCACGGTCCTGGGCTTCCGCGTGGACGTGGAGGGCGCGGCGCGGCGCATCGCGGATGACGAAGGCATCACGATCAATATCTATGAAATCATCTACAATCTCATTGATGACGTCGAACGGGCCATGAAGGGCCTGCTTGAGCCGGTTTACGTGCCCAAGACGGTGGGACAGGCCGAGGTGCGCGCCGTGTTTAGCATCCCCAAGGTGGGCAAAGTGGCCGGGTGCATGGTCACGCAGGGGGTGATCCGCCGCAATGGCCGGGTGCGGGTCTGGCGTGGCGATAAGGTGCTGCATGAGGGCGGGTTGGCCTCGTTGAAGCGCTTCGATAAGGACGTCCGCGAGGTCCGCGAGGGCTTTGATTGTGGCATCAAGGTGGAGGGCTTCGAGGACATCGAGGTCGGCGACCGGCTGGAGTGCTTCGTGATGGAGCGTCAGACGCAGGAATAGCCGCTGACGACGACTTGTAAATTACTGTGAGGTCATGATAAAATGGGAAAAAAATACATGAGCCGCGTGGGTTCTCTGATCCGCTATCACGTCACACGGCTCTTGTTGGAGGCGAGTAACGACGAACGCCTGCAACAGGTGACGATCACCGACGTGGTGGTGAATCGGGATACGACCCGCGCTGAGATTTTCTACAGTATGCTCGGCACGGCAGAAGAGCGCGCCGAAGTGCAGGCCGCTTTGGACAAAGCGGCGGGCTGGCTGCGTGCGGAACTGGCGCCGGTGTTGCGCCTGCGCAATCTGCCGCAGTTGGTGTTTGTCTTCGATTCTTCCCTGGCGCAGGGTGAGCGCATCGAGGCCCTGCTGAGTCAGTTGCAGGCCGAAGGCGCCTTGCAGCCCGCCATCGCTGAGGGGGAGGCCGACGGAACCGGAGCTGACGCCGACGAGTGGGAGGCCGACGACGAAGACGCCGACGACGAGTGGGATGAGGACACCTCTGGATCAGGCGCTTGAGCGCTTGCACGCCAGTCAGCGCCCGCTGCTCATCGCCCATCCGCGGCCCGATGGGGACACCATCGGCTCGACGCTGGCGTTGCGACTGGCGTTGCTCTCTCTGGGCAAGGCGCCGCGCATTGCCTGCGTGCATCCCATCCCGGAAAATCTGGCGTATCTGCCCGGCGCGGCGATGTTTGAGGCCGACGTCCCAGCGGACGCCGACATTGACCTCGTCGTGGCCGTGGATATGAGCGATCTCTCCAGGACGGGGGGCCTCTATAAGCCCGAATGGGCGGGTCGCTACGCGCTGCTCGTTATTGATCATCACCAAACGAACGGCGCGTTTGGCGATATCAATCTCATCGAGGCGGACGCTGCCGCGACCGCTATTCCGATGGCGCGGCTGATTGCTGGCCTGGGCGTCCCCCTCCGCGACGCTATCGCGACCTGTCTGCTGGCGGCCATCATCACCGACACGCGCGGCCTGCGCACCGAGACGGTGACGCCGGTTGTCCTGCGTTTTGTGAGCGAGCTGGTCGAAGCGGGCGGCGATTATCTCGGCGTGATGCAGAAGACGCTCGACGCCGTCCCCTACCGGCAGATGCGCGCCTGGGGCATCGCCCTCAGCCGTCTGCAGCTGGAGGACGACATTGCCTGGACCGCGCTGACGCTGGAGGACAAGGCGGCGTTGGACATCGAGGATCATGATGATCTGGATCTGGGAAATTTACTCGCCCAGACGCGCGAAGCGCAACTGCTGGCTTCGTTCCTGGAGATGCGCGACGGCACGGTGAAGGTGAGCCTGCGCGCGCGTCCCGGTTTCGATGTGGCCTGGATCGCCGGTCGTCTGGGAGGGGGCGGGCACGTGCAGGCCGCGGGGTATTCCTTCACCGGCACGTTGGAGGAGGCGCAGCGCCTCACGCTGGCGCTGCTGCGTGAGGAACGCGCGCGTCGCCGCGATGAGGTGGAAAAATCGCTGTGAGCGAGCCGCTGGGGCTTTTGAACCTCAATAAACCTGCCGGCATGACCTCACATGACGTGGTGAACGCCGTGCGGCGGATCGCCGGGGTGCGGCAGGTGGGGCACACCGGCACCCTTGACCCGCTGGCGACCGGCGTCCTCGTGCTCCTGGTGGGAGCAGCGACACGCCTGGCGCGATATCTCGCCGGGGCGGATAAGACCTATGTCGCGGTGCTGCGCCTGGGGGAAACGACGAGCACGGACGACGCGGAAGGGGAGGTTCTTGAGCGGCGCCCCGTCGCCGTCACGCGCGCGGAGATCGAGGCCGCCCTGCCGTCCTTTCGCGGTCCGTTGCTGCAGACGCCGCCGATGACTTCCGCGGTGAAAGTGGGGGGCCGGCCCCTCTACAAGCTCGCGCGGAAAGGGCAGGAGATCGAGCGGCAGCCCCGTCCCGTCGTCATTCACGCACTCACCCTCGAGGCGTGGGAGCCGCCTCACCTCACGCTCACCGTCACCTGCTCGGCGGGGACGTACATTCGCAGTCTGGCGCACGATTTGGGACAGGCGTGGGGCTGTGGCGCCCATGTCGTGGCGCTCACGCGCACCGTCGTGGGGTCGTTTCGGCTGGAGGACAGCCTGACGCTGGAGGAAGTGGCGGCGCTTGCCGCGGCGGGACGGCTCACTGAGGCGCTTCTGCCGCCGGAACGGGCGCTCATGGCGCTGCCGCCGGTCACGCTCACTCCCGAAATGGAAGTCGCCGCGCGGTACGGGCAGAGTTTCGATCTGCCGGCCGCACCGGCCGCGCCTGAAGTGCGCGCTCATGATGGGCAGGGACGTCTGGTCGCCGTGCTGATCCCCACGGAAGAGGGACGCTGGCGTCCCACGCTCGTGTTGCCAGGCTGACTCGGAAGACGAACAGGGCATGTGGATTGAACACGATCTGAACCGGCTCGTTCCTGATGCGCCGACCCAGCTGGTCGTCGGCGCCTTTGACGGCCTGCATCGCGGGCACCAGGCGTTGTTGGGGGAAGTCGTCGCCGCCGCGCGCGCGGGGGCGGGGCAGGCGGTGGTGTTGACCTTCGACCCGCTGCCGCGGCAATTCTTCAACGGCAACGCCGGGCATTTCTGGCTCTCGTCCCTCGACGAGCGGTTGGAGCAGTTCGCCGTCCTGGGGCTGGATGGCGTGATCGTGCAGCCCTTCGATATGTCGGTGGCGACTTTGTCGGCGCGCGCCTTTCTGAGCTGGATTCGCGAGCATTTGCGGTTGGCGGCGCTGTGGGCGGGGCCGGATTTCGCCCTGGGTCACCGGCGTGAGGGCACTCTCGACGTGTTGCGGCGTTTGGGCGTGGAGCTGGGCTTTGAGGTGCACACGTTTGCTCCCTTCATCTGGCGCGGCGCTGCGGTGCACAGCAGCGCCATTCGGCGGCTGCTGTCGGAAGGGCGCATCGAGGAGGCCAATGACTTGCTCGGTCGTCCCTACCGGCTGACGGGCGTCGTGTGTCCGGGCGAGCAGCGGGGGCGCCAGCTGGGCTTTCCTACGGCGAATCTGGAGATCCCGCCGGAGCGCCTCCTGCCGCAGAACGGCATTTACGTCTGCCGGGCGCGGCTGGAGCGCGGCGTCTTTGAGGCGGTCACCAACGTGGGCACGCGCCCGACCTTCGATCACAGCGACGTGACCGTGGAGGCTTATCTGCTGGATTTCGATGCGGACATTTACGGGGAGCGCTTGCAGCTGGACTTCTTCACGCGCCTGCGTCCGGAAGTGCGCTTTGACTCCGCTGCTGGCCTGGTGGCGCAAATGCACGAAGACGTGGCGCAGGCGCGACGGTGGTTCGCCGCCCGGAATGGGGAAATCGGCTAGACCAAAGTCGCCGAGCTCTTGCTTTTTTGCTTTGACACGCTACAATTGAAGTTATGAGCAAGGTACATCTCGCGCAGAGTCGCAGGAACATCACCCGACACCTTGAGCTGGCATTGAAGTATGGATGCGGCCTGGAATTGCAGGCGTTCTCCAATCCAGACGTGCTTGATGGCTCCTGGCGCACTTTGCTGGATGACTACAAGGCTCTGCTGCAGGATTTCCCCGGCTCGATTTCCTGTCACGGGGCGTTCTTCGACATGTCCTCGGCGAGCTTCGACCCGGCGGTTGTGGCGTTGACCCGCGAGCGCTATTTGCTCAACCTCGACATCGCGGCGGAGCTCGGCGCTTCCCAGATAGTGTTCCACACCAATTTCCTGCCCATGATCCGCACGGAGCATTACCGCACTGAATGGCTCAAGAATCAGCGGGCGTTCCTGTTGGATCTGGAACCTGAAGCAGCGCAGCGGGGCCTGAAGGTCGCGATCGAAAACATGTGGGATCCCGATCCTTACTTGCTGCGCGAGCTCTTCAAGGATTTACCGGCGCTGCACCTCGGCGCCTGTCTGGATGTCAGCCATGCTTATTTGTATCGTTTCAACCGCCAACAACCGCTTGAGACCTGGATAGAGACCTTGCGCGCTTTCGTCATCCATGTTCACTTGAACAACACGCGCGGTGTCATTGACGAGCATCTGGCGTTGAATGCGCCTGGTGGAGCAATCAATTACACCGAGCTGCTGCCGCTCCTGGCGACACTGGAGCGCGACCCCGTCCTGGTCATCGAGATTGACGATCCCGAAGCCGCCGAGCAGAGCCTGGAGTTTGTGCAGCGCATCTTGGGGGCGGACTTTTGCCACCCTGCGCCGACATGACCGGCTGACGGGGTAGGGTGGGCACTCACAACAGCGGCGCGACGAGCGCCGCGATTTGTTCCAGCGTCCGCCGATCCGCAGCGGAAAACGGCGCCAGCGTGTGGGAGTCAATGTCGAGCTCCCCTATCACCTCGCCATCGCGGAAAATGGGGACGACGATCTCCGATTGGACGTCCGCGCTGCAGGAGAGGTAATTACTTTCCGCGCTCACATCCTGGATGATGAAGGTTTGCTCGCGTTCGGCAGCCTGCCCACAAATCCCCTGCCCGAACTTGATCCGCGTGTGCTCCGTCGGCGCGCCGACGAAGGGCCCCAGCACCAGCTCCCGTTCCTGTTCGGGATCCACCAGATAGAAACCGACCCAATTGTAGTAAGGGACGTGCGTCCTCAGCGCCTGGCACACGGCGGTGAGGCAGGCCTCCCGGTCGAGGTCACTGGCGAGAAGGGCTTGAACATCGGCTAACAAAGCGGCTGTGATTTCTGCTTCCATGGGTGTCTCCTCTGAAAATCAGCAAATCTCAAAATCACTTGCATGACAAGGGTAACGCAAATTTCAGGCTGCGCTCAGGCCATTATTTTCATTTGCGGTGGTGTGCCGCAGGGATATGTCAACTCCTCAGCAAATGGCGAATCAGCGAATCTGCAAATCACTTACGTTCACACCTTCGCACGTGGGCACGTGGGCATGTTCGCACGTAGGCACCTTCACACCTTCGCGTGGAGGCACGTTAATTTGAGTGCGAGCGTTGCCGGTGTGACGTCATCATGAAACAACGCCGGAGGCTGTTGCAAGCCATGCCGGCGTTGTTTGCGCGACATTCCCAGGCGATATCGAAACGGGATTATTCCTCGTAAGGCTCGAACATGTCCTTGCTCGCGCCGCAATCCGGGCACGACCAATCTTCGGGGAGCTCCTCGAACGGCGTGCCAGGGTCAATGCCATTCTCCGGGTCCCCTGCTTTAGGGTCATAAACGTAACCGCACACTTCACAAATCCACTTCTGCATCTTGCCACTCCTTTGCACACTAATGGACGGACCTGTAACTTCAGAGTCTCATGAGACGCTTGCAACGTTGTGATTCGATTATACGAAAGCCGGGGAGTCTGTCAAGTAGTGTCGCCGCGCGGGTCAATTTTCAGATCAGTAAGATTCTACGTCGCAGGATGTAAAAATCTAACCGCCAAGAACGTCAAGAGCGCAAAGTTCTATTTTTGACCCGCGCGGTTCAAATCCAGAGCAGGACGCAAGCCCTGTCTCCTGGCCTCTTACGGCTTTTCCTCGTCCGCGTAGAAGGCAACGCAGAGCGCCGGCCCGGCGTGAGCGCCCATCACCGCTGTGAAATAGGTGATGTAGAGCTCCCGCACGTCGAAGCGCCGACGTAATTTTTCTGCCAGGGCGTGGGCCTCTTCTTCCTGATCTCCGTGGCTGACGGCGACATGGACCGGCCGTTCCCCCACTGCTTCGCCCATCAAGTCCAGCATCTGTTCGACGGCGCGTTTCCAGGTGCGAGGGCGGGCGACGCCGACAACCGTGCCGTGTGCGGGCGGGATGCCGACGATGGGCTTCATCTGCAGCATCGAGCCAAGGAAGGCGGCGGCGGTCCCGATGCGTCCTCCCCGTCGCAGGTACTCCAGCGTCTCTAGCGTGGCCAGAAATTGCACGCGGGGGATCATCTCCTGGGCACGGGCGACGACCTGCTCGGCAGTGGCGCCGGCTGCCGCGGCGCGGGCGGCCTCCAGCACGATGAAACCCTGCGCCATCGCGGCGGTGCGCGAATCCACGATGTGCACGGGCAGCGTGGGCGCCATCTGGGAGGCGATCTGCGCCGCTTCGACGGAGCCTGTCAGATCTTGCGAGAGCAGGATGGCCACAATGGCTTCGTGTTCCTGCGCCAGCGAGCGGAAGGTCTCCAGGAATTCGCTGGGACTGAACGCTGCCGTCGTCGGCATGTAGTGATCCATGCGCAGCCGGCTGTAGAACTCCTGAGGGGTGAGATCCACGCCATCGCGGAACACCTTTTCCTCCCAGATCACCTTGAGCGGCAAGACGTGGATGCCGTATTCCTCCACAACCTCAGGCGGCAGATTGCTTGATGATTCCGTTACAATAGCGACGCGGTTCATAGTTTCCCTCCTATTCCCTATTCTTTTTCGTCTGCGTAAAACGAGACGCTGAGTACCGGTCCAGTGTGAACGCCCATCACCGGCGTGAAATAGGTGATGTAGAGCTCCTGCACGTCGAAGCGCTGACGTAATGCTTCTGCCATAGCGTGCGCCTCTTCTTCCTGGTCCCCATGGCCGACGGCGACGTGGACCGGCCGTTCTCCTACTTCTTCGGCCATCAAATCCAACATTTGTTCGATGGCGTTTTTCCACGTGCGGGGCCGGGCGACGCCGATGACCGAGCCGTGTCCGGGCGGGATGCCGACGATGGGTTTCATCTGCAGCATCGAGCCAAGGAAGGCGGCGGCAGTGCCGATGCGCCCTCCCCGCCGCAGGTACTCCAGCGTTTCCACTACCCCCAGGATGTGCACGCGCGGGATCATTTCCTGGGCGCGGGCCACAACTTGCTCGACGGTGGCGCCATCGGCGGCGGCGCGGGCTGCTTCCAGCACCACAAAGCCTTCGGCCATGGCGGCGGTGCGGGAATCTACGACGTGCAGGGGCAGTGTGGGCGCCAGGAGCTGCACTTTCTGCGCGACGTCAACGGTGGCGCTGAGTTCATGGGCCAGGAAGATGGCGACAATGGACTTCCCTTCCTCCGCCAGCGGTCTGAGGACTTGCAGCAGCTCTTCGGGCGCGATCGTCGAAGTGGTGGGCATGCGTTTGTCCTCCCGCAATCGGACGTAGAACTCCTGCGGGGTGATGTCCACCCCATCGCGGAAGACCTCTCCGTCCCAGACGATCCTGAGCGGCACGATGGGGATGCCGTATTTTTCCGTCACCTCGGCTGGCAGATTGGCCACCGAATCTGTCACAACCGCAACAGGGTTCACAGTGCACCTCCTCGGAAAATAGGCGAGTCAGCGAAAAAGCGAATCAGCGAAAAAAATCACTTGCATGGTAAATGTAACGCAAACTTCAGGCTGCGCCCAGGCCACCATTTTCATCCTTGGATGGTGTGCGCCAGCACATGGCGTCTCCTTCGAAAATAGAACCCGTGCCCACGTTCGCACGTTCGCACGTTAATACCCGATCCAGTAAGTGATCCACGCTACCAGGGCACTGGTGGCTACCAGGATCACGATCAGCAAAATGATGATCACGGTTTTCTTCAGGCGCGGCAGACGATCCTGAGGTTGTGAGAGGGGCGTCTTAGACGTTTGTTGCTCGCCTTGCTGGCCATAACCTCTCGCCACGTCTGGGTGTTTCACAGGAAAGGATTCTTCACTTGCGCCGTTCTGCTCTCTCATGCTTCTATGATATCCTATGAGCGTAACATCACGCGAGGAAAAAGGTTAAAGGGAGTTACATAAGAGTAAAAAGTAGTTAACCGGGACTTGTTGGTTGTCTGTGGTTGACAAGGGTCCCCCTGTAGCTTATACTGTCATGTAAACTGGAGAGCTATTGCAAATAGGAGTGAGTCGCTATGGACGAGGCAGCTCGCGCGGTGGTCTTCTGTGACCTGGACGGCACGCTCTACACCGGTCACATCTGGCAGGCGTTGAAGCGTTACTATCAGGCGCGGCGGATGAAACTGCCGACGCTCTATTTCTACCTGTACACGCACATGGCCATCGGGCTTCTGTATCGGCTGCATGTGTGCAGTGAGGAGTACTTTTTCCGAGTGTGGGCGATCCACATGGCCTGGCTGTTCAGTGGATTGACGCCCCTGCAGGCCCAGCAGGTCTTCGATGCGGTGGTCGAGGAGGACGTGCTCCCGCAACTGCGCGCTGACGTCCTGGCGCGGCTCCGTGAGCATCAGGCGCAGGGGGAACCGGTGATCTTGCTTTCGGGCACTTTCCAGCCGCTGCTGGCGACGATCGCCGCGCGTCTGGGGTTGGATGGCGCGCTGGGCACGGAGCTGGCGCTGCGCGATGGCCGGTATACCGGGCGTATCGTCCCGCCCTTGTGCTTCGCCGAGGGTAAGGTCTCGCGGTTGGAGGCTTATCGGCGCGCACACCCCGAGGTGGATCCGGCGGCCTGCACGGCCTACGGCGATACGCATTTCGACCGGTTGGCGCTGGAATGGGCGGGGCGCCCGGTGGCGGTGTATCCTAACCCGCGCCTGGCGGCCCTCGCTGCCGAACGGGGGTGGCCGATTGTGGGGAGTCCCCAGCAGTCGGATTGAGCTCTCTTCGGCTTCCTCAGGGGTGAGGATGGATGGAAGCGCTCACTTGCGGAACCAATAGCCTATGCCGTGCTCGGTGAGGATGTGCTGTGGATTGCGGGGATCGTCTTCCAGTTTGGCGCGCAGACGGCTGATGTAGACTTTGAGGTAGTTGATCTCATCGGTGTACTCGCGGCCCCACACGCGGGCCAGCAGCGTCTCGTGGGGCAACACCTGGCCGGCGTTGCGCACCAGGTGGTACAGCAGCCGGTACTCTGTGGCGGTCAGCGGCACCGGTTCGCCGCGCCGCGTCACCTCCCGGCGGACAAAGTCCACGGCCAGGTCGCCGCTGACGAAGGGCTTTTCGTGGGCCAGGGGCAGCGACTGCGCCCGACGCAACACGGCCCGCACCCGCGCCAGCAGCTCCAGGTGACTGAAGGGCTTGGTGATGTAGTCGTCGGCCCCTAATTCCAGGCCCTGCACCTTGCTCAGTTCATCGTCGTGGACTGTGAGCATGATCACCGGCACGTCGGAAAAGAGGCGAATCTGCTCCAGGACCTGGAAGCCGCTCATGTCCGGCAATCCCACGTCCAGTAAGACCAGCGCCGGCCGTTCTCGTTCCACCATGGCCAGCCCCTCTTCGCCGTCAGATGCTGCGATGATCTCCCAGTTCGACTGTTGCATGCCGAAGCTGACCGAGATCAGGCGCACGACGTCGGGCTCTTCATCCACGATCAGGATCTTCATCCGTTAGCCCCTTTCAATGCAGGGAGGGCGAGGAAAAAAGTGCTTCCCCGCCTGGAGCTGCTTTCCACCCAGACGCGCCCGCCGTGCAATTCCACCAGCTGACGGGCGATGTACAGCCCCAATCCCAGCCCCGCCTTCCCGGTGCCGTCGGGGATGACATAGAAGCGCTGGAAGAGGTGCACTTGATGCTCCCTGGGGATGCCGGGGCCGTCGTCGGCGACGGCGATGAGCAGCTCGTTATGGCGGCGTTCCAGCGTGACCCGCACGTGCCCGCCCTTGGGGGTGAATTTGTGAGCGTTCGCCAGGAGATTGGTCAGCGCCTGCTCAATCCGGCGACGGTCTACGTCGGCCCACACTGCCGCGTCCGGCAGCATGGTCTCCAGGTGTTGCTCTTTCTGTTTCATCAGGGGCGCGATGGCCGTCACGGTCCGCTCCACGATGCGCCGCAGGTCGGTAGGCTGGGTGGCTAGCGTGACCTGTCCGGCTTCCAGGCGGGTGGACTCCAACAGATCGGTGACCAGGGCTTCCAGCCGGTTGGTGTGATGGGTGATGGTCTCCAACAGTTCAGTCTGAACCGCCGGAGTGGCGTCGTGCAGGAGATCCACGGAGGTCTTGATGCAGGTCAGCGGCGTGCGCAGCTCGTGGGAGACGGCGGAGATGAAGCTGCGCTGCAACTGTTCCAGCCGCTGCAATTGTTGGACCTGGTCCCGTTCTCGCTGGTAGAGACGGGCGTTGCGGATGGCCAGCGCCGCCTCCTGGGCCAGGGCTTGCAGCAGCGAGAGGGCGCCCTCGTCGAATTGGGCGGCCGCGCGCTGTCCCACAAAGAGAAGGCCCAGGGGTTCGCCGTTCAACTGCAGGGAGGCGGCGGCATACGTACGGAGGTTCTCTCGGAACGGCAAATTGGGGTACAGGCTGGTGTCGGAGATGACTTGAGGCTCATCGCTGGCCAGGAGCGTGCGGAAGGGTTCTGCGGTCAGGGGCCATCGTAGACCGGCGTGCTGCCGCAGGTCCACGCCGCTGGCCGCGGCTGGCGAGAGCTGAGCGTCGCTTTCGTCGCGCAACAGGAGCACTGCCACGTCGCCGGCCAGCTGCTGGCGGGCAGCGTTGGTTACCGTGTGAAGGGTTTGCTCCAGATCCAGGCTGGTGCTGAGTTGGCGCAACAGTGAGTTCAGGGTGGAGAGGCGTGCGGTGAGCACACGTTCTTGTTCCGTCTCCTCGTGCTCGCGGCGCAGTTGTTCCAGCAGCAGAGCGCAGAGAACCGCGACTATCTGGAGCAACAGCAACTTGGCCGCCACGATGTAGAGCGCCACCGGATTCCACAGCCCGGCCTGGTTGACGGCGCAGGCCCCGACGTAGATCAAGCCGACGACCAGCGTCACCAGAATTGTCGGCACCAGGTCCATGTAGAAGGCCGCACCGATGACATTGAAGACGTAGAGGATGAAGAAGCTGGAATGGTAACCGCCGGTGAGGTAGGTGGCCAGCGTGGCGACGACAGTATCGAGAGCCAGGAAGTTGAGGGGGCGTCGCAGCCAGCGGATTCGCCGGCTGGCGAAAAGCAGCGCCAGATTGTAAGCGCCGACTCCTATGACGACGTAGACAGGCGATACCAGCACTCCCTCATCCATATAGTCGAAGAGCGACAGCACCGATACCAGCAGCAGCGCCAGCCAGCGCAGGATCAAGAGCATCTGCCCGACCCAGGTCAAGTGGGAGAGCCGGTAAGCCGGCTCGTTCTGCACACTCCGATCTGCTTTTTTCTTCATGGTGCTCCCAATGCTTTCAGCGTCTTCAGCGGGCACGGGTCGCCTTCAGTGTTAATCTACCACCAAGACCGGGAAACGCAACGTGCGGGTGCATGAGAATGTAGCTTGTCGCCGCGGGCGATTGCGCAGGGCGCGATTTTGATGTACAATAATGGTGTCCGTAGGCCCACGAGGATCGTTTTCAGCGAGGATGTGAGACATGCTGCTCTATCGGGAAGTGTTCCTGCGGTAACTACGGCCAACAGGTGAGGTTATGTCAACTACGTGGATGAAAAAACTCGGCTTAGGGCTGATTTTGATGCTCAGTGTGGGCCTGGCCTGCCCGGCGGGCGGTGTGGCTCAGGCGGAGGAGCCATATCGCTATTTCGCCGAGACCGGGCACATCGTCCGCGGCCAGTTCCTGGAGTTCTTCGACAAGTACGGCGGGGCGCGGATCTTTGGCTATCCCCTCACCGAACCTTTTGTCGAGAATGGCCTTACCGTGCAGTATTTCCAGAAAGCCCGTTTTGAGGCGCATCCCACCAATCCGGCGCCCTATCAGGTGCAATTGGGGCTTCTGGGGGTGGAATTGAAGTACGGGAGCGCGAGTGTCGCGCCGCCCTCTTCCAATTCGCGGTCACGACACTATTTCCCCGAAACCGGGCACACCGTCTCCTATGCCTTCCTGGATTTCTTCAAGGCCAACGGCGGCATTGACGTCTTCGGCTATCCCATCACCGAGATGTACTATGAGCGGGGCCGCATCGTGCAATACTTCCAGCGGCTGAAGATGGAATGGCATCCGGAGGACCGGGTCACGCCGGTGCAGATCGGGAATCTGGGGCAGCTGTACCTGAACGCCTATCGCGACCGCATTCCGCCCGAAGCGCTGCGGGCAGTGGCCAACCCGACGCTGGGCAATGTCACGCCAGAAGCGACGCCCATTGGCGGTCTGCAGGTCTCCCTGTCATTGCGGTATTCGGTGCTGGGCAAGGACACCGATCAGACTGTGTCGGTGCACGTCAAAACGGAGGATGGACAGTCGCTCCCCAATGCGCAGGTCCGCGTCGAGGTGACCAATGCGGCGGGGAAGGTGCTGGGCTCCAGTCCGGTGGTGCTTACCGACGCGCGTGGTTTCGTCAAAGTGCCCCTGACGGTGACCGGCGGGCAGAATGGCGAACGGCTCTTTGTTCGGGCAACGGTGACCTTTGGCGGAGTGCAGGCGGGGGCCGAGGACGTGTTCTTGTTGTGGTGGTGAGCGCCGATCGCTGGCGCTACAGAGCCTCGGTTTTGCAACCGCGTGGGGAATTCTCACGCGGTTTTGTTTGCCTGACCGTCGGGCGAAGGCGAGTCGAGAGGTGGGCAGGCGGCTATTCCTGGCTTTCTTCTGCATCGCCTGACAGCTTCAGGCGCTCCAACAGGTGTTGCAGCCAGGAGCGGCGCTCGGGAGAATGTTGCGCCGGCTTCTGGACGCGGCGAAGGCGCGCGACAGCGTGGCGCAGCTTCTGCATTTTGACAACTTGCTCTTCGGTCTCTGGTTTCGTGGCCATGGGGCCTCTCTATTTGCCGGACTTTGCCGGCCCGGTTGAGGTGGAGGAAACATCGCTCAATGTGACGAACGTGTAGCCTACCCCGCGCACATTTTGGATGTAGCGCGGATGTTCAGGGTCCGGTTCGAGCTTGCTGCGCAGCCGGCGAATGTGGACGCGGACGATCGAGCGCGCGCCCCAGGGATCGGCCTCGTAGCCCTGAGCGCAGCGCACCAGATCCTGCGGCGTACAGACCTGATCGGCGCGCTGCATCAGGCATTCGAGCAGTCGGAATTCCGTGGGCGTCAGGTCAATCCGCTGATTGTTGAGCGTCACGAGATGCTTGGCGCGATCTATGAGGACGCCGCTAATCTGCAGGAAACGCTCCTCGTCAGGCGCCTCGGGCTGTGGAATGGGTGTCTCGGTGCTGGCCAGCTCCTGGACCGTGCGCTGCAGGCGTTCCAGCAACAGCCGCCGATGCCGTTCCTGGGCCAGCTCCGAAAGCCCTCGCCGCACCGTCGCCAGAATGTCCTCGACGGGACAGGGCTTGAGCAGATAATCGTAGGCGCCATTGCGCATGGCCTGAATGGCGGTTTCCAGCGTGCCGTAGCCGGTGATCAGAATCACGAGGGTCTCCGGGTTGAGCTTGTGCAACCTTTCCAGCACCTGCAGGCCGTTGAGGCCCGGCAGCCGCAGATCCAGGATCACGAGATCGAAAGTCTCTCCCTGCTCCAGGAGATTCAGTGCCTCTTCCCCTGACCCGGCGAGGGACACGTGAAAACTTTCCAGCCGCAACACTTCCCCGAGGGTGACCCGCTCGGCGGTTTCATCGTCCACGATCAAAATGTGCGCGTCGGCCATCAGTCTGCCTCTTCCTCCCGATGTCGGGGCAGGCGCACGATGAAGGTGGCGCCCGCGCCGGGTGTGCTTTCAACTTCGATGGTGCCGCCATGCCGTTCGACAATCCCGTAACTGATTGCCAGGCCCAGGCCGGTGCCGGTGGTTTTGGTGGTAAAAAACGGCTCGAACAGGTGCTCGTAAGCCGTGGGGAGCAGGCCCGGCCCGCTGTCACGGAAGGCCGCGACCACCTGATCGCGCTCTGCATGGTAGGCGGTGCCGATCCACAGCTGCCCCCCGTTCTCGAGGGCTTCGATGGCGTTGATGATGATGTTCAGGAAGACTTGGGTGAGCTGACTGGCAAATCCCTGCACGGGGGGGAGATCCGGCGCCAACCGCACCACCAGCTGAATGTTCGCCTGCTCCAGACGCTTGTTGGCGAAGGCCAGGGCGTCCTCCACCGCTTTGTTGAGGTCCACCTCCATGGCGACGCCCGAAGCAGGACGGTAGAAATCCAGCATCCGCCGCACGATGCCCACCAGATGATTGACTTCCTGGCGGGCGATGCCGAGGTAGCGCTGCCGTTCCGCCTCGTCGAGGTTGGGGTGTGCGGCGAGATGCATACTGTTTTGCACGGTCTGCAGTGGATTGTTGATTTCATGGGCGATGGAGGCGGTCAATCTGCCGATCGCGGCCATCTTCTCTGCCTGGACCAGCTGGTTTTGGGAGCGCTGCAGGGCTTCGGCGAAGGCGGTCAGTTCGCCGTAGAGCCGCGCATTTTCCACCGCCACCGAGACGCTCGAGGCAACCCGTTCCAGGATGGGCAGGCTTTGCGCGTCGAGCGTTTCGGGCTGCCCCACCACGGTGAGCAGGCCGATGGGTTCATCGTGCATGATCAGGGGGACGTACAGCAGGTCGAGCGGCGCGAGGCCCAGCACTTCTGACCAGAAGCCATCGGCAACGGCCGTTTGGAGCACGGAGCGCCGGTCGTGAAGGGCCTGCGCGGCCGCACTCTGGGCCACGGGAGCGATGCGGCCTTCGAGCCACGCCCCTTCCGCCCCCCGCGAGGTGCGCACGACCCATTCGCCGGCCTCGTCGTCGTAGAGCACGATGGCGAGCATGACGGCTTTCACCAGCCGTTCCAGCCCCTCCAGCGCCGCCGTGAGCACCTGATCCAGGTCCAGGCTGGCCGACACGCGCCGGTTGATCTCGTCCAGCGCCGCCAGCTCTTGATTGCGCTGCCGCAGCACCTGCTCCGTGCGCCGGATCCGCAGGACGGCGTTGAGGCGTGCCAGCAATTCCTGAGCGTCGAAGGGCTTGGTGATGTAGTCATCGGCGCCCATCTCCAGGCCCAGGGCCTTGTTCCGCGATTCGCCGACGCCGGTGACCAACAGCACCGAAATCTGATTCAGATCCGGATCCGCTTTGAGCTGTTCGAGGATGTGAAAGCCGTCCAATCCGGGCAGCATCACGTCGAGCAGCACTGCATCCACGGGGTGCCCTGCCTGTTGCGTCGTGTGCAGTTGGGCCAGGCCTTCTTCGCCATTGGCGGCCACCAGCACGTCATAACGCTTCGTGGCCAGGATTTCCTGGACGAGGGTGACGATGGCCGGATTATCATCCACAATCAGCACACGTGTCGCCGACATGGGCTGCTCCGTCAGGTTTTTGCGCGGCAAAGACATCCGACCGCGTTCTGAAGAAAAGTATAGCGTATTTTGCAAGCTTGTAAAATGAGGCGATTACACCCACGGCAAACGCCCTTTGCCCTTGCTGACTTCCGGCTTTGTTGTATACTTATGAGCAGAAATGAGGCTCTGCTCACAGGTTTTTCCGCGTGTTATAGCCTGGTATGAGCCTCCCGCCCTTGCTATGAGCCTCCCGCCTTTGCAAGGGACCCATTATCTTTTACGAAGGAGACACACCATGCGCTACCCTCGCTCTGCCGGCATTCTGTTGCATCCAACGTCTCTGCCTGGCCCTTATGGCATTGGTGGGATCGGTGAAGCGGCGTTTCAGTTCGTAGATTTCCTCGTGGAAAGTGGGCAGACGCTGTGGCAAATCCTCCCCCTCGGCCCGACCGGTTATGGCGACTCCCCCTATCAATGTTTCTCGGCCCTCGCGGGCAATCCTTACCTGATCAACCTGGATTGGCTGGCCGCGGAGGGTGACCTCGATCCGGCAGACCTGGCCGAGGCGCCGACTTTCCCCGACGAGTGGGTGGATTACGGCCCGGTGATCTCCTTCAAGACGGCGTTGTTGCACCGCGCGGCGCGGCGTTTCCAGGAACACGCTTCCCCGCAACGCCGGGCGGATTTTGAGCAGTTCTGCGCTGAACAGGCCGGCTGGCTGGAGGATTTCGCGCTCTTCATGGCGCTGAAGGAGTCTCACGGCGGGGCGGTTTGGAACACCTGGGAATGGGAACTCGCCTCGCGTCAGCCGGAGGCGCTGGCCTCCTGGCGCGAGCAGCTCGCCGAAGCCATCCATGCGCACCGCTACTTCCAATATTGCTTCGATCGCCAGTGGGCGCGGGTCAAGCGCTACGCCAACGAACGGGGCCTCAAGATCATCGGGGACATCCCCATCTTCGTCGCTTTCGACAGCGTGGACGTCTGGGCGCATCCCGAATACTTCATGCTGGATGAGAATCGCCTGCCCACGGTCGTCGCTGGCGTCCCGCCGGATTACTTCAGCCCCACCGGTCAGCTGTGGGGCAATCCCATCTACAACTGGAAGGCGCTGGCGAAGGACGGCTATAGCTGGTGGGTGGAGCGCGTCAAGCAGACGCTGCGCGCCGTGGACATCATCCGTTTCGACCATTTCCGGGGTTTCGAGGCGTACTGGGAAGTCCCGGCGGGCGAGCCGACCGCCATCAACGGCAAATGGAAGAAGGGTCCGGGGCTGAAGTTCTTCAACGCGCTCAAGGCCGCTCTGGGCGAGCTGCCCCTCATCGCCGAGGACCTGGGCTTCATCACCCCCGAAGTCGCCGCGCTGCGACGGGCGCTGGAGCTGCCGGGGATGAAGATTCTGCAATTCGCCTTCTCCACCGACGCTTCCAATGCCTATCTGCCGCATAACTACGAGCCTAACTACGCGGTGTATACCGGCACGCACGATAACGACACGACGATGGGCTGGTATTGGAAGGTGGGCAAGGAGGAGCGGCAGATGCTGCAGCAATATCTGGGGCCTGTCGGCGAGCCGATGAATTGGGCGCTGATCCGGTTGGCGTATCAATCGGTGGCGGATCTGGCGATCGTGCCGCTGCAGGACGTGCTCGGCCTGGGCAGCGAGGCGCGCATGAACACTCCCGCCAAGCCCTCCGGCAACTGGGCCTGGCGCTTCCGGATGGAGGCCTTGCAGCCCGAACACAAGACCCGCCTGCGCACCCTGGCGCTCACCTACGGGCGCAAGGAACCCGAAGTTAAAAAGGCCATGCCCAGCTACATGTAGGGGCTGAGCTCTCTATTTCAAACCCACGCCGGGGCGGCAGCAACCGTGATTGCTGCCGCCCTTTTCATGGAGCCTCCTGCAGCGCCGGGACCGGCTACGGCGCCGGCGCGTACAGCCAGCGATAGTACGCGAAGTGTTGCGCGATGCGGGTGACGTAAGTACGGGTCTCCTCCAGGCTGATCAGCTCCACGAAGAGGTCACGATCGCCCCTCGCCGCTTCCCACCAACGGGCGGCATTGCCCGGCCCGCCATTGTAAGCCGCGAGCGCCGGGTAGAGGTCCCCCTCGAAGCGCTCGCGCTGCTGCGCCAGATACCACGTGCCAAAGCGCACACTCACGATCGGGCGGTAGAGATCGGCGGTCTGATAGTCGGGAGGCCAGTTGAGCGCCGCGGCGATTTCTGCCCCCGTCGAGGGGATGACCTGCATCAGCCCGCGCGCCGCCGCCCATGAAGTCGCATAGCCCTCGAAGAGGCTCTCCTGCCGCAACAGAGCGTAGACCAGCAACAGGGGCAGTTCGAATTCGGCAGCGTCTGCAGCGACCAGCTCGCTGAAATAGGTGGGATAGATCAGGCAGCCCAGAAAGCGCGGCGCTTGCGTCAGATCGCCTGCCGGAGAGAGTTGCAAGACCGTGCTGGCGGCGGCGATGGAGGAGCGGTACAACCCCAATCCCCGGAAGATCAGCGCCAGGTGATATTGCGCCAGTGCATCATCCCTGTAGGCAGCACGCAGCCCGTCGAGCTCGGCCCGCGCCTCGTCGTAGCGCTCGGCCCGCAGCAGGAGCGTCCCCAGCTCCAGGCGCGGATCGGCCAGCAGCTCCGCCGGTGGGATGCGCAGGACGGTGGGATCGGCGACTCCCAACCAGGTGGCCAGCCACGGGAAGACGGCGTCCTGTTCGGCGGCCTCGCCGCAGGGGCGGGGATCTCCGGCGGGCGCCTCGAAGGGTTCGCGCCCGGCAAGCAGGTCCGCCGCTCGCAAGCCGTAATAACTCCACGGCGCCGACGCTGCCGTGCGGCTGAGGATTGTCGTGCCGGTCACGATTTCCCCGGTCTCGAGGGCGGTCTTGCCCAGCCAGAACTGCGCCGCCTGCGCCCGCTCGTCGGCGGGATACCAGCGCGTGAGTTCTTCCCAGGCCGCGGTCGCGCCGGGGCCGTCGTCGGCCTGATACCGCAGCAGCCCGGCGCGGAAACGGGCCGCCGGGGCGCTGCTGTCATCGGGATACCGTTCGGCGAGCTCCAGGTACGCGAGGGCCGCGGCCGGGAGCTCGCCGTCGCGTTCGAGCGCCTGCGCCGCGCTCCACAGCGCTTCGGGCGCGCGGGCATGATCGGGCAGGGACGCCGGCAGGGAGCGATAGGCGGCGATGGCTTCGGGAAGCCGTCCCAGCGCGGCCAGCGCCCGCCCTTTGCCGATGACCGCGCTGCCCCAATAAATGTCGTCGGGATGGGTGTCGAGCAGGATTTGGAATTCGTTGAGCGCCAGCTCGGGGCTGCCGGCCTCCAGGTATGCCATCCCGGCGAAGTAGTGTGCTTCACCGGTGTGCGCCGCGTCGGCGCGGACGTAGCGTCCCAGGGCCAGCACCGCGGCGGAATAGGATTGGGCGTAGTAGTTGATTTTTCCCCGCAGCAGCTCGTTGACGGGGACCTCATTTTCCACCAGCCAGGCCAGCGCGGGATGGGAGAACGTGGCCTCTTCGGGGTAAGTGGTGATGAGGTCGAGGTAGCGCCGCTGGGCCTCCGCGGCATCGCCGAAGAGCCGCGCCGTTTCTGCCGCCTGATACATGATCCGCGCCCGGTACGCGGGGATGCGGGAGACGGCGAGGATGGCGTCGTAGGTGGCCAGCGCTTCAGGATAGGCCTGCAGCGCGCTGTAGGTGAGCGCGCGTTTCTCCTGGAGGAAAACCTGCCGATCCAGCGCTGTAGCGAGGTTGAGCGCGGCGTCGTAGGCCGTGAGGGCTTCGGTGTAGACCCCGCCGGCGAAGAGTGCATCGCCGAGCCATTGATAAGCGTAAGGCGCGAGCAGGGGAGCGGCGGTCAGCGCGCTGCGATAGTGCGGCGCGGCGGCCAGCGGGTCGCCATTGGCCGCGAGCGCGTCGGCGAGGAACAGCTGCAATTCTGCCTGGCGGGGATCCTCCGGCGGGAGGGTCGCCGTCAGGTCGCGGAGCAGGGGCAACCCCTCGGCGGCCCGTCCCTGCGCGATCCGCGTCTTGCTCCATCCCAGCGCGGCGCGAAAGGCGACCTCCTGCGGAATAGAGGAGAGCGGCAGCAACTGCCCATAGGCGGCGGCCGCGGTCTCCCAATCTCCCACGCGGTAGGCCTCTTCTGCCTGACTCAGCAGGACGGCCGGCTCCGGGGTAGGGGTCGGCGAGGGCGTCGGCGTGAGCGTCGCCGTGAGGGTGGGCGACGGGGCCATCGTGGCGGTCATGGACGACGTTTCCGGCCCGCCGGCGGGGAAAGACGCGCTGCATCCTGCGAGCAGGAGCGCTATAAGCCAGAAAGAGAGACGTTTCATGCGTCCATTATCGAAGAAAGCGGGGGGGTGTCAACTTCTGCGGCGGGCGCCGTGAAGGAAGCCCTTCATGCCTGTGTCAGAGGGGGGATTCCATTCCTGGCCGCCGTGAGCGAGGATATTCATGTCAGCCGGGGCCCATTTGGCCTGGCGTTGGGGCAGGCGCCGGGCCAGTTCGAGCCGCTGATGAAGGGCCGCCGGTTTTGTCCCTCAAAAAGTTGACACACTTTGTGATTGGCCCTATAATAAAAGTGGCGTTTCAATCTCAGCCGAAAGGAGCGTGGTGTCATGAGCAAGAAGTACACGGTGAAGGCCGGCGACAATCTGCGGAAGATTGCGAAGGAGTTGCTCGGCGATGCCGAGAAGTGGGAAGAGATCTATGCCGCCAATAAGGCGATCATCAAGGATCCGAACGTCATTCAGCCGGGGATGGAGCTGGAGATCCCAGAGGACAAGCCCAAAGTCAGTCTGATGGGCAAGACCAAATAATCCGGCTGAAGCTTTTGGCATCCGGCGAGGGGCTTTCTCTCGCCGGATGCCGTTATGGGGGACTTGCGCAGCCTGGCGGGGAAGGAATCCTCCCGGACATGAGCCGACCGCTGAGAATGACATGGGCGCGTGTGGCAGGGGCTGCGACAGCTTTCTCCTCACGGCTCTCTGTTTTCGGGAGGGCATTTGCTTTGTCTGGCTTTCATGCTAAAACTAAGCGCGTGAGCCGGTCGCCGACGGGGTGTGATCGCTCGCCGCAGGTCGCGTTTGCCTGGATCCTAAACTCACACAACGGGAGGTATCTCTGACATGGAAAAACCGCGCCCCAAACTTGATTTTCAGAAGACGTTCCTCATCGGCTTCGGTTTCTTTGGCATCAGCGTCATGTGGAAGCTCTACAACGACTACGTGCCCATCTTCCTCCAGGCGGGCAATCCACTCTTCGCGGGGACGGCGAAGACCTCGGGCTTTGGGCTGGGGCCAGGCCTCACCGGCCTCATCATGACCCTGGACAACATCGTGGCGCTCTTCCTCCTGCCGCTCATCGGCCTCTGGAGCGACCGCGTCTGGTCGCCAAAACTGGGGGGACGCCGCAAGCCCTTCATCGTCACGCTCGCGCCGCTCTCGGTGATCGCCTTCATCTTCATTCCCTTCATCGTGCAGATGATTCCTCCCGAGCTCAACGGCATGACGGATCAGCTGCGGCAGCCGCTGGCGTTCTTCATCGTCGCTGTCGGCATTTTCATCACGACCATGGCCGGCTTCCGCACGCCGGTGATCTCGCTGATGCCCGATCTCACCCCCTCGCCGCTGCGGAGTCAGGCCAATGGCATCATCAACCTCATGGGGGGCCTGGGAGGCATCCTCATCACGCTGGTAGGGGCCTTCCTTTACAACGTGAGCATCACCTTGCCTTTCATTGCCAGCGGGGTATTGATGGTGTTGGCGGTGCTGATGCTGATTTTCTTCGTCAAAGAGCCGCGACAGCTCGGCGAGGCCGGCGAAGCGCGCGAGGAGGAAGGGGCTTTCGACGTTCTCAAGGGCGTGCGGCGCATCTCTCCGGCGGCGCGGAAAAGCCTGCTCCTGCTGATGCTTTCGATTTTCTTCTGGTTTGTGGGCTACAACGCCATCGAGACTTTCTTCACGTCTTACGGCGTCAACGTGCTGCACATCGCTGAGAACCAGGCGTCGCTGCTCTTCAGCATTTCCTTCATCGCCTTCGTCCTCTTCTCCATTCCCAGCGGCTACATCGCGGCGCGCATTGGCCGCAAACGCACCATCACGATAGGCCTGGGAGTCTTTGCCGGGCTGCTGCTCATGGGATTCCTCGTCCCCAACATGATCGTCATCGGCATCGCGCTGGCCTTGGGCGGCGTCGCCTGGAGCCTGGTGAATATCAACAGCCTGCCGATGGTCATTGATACGTCCGATAGCGACGCCAACATCGGCACCTTCACGGGATTGTATTATCTGGCTTCCCAGCTGGCGGCCATCGTCGGGCCGATTCTCAATGGGTATCTCATCGAGCATTTCAGGAACTACAACCTGGTCCTGTTGATGCCGGTGATTTTCTTCGTCCTGGCGGCGTTCTCGATGCAGGGCGTCACGCGCGGGGAAGCGAAAGTCCACGCCTGATCATCCACCCCTTTCCTCGCTTGAGGGCTTGAGGGCTTGCGGGCTTGCGGGTTAGAGGGAAGGGGGCCGGTGAATTTTATTGGCTTATGTCAGGCTGGGGAGTTCATCCCCAGCCTGTGCCTTTTGGATTCTTCACGCTCTTGCGGCGAAAATCTTTTTGCGCCGCCATCTCATCTTCCCCGCACCCACAAGAGGCGATCTTTGCCCGCCAGGTCCTGCAGGATGTGACATGCGGCGGCGGGAAAGGTCGCCCTGGCCAGCGCCAGCGCCGCGGCCCCCTGCCGCTCGCCGATCTCCATCAGCAGCATCCCGCCGGGGCGCAGGTTCGCGGGCGCCTGCGCCAGCAAGCGCCGCACGGCATCGAGTCCCTCTTTCCCGCCGAGGAGCGCCAGGGCCGGCTCCCGGCGCACGGAGACCGGCAACGTCTCCCACTCGCTCTCGGCGACGTAGGGCGGATTGCTGACGATGAGGTCTACCGGTTCCGGCAGCGGCGCGAGCAGGTCCCCTTCCAGGAAGCGGATGCGTTCGGCCACGCCGTGCCGCGCCGCGTTCAGCCGTGCGACCTCCAGCGCTGCCGCCGAGAGATCCACCGCGTAACATCGCGCCTGCGGCAGGTGCCGGGCGAGCGTCACGATGATGCAGCCCGATCCCGTCCCCACATCCGCAATGCGGGGAGCGGTGCCGACGTGCGCGAGCGCCGTTTCCACGAGCAATTCGGTCTCCGGGCGTGGGATGAGCACGGCCGGCGTGACGGTGAACTCGAGGCCGAAGAACTCGATGTGGCCGGTGATGTAGGGCAGCGGCTCCCCGGCGGCGCGACGCTGCACCCAGCTCCGGTAGGTCGCCGCTGCCGTCGGGGGCAGGGGCGCGTCGAGGTGCGCCAGCAGCGTGGCGCGGTTGCAGTCGAGGAGCGCCGTCAGCAGCAGCTCGGCTTCGAGGCGCGGCTGTTCCGTGATGGGCGCGAGCTGTTCCGTGGCCCATCGCCGTGCCGTCTCCAGGTCGCTCAGCGGTGACGTCTCCATTTCTTTCAGGCTCGCAGCTCCAAATTTTGGCCCGGTGGGATTTGGTGGGGGCGCCAGCGAGACACGCTGTCTGGCGCGTGTGCGCCACAGGCGCTACGGGGCGCGGTCCCCCCGGCGCGGCGGGGGCTACCGCACGACGCCCGCGCGTCGCAGCTCTTCCAACACCACGCGCTTGAGCGGCGTTGCCGTGCTCAGGCTGAGGTAGCGTCCCCCGCGCGCGTTCACGGCCTGACGCAGGGTGGCCTGCCAGGCGGTGCGGCGCTCCCGGTACGCCGCGAGCGTCGCCCCATCCAGCGTCACATCCCGGTGCGCGCCGCTTTCCACATCCACGAGGCGCAGCTCGCCCCGCAGCGTCGGCTCGAGCTCCTCCGGTGTGAGCAGGTGGAGCAGGACGACTTCATGCCCGCGCGCGGCAAGCGTCGCTGCGCCGGAGTCCAGCCCTGCCGCGTCATAGCCGTCGGTGAGGAGCAGGATCAGCGCGGGGCGCGGCGCGCGGTCTGCCAGACGTGCTCCCAGGTCCCGCAGCGCCGATCCGAGCGCCGTCGCGCCGGCGGGATTGAGGGAGGCGAGCCACTCGCGCCATTCGCTCAGCCATTCGCCGCCGGAATGCGGCCCCCAGAGCGGGGCGGCGCTCTCCTGTTGCAACCACACTCCTCGCAGCGCGTCGCCGCCGAGCAGGGCGATGCCACCTAACGCCTCGGCGAGCGCGCGCGTCGCGGGCCAGCGGTCGCCCCAGCCCATCGAGGCGCTGCCGTCGAGGGCCACGATCACGGCGAGATCGGCTTCTTCTTCGTAGAGCCGCACGTAGGCGCGATCGGAGCGCGCGTAGAGGTTCCAATCCACGCGGCGGGGATCGTCGCCGGGGGTGTAGTCCCGAAAATCGGCGAATTCCAACCCGGCACCGCGCCGCGCGGAGCGACGTTCTCCCCAGGCGCCCCAGCCCTTGCGCCCGTGAACCACGAAGCGCAGCCGCGAGAGCCAGGTGAGGTCAGTCTGGGGTGGAGAAGCCGGGGCAGGGATCATACGGCATCACCGGTGAGGGCGCGGCAGGACGGCGCATCTCACGCCGCGGCGCTCTCCAGCACCGCCGCGATGAGCGCGTCCGCTGTGACGCCATCCGCTTCGGCCTCGTAGGTGAGGATGAGGCGATGACGCAGGGCGGCGGGAGCTACGGCGCGCACATCCTCGCGGGCGACGTTGAAGCGTCCCGCCAACAGCGCGGTCGCCTTCGCGCCCACCAGCAGGGCCTGCGCGCCGCGCGGACTCGCGCCATAACGGACGTAGCGTCGCACGGCTTCGGGCGCCGTGGGGGAGCCGGGTTGGGTCGCCGTGACGAGCTGCGCGACGTAAGCGTTCACTGCCGTGGCAACGGGCACTTCGCGGACGAGCGCCTGCATCGCCTGCACCGTCGCGGCGTCGGCGCAGGGGGTCGCCGCCGGCAGCTGCGCGCCGGTCGTGCGGGCCGTGATCTCGGCGAGCTCTTCCACGGAGGGATAACCGACCTGCACCTTGAAGAGGAACCGATCCAGCTGCGCTTCCGGCAGGGGATAGGTGCCCTCCAGTTCGATAGGATTCTGGGTCGCCAGCACCAGGAAGGGAGTAGGAAGGGGATAGGTCACGCCGCCGACGGTCGCCTGACGTTCCTGCATCGCTTCCAGCAGCGCGGATTGCGTTTTGGGCGTGGCGCGGTTGATTTCGTCCGCCAGCAGCAGGTTGGTGAAGATCGGGCCGCGATGGAAACGGAAATGCCGCCCGCCGCCCGCGCCGATTTCCAGCACGTCGGTGCCGAGGATGTCGGCGGGCATCAGGTCGGGCGTGAACTGCACGCGGGTGAATTCCAGCTGCAGCGCGGCGGCCAGGGTGCGAACGAGCATCGTCTTTCCCAGACCCGGCAGCCCTTCCAGGAGCACGTGGCCGTTGGCCAGCAGGGCGATGAGCGTGTGGCGCACGACGTCGCGTTGCCCCACGATCACGCGCGCGATTTCGGCCTCGATCCGGAGCGCCAGCTCGCGAAAGCTCGAAGGCACCAGGGCAGTCGTCATTTCAACCTCCGCAAGCGAGAAGGCGAGAAAGCGAGAAAGCGAAAAAGCGAGTCAGCGAATCGGCGAGTCAGCGAAAAAGCGAAAAGGCGAAAAGGCGAGTCACTGACGTTCACACGTTCGCACGTTCATATGTCCTGGTAATAACCGACAATCATCGTCGGTGGGAATGATGTGTTTGATGACGATCTCGTTTTCTCCCACCACAATGTGATCCACTAACAATCGAATGACTTCCTGTTGCACTTCG
>Ga0208198_1000670_pt1 | contig 35816 bp, 38 predicted proteins | sample AD_JPNTR2_MetaG_FD_184446 | JGI IMG/M metagenome (GOLD analysis project Ga0208198, IMG submission 184446) | Active sludge microbial communities of municipal wastewater-treating anaerobic digesters from Japan - AD_JPNTR2_MetaG (SPAdes) (version 2) | ecosystem: Engineered > Bioreactor > Anaerobic...
TAGTGTTACAAGAATAACGTTGAGAAGGCGGAGTATACTGACAGTCAGCCTGACAAGCGTTCAATGAAGAGTAATAGCCAGTTGAAGACTGATAGCATTGCCAGGTACTAGTGTTACAAGAATAACGTTGAGAAGGCGGAGTATACTGACAGTCAGCCTGACAAGCGTTCAATGAAGAGTAATAGCCAGTTGAAGACTGATAGCATTGCCAGGTACTAGTGTTACAAGAATAACGAATTACAGGTTGAGGAAGAACGGTTATTGTGACTGACCTTATATCATAATTAGAAATAAAATTATAATAACATTTAAGATAAAAAGTAGTAGTTTGAGTTAAATTATTTATTGTTTTATTTCCAGAGAAATTAACAGAAGTATCCCATTGAGAATTTCTTGGTTCAGCATAACCCTGACAAGAATCATAGCCGTTAGCAGACCAGGATAAAACTGTAGAGTCATCATAATTAACAGTTGTTGGATTAGCGCTTAAACTAATTTGTCTTGGAGTTTCTGAGACTGTGACTGAACAGGAAGTGGATTTTGTTTGAGAAGCATTATCAGTAACAGTTAAATAAGCAGTTTTTGTGCCACTATTAGAAAAACTAGTAGTTTTTGGATTGCCAGAGCCAGTTACTGCACCTGACCAAGAATAAGAATAAGGGGAAACTCCGCCAGAAACATTAGCAGTAAAAGTTACATTTTGATTAATCTGGGCTGGATTAGGAGAAGCGGAACAAGATACATTTAAAGAAGGAATTGAAGATACATTTACTGTTGCATTTTTTGTATCTGAACTGGAAGTTCCTTGGCAAGTTAAAGTAAAAGTGGTTGTTTGTGAAAGATAAACGCTTTTTGAGCCGCTTATGCTTACACTTCCGGACCAATAAGAATTATTTGGACTGGCAGAAGCAATACAAGAACTACAATTAGAAGTAGACCAAGTTAGATTGGAGTTACCGCTGCCGGTTAACGAATTAGGATTAGCGTAAAAAGAAGCGATATTGCAAAGAGGAGCGCTTCCTACATAAACAGTTACGCTTTTTGTATCAGAACCGGTATTTCCGGTGCAAGATAAAGTAAAGTTAGTATTTTGAGTTAAATTATAAATAGTGGTATTTCCCGAAATAGATTTTGACCCAGACCAATAAGAATTATTTGGACTAGCAGAAGCAGTGCAAGAATTGCAATTAGAAGTAGACCAAGTTAAATTAGTGGAACCGTTATAGTTAATTGAACTAGGATTAGCAGTGAAACTATTGATAGTACAGGGCTGTGATTGCGTGAAATTCAAAGTTAAAGAACGAGTATCAGAAGCAAAACGTTTCTGAGGATTATAAGTACAAGCGCAATCTCCGGTGTTTTGAGGATCGCACTGCGCCGCATCAACAAAAAGGGTAATACTTGATTGAGAAGCGCAATTACTTAAATTAACTGGGATTTGATATATTTGAGTACCGGTTACAGAATACCAGCCATCGGAACTATTGCTTGATGGTTGATAAAATGAAGTAAAACAAGAAGAATAACTTCTTATCTGAAAACCAATTTTTCTTTGACTAGGACAACTTACTTGAGCAGTAATCGTATAAGGATCGTTAGGATTAATATTAGTGTTGGTGTTTAAAATAGTAAGGTCGCAGATATTAGAAGTTTCAACGCAAGTTGCTGCAAAAGCGGATTTTATTGAACCAAAACTAAAAATCCCGACCCCGATAAAAAGGCCTAAAATAAACAAATAATTAACTTTTTTCATATATTTAAACATATTAAGCATAATTTTAGACTCTGCTTTAATTGTGAGGTAATTATATCATACTTTTAATTTTTTGTCAAATAAAAAGACCCTTCTATTGAAGGGTCATTATTTATTTTTCTTGGTTTCGTTTTTCCTTCACCGTAATAGACTTGAGGATTTCAATTAGAATAGGAATCGAAACGAGAATCGTAAATGGAATCCAATAATGTTGAAACACTAAGTAACTGAGTATGGTGATTGGGATATAAATACCGATACACAATCCTATAAATACTGGACTCATTCTTGTCCTCCTTTTTCTATTTCTTTACCTAGGTTATAGCCGAGATAAAGAAATAGAAATAGTAAACCTATCAAGATCATTTTCATTTTCTACCTCTTTTATTTTTAAAGATTGCAATCAGAGATAGCCCTATTAGGGCTAAGACCAAAACTATAAAACTCAGAGATAAACCCGAACTACGCCACTCTAGGATAATTATACAACACACCAATATACCAAAAGCTATTTTGACAAGTATCATTTTTTACCTCCTTTTCTTTCCTTTCTCTTACCAAGAAAATCAATTATAGCGAGAGAAAGGAAAAAAATAACCACAAACGCTGTCCAGAAAATCATAAGATTTTCTGGACTCTCCATCGCCCAGAGAACTGGGCGAGGAATCATTGCATATATTTCCTCCATTTTTTCTCCTTTCTGCACTTTGACTAATTTTTGGGATGAACTCCCTTTTCTTTATTTTAATTGTCAAAGTGCTAAATATGCCTTATTTTAGCAAATAAAATTACTATTGTCAAGAGAAGAAAAATGTGCTATAATTAAAGAGTCAAAAATGGGAAAATTAAAATAGCAATTTCAAGTTTTTTAGTGTAAAATAAAATTATGAATTTCATCAATTTCTTTTGGCCAACGGAAAAAAACAAAGGGCAGCCTTTCATTATTACCGATAGGGCAATTTCTATTTTTATTTTGCTTTTTCTTTTGGTTAAAGTTATTTTCAGTTTTGAAATTTTAATGTTAAGGCAAACATCGCTGTTTGCCGAGGTGAGTGCGCAAAAAGTTTTGGAATTGACCAATGATTTAAGACAACAATACGGTTTACCGCCCTTAAAAGAAAATTCTCTTTTGGTTCAGGCTGCTCAAGAGAAGGCTCAAGATATGATAAGAAACAAGTATTTTGCCCATTTTTCTCCGACAGGAATTTCTCCTTGGTATTTTATTGAAAAATCAGGCTATAACTATCATTATGCTGGCGAAAACTTGGCAATGAATTTTTTGGACAGCGAAGAAGTGGTAAGAGCATGGCTTAATTCGCCGACTCACCGTGACAATCTTTTAAATCAAAAATATAAAGAAATTGGCGTGGCGGTTGTAGACGACGATATTACTGGAGATAATTTATCAAAAATTGTTGTTGTTCAAATGTTCGGTTCGCCAATAGAAAAATCTTCAACTTTAACAAAAGTTGCTCAGGCAGAAGAAAAACCTGAAGAAATTCCGACTACTACCGCGGTTCCGGCTACTACCACTACTGTTTTAAAACAAACCACCACTACTTTTATATTAGAAACAATTCCTCAAATAACCCAAAAAGAGACAAAAGTCGCTCAAGTAGAAGGAGAAGAGGTACCTCCAACCTCTACTACTTTATTGTCTCCGGAGACTACAGTTTTGTCTCCGGTTGTAAACCGGGTTGAAGAAAATAACGAAACTTTTTTAAAAGAACTAACTCAAGAAAAATCTAATCGTGACAAAATTCAGTTTGTTAATCAAATAATAGCTTTTATTTTGATAAGTTTAGGAACAGTTGCTTTAATCGGGATTATAGTTAATCAGCAAAAAGGAATAGTCCCAATTGTCACTTCTGAACTGATTTTGCGAGGGGCTTTAATAATTTTAATTGGCTTTGCTTTTCTTTTGTTCAAGATGGAAATTTTTATTGGCAGTTTAGCCATCGCCTAATTTGACTTTTTAAAGTTTATTATTTACAATAAAAAGCACTTTTGAATATATGTTCACATTACGATTACAAAGACAAGGTAGGAAAAAAGATTTTATTTACCGAGTGGCGGCCATTGATTCGCGATTTTCGGTTAAAAGCGGAAAAGCAAAAGAAATTTTAGGTTGGTGGGATCCTAAAACCGATAAATTTCAACTGAAAACCGATAGAATTTCTTATTGGCTTAAAAATGGTATTCAACCAACTGATTCTTGTTATAATTTATTGATAAAAGCAAAATTGATTTCTGGAAAAAAAAGAAAAATTCCTATCAGGAAAAAAGAATCAAAAAAGAAAAAGGAAGAAGCAAAAGAAGAAAAAAATAAAGAAGAAAAACCAAAGACGGAACCAGTGGAGTTATCCACAATAGAGACTTGACAGTAAATTTATTTTGTCTATAATTCTAAAAGAATTAAAACAGTGGGGTTTGAAGGCTTTCTCTACAGGGCCTGAAAAGTTTTAACCCCACTGTTTTTCTTTTCAGGTCCTTTAAAGGAAGTCTTCAGGAATGAAAAATTTGAAAACTAAAGAAATTTTTGCTATAATGATTTGGGGTCTTGAGAAGTTAAGGTACGATTCAGGTCAAACAAGGTTTAAAGGGAGTTTTAATCTTTTACTTCTAGGAGTAAAAGCGCGAACACCCACTTATCCTTTTTCGCTGAATTCGACCTTGCTTTGAAAGACCCCAATTATAAATAAGAATTAGGATACAAAAATATGGCAAGAGTTTGCGAAATTTGCGGGAAAAGTTATCAGAAAGCCGCTTCTTACAAAAAAATAAAATCAAAATACGATCCAACAAGGGTTCATAAACAAAAACCTAATTTAGTTTGGATTAAATTACCCCATTCTAATAAAAAAATTCGGGTTTGTGCCCGCTGTCGAAAGAAGTTAATTACAAAATGATTCAATTTAAAATTTAATTAAATAAACCCCCACCATGAAAAAAATTATTCAGATTTTTGAAGTTCTTAAAACAAGAAAATTTTTAATCTTAATTATTTTTTTATTATTAGGAATTGGGGGTTATTTTCTTTTTTCTCATTCTGATTTTGGAGGGTACTTTGCCTTCAATAGAAAACAAAAGTCTCTTTTAGAACAAATTGAAAAAGAAAAAGAAAAATATCAGAACGATGTTTTTGGCGGCTTAACCCCGCTTGAAACTTACAATTTATTTTTAGAAGCGCTAAAAAAGAGCGACATTGAATTAGCGGTAAAATACTTTCCTTTAGATCTTCAAAGCAAATATCTTGAGTTGTTTAATCAAATTAAAAAGAGTGGTCAGTGGGAGAAGATGATAAAAGATTTAGAAAAATCGGAAAATCAAATTGGTGAGTATGTAACCAGTGATTGGTATAACATTAAAATTAAAAATGATAAAAATGAAGTAGTAACGACAGTAGTGTTAAAAATTATTAAAGATTTTGATAACCGGCCGGTTACTAGTCTTTGGAAAATTGTTGAATTTTAAAAGATAACAATAAAAAAACAGGGGGCAAAATATGAGAAAAAAACCCTGTTTTTTAATAATTGTAATTTTATTTACTCTTCCTCTAAAAATTCTAGCCTATGATACTTATACCACCCATCCAATCTTAACTGGGATGGCAGTCGATTTTTACAATCTTTATTCTTCGGAAAAAATCACCGAAACGGAAAAACAATTAATAATGAAAGGTTCTACTGAAGAAGATAATAGTTTAAGGTTTGTCAACCATTTTTACGACCCGGTTTTTAACAAAACTTGGCATTTTTTAGGAGTTCAATATCTTTTTCCAGAATTAACCGCTAAACAATGGGCGAAAAATCCTTTTGCTCAGGCGCTTTATGACCCAGAATATTTGGCAACTATCGGACCGGTAATAAAAAGTCCGGTCTTTTCCAATGCCAATTATAGTTGGCAAAGGGCAATTTATGAATATGTAAAAGGGAATCGAATCAAGGCTTTTGAAAGTTTGGGACATATTCTTCATTTGATTCAGGATATGTCTGTGCCTGAACATACTAGAGAAAATGTCCACCTTTCTTTTTTAGATAAAGCGACGAGTTATTACGAAGAGTACGCCGCAAGAAAAGAAGAAAGCTTTTATCAGTCCTTAAAAGATAAATTGAATATTTTACATCAGTTTCCATTGAAAAATAATTTAGAGGATTATTTTGACAACATTGCTTTTTATTCAAACAATTATTTTTTATCACCTGATACTATTCCTCCCTCAAAATATAAATTACCCCGAGTGGAATATCAGGATGTGCCAGAAATAAACAAAAACGGAGAAATCGAATATTTTCTTTTATCAGCTGATGAAAATGGTAATTTGTTTCATTTAGCAAAAAAGAATTATTTGGATTGGAGGCTTCAGTCTGGTTTCGCCGGCTATACTCTAAACGATAGTAAAGTATTAAATGATTATTTTAAACGGTTAGGATTAAAAAGTGTTTTAACAAGTGCTGGCGTAATTAATTTATATTTTAAAGAGATAGAAAAGGTAAAATTAGACCCAAATTTTGTCAAAAAGAACGAAAAAAATTTAATTGCTTCAATTTTTGAAGGAATTAATAGTTTTATTGCTGATATTTTTCAAAAAGATCCAGAATATATTTTAAAAGAAAGCGATGTACTAACTTCAGAATCAACCATTGTTGTTTCTGGCAATCAGTCATCTAGTAATTTAACAACAACTTCTACTACCTTAAAATCTATAACCACGACGTTAAAATTTTCTTCTACCACTACTAAAGCCCCTTCAAAAGTAACCACTACCACTAAATTAACAACGACTACCACTAAAGTCACCACAACTACTAGAAGTACGACAACAACCAAAACTACCACCACAACTATTCCTTTGACTTCTTTTTGTTCCTTTAATACGACCCAATCTCCTTTGAGAAATAAAGTTATTTTTAATGAAATTGCTTGGATGGGAACAGTAGCAAGCAGCGACAACGAATGGATAGAATTAAAAAATATTTCTAATCAGGAAATAGATATCTCTGGCTGGCAAATTTTGGATAAAGAGGCTCAAATAAAAATAGTTTTGCCATTAAATACCAAAATAGGATCGAATCAGTTTTTTCTTTTAGAAAGAACCGATGATAATTCTGTTCCTCAAATAAAGGCTGACTTTATTTTTGTGGGGACGATTAATAATCAAAATGAAGCCTTAAAAATCTTTGATAATCATTGTCAACTTCAAGATGAAGTAATTAGTGAAGGCGATTGGTTTTTTGGCAATAATACTTCAAAAAGAACAATGGAAAGAAAAAATGATTTAGCTTGGCAAACAAGTTCTGAGATTGGCGGCACGCCGACAAGAGAAAATAGCGCTGGTTATTTTGTAAATAGCGGCGGTTCTAATTCTGATTCAGATTCTTCTTCGGTTTCTACAACTACAACCACTACCTCTGTTTCAACCACGACCACTGAGCCAATTTCTTATCCGAAAATTTTGATAAATGAAATTAAAATCGCCGACAAAGACTCAGAGAATGAAATTATTGTTAAAGATGAATTTATTGAACTTTATAATCCAAATAATTTTTCAGTTGATTTAACTAATTGGTATATTCAAAAGAAAACAAAAGAGGGAGATTCTTTTAATAGTTTAGTTACTAAATCAGTTTTAGAAGGAAAACTTATCAATCCTGAGGATTACTTTGTGATTGGAAATATTTTATCGCCAGTTGCCTCCACTTGTGATGCTTTATGGGCAGATAATTATAGTTTAGCCAAAGATAATACTATTGCTTTAAAAAATCCTTTAGGAGAAATTGTTGACAAGGTTGGCTGGGGAGAAGTTTTAGATAGCGAGAATCTACCAATTGTTAACCCTGAACCCCAGCAAAGTATTCAAAGAAAAAAATTAGGCGAAGTGCCGGTTGATACTGATAATAATTTTGAAGATTTCGAGATTTTAGAATGCCCTACTCCTAAAGAATTAGAATTAGATTGCGAGGCTTTAGTCCCTTCTACCACTTCCCCCTCTAATCTTGCTCCTACTCCCTCTGTTTCTTATCTAACAGAGTTTTCTTGGCACCCTTTTAAACAAGATTCTTCTCAAATTATCCTTGATTTTAGGACTAAACCCTACCCTTTTATTCCTTCAGTAGATCCTACTGATAATAGTTTTACAGCGATGGTTTTTTATTTGCATTCTGATAATAATGATCCCTCTTCAGAATTTGGGATTCCTGCAGAATATTTAGGCAGCCGAAATAGCTGGGTTCTTGATACTAAATTCCCAGCTTTAACGGTAACCTATCCTAATTGCCAAGGGTATACTACTAATAATTCTAGTAGTCTTATTTTCACTAATAGCGATCGTTGGTGTCACGCTCCTGGGGTTCCTTGGGGTTTATCATATTATTGGTGGGCATTGCCAAAAGATAATCATTTTTTGATTAATGTAGTCGGCACTAATAATGGTTCGGGTTTAAATTTTACTTCTGATCAGTATGTGACTATTGGATATTATGGTCATACAGATTCTCGTTTGAAACTAATTACTTATGATCCTACCAAATTTTATTTTAATTCCTCTTTGTATTATCATCGACCAACAAATGTTACAGATTTCGGAGTACAATACAAGGAAAATAACAATAGTCTTATTTTTAGTTGGACTCCTTCTACTGATGAAGATTTTAAAGATGTTTTAACCTATGATATTCATTATACTCTTGCAAAGCAGGGAGATAATCTAGCAAATAATAATTTAACCAGGCACAACTGGGAATGGTCATCATCTTTGAAAACAGATAGCATCCCTATTTTAAACGCAGATGATAATAAATTTTATTTACAGATATTTTTAGATGATGTATCTTATTTTAAAGAGAAAAGATTACCCGGGGTGGCTTTGGATATCTTTTTTGGAATCAAGGCTCTAGACAATGAAGGTCTAAACTCAGAAATACCAAACATAATCTATCTACATCTTCCGCCAATCATTTGAGAGGCTACCACCACTAATTAATATTGTTTATGCAAATAGGCATTATACTGCTTCTTGAATTAATAGCTAGGATTTGATAAGATGAATTTAAGATGAATGTGTTAAGTGATTTAAAAGAGCGAGGACTTGTTTATCAGGCGGCTAATCTAAAAGATTTAGAAAAGAAACTTTCAAAAGAAAAGATTGTTTTGTATTGCGGTTTTGATCCGACAGGCAGAAGTTTGCATTTGGGCCATTTACTTCAACTTTTAACCCTTAAAAGATTTTTAAATAATGGCCACAGGGTAATTGTTTTACTAGGAGGAGCAACCGGATTAATCGGCGACCCATCTGGTAAGTCAGAAGAAAGACCTCTTTTGACCAAAAAAGAATTATTAAAAAACAAAAAGAAAATAAAAGAACAAATAGAAAAAATTCTTATAAACGGCAAAGGCAAAAAAAAGGTTTTGATTTTAGATAACTATTGGTGGCATTCAAAATTCAAATTTTTGGATTTTTTAAGAGAAGTGGGAAAACATTTTACTATTTCTTATTTATTGGCCAAAGAATCAGTAAAAAATCGCTTAGAAGCAGGAATTTCTTTTACTGAATTTAGCTATAATCTTTTGCAAGCTTATGATTTTTATTATCTTTTTAAAAATTTCCACTGCGAACTTCAAATAGGCGGAAGCGACCAATGGGGGAACATCACTTCAGGCATCGATTTAATTAAAAAATTGGAAAATAAGGAAGTTTACGGTTTTACTTTACCTTTAATCACCAGTTCAACTGGCGAAAAATTTGGGAAATCTAGCGGTAAAGCCCTATGGCTGGACAAGAGATTAACTACTCCTTATGAGTTATACCAATATTTCTTTAACATTCCAGACAGCGAAGTGATAAAGTTTTTGAAATATTTTACTTTTTTAAAAGAATTAGAAATTGATAAATTAGAAAAAGAGACAAGAAATCAACCAGAAAAAAGAATTGCTCAGAAAATATTAGCTTTTGAAGCGGTAAAATTAATTCATTCTGAAAAAGAAGCGAAAGAAGCGAAAAAGATTTCCGAAGCCTTGTTTTATGGCAAGATTAAAAATCTTACGGAAAAAGAGTTTAAAATCGCTTTTAAGGGGTTAAAAGCCTCAATTATAAAAGGAAAGAAAAAGATTTCTTTGGTTGATATATTGATTTTAAGCGGTGCCTCCTTTTCCAAGAGGCAGGCGAGACAAGATATTGAAAATGGAATTATTTTTATTAATGACTTGCAATTTACAAATATAGAGAGTATAATTGAAAAGAAATTTTGTCTTTTCAAAAAATATCTTTTAATCAAAAGAGGAAAGAAAAATTATTTTTTGGTTAAGTGGCTTTAAAAAAAAATAAAAAACTAATATGGCAAAAACAAAAACAAATTGGAAAGTTATTATCATCGCTTTAATTATTGCTTCTTTCATTTTGAGTTATAGCGGCGGTTTAAAATCTTTTGATCTTTCTGAACCAAAAGAGGCAAAAGTTTTAAAAGCAGTTGATTTCATCAATAAAAATTTAATTCAGAATGCAACTGCCACTGCTGAAGAAATTACTGAAGAAAGTGGTGTGTATAAATTTACTTTGAAAATAGGAGAGGAAAAATACGACACTTATCTCACTAAAGATGGTCGACTGCTGTTTCCTCAAGGAATAGAAATAACTGCAACTCAAAAAACAACTGAAACTACGGCCGAAGTGGAACAAAAGAAAACTTGTGAAGACCTTGCCAAAAAAGAAAAACCAGTTCTTGAAGCATTTATTGTTAGCAAGTGTCTATTTGGTCTGCAAATGCAGAGAATTTTAAATGAAATAGTCAAAAATATTCCTCAGTTAGCTCCTTATATCAAAGTGGAATATATGGGAGAAGTTGTCGGTGACAAAATATTGTCAATGCATGATGATAATACTCCGGGAGGAGAGGAGGCGACAGAGAACCTAAGACAAATTTGTCTCAGAGAAGAACAGGCTGATAAATATTGGTCTTATATTGATTGTTATCTTAAAGAAGGTAAAACAGATGAATGTTTAGCTTCTTCTAAGATAGATGTTTCAAAATTAACAAGTTGTATGAATGATACTTCTAAAGGTATAGCCTATGCCCAGAAAGATTTTGAAAGAGAAAAAAAGTTTAATGTGGTTGGTTCTCCTACCTTAATATTAAATGAAGAAAAAGTGAGTGAATTTGATTTTGGCGGAAGAACCGCTGAGGCAGTAAAAACTGTTTTATGCTGCGGTTTTGAAAATCAGCCTGCTTTTTGTCAAACAAAACTGACAACTGAAGAGGCGGCTACAAGTTTCTCTTCTGAGTATGCTGCTTCTGGCAGTTCAAGTAACGCCAGTTGCAATTAAAAACTATTATGAGAGTGATAGTTTATTCAACTCCAATTTGTCCCTGGTGTCAGGCAGTAAAGTCATTTTTAAGAACCAATAAGATTGAATTTGAAGAAATAGATGTCTCCAGAGATGAAGCCAAAGCCCAAGAAATGATTTTAAAGTCAGGACAAACTGGAGTGCCAGTGATAGAGATTGATGGAAAAATTGTCAAGGGTTTTGATAAGCCCTTGCTTGAAGAAATTTTAGGAATTTCTTCAGATGAAAACAACAAACAGTAAAAAAAAGGATAATTTTGAGATAGTGGTAATTTTGGATAATATCCGTAGCACCTACAATGTAGGTGCTATTTTTAGAACTGCTGATGGAGCAGGGGTGAAAAAAATTTATCTCTGCGGCATTACGCCAACTCCTGAAAATCCTAAAGTCAAAAAAGTTGCTTTGGGGGCAGAAAATTACATTTATTGGGAAAAAGTAACTAGCGTGTGGCGGTTAATTGAAAAACTTAAAAAAGAAGATTATTTTCTGATTGCTTTGGAACAAAGCAAAAAAGCAAAAAATCTTTTTCAGTTGAAAAAATTAAAAAAGAAAAAAATTGCTTTAGTTGTAGGAAATGAAGTAAGAGGAATATCGAAAAAAATTCTCAAAAGAGTTGATTTAATTTTAGAAATTGAAATGGCTGGAAAAAAAGAATCTTTAAATGTTTCGGTGGTTTTTGGAATTGTTATTTATTATCTAAGGAATTTGGTCTATAATATAAGATAGATAATATGACTAAAAAGAAATTAACTTGGATTTTTCTTTTGATTGGGGTTGTTTTGCTAGGAACTGGTTTTTCATTGAAATTAGTTTTCCAAAAATTTCCTCCTTTGATTGTATCCACTACTTCAACTTTATCTCAAAATAATAATTTAACTTTAACCAATATGAACAAAAAAATTTTAATAGTTATCGCTTTTCAGGATTTTCGCGATGAAGAATATTTTGTGCCAAAAGAAATTTTAGAAAAAAATGGTTTTACCGTAGAAACAGTAAGTTCTAAGGTTGGATTAGCGATTGGTGTTGAGGGCGGAGCAATAGAAGTTTCAAAAACTGCGAAAGAAATTGAAACAAAAAATTATGACGGGGTAATTTTTGTTGGCGGTCCGGGAATGACTGAAGAATTAGACAATTTAGATTTTCAAAAATTAGCCCGAGATTTTAATCAAGAAAATAAATTAGTTTCTGCTATTTGTATTGCGCCAGTCCTTTTAGCAAAATCAAAACTTTTGGAAAACAAAAGAGCCACAGTTTGGTCTTCACCCCTAGACAAAAGCGCGATTAAAATTTTAAAAGAAAATGGTTCCATTTATGTCGATCAGCCAGTGGTAGTTGACGGTAAGATCATTACTGCTAATGGTCCAGAAGCCGCTAAAGATTTTGGAGAAGCAATCGTGAAATTTTTTGAGTCTAGGTAAAATGTAAAAGTGAAGTAATATTTTATATATCTGTCTCAATACTACTGAAGCAGTATTGGGACAGAAAATAATCTTAAAAATAATTACTATGCGAATCGCTATTAATGGTTTTGGAAGAATTGGGCGGGCTTTTTTTAAGCAAGCGCTTGAAGAGCCAACCATAGAAGTTATTGCCATAAATGATTTGGGTTCTTTAGAGAATTTAGTTTATCTTTTAAAACACGATAGTGTTTACGGATTTTACAGTAAAGAAATTAAAGTTTTAAAAGATAATAAAATTAGAATAAATAATCATCAGATATTCTTTTTTCAAGAAAGAGATCCAAGAAACCTTCCTTGGGAAAATTTAAAGGTTGATTTAGTAATTGAGGCCACTGGGGTTTTTGAGGATTATAATTTGGCAAGGAGTCATATTCTCGCCGGCGCCAAAAAAGTGATTATCACCGCTCCTGCTAAAGGAGAAGAAAGTAAAGATGGAAGGATTATTCTTTTAGGAATAAACGAAAAAGAAATTCAGAATTTTGAAGTTGTTTCAAATGGGTCCTGTACTACCAATGCCGTTAGCCCGGTTTTGAAAATTTTGGATGAAAAAATTGGAATAAAAAAGGCGATTTTAAATACAGTTCATGCTTATACCGCCACTCAGAATTTAGTTGACGGTCAAATTAAGGGAGATGATTTTTTAAGAGGCAGAGCTGCGGCTTTAAACATCGTTCCTTCAACCACCGGTGCTGCTAAAACTATTTCCAAGGCTATAAAAAGCCTAGAAGGAAAATTCGACGGTTTAGCAATTAGAGTTCCTGTAGCTTGTGGCTCATTGGCTGATATAACTTTTGTTTCCAAAAAAGATACTAGTGTAAAGGAAATAAACGAGATTCTGGTTAAAGCCTCAAAAGAAAAAAAATGGCAGAATGTTCTGGGAGTTTCTTTTACACCTTTAGTTTCCTCAGATATTATTAAAGATACCAGACCGGCAATTGTTGATTTGACTTTTACCAAAGTCGTAGACAAAGATTTAGGAAAAGTTTTGGTTTGGTATGACAATGAATGGGGTTATACTTGGACCCTGATAGAACAAATAAAAAGGTTAAAATTTTAATATGCTTTATTTAGGAGCTGACCATCGGGGTTATTATCTAAAAGAGGCGCTAAAAAAATTTTTAAAGTCGCGCAAACTTGAATTTGAAGACTTAGGTAATTTTCATTATGATAAAGATGATGATTTTCCTGATTTCGCCAAATTAGTGGCAGAGCAAGTTCAAAAGAATCCAGAACAAAATCAAGGGATTTTGATTTGTGGTTCTGGAATCGGTATGTCAATTGCCGCCAATCGTTTTAAAAATATACGGGCAGCCCTGGTTCTTTCGGCATATCTGGCAAGAAAAGCGAGAGAGGAAGATAATGCTAATATTTTATGTTTGGCTGCGGACATAACCGATGAAGCAACTGCCATCAGAATAATAAAGGAATGGTTAAAGGCTAAATTTTTAAATAACGAACGGTATCGAAGAAGAATTGAAAAAATAGATGAAGAATAGATAACACGATCCAAATACACGAACTTTATGAATAAGGCGGATGTTCAACATCAGATGTCATTCATACTCTCATATAAACTCTTGAATTTTTATCATGTTTTTTCCTTTTTTTCAAAAAAATAATTTAAAGCGAGAGATTATTCCGGTTATTAATGTTAAAACCAAACAGAAATTTGAAGAAAGACTTCATCTTCTCAAAGACTTCAAAGGGATTTTCCAAATCGATGTTTCAGACGGTTCTTTTACAGAATTTAAAAATTGGTATCTAGTTAAAGATGTAAAACAAATAAAGCGTTTTAGAAAAAGATTTGAAATTCATTTGATGATCAGAAACATAGAAAAAGAATTGTCAGACTGGTTTGAAACTGAACCGAAAAGAGTGATCATTCATCTTGAGACCATAAAAAATTTTGAAAATATTTTGAAGATATGTAAGGAAAACCAAGTAGAGCTGGCCTTGGCTTTAAATCCTGATACTCCTCTCGAATTTTTGGAAAAATTTACAAAATTTGTAAACTTTGTTGTATTTTTGGGAGTTGATCCTGGTCCTTCGGGCCAAAAGTTTCGTTATTTTGTGTTAGACAAAATTAGCCAATTTAGAGAGAAACATCCAAAGATGAATATTGAACTTGATGGAGGATTAAATGAAGAAATTATTCCTGAAGCTTTTAAATCAGGTGTAAATATTTTTGCCCTTGGTTCAGCGATTTTTGAGGCCGAAAACCCGAAGGAAAAAATTAAATTTTTTGAAAATTTGGTAAATAAAGTATGAAATTAAAAATAAAAGATTTAGAAAATTTAGCCTTTCAAATTCGTCAAGAGATAATTAAAATTTTACTTGAAGCAAAGTCAGGCCATTGCGCCGGACCATTAGGGGCAGTTGAACAATATGTTGCCCTATATTTTTCCGGAATTTTGAATCATCGGCCAAAAGAGTTTGATTGGCCAGATCGCGACCGAGTGGTAATTTCCAATGGCCATTATGCGCCACTAATTTATACCATTTTATCTTATGCTGGTTATTTTGATAAAAAAGAGCTTCATACTTTAAGAAAATTAAATTCTCCTCTTCAAGGTCATCCTCATCGTTTGTCTTTAAAAGGAATTGAAACTTCATCCGGACCTGTTGGTGAAGGTCTGTCTCAGGCAATAGGAATGGCTTTAGCTGGAAAGATGAATAAGAAAAAATACCAGGTTTATTGTCTGATGGGCGATGGCGAGCATCAATGCGGAAATACTTGGGAAGCGATTATGTTTGCCGGGAAATATCAATTAGATAATCTTACAGTAATGATAGATAGAAACAATATTCAAATTGATGGTTTTACGGAAAAAGTAATGCCGCTTGAGCCCTTAAAAGAAAAATACGAGGCTTTTAATTGGAGGGTATTAGAAGTTGACGGTCACAATCTAGAAGAAATTATAAAAGCTCTGTATAAAGCAAAATCAGTGTTTGTGAAACCAGTAGTAATTATTTGCCACACTATTCCAGGAAAGGGGGTTGATTTTATGGAATGGGATTATTTTTGGCATGGTAAAACGCCAAGTGAAGTCGAAGCAGAAGAGGCTTTAAGACAACTTCGCTCCCTGCGGGGAAAAATTCAATCAGAATTAGACTAAAAAATAACTTACAATAATTTTGAATTATTTTTATGCTTAATCCAGAACTAAAATTAAATCCTGATTTATTTTTAGAAAACAGTCAGAAGGCTTTAATGCGCGATGGTTTTGGTCAAGGATTAGTAATTGTAGGCGAAACAAATAAAGAGGTGGTTGCCTTAACCGCTGATGTATGTGAATCAGTACGAATGCATTATTTTAGAGATAGATTTCCTGAAAGATTTGTTGAATTAGGAATCGCGGAACAAAATATGATTGGTATTGCTTCAGGAATGGCTAGTTGCGGGAAGATTCCCATACTTGCAAGTTATGCGGTTTTTTCTCCGGGAAGAAATTGGGAACAAATTAGGACGACAATTTGTTATAATGAACAAAAGGTAATTTTAGTTGGCTCACATACCGGGTTAAATGTTGGCGAAGATGGTGCTAGCCATCAAGCATTAGAAGATATTGCCTTAACAAGAGTTTTACCTTTTATGGCAGTTGTTTCGCCGGCTGATGCCTTGGAAGCAAAAAAAGCGATTATAAAAGCAATTGACTATCCAACCGCAGTGTATCTCCGTTTGGCCAGAGAAAAATCTTTGGTTCTGACAACCGAAGAAACTCCTTTTGAGATCGGTAAATCTCAAGTTTTTTGGCTTCCAAAAGAAAATTTTTCTCAGATTACTATTTTTGCTTGCGGTTTTTTAGTTCAAGAGGCAATTTTGGCAGCGAAAGAATTAGAAGAAGAAAACATAAATATCTGCGTGATTAATAACTCAGCCATTAAACCTTTAGATAAAGAATTGATTTTGGAATGGGTAAAAAAATCAAAAGTTATTATCACTTTGGAAGAACATCAAATTGCTGGTGGAATGGGAAGTGCTATTTCAGAATTTTTATCAGAAAATTATCCAATTAAAATTTATTTTATGGGAATCAAAGATAGTTTTGGCGAATCAGGAAAAGCAGAAGAGTTAATAAAAAAATATGAATTAGATAAAGAAAGTATAAAAAAGAAAGTTAAAGAAATTCAGAAAGAGATAGATTCGTCGCTTTACTCCTTGTAATGACAATTTCATTGTTATTTTTGAGTTTCTTGCCCGCCTAAATTCTGCCTTTTTTGAACAAGTGGAAATTTAGGCAAGTGAAACTTTAAACCTTTGACTTTTGACTTTTAAATCATTTTCTATGTACGATATTTTAACAATTGGATCCGCTACTCGAGATGGATTTTTTGAAGGAATTCCTTTTGTTTATTTGAAAGACAAAAGGTTTATTACCAAAAGAGGGATCGGTTTGCCTTTGGGCGCAAAAATTACGGTGCCTGAAGTTTATTTTTTAACTGGTGGCGGAGCAACAAATACGGCTACTACTTTTGCTCGTTTAGGCTTTAGAACTTTAGCTATTTTTCGGGTAGCGAGAGATGTTTCTGGAGAAACAATTTTAAAAGAAATGATTGAGGAGGGAGTTGATATAAACTTTGTTCAAATTGATTATCTTAAGCCGACTGCTTATTCAGTAATTTTTTTAACTAAAAATGGCGAAAGAACAATACTTTCTTACAAAGGTTGTTCTCAAAATCTCAGTAGTTTAGAAATTCCCTTCAATAAAATTAAAACCCAATGGTTATTTTTAGGCTCTTTGGGTAAAGAAAAAAATATTTTAAAAAAGATTCTTTTCTGGGCAAAAGAAGAAAAAATTAAAATTGCTATTAATCCTTCCAAAAACGAACTTTTATGGTTAAGGAAAAATAAAAAATACCTTTCTTTTTTTGATGTCTTTATTGTTAACCAAGAAGAAGCTTCCTATCTTACTGCTATTCCCTATCAAAAAGAAAAAGAAATTTTTAAAAAGTTAAATAAATTAGTTTCTGGTGTTGTGGTGATGACAAGGGGCAGAAAGGGAGTAGTAGTTTCTGACGGTAAATATATGTATCAAGCCCCAGCTTATTCAAAAGAAAAAGCCAAGGATCATACTGGTGCCGGCGATGCCTTTTCCTCGGGCTTTATTTCAGTTTTAATGAAAAATAAAAAAATTGACGAGGAGACATTAAAAGAAGCGATTTTTTTCGGCTCTTTAAATGCCAGTTCTGTGGTTCAATTCTTAGGAGCAAAAAAGGGAATTTTAAATCATTTCGCAGATTTAAAAATTCACCCGCCCAAGTTTTCTAAAAGAAAACTTGGGCAAGCAAAAAAATTTAAAATTACTAAAACTTTATTATGAAAAATTATCTTTTTCCTTTTTTAAAAAATGGAAAGGCATTCTTTTTAGCTTATGACCATGGTTTTGAACATGGGGCAGGTGATTTTAATGAAAAGAATTTAGACCCAGAATATATTTTGGATTTGGCAGTTAAAGGTGGTTTTACTGGCATCGTTCTTCAAAAAGGGATAGCAGAAAAGTATTATTTTAATTCATCCTATCAAAAGAAAGTACCCTTAATTTTAAAATTGAATGGCAAAACTAATCTTCTTTTAGAAGAAGAGCCCTATGCCGCAATTAATTGTTCGGTTGAATATGCCAAGAAATTAGGAGCTCAAGCAGTGGGCTACACCATTTATTTAGGGAGTAAATTTGAAGCAAAAATGTTTGAGGATTTTGGTCAGATTCAGGAAAAAGCTCATAACTTAGATATGGCGGCTATTCTTTGGACTTATCCCAAGCAAGGTTTTGAAAACGACCATAAAATTACGGAATATGCTGGAAGAATTGGTTTGGAATTAGGCGCGGATATCATTAAATTAAAGTATTTTGGAGATAAGAAAAATTTTAAGCAAGCGATAAAATTAGCCGGCAAAACAAAAGTTGTTTTATCAGGCGGTCAAAAATTAGATGAAGAAAAGTTTTTGGCAGTTGTAAGTGAAGTAATGGAATTAGGAGCAATTGGAGTGGCAGTTGGTAGAAATGTTTGGCAAAGAGAAAACCCTTTAGAGATAACAGAAAAACTTAGAAAACTTGTTTTGGATTCACCTCGCACCTTTAGGACATAAATACTGAGGGTATATTTGATAAAATCAATCTCCTAAAAGTGCAGGGTTGATTTTTGCGCCGATTTTTGCTAAAATGAGAAACTATGGATAATTTAACCCTGAAAACAAAAAAAAGAGAAGTTTTTGGCAAAAAGAATAAAGTCCTGAGAGAAAAAGGAATAATTCCAGCTGTTCTATATGGTAAACAAATTGAATCAATTGCCTTAGAAGTAAATCTTAAAGATTTTGAGGAAATTTTTAAGCAAACCGGAGAAACCGATATCTTTAATTTAGAAATTGAAGGGGAAAAAAAATCAAGAAATGTAATAGTTCAGGAAGTGAAAAGACATTTTCTAAAAAACTGGCCGATTCATATAGATTTTTATGAGGTTGAGATGGATAAGCCAATTACTACTCCTGTACCGATCACTTTAGTTGGGGAATCACCAGCTGTAAAAACTGGAGGGATTTTAATCCAATCAATGGACGAAATAGAAATTGAGGCCTTACCGAAAGATATTCCTCACGAGATTACGGTTGATGTGACTTTGTTAACAGAGATTGGCCAGACTATTTATGTTAAGGATTTAAAGTTAAAAGACGGAGTTAAAGTCAAGGTAGATTTAAATACGCCGGTGGCAACTATTAGTGCACCAATTTCTGAAGAAGAATTAGAAAAAGAATTGGGCAGAGTAAAGGCAGCCGAAGAAGTAGAAATAAGCGGCGCTAAAGAAGAAAAAGAAGAAGAGGTAAAAGAAGAAGGAGCAAAACCAGAAGAAGAAAAAACAGAAAAACCCAAATAAATATGAATATAAAATATTTAGAAAGACAAAAAATAGAAGATATTCGAAAGACATTAATTAATAGCAAGATTTTTATTAAAGAAAAAAGAGAATTTAAAAAGAAAGTAAATCATTTTGTTGCCAATGAAGCAATAAAATTCATTTCATTATTTCTTTTAATTAGTTTTCTCGTTTTAAATTTAGGCACTTCAGTAAACGCCCCGATTTTTCTATCATCTTTCTCTTCAAAAGAAGCAATTGCTTTATATGACGAAGAGAAAGTAAAATTAGAAAAAGAATTAGAGGAGATTGAAAAAGAAATCGCTGCCTATGAAAAGGTTGTTGCCCAAACTCAAAAAGAAAAAATAACTCTTCAAAATAAAATTAAGGAATTAAAAAACAAAGCCGAACAATTAACCTTAAAAATCAAGCAGACAAATATAAATTTAGACTATTTAAAAATTAGAATTGAAGATACCACTAATTCAATAAACCAAACTATTAGTAAAATTGAGAAGACGAAAGAAAATCTAAAAAATACTCTTTTGTCTTTTTACCATTTAAAACAGTATTCCACCTTAGAGATTATTTTGGCTAATAATGAAATTAGTGAATTTTTTGATTACTTGAATGCTGTCAATTTATTACAAGAGAAAATTCAAGCTAATATTCAAGAATTAGAAGAGTTAGAAGATACTCTAAGCCAGCAAAAACAAAAATTAGATGCTGACGTGGAGGAAACTCAAAAAATGTTGGCAATGCAATTATTACAAAAACAAGATTTGGATAAAAATCAAAAAGAAAACGCTACTCTTTTAGAAGTCACCAAGGGCAATGAAGAAAAATATCAGCAATTACTTTCAAGTTCACGGCAAAAGGCGAATGAAATCAGACAGAGGCTTTATGAACTAATCGGAGTAAAAACTCAGGTAACTTTTGGCGAAGCATTGGATATTGCAGAATGGGTTTCGTCAAAAACAGGTATTCGGCCAGCTTTTCTTTTAGCCGTGATCACTCAAGAGTCAAATTTAGGTAAAAATGTTGGAACTTGTAATCGGCCAGGAGATCCTTATAACAAAAGTTGGCGTCAGGTAATGAAACCAAGTCAGCACGAGGCATTTTTAAAAATTACAAGTGAGTTAGGACTTGATCCAGATACCACTCCTGTTTCTTGTCCTATTAATGATCCAAAAAGAGGATTAATTGCCGGGAAAAATAGCTGGGGCGGAGCAATGGGGCCAGCCCAATTCATTCCCACTACTTGGCTTACTTACGCTCCAAAAGTAAAACAAATCACTGGCAAAGCAGTTGCCAATCCTTGGGATGTAAGGGATTCTTTTCTCGCTGCTGCTTTATATCTTACAAACTATGGGGCTAATAAAAAGACCAGAGACAGCGAATGGCGGGCAGCCTTAATTTATTTTTCCGGTTCAGTTAATACCAAGTATAGTTTTTACGCTGACAGTGTCTTGGCAATTGCCGATAGATATGAATCAGATATTGCCACTTTAAATCAGGTTGCTTCTCGCTAAAATTAAAAACATTTTATGGCTCAATGTTATTTTTGTCTTCATAATACTAAAGAAATAGATTATAAAGACACACAAACCTTAAAACGTTTTCTTTCTGGACAAATGAAAATTTATCCCAGAAGAAAGACAAATCTTTGCGCCAAGCATCAGAGACAGCTAAAAAAAGCCGTCAAAAGAGCGCGAGTTTTAGGACTTTTGCCTTTTGTCATCCGTTAATATAATGGAAAAATTTTATTCGCCAACCGGAAAAGTTTTTACCCAGAAAACTCTCTTAGAAGAGATTATTTTTTATATTAAATCTGACCTTCGGTCAAAATACAAAATTATTATTGGCACTGATTCTAGCAATCATGAAACAACAGATTTTGTCAGCGCGATTGTTGTTTATCGGGTTGGCCATGGCGGAAGGTTTTTCTGGAAAAGAATCAAAGATTCTAAAAAACAAATGGTTTTAAGAGAAAGAATTTATCAAGAGGTAATGATGTCTTTAAATTTGGCGGAGAATCTTTTAAAAGAACTTTCTCTAAATAAAGAAATAGATTTTAATTTCGAAATCCATGTTGATATTGGTTCAAACGGCGAAACAAGAGAAATGCTTCAAGAAATTATTGGCATGGTTAAAGGTTCTGGTTATGAAGTCAAAACAAAACCAGAATCCTACGGCGCCTCAAAAGTAGCAGATAGATATACGTAATACTAATTCAAAAATCAAAAGTCAAAATTTAAAGTTATAAATAAAGGAAAGCCTTTCGCTCGTCAAAGGGCTTTTTTTATGATAAAATAAAAGAGGTTTAATTGTATGAGAAAAACGAAAAACAAAAAGAAACAGAAGAATATTCCTGAAGAAATAGAGGAAGATAAAAAGGAAGAACAGCGGTTTTTAGAGCCTGAAATTAAAAATAGCATTGTTGCCATTTTTCTTTTTGTTTTAGCAATTCTTTTAATTTTAAGCGCTAAAGGTTTGGCAGGACCAGTGGGAATCTTTATTTATAGAATTTTTGGCTATTTTTTAGGTTGGGGTTATTATTTTTTGCCAATTCTGTTATTTTTTTTGATCTATCGGTATCTTAAAGCCAGTTTGTATCATTTTAGTTTTAATTTAATTTCTTTTTTAGGAGTTTTTCTGACTCTTTTTTCTTTCCTTTCCCTGGTTGATATTTTTTCTTCGTCTCAAGGAGGAATGGTTGGAAAAATTGGAGGAATTTTAAAAATTTATTTGGGAGTTTATGCCAGTATAATTATTTATCTGGCAGCATTTATCATCGGTTTGATTTTAATTTTTCGTTTGCCAATAAAACTTCCACAAAGAAAATCGAAAGAAAAAATAGAAGAAAAAATTGAGGTTTCTACCTATAAAGAAGCAGAGCAGACTTTACCAGAAAAGGAAGAATTTAAGGAGGGAGGAACAGAAAAAGAAATTAAAAAAGATGAAAAGTTAGAAGAAATAAGAGAAAAAACCTTTTTAAAGGCTTTAAAAGTCAAGGGTGGCTATAAATTGCCGCCAATAAACCTCCTAGACACCGATATTTCGCATCCGACTTCAGGTGATATTAGGGCAAACGCTAATATTATTAAGAGAACACTTCAAAGTTTTGGCATTGAAGTGGAAATGGGAGAAGTCAATGTTGGTCCAACTGTTACTCAATATACTTTAAAACCAGCCGAAGGAGTAAAATTATCATCAATTACTGCTTTACACAACGACCTTTCTTTGGCTTTGGCAGCCCATCCAATCAGAATTGAAGCTCCGATTCCTGGCAAATCAATGGTCGGGATTGAAGTTCCGAATCGTTCAATTGCCTTAGTAAGACTGGGCAATTTATTAAAAGAGATTGATTTTTTAAAAAACCCATTGCCCTTAAGTTTTCCTTTGGGTCGCGATGTTAAAGGAGAAGTAGTTTTAACCGATTTAGCAGAAATGCCTCATCTTTTAGTGGCTGGTGCAACCGGCACAGGTAAAAGCGTTTGCCTTCATTCAATTTTATGTTCTTTTTTGATTAAAAATTCTCCCCAAACTTTAAGATTAATTTTAATAGATCCAAAAAGAGTAGAAATGTCTCGTTATAATGGTATTCCTCATTTATTAACTCCGGTAATTACTGATAGTAAAAAGGTCGTGCCGGTTTTAAAATGGGTAATCTTAGAAATGGAAAAAAGATACGAAATTTTAGCTCAAAACCACAGTCGGGATATCGAAAGTTATAATCGAAAAATTATTGAAAAGGGAGAACAAGATTTCTTGCCCTATATTGCGGTTATTATTGACGAATTGGCTGATTTAATGATTTATTACGGAAGAGAACTGGAAAATTTTATTGTTAGAATCGCTCAAATGGCAAGAGCCACAGGAATTCATTTAGTTGTTTCTACTCAGAGGCCATCAGTTGAAGTAATTACTGGTTTAATCAAAGCAAATATTACTCACCGAATTGCTTTTCAGGTTGCTTCTCAAGTTGACTCTAGAACAATTCTTGATTGTGCGGGGGCGGAAAAATTATTGGGTCATGGTGATATGCTCTATCTTTCTCCTTTGTCAACGAAACCGAGAAGGATTCAGGGCGCTTATATTTCCGAAAAAGAAATTGATGCCATTGTCCAGTTTATTAATAAACAAAACGAATTAGTTTCTGAAGAAAATGGTCTCCACACCGAATTAGAGGGTTTTGTCGGAGAGGAAAATAAAGGATTAATTAATTTTGAAGAATTTGAAAGTGAAGACGAACTCTATGTTGAGGCTTACAAAACAGTGGTGAGCCTACAAAAAGCCTCTGCTTCTCTTCTTCAAAGGAAATTAAAAATTGGCTATGCTCGAGCAGCAAGACTTTTAGATATGTTGGAAGAAAAAGGAGTAATTGGACCAGGCGAAGGAGCAAAGCCGCGCCAAGTTTTTGCCAGTAAAGAAACATTAGATGAATTTAAAAATAATTGGCAGTAAGCCATTTTTATTAAAAGTAAGAATATAAGAATATTAGAAACATTTCAAATAATTTAGTTTCCTATGGCTGATGAAGAAAAAAAAGAAAATGTTTCCTTAGGCGAGTTTTTATCCCAAAAAAGAAAAGAAAAAGGGTTTTCTTTGGAAAAAATAAGCCAAGAGACAAAAATCAATCTTTCTTATTTAAGGGCGATTGAGGAGGATGATTATTCCAATCTTCCTCCGCCGGTTTATCTCCGGGCAATTATTAAAAAATACAGTCGGTATCTTCATCTTGACCCGGACGAGGTTTTAAAGATTTTAACAGAAACTAATCATCGTCAATGGATGTCAGGAGAGAAAGACACGCTTCCTAAAAACAGATTTGCTGTTCCCCAAAGTAGAATTGTTGTGTATTTAAGAAATTTTTTTAGTCAGCTTTTAAAGTTTATTTTATTTTTTATAATTGTCGGCTATATCTTTTATGAGTTAAGTTTTCTTGTTTTTCCGCCGAAAATTATTCTTTTTTCGCCCTCGGAAGACTATTCTACTAATCAGAAAGAACTGAATATTTCTGGTAAAGTTATAAGGGCAAAAAGCGTTTTTTTGAAAAATCAAGTTTTAACTTTGGATGAGAAAGGAAACTTCTCTTATACTTTGATTTTAAATTCTGGTTTAAATCAAATAGAAATTAAAGCCACTAATCATTTAGGAAGGGAAGCAAAGGTAATACGGAATATAAATTATGTTTTTAATGAATGAGGTCGTTGTCAAAACAGGGGAAGTTTGCTAAAATTAACTATTATAAATATGGCAAAAAAAATTCAGAAAGAAGAAAAAAAACAAAAGGGGGAATTAGAAGAAACTTTAAGGATGATTAGAGATAAATTTGGTGAAGGAGCAATTATGAAATTAGGAGAAGTAAGAAAAGTTGATGTTGATGTTATTCCAACTGGTTCTCCCTCGTTGGATATTGCTTTGGGAGTGGGCGGCATTCCTCGGGGAAGAATTATTGAAATTTACGGAGCTGAATCATCGGGAAAAACTTCTTTAGTTTTGCACATTATTGCTGAAGCGCAAAAAAGGGGTGGAAAGGCGGCTTTCATTGATTCTGAACACGCTTTAGATCCAGAATATGCTAAAAAAATCGGGGTGAAGGTAGAAGAACTTTTGATTTCTCAGCCTGATTCTGGTGAACAGGCGCTCGATATCGTTGAGGCCTTAGTTCGTTCCTCTTCAATTGAGGTGATTGTTATTGATTCAGTAGCAGCTCTTACTCCAAGACAGGAATTAGAGGGAGAAATGGGAAATCAACAAATTGGTCTTCAGGCAAGGTTAATGAGTCAGGCCTTAAGAAAATTAACCGCGATTGCTGGTAAAGCTAATACTACGATTATTTTCACCAATCAAATTCGCGCCCAAATCGGAACAATGATGTTTGGAGCGCCAACTACTACTCCTGGCGGTAAAGCTTTAAAATTTTATGCTTCGGTGAGAATTGAACTCAAAAGAATTGCTCAAATTAAAAAAGGAGATGAAATTATTGGTTCAAGAATAAAAGCGAAAGTAGTAAAAAATAAAGTTGCTCCTCCATTTAAAGAAGGAGAATTTGACATTATTTATGGAGAGGGGATCTCTTATGCTGGAGATTTGTTAAATTTGGCGATTAAAAGGGGGATTGTGAAAAAATCCGGCAATACTTTTATTTTTGGCGAAGAAAAATTAGGAGTTGGCTTTGAAGCAGCCAGAGACTTTTTAAAAGAAAATACAACTGTTAGTCAAAAAATCTTTAAAGAACTCTTCACTTAAAAAACATTTTAAAAATATGTCTATGATTGACGAAAAAGAAAAATATTTTTTTTATGAATTAGTAATTTTTCTTTCTTCTAATCTAACTGATAAAGAAGCAGAGGAAAAGTTTAATAATTTCGTGAAGCAGATAGAAGAAGCAGATGGTACTATTATGGAAACAAATCTGCCCCATTTAGAACTTTTGGCTTACCCCATAAAAAAAGAAACCAGTGGATATTTCTGTGTTGTTAGATTTGAGATTGAAGAAGGAAAAATAGAAGAATTAAAGAAAAAACTCTCTCTTTCTCCTGATATCTTGCGTTTTTCTATCTTTAGAAAACAAAAATTGACTCAAAAGCCGACAAGAAGAAAATTATTTAGAGCCGTTTCCTCAAAAACAGAAGAAATCAAAGAGAAATCAGTTCCAAAAGAAACTGGAGAAGTAAGTTTAGAAGAATTAGAACAAAAATTGAACGAAATTCTTAAAGAATAAAAGTTAAAAAGGTCGAAGAAAAATGGTGGGTTTTCATAAAGCAAATAAAATACTATGAATCTTAATAAAGTTTTGCTCATTGGCAACCTTACCCGCGATGTCAATCTGAGAACAACTCCTTCTGGCCAGTCAGTGGCGGATTTCGGTTTAGCCACTAATCGGGTTTGGGTGGATTCTAGCGGCCAGAAACAGCAAGAAGCCGAATTTCATAATATTGTTGTTTGGGGGAAAATGGCTGAATTGTGCAGTCAGTATTTGGCAAAAGGAAGAATGGTTTTTATAGAAGGAAGAATTAGAACTCATTCTTGGCAAGACGCAAACAACCAAAAAAGATTTAAGACAGAAATTATCGCAGAAAATATTCAATTTGGCCCTCGTTTTACCAGCCAGACAGAATTAAAAGTTGGTACTGAGACGGGTGAGGTTGAAGAACCACTTCAAGATTTACCTGTTTTGGAAGAAACAAAAGAAAATCCAGAAGATGAAAATCTTGAAGAGATTCCTTTCTAAAGACCTTCAAAAGATTGAATAATCTCTTCCAAATCGCCATCTAAAATTTTGGAGAGATTATGCCAACTTTTTTGTAATCGGTGGTCAGTAATTCTATCCTGCGGAAAATTATATGTTCTGATTTTTTCTGCTCTTTTGGCGCGACCAATTTGTTCGCGCCTTTCTTTTATTATAGTTTCTTCTTTTTTTTCTAATTCTTGTTGGTACAGTTTGCTTTTCAAAATTTGGAGTGCCTTTTCCCTATTTTGTCGTTGGTATCTTTCGCTTTGGCAAGTGACAATTACTCCTGTTGGTTTATGAATTAATCTCACCGCAGTTTCTACTTTTTGGACATTTTGACCGCCAGCCCCGGATGAACGGAAAAAACTTTCTTCAATTTCTTCGGGTTTAATCTCTATTTGAGGATTTTCCCATTGAGGCAAAATTGCTACTGTTGCTGTGGAAGTATGCACTCTCCCTGACTTTTCTGTGACGGGAATTCTTTGAACCCTGTGAACTCCAGCTTCGTATTTTAATTTTTTATAAGATTCAGGATGATTAATTTCTACTACTCCTTCTTTTAATCCCCCTAAAGAAGTGCAATTAATACTAATTTCTTTTATTGGCCAGTTTTGATTTTGACTATATTTTTCATACATCCGGAGTAAATCTTGGGCGAAAAGCGCTGCTTCTTCTCCTCCAGTTCCAGCCCTAATTTCTAAAATAATACTTTTTATCTCTTGGTCAATTGATTTATTTAAATTCTCTAATTTATTCAAAGTCTTTTGAATAACCAATTCATTTTCAGAAATTTCTTTTTTCGCCATTTCTATTGATTCATTATCATCGCTTAAAGCTAAAAAATCTTTCGCCTCATTTATTTTTTTTTCTGCTTTTTTAATTTCTTTTAAAAGATTAAGTTCTACATCTATTTCTTTTATTTTTTTTGAAGCCTCTTCAAAGTTTTTATAATTTGAAAGAAACTCAGGGCTACTGAGTTTCTCTAAAATTTCTTCTTTTTCTTTTTCTAAATCATTTTTTCGTTTTTCCCACTTTTCTTCCATATTTTGTTACTTCTTTTTCTTCGCTTTGACCTCCTCTTTTGGTTTTGTTTTAAATTTCGGTTTTTCTACCTGCATTTTTTTAGCTTTTTCTAATCTTGCTTCAAATTTCTGAACTCTGCCAGCAGTATCAACCAATTTTTTCTGGCCAGTATAGAGAGGATGGCATTGAGAGCAAATTTCTACCTCCATATTTTCTACGGTTGAACCAACAATAAATTTTGCTCCGCAGGAGCAAGTAATAGTTGCTTTTTCGTAATATTTTGGATGAATATCTTTTTTCATAAGGAAATGATACCAAAAAAGAAATGAAAATGCAAATATAAATGAAAATCGGGAAAGGTTGTATTTGACAAATTCATTATTTTTTGGTATTCTTTTCGCTGAAAGGAGGTGCACATTGAAAAAATTTTTTATAATCTTTCTAACAGTAGCAGTATTGCTACTGTTGGCGGTTCCTGTTTCTAGTACTTTTTCTTCTTCCTCTCCAGTTATTAAGGTAGAATTTCCTTCTCCTGTAGGGAATCTTTTGGGGACTCTTCCTGTTAAGATCGTAATTCCTGATCCTAATAGTTTCGGATACCCTCGAATTCCTGTAGAGATTTCCATTGCCCTAGTAGAATTTAGAGAGCATAAAGTTGTAATTCCCCTGCTCGAAGAAGTTGATCTGACCAACCCTCTGACTCTGAAAAGATTTTTAGATACTCCAATTGAAAAGGTGGTAGAGTTTCCTCTTCCTGTTCATGAAGTAGGGTCTTACCATCTTGTTGTCGATGTAAAATGTCTTTACGGCCCGGCCTATAAATGGACTTTTTGGTACTCGTATACAGTTAATTCTCTTCTTGAAATTGTCCCTGAGAGGCTTCATTTTGTAGGTCTTGTAGATCGTAATCTTTACGGATACACTTTTAGTCAAGCCCAGAAATATGACTTTTTGGGCAAAGGGTATTCTTTTAGAATTCAGGTTGAAGTGGTTTCACCAATAGAGGAGGTATTGTACATTGAACCCGCAGCTGTGTTCGGCACATTTTTTGATTCTCCCACCCCCCTACAGATACAAAATGAACTAGAAGTAACAAAAGAAGATTACTACTTTCTTCTAGCAGGATACCCAACTGCCCATTTGAAGGTAAGTTGGGTACCAATAGGAAATGGGGATTGGCGTTGGTTGTTCTCTAACCAACCATTAAGTTGGGTAGAGAAAAATGGCATTATAATTTCTACCCTTGATTCTCATTGGAGTTGGAATCCTCAAGGAGAATTCCAACTCGAATATATAGGCGATTGATAATTGGCTAGGCCCGAAAAATCTCGGGCCTTTTTTATTAATGAATTAATGAACAACTTAAAAAGTCGCATAGGTAAATAACTCAAAACTCCTTGCCTGTCAACAGACAAGGAAAAGCCCTTGCCCGCCGACAGATAGGAAAACTCAAAATTATAGATACAATATATACGATATACTAAATATTTAATTCATAATCCTTGATTCATGATTCATAATCTTGAGTTGTAAGTTTTAAGTTGATATAGACACAAATCTATTGAACTGTTGCAGAGGGGTTGTTTTTTTTTCTTTTTTATGTTAAATTTAAAAAAAATAAAACTATGATTACAATTGAAGAAATGGAAAAAGCTGGTCTCCAATACGGGCACAAAGATACGCGCAATCATCCGAAGGCAAGTTATTTTACTGTTAAAAGCAACAAAACAGAAGTTTCTTTAATAAATTTGGAAGAAACAAAAAAAGCCCTGGAAAAAGTTTTAAATTTTATTAAAGAATCAATTGCTGGCAATAAAACAATACTTTTTGTTGGCACCCAGGCAGGAGCAAGGAAAAAAATTGAAGAAATAACTCAAAAATACAATTTTCCTTATGTTACTTTAAGATGGCTTGGAGGAACCTTGACCAATTTTAAAACTCTTTCTGAGAGAATCAAATATTTACAAGAATTGGAAGAAAAACAACAATCCAGAGCTTGGAATAATTTTACCAAGAAAGAAAAGCACGATTTGGCCCAAGAGCTAGCGAAACTCCAAAAGAAATTTCAGGGGATAAGAAATATGACTAGACTTCCGGACATTCTATTTATTATTGACCCAGGAGTTCATAGTACTGCTTTAAGAGAAGCCCGTCGGCTCAAAATCCCGATAATCTCAATTTTAGATACAGATGATGATCCAACTTTAGTTGATTACCCAATCCCAGCCAACGATAGTGCGAAATCATCCATTGAATATATACTAAATTTAATAACAGAAGCAATAAAGGAAGCAAAAGGAGAAATTAAATTAGAAGCAGAACCAGTCAAAGAAGAAGAAAAAAGTGAAGAAAAGCAACCTTCTTTAAATTAAAACAAACTAAATTTTTTAAATTATGATAACAATCGAAGATATTCAACAATTAAGAGAAGAAACCCAAGCACCGATAATGGAGTGTAAAAAGGCCTTGGAAGAAGCAAAAGGAGATTTTAACAAAGCCAAAGAAATTTTGAAGAAAAAAGGCGAATTAAAGGCAATAAAAAAACAAACAGGGGAAACTTCAGCCGGGATAATCGATGGCTATATACACTCTAATGGCCAGGTGGCTGCTTTGGTTGAACTTCGAGCAGAAACTGATTTTGTTTCCAGAAACGCAGACTTTAAACAATTGGCTCACGATTTGGCAATGCATATCGCAGCAATGAATCCAACCTACCTTTCTCAAGAGAATATTCCCAGCCAAGAATTAGAAAAAAAGAAAGAAGAATATTTAAAAGAGTTTGAAAAAGAAAAAAAACCAAAAGAAATTTTAGAAAAGATTATTCAAGGTAAATTAACCAAAGATTTTGAAGAGATGTGTTTGATGAATCAAACTTTTATTAAAGATGAAACCAAAAAAATTAGCGATTTAATTAAAGAAGCAACTGCTAAATTTGGTGAGAAAATTGAAATTAAAAGATTTGTTCGCTTTGCGATTAGAAATTAAATTTCTATGGACGCTTTGCTACCCACTCTAATAATTTTTTTGAGTTTAGTTGGCCTGATTTTAATTTTTTTAAATAAATCGTCAGCAAAAAAACAAAAATTAGTTAATGAAGATTTTAAAAAGGAAAGAATAAAATTTTTAGGCTGGTTTAAACAAATTAAAGAAGTTCCTTCAAAAGAAATTTTTTTGAATTTTTGGGAAAAAACTTTAAGAAGATCAAGGATTATAATCTTAAGAATAGATACAACGATTGCTGATAAATTAGCCAAAATCAAAAAAGGGAAATTTTTGGAAGATAAGAAAAATCAAGATTTAAAACCAATTGCAAGCGATAATTTAAAAGAAAAAGATTTAATTTTTGAAGGATTAGATGATTTTGATTTTAATAATTTAGATTTGAAAGAAGAAGAAATTAAATTATTGAAATTATTGAAAGACTTAAAAGAAAATTTGGAATCTCTTGAGCCTCTAAAAAATTTAGCCAGACTCTATTTATGGGAAGGCGACTATAATTCTGCCTGTTGGGCTCTTTTACAAGTTTATTATTTTAAAAGGGATGACAAAATAATTTACGATTTATTTTTGGAAATAAAGGAGAAAAATAAAGCAACTGAAATTTCAAAGCCGATGTAGCTCAACTGGCAGAGCGACGGTTTTGTAAACCGTAGGTTGTCGGTTCGATTCCGACCGTCGGCTCCCCTAAATTCATCTGCCAAAATTTTTGGTTTGCTCTCTAAGTTTCTTTAAAATTTACGGCGGGTGAATAAAAACTTGAGCAGGTAAGGGTAGGTAGTCTTGTCCGGGGTATAAATATTGACAAACGAATATCGGTGTATTAGACTGTTAATATTAATATATGAATAGTAAACAAAAAGGATTTTTAGCAGTTGCCCAAAGTATAGCAAAATTATCTTCTTTAGGATATGAAATTCTATTGCCTATAGGGGGTAGAAAGCCATACGATTTAGTTTTTGATGACGGGAAAAGATTAAATAGAGTACAAGTTAAGTATGCCGGTAAAGGCTCACGGGGAAAATATTTAGCGAATCTTCGAATAACTAGTGGTAATCAAAGTTTGAATTACGCAAAGAAATATAAAGATGACGATTTTGATTATCTCTATGTTTACACTGCAGATGATCGTCATTATTTAATGGAATGGAAGAAAATAAAAGCAAGGAATACAATATCGCTTGATGATGAAAAGTATCAAAAATATTTAATTTAATGTTTGAGGGTAGGTGGCAGAGCGGTCAATTGCACCAGACTGTAAATCTGGCGGCCTTAGGCCTACGTAGGTTCAAATCCTACCCTACCCACTCTCTGCCAAGATAGCTCAGCCTGCCCCCTTTAGCCGATGTAGCTCAGGTAGTAGAGCACAAAATTGGTAATTTTGTGGTCGCCAGTGCAAGTCTGGCCATCGGCTCTTATAATCCCTAAATTTAAAAAGATTTTTATGAAAAAAGAATTTATTATAAAATTAGCCTGTAGTAATTGTAAAAAAATTAATTACTATACTCGAAAGAATAAAAAAACCGTCGAGCGTAAATTAGAATTTAACAAATACTGCCCGTGGTGCAGAAAACACACTCTTCACAAAGAAGTAAAAAAATAAATTATTAAGCTCAATTAATAGATTTTAGGGGCGTAGCTCAGTTGGGAGAGCGGCGGTCTCCAAAACCGCAGGCCGCAGGTTCAAGCCCTGCCGCCCCTGCACTAGAGGACTTTGGGCGTATAAAGTGTCCAAATTCCTCTCTAATATTGAGTTTTTAGAGGTTCTAACCTGTTGGGTGAGCTTATTAACCTCTGGAGCCGCTTTTTCTACTAGAATAAGCGGTTTTGGCTTTATAATACTGAGCTTTCGGTCTTTTAAGAGGAGGTTCGAACCTAAAGCCATGAGGATTTGTTTTTTCTCTTCAAGCGTCCCAATGGTGAATTTCTTTTGAGCATTAGTAGCTAAATTGAAGAGATTTTCTATATTTTCTAACCAAACATTTATTCTTTTATCATTATCATTTAAAAGCTCTTGCAAGCGCCTTTTTTCTGTTAAGAGAGCAGATTTTTTAGTGGCATATTCTTCCTCTGTAATCTCATTGTTTGTTCTCATATCTAGTAAATTGTCTAATTTCTTAATACAAGTTTCGTATGCTTTTTTCTGATTTTCTAAGATTCTATTACGATTTTGAATTTCTTGTTCATTTGCTTTCTTTAATTCTGTTATTAACCAATCTTTAAATTGTGATGGAATGGTTATTTGTCCTAAGATATTTAAAATTTGTTTTTCTAGATCTTTTTCTTCTATACCTTTTTGAGAACAAGGTCCTTTTCTTTTAGTACAATGGTAGTAAATATAATGGTGTACATTACCATTTTTCTGGATTTTGGTTTTTTCTTCTGCTGTAATCATTGCTCCACATTCTCCACATCTGATTAGGCCGGTATAAGCAAAATTATGGCTTTTAGGTTTTGGTCTACCCTTATTTTTTAATAAGAGTTGAATTTGATTATATTCATTTTTGCTAATCATTGGTTCGTATCTTCCTTGATACCAATTGCCACTACCTTTAGGGAATTCAAATTCTCCATAATAAAACGGATCTGTAAAGAGGCGATAAATATTACTTCTCGACATTGGTTTATTATTTCTATTTCGTAGTCCCCATTCTTTCGTAGCAATTGCTAATATCTTAGGTGGAGAATATTTATTTGTTAGCATCAACTCGAACATTTTTTTCACTAAGTCAAATCTTTGAGGGTCTTTGATAATTCGTTGATCCGCTTTGGTAATGGGATTATTAAGATACCCTATTGGTGCAGACCTAGGATAACATCCTTCCTGTGCTTTTTTTAGAAGTCCTCTTTTAACATTAGAACTTAGATCTCGAATATATTGGTTAGCCATTCCGAATTCCAAAGTCATCATTAAAACATTGTCATTAGGGTAGTAGTTTTTTTCATAGGTTTGAATGTGTTGGATTTGTCCTTGCTGAAGCATCCAACTGATTATAGCTCCATCAATTGGATTTCTTGCTAATCTGTCAAGTTTCCAACAGATTATTCCCTGTGCTTCTCCTTTAGAGACTCTTTCAATCATTTGATTAAAGATGGGTCTGCCAGGTGCTTTAGCTGATTGAGCCTCTGTAAGAATATCAATAATTTCTAAGTCTTCCTTAGCAGCTAGTTTTATCAATACGTCTTTTTGCGATTCAATAGAAGCCACCTGTCGATCCTCACTTTCTGAGGATTTTCTAGCATATAGGAAGTATTTAATTTTATTATTCATGTTATTGGTTGCATTTTTAGCATCCTTGCAGTAACAAGGATGGCGCTATTTTATTAATAAGTCAAGTAAATAAGCTAAAAAACTTATAATTGTTGCATTTTATGTGCGTAAACCCCTCAATAAGCCCTAAAAATTGTTAATATCTTTACTTAGATTCCAAAGTTCATTATTTGACTCCTTTTGACTACTTTTTTTAATTGCTAGCCGAAAGGATTAATTAGTCGCTTTACCTTTTATTTACTACCTTTTTCGTATTTTTCAGGTTTTTATACTATAGTTCATTTTTTCAAGAAATTTATTTATTCTAAGAGGTTTTTTCTGTTTAACCATGCACCTTTAGGCGTTTATGCCTTCTTTTTTTGAGACAAATGAGTCATTTTGGTGTGGATTCCCTTTTATTTTCTCTAATTTTATTGCATTTCAGATACTCATTTTACTTAGTAATTATTTCCTTCCATTTGCTCATTTTTATATTTATGAGGCTTTAAATTTCTAGATGGCCCTTCATGATTTTATTTATTTGTGGCTATTTTTTTTGTTAACTAGAGGCCTTCCTTATTTTTTCTGTGATTTTACTCAGTTTCTATCTGCTTACAAAAGCCAAGTTTTTATTTCTACTGTTACAACTATCTTTATAATATTCATCTCTTATATGAAATTATATATCTATAATATTTAAGATGTCTGATTAAGAATTAGACATCTCATCTTCAAGAATAGTTTTTTCATATTCATTCAAGATTTTATTTTCTAGTTTGCTCCAGAACTCAGGGTTTTGGAAAAAGATGATTTCTTTATACTTGTTATAAGATTTAATACTAGGAGGCCTAACTCTATAACCACAGGAATGGGCATGGTAACTATCAGTCATAATTCTAAAACCCGTAATTTTAAGATTTACTGATTGTTGCTCTATTGGTAGCGGAATAGTGAGATTAACATAAGCAAGAGTGCTCTGATTAATGCTTTTTGAAGGGAATATTTCTATTTTGATATCATCTAGACTCATAGTTAGTTTGATTGTTATTTTGTATTTCTTTTTTTTCGTTTTGAGGGATAATTTCTTTTTCTGATGAAAAACACACCACTTGGCATAAATCCAGTAATCTTGTGGCCATTTCTAAGGCTTCGGCATCTGGAATGTCTTCTTTAAAAACCTGTTTATATATCTCTTTAAATTTGTCTAAGGATTCTTGGGAAATCATAGAATGAAGAAAGTATCATAGGAAGAAAGTAAGACCCCTTCTAGGACAAATTTACCCCTAAATCATACCCTCCTCAGCATCTTTTTTGCTCTTAGAGAGTTGGTAAAGATACTGAAGAATGGCTCTTTTCTCTTCTGGGTCATAATCATCTGGATCTACCAATTGGTTAAAGTATTGCTTTATTATCTTAGGGCTGAAGTTTCGACCTTTAATAGCTTCAGCAAAACATATATATGATGAGAAATTTGGGTTCTCCGCTTCGATTTGTTTAAATTTTCTAGCTAGTGATCTCATAATTTTATAAATTAAAATAGTCTGATGTTATAGCATCAGACTATCACGGCATACTTTGTAAAATATACCTATTTAATGACCCTCGATAAAAATCGTTAGGGAATTAATGGCCTACGTTAAATTATATAGTTTACGATTTATGGTATATGTTTTATTCTTCTCGATTTTTCTACACGAATAATTTTTTTGATTTCGTAATATACTAAACCATGATTAGGAAATTCTTTGTCTAATTTTTTTAATATTTGTTTAGCTGAAAGTTCTCTATTTTCCCAAATAAAATCTATTATTTTTCTATCAATCTTCCGCTTTCTTATTCTTTTCGGTTTGGTTCTATACGGCTTCAGAAAATTATTAATTATGGGCCAGTTACGTTCAATAAAA
>Ga0208198_1000671_pt1 | contig 35809 bp, 30 predicted proteins | sample AD_JPNTR2_MetaG_FD_184446 | JGI IMG/M metagenome (GOLD analysis project Ga0208198, IMG submission 184446) | Active sludge microbial communities of municipal wastewater-treating anaerobic digesters from Japan - AD_JPNTR2_MetaG (SPAdes) (version 2) | ecosystem: Engineered > Bioreactor > Anaerobic...
GCTCTCTTCTTGCACGCTGCTCTTCTGTTTCGTTTCTTCGCCTTCTGCTCATAATTAAAACCTCCGAAGTAGTCTCTCTTCTATTATACACTACTTCAGAGGTTTACACAAATTTTAGGATAGACTCGCAAATTCGTCTCCGCCTATTCTGAAAACGGGAGAATGCTTGAACGTATTGCAGATGAGCGAGGAACCCGCACGTATATATTTATCACCCTCGTCATGACCGAGATTGTCGTTTATCTTTTTGAGGTCGTTAAGGTCGAAAACGAATACCGAAAAATCTTCGCAGATGTTTTCCTTGATAAGAGCGTCGGTCTTTGATTCGGTGTTCCTGTACGCCGACTTGTTTTTATCTCCCGTGAGCGCGTCGCGGAAAAGTTCCGCTTTGATCTCCATTTCCCTGAGTTTCGCGGCGGTAACGTTGTTCACGGCGATTATCACATATTCGTCGTTATCGAGCATTCTTGCTGCGTTCATGTTCATATACTGTACATTGTCGTTGATAATGATCCTGTACGACAGCGAGACCGTTTCGTCCTCGCGGAGCAGCATCAACAGATTTTCCCTTTGCAGATGGTCTCTTACCATTTCAAGATCTTCCGGGAAAACTTCATCCTCTGCCTTTTGTTTAACGTCGGAGAAAAAATCCACCCCGTGCTCGCCCGACGTAAGCTCGTTGTATTTGTCGCTTGAAGTATAGGCAGTGTATTCTCCCGTAATAGTATTGACATAATATATAAGTTCGCAGCTCGCGGCAAGGGCGTTAGATATCCTTGCGAACTTCATTCTTTCCTCGTTCGCTTTTAATTCGTGGCGTTTCTGAATATCAATATCGGTAACTCCGATAAATACTGTGCCTTTGTTCTCGTCGGTGCCGATGATGGTTTTCAGACGATGATAGACGGGCGTGCCGTCCTGCATAAAGCGATAATCAAAGCCAAAAAGATCGCTCTCCTCTATTCTTGCGAGAAACGTATCCTTGCTTAGCATATCGCGGAATAATATCCTGTCGTCTTCGTAAATCTTTTCGCGGCACATCCTGCTGCACGCGGCAAAAAAATCATTGCCCTTGGCTTTCACGCTAAAGTCCTTATCGGTTCTTTCACGCTCATATTCAATATAGCTTCCGTCACGCGTATTTATGCAGTAGATGTATTTATAGTCGTTTGCCATTGCGAGAGCAAGTCTTGTCTCAGTCAGCAGATTATTCAGGTTTTTCAGTATATCGAGAGACCTTACCGCGGAGCTGAGCTGATAGGTCACAAGCTCAAGTTCATCTATGAAATCAAAGCTCTCTGGCTCAAGGAGCGCAAGTCCGTACTGAGTTTCTGCGGTGAAAAGATCGGCTGCGATAAGTATTCTCGTGCGGCCGGACACCAGCTTCGGATTGTCAAAGACCTGCGGGGGATCTATCCTCTGTTCTTTTTCGGGGATATTGAAGCAGTTTGCTCCGTAGCAGTATGATTTGAACAGCCATTTCACATCGTCGGGATATTTCTCCCCATTATGATGTTCCACCGGCTTTTCGAGTATGTAGAGATAGCTTGTCACAGAGCCTAAGTTGCAGAGACGTTTCAGTATATCCGCGTAGCTGTCTTTCAGATTGCCGCCGAACATCAGAGAGTCGCGGATAAACAGATTGTCAAGATGAGTGCGGTCGATAAAACCTTTCGGAGCAGTATCCGTCTTTTCGCCGATGTACTTTTCCACAGAGTTCAGCAGCTTTTGTATAAAGGGAAGGTTTTCCCCCGAACAGTTTCTCAGCAGCCAGACATAAAGGTTATCCCGCAACGTATAGAGCCTGGTAGTTTCTCCGTTAAATACGTCTTTGTTTCCGAAGACTCTCATCAGGTACTCGTCAGCCGTTTTTTTCGATGATTCGGGTGCTGCGTGATGGAAGAACTCTTTTTCAAAGAAGTCTATCAGCCCGGACAGCGGCTCGAATATCACTTTTGCTTCTTTCTCGGAGCCCGTTCCGTCGGTAATGTATTCCATAAGATTCCGCTTTATCGCAACCGTATCACCCATTAAAAGCATTTCGGGCGTACTGATAAAGCGCTTGTCGGCAAAGCATGAACCGCGGGGGATGAAGCTCGTATCAACAAGATGCCTGTCGTCCTTTATCCCGTTCAGATAATTATACGCTTTCTCGACCGACGCCTCTCCGAGACGGGAGGCGTCCGCCTTTACGCTTGCAAGCGGAGGTTCCATATCCTTTGCGAATGGCTGATCGTCAAAGCCGATAACGGCAATATCCTTCCCGACGATCTTTCCACGTTCGCTGACGGCATCGTACACCATCGACGCTATCAGATCGTTTATACAGATCACCGCATCAAGCTCGGGGTTATTGTCGAGCAGACGTTCGGCATCTCCCTTGCTGTCGTAGGACATACCGCTGTGCATGAGATAGCTTTCCTTGAATTCAAGCCCGCTTTGCGCAAGCGCGGTGCGGTAGGCTTCGCATCTTTCGATACATTCGCAGTTTTCGGGGCTGCCCGCCATGATACCGATATGCTTTCTTCCGCGCTCCGCAAGGTAGTTCACGGCGGAGATCACGCCCGAACGGTTGTCAAATTCAAGGCAGTCGAAGCCCTCGATCTCCGAAGCGACGCACAAAACGGGAGTACCCTTGAAATTTTCAAGAAATTCCTTTTTGAGCTCGTTATTATATGCATAAGCGATAGTGCCTACGGGCGCTATAATATAATCAAAGTTCGCCTTTGCCGCGTAATCGAACAGCACGTTGTACTGATATTCATAATACGCCTCGTACTTGTCGTTCAGATGCTGTATACCGAGATATTTTCCCGGGATAACGGTCAGATCTACATCAAGACGCTTTGCCGCCTTAACGGCGCCTTTAACAAGTTCGTTGGAGAATAGGTCTGTCAGGGTCGCTGCAAGCAGACAAACATTAGGTCTTTTTTTGTTCATGAGATCCCTCCGTTCTACAGTTTGGTTTCAGCCGTTTATGTCAGCGGATTATATCAATATAATTATATCACAAAAGCAAGTTTTTTTCAAGATGTACGAAAATATTTTGATTATTGATATTCTTGTCCATAACAAAACGGCTTCATTATCCCGCTGTATTTTGTGGGAAAATGAAGCCGTTTGCTATATGTAGGTGAAAAAACTTGTTAGCTTGGTTTTTGCAGCCTGCGTGATCTCTTACTTCCCGCCCAGCAGCCGAAGATTGCTCTCTATAAGCCCGCAGCGCTGTTCAATGCACTTTGCGGTTGTGAGCGCATCGACGGGAGTGTTAAATGCATAATCCAGCAGCTTGTCAACGGTTGATGTGGCAACGTGCAGGCGCGTGTCCGACGAGGCGTAGTAGATGTACAGGTCTCCGTTTTCGTCGGCAATCGCGCCGTTTGTGAATACAACGTTGGACACGTCGCCCACGCGCTCGCCCTTCAATGGCGCGATAAGATACCCGCCCGGCTCGGCAATGACTTTCCAAGGCTCTTTAAGGTCGGTGACGAAGCAGTAGATGACGTAGCGCAGACCTGCCGCAGTATTTCTCACGCCGTGAGCGATGTGCAGCCAGCCGCGGTCGGTCTTGATGGGCGTTGCACCCGCGCCGTTCTTGCTCTCTGTTATGGTGTGGTATCGGCGAATGCTGGTCATGCGCTCCTCGTCGATAACGGCGTTAGTGATGTCATCGGCAAGCCCGAAGCCGATACCTCCGCCCGAGCCTGTCTCGATAAATCCGTCCATCGGGCGGGTGTAGAAAGCGTACTTGCCGTCAACGAATTCGGGCAGCAGGCAAACATTTCTCTGCTGGGGGCTGCGCAGCGTGACAAGGTCGGGCAGGCGCTCCCAATTCACGAGGTCTTTGGTGCGTGCGATACCCGCCGAAGCCACAGCCTCGGAAAGATCGGCGGTGTTTGCGCTTTTCTCCACGCAGAACACGCCGTATATCCAGCCGTCCTCGTGCTGAGTCAGACGCATATCGTAGACGTTGGTCTCATCGTCGGTGAGGGCGGGCAGCCGCACGGGATAGTCGCGGAAACGGAATCCCTCGGTGCCATTATCGCTCTCGGCAACGGCGAAAAAGCTCTTGCGGTCGTTGCCCTCCACGCGGGCTACAAGGCAGTATCTGCCGTTCAGCTTGATGGCGCCCGCATTGAACACGGCGTTGATACCTAGCCGCTCCTGAAAATAGGGATTGGTGTCTTTGCTCAGGTCGTATTTCCAATGAAGCGGGATATGCCCACGGGTGAGCACGGGGTTCTCGTAGCGGTCGTAAATGCCGTTGTAAAAGTCGGTCTTGCTGTTGACAGCCGAAAGAAGCTCCTCCTGTTTTTTAAGCAGCTCGTAGTATTTTTCATGTATCATATTCTGCTCCTCCTTATTATCTCAAAACACATTCTGCCCGAGTGATAGGGGCATTTCCAGTCACTGACGATACCGTGCTCGTCCATCGGGCTGCCGTCCGCGTGAACGCCCCAGTACCATTCGCTGCCCGTGCGGTCGTCTCTTATATAGGTCTGTATGTACTCGAAAATATCCTCCGCGGCGGCGAGATATTTCTCCTCGCCCGTCTTTTCCCACTGATTGATAAAGCCCAGCACCGCTTCCGATTGCACCCACCAGATACGGTCGGTGTCGTTTTTGCCGCTCTCGCATTCGTTGAGCAGAGACTTCTCCGCGAACGCCCTTTCGTAAACGCTTTCCGCGAGAACGCCGTCCATTTTCGAGATCTCCTCCGTAAGCCCGAAGCTGTCCAGCAGCCTGCACCCGTCATCGAGAAGCCAGCTGGTCTCGATGTCGTGACCGTAGCTTTGCAGATCCACAAGACTGCGGTATGTGCGGTTGAAGAACACCTCCAGCCGCCGCTTTTCGGGAGAAAAGACCTTGCCTATGAATGTTTCCAGTATCCTTGTCATGGCATCGGATACCGCCGCAGAGCGGGTCGGCTGATAACGGTACAGGTTCGCATAAGCCTCAAAAACGTGCAGAAGTGTGTTCATGGTGCGCTCGGCGATCACGTTGTTCTCTGACAGCTTGTCGTTGAGCGACATTTTCCACTCCCTGCCGAAGCTCTCCAGATAACCGCCGTTGTCGCGGCATCTGCTCTCGATAAGCTCGAGAAGCTGTTCCGAAAGATCAAGGGCTTTTTCATTTCCCGAAAGCGCATAATATGAGGTCAGCGCATACAGAGCAAAGGACTGCGCGTAGGTGTGTTTGGTGGTGTCCGAGGGCTTTCCGTCGTGGGTGACTGACCAGTACACCCCACCGAATTCATCATCGAAACAATGCTCCGCTATAAAACGGAAAGCGTGGTTCGCAGCGACGATATGCTTTTTGCTCTTTGTGAGCATGGCAAGCTCTGAGAAGAACCACAGTATGCGGCTTTGCAGGATAACACCCTTGTCTGCCGTCTTTTGCAGGGTAAGGTCAAAGTCCATCTGCCCGTAAAAGCCGCCGAAGTCCGGGTCTTTCAGCGCCGTCCAAAAGGGGACAATCTGCTTGTCGAGAACGGTCTTTGCTTTCAGCGCCAGCAGATCAATGCTGTTATCTTCTGCCGATCTCATGCTCGGTATCTCCCGCGTCGTCGTTTTCAAGGATATAGTTATACAACTCGTCCACGGTCGTGAACGCAAGACCTACGTAGGTATCCGCGCAGCCGTAGTATATCGCTATCCTTCCGCTGGGAGCATCATACAGCGCGGCGCATGGGAAGCATACATTCGGAACAAAGCCGCGCTCCTCGTACCATTCCTCGGGGGTGAGGATATATCTGCTGCTGCAGTGGAGCACCTTCGAGGGCTCATCCTTGTCAAGGATAGCCGCTCCCATGCTGTAAACAAAGCCGTTGCAGGTTCCCGTAACGCCGTGATAGATCATGAGCCAGCCCTTGTCGGTCTCGATAGGTGCGGCACCTCCGCCGATCTTCACGTTCTCCCACCAGTTGCCGGTCTTGCTCATAACGTGGCGGTGATGTCCCCAGTATTCGAGGTCAGGACTCTCGCTGAGGAAAATATCACCGAAGGGCGTGTGACCAGAGTCGCTCGGGCGGGAGAGAAGCATGAATTTGCCGCCCACCTTGCGGGGGAACAGCACGCCGTTGCGGTTGAAAGGCAGGAAGGGGTTTTCAAGGCGGGTGAAGGTCTTGAAATCGGTAGTCTTAGCCATGCCCAGCGCCGCGCCGTAAGCGTCCTGGCACCATATAATGTAATAAGTGTCTTCGATCCTGATAAGGCGGGGATCGTAGGCGTAGGACGGCTCAAAAAGCTCGCCGTTCTCGTCGGTAAAGCGTATCTTTTCCTTGTCGAAATTCCAGTGAATGCCGTCTGCGCTCCTGCCGAGATAGATAAAGGGTATTCCGTCGGTCTGCTCGGCGCGGAAAACGCCGATGAAACCGTCACCGTAAGGCTGCACAGCGCTGTTGAATATGCGAGAGATGCCTTTTGCGGGGTTGCGCCCGATGATGGGGTTTTCGGTGTATCTCCATACGGGCATGGTGCAGTTTGCGGGCTTGTCCTGCCAGGGCAGAGTTTCGAGTGCGTTTCCGATGATTCTTATCTTATCCATGATTTATCCTCCTTAAAAGTTTCAGACGTTAATGAACGTGCTATTCTCTTGCTAATTATTCTACATCATCAAAGTAATTTAGTCAATATGTTTGAGCAAATTTAATCTGTGTTATGATTAATTTCGGCGTAAGTGACAATAAGAGCCATCAATTATTGGCGGTTTTACACAGATTCCCGTCCGATAAAATCAATAATCAAGCATCTTTCGGCAGCCTGCGGCAATACGTTTGGCTAATCTATTGAAACATCAGGTATATTGTTCGTGTGAAATAGACAAATATTTTTATACTGCAAAATAAAGGAGCAAAACCTATTGACAAATCACTTTGAAAAGAATAAAATTAATACGAGACAGATTAATTTTCAGGAGGTCGAAGAAGCTATGGGCAAACCCGTTACTTTATTTGATATCGCGGAGGCCTGCGGCACGAGCAACGTCACCGTTTCCAAGGCTCTTGCGGGCAAAAAAGGCGTAAGCGAGGAGCTCCGTCAGAAGATCAAGGAGACCGCCGTGCAGATGGGGTATATCGCCCCCGGCGGGACTAAGAAAAAGGACAACAATATGGTCGGGGTGCTTATCCCCGAGAAGTTCATGAACCCCAACGGCTCGTTCTACTGGGCGCTTTATAACTCGCTCGTCAACAAGTTCAAGGACAGCGACCATTACTGCCTTATCGCCACGCTTTCCGACGCCGAGGAGCAGTCCCTCACGCTGCCGAGATTTCTTACCGACGAAAAGGTGACTTCGCTTATCTCCCTGGGGCAGCTGAGTATCGGCTACGTCAACAGGCTGAAAGAGACCGGCGTGCCGATGATACTGCTGGATTACTATATAGCCGATTCGGGCGTTGATTCGGTAGTTACGAACGGCTATGTCGGCGGGTACGAGCTCACATCATATCTTATAAAGCAGGGGCATAGGAATATAGGCTTTATCGGCTCGGTCAAGGCTACTTCCAGCATTTTTGACCGCTATATGGGATATATGAAGGCGATGTTTGAGAACGGTCTTGTTGTCCGCCGCGAATGGACGCTTGATGACCGCGACGACTGCGAGTTCATCACGCTTGATTTTCCGCCCGAACTGCCGACGGCCTTTGTCTGCAACTGCGACGAGGCGGCGTACAACGCGATACGTCAGTTAGAGATGCAGGGTATATCCGTTCCCGAGGATATTTCGATAGTGGGCTACGACAACTATCTTATCTCCGATGTGTGCAGACCCGCGATAACGACGATAGACGTTGATTCCGACCTTATGGCTGAAAAAGCGGCAGAAGCTCTGCTCCTGCGTATTGCCGAGCCCGACCGCCCCGCCCAGACAGTCACCATAAGCGGCGCGCTTATCCCGAAAGAATCGGTCAGAGACCTTAACGACAAATAACAGATTAAATATTTCTCTAAATTTGTGTAAATTTTAATCAGATCACTTCTTGACAAACAGAAATTTAAGTGATATTATATTTTTATCGGAATGACCTCCCCTCGGCGTTCCGTGCGCGGCAGAGCTTCGGCTTTGCCGCATTTTTGTTGTACAGAAGCCAAAAGAGCCAATATCGACACTTTGATTTTAGTAATTATAAATAAAATGTATAGCTATTTTTTATGAAAGCGTACAAATTTCATTTGAATCACAGACTAATTTTGCTATTTTGCTTGACTTAAATTAATTTGTGTGATATACTGCATTTAGATTAATCAAACAGAATATTATCAGCCTAATTAACTATATCTAAATGGAGGTTATTATCATGAAAGCAAGTAAATTAACATCGGCAGGTTTAGCGGCACTTCTTATGGCGGCAGTATTCACCGGCTGCGGCAGCAGCAGCGAGGGCGAAACAGGCACCGCAGACGTAAAGAATGATGCTGCCGCTTCGACCGCGGATACCGCAAAGACGGACAATACCTCGGGCGACAAGATCGTTCTCGAAGTTCTCACCAACCGCACCGACCGCGTTGACGACGGCAGCCTTGACGAGCTCACAAAGGCTTTTGAGAACGCCAACAACTGTGACGTGCAGTACGTAGGCTATCAGGATTACACCGGCACCGTTGCCACCCGCATGGGCACCGATGATTACGGCGATGTGCTCATGATCCCCGACGATGTTGAGCTGAAAGATCTTTCCAACTTCTTCGACCCCATCGGTACCTACGATGAACTCAGCGCTAAATACCGCTGGGCTGACAAGAAGATGGACGCAGACAAGAACGTATACGGTCTTGCTTACGGCGGAAACGCAGTCGGCGTTCTCTACAACAAGAAGGTATGGGCAGACGCGGGCATAACCACTATGCCTAAGACCCCCGACGAGTTTCTTGCCGACCTCAAGCTGATAGCAGACAAGACCGACGCTATCCCTTACTACACCCAGTACAAGGACGCGAGCTGGACTATCACCCAGTGGCAGAGCCTCGTTCTCTCCGCTTCGGGCAACGCCAATTACGAGAACGACTTGCTCACAAATAAGCTTGACCTCTTTGCCGAGGACGGCGGCTATTACCCCGTTTACAAGCTGATGTTCGACCTGTTCTCCACTCCCGACCTCATAGAAGAGGATCACATGACCACCGAGTGGGAGTCCTCCAAGGTATGGATGGGCGAGGGCAAGATCGGCACGATGGTAATGGGCTCCTGGGCTGTTGCGCAGTTCCAGGAGAAAGCCGAAGACCCCAGCGTTATCGGCTATATGCCCGTTCCGATCACCGCTGCCGACGGCAAGCAGTACGCCGAGACGACCTCCGATTACTGCGTCGGCGTGAACAAAAACTCCAAGAACAAGGAGCTTGCTAAGAAGTATGTGGAATGGTTCGTGGGCGAGTCGGGCTTTGCGGCTAAGGAGGGCATGATACCCACTACAATAGACTCCGCGCTTCCCGATAACCTTTCCGAGTTCTCGGGCGCTGAGTTCTTCGAGAAAACTCCAACCCCCGAGGAGCTTCTCGGCAAGTTTGACGAGATCGACACCAAGTCGGGCGTAAGCGTATGGGGCGGAGACACCGACAACTTCAAGATCAAGCTCGCCGAGGCTGCTTTCGCAGGCAAGGGAGAGGACGAATTCAAGTCTATTATCGCTGCGGAAAGCGAAAAGTGGGCTAAGGCAAGAGATGAAGTTTTGGGTTAATTGATCGCTTTTTAGTCATTTTCATAATAGTTTTCTACCTGAACGGAAAGGGCTCCGCTTTTATCGGCGGAGCCTTATCCGGATATGCTTTCTGACAAGGAGAGATACCAATGTTTGAGGAAAAACAAAAGCGCAGCTTCAAGGAGTGGTTCCATACCTACGAGGGGCAGAAGCTGTATGTATCGGCGCTGTTCCTGCTGGTGCCGCTGGTGCTTCTGCTGACATTCACCTTCGTTCCCGCGTTCAACATGATAGCATACAGCTTTCAGGAGCGCGACCAGTTTGGCGTAGACCCGCAGTTCGTGGGCTTCGATAATTACAAGACCATTTTCACCAACCCCGATTACTTCATCACCTTCAAGAACAGCCTTTACTACCTTGTGGGCTCGGTCATTCAGCAGATTGTGGCGCTCCTTCTCGCGTCTATTCTCTGCTCTGCCATACGCGCTAAGGGCTTTTTCAAGGGCGTGCTGTTCTTTCCCTATCTGATGAACGGCGTTGCGGTGTCGATAATCTTCCTTCGGTTCTTCACGAAGGGAAACCCGCCGCTCACGCAGGAGGGAACCCTCAACGGCGTGCTGCAGATGTTCGGCATAGACCCCGTCCGCTGGATGGACGCGGCGAATCCCGTGCTCGTCAACTGCTGCCTTGTATTCGTTTCGATATGGCGCTACATCGGCTTTGACATCATCATGTACATCGGCGCGATACATTCCATCAGCCCCGACCTGTACGAAGCCTGCGACCTCGACGGTGCAAACCCGTTCCAGCGGTTCAGGTATATCGTTTTCCCGAGCATAAAGCCCATAATATCTCTCCAGCTGATACTCGCGGTAAAGGGCGCTATCTCTGTTTTCGAGATACCCTACATCATCACGGGCGGAAACTACGGAACCTCCACATTCGTTATCAAGACGATAGAAACGGCGTTCAAGAAAAAGCAGGTGGGTCTTGCTTCGGCTATGGCTGTTGTGCTGCTCATAATAATCATAATCGTGACGCTGGTGCAGAAATTCATGTTCCGCGACGAGTCGGAAGTCGAGGCGCGTGAAAGTGCAAAGAAAAAGCGTCTCAAAATGTCGGGAAAGGGGGCGGCTTAAATGGCTGCTGCGGGAAGAAGCATAAAAGAGCAGGCTAGAAGCGGCAGGCTCGCCGTGACAGTTCTCAAATATCTCACCCTGATCGTGGGCTGTCTTGTAGTGTTCATACCGATAGTCGTTATACTTCTCGGCGCGTTCAAGGACGGCAAGGAGTTCGCAAACACGGGCGTTTTCGAGCTGCCCAAATCGTGGAGCTTCGGCAACTTCAAGACCGCGTTCTTCGAGGGCAAGGTACTGCTCGGACTTCGCAACACCGGTATCATTCTTCTCGCTTCCTGCGCGGGAACGATACTCACGGGAACCATGACCGCCTTCGTTATACAGCGCTTTGACGGCTATTTTACCCGCGCCGTCAAGGGTCTGTTCCTGCTTGCGACGCTGCTGCCGAACATCTCAATGCAGGTGACGGTGTTCCGTATCGTCAGCAAGCTGGGGCTTTACAACACTATGTGGGCGCCGATAATACTCTACGTTGGCACGGACATAATCTCGATATACATATTCATGCAGTTCCTGAGCCAGATTTCCGTTTCCCTCGACGAGAGCGCGATAATAGACGGCGCAAGCTATCCGCGCATATATTTCTCCATAATCCTGCCGAACCTCACCCCCGCCATCGCGACGGTGCTGATAATCAAGTTCGTCAGCATATACAACGACTTCTACACCCCGCAGCTTTATATGCAGAACGAAAAGCTGCTGGTCGTATCAACGGTGCTTTACAAGTATATCAGCTCGACGACGATAAAGTGGGAGGTAGTTTTCGCGGGGATAATCCTCTGCATAATCCCGTCTCTCGTTATATTCCTTTCGCTGCAAAAGTACATTTACAGCGGACTTGTTTCGGGGTCGGTGAAGGAATAAGAAGTAAAAGAATGAACAGCAAGGGAGATCGGGCGCTCCCTTGTTGTCATATCGGCAGTCTGTGAAATTATTGAATATTATCAATATAAGCCTTGAACGAACGTGATAAATATGGTAGAATACAGGTAAAAAACGACAGCGAGGGATAAATATGCTGAATAATGAAATAAAAAAATGCCGCATTTCAAACCCGAACGCCTCCGACAGCGCAGTTCGTCTGTACGAATATCTTTGCGGTAAAGACCTATGAATATCTGTGCGAAAACTTCGGCAGCGTGATACTTTCCTGTCAGCAGGAAAGCACATGGATGGGTTCGCCCGATTATGAGATGAAGTACATCGAGGAAACAACGGGAAAACTGCCCGCCATGCGAGGACTGGACTTTATGAACAACGATTTTGACGGCGTTGTTTCGAGAGCGAAGGCATGGCACGAAAAGGGCGGCATTGTGACTATATGCTGGCATACGGGGGTGAACGGCTCGGGCTATCAGGAGAGCCTTGACGACGATCCCGATTTTGACAAGCTGCTGACAAAGGGCACCGAGGAGTACAACGCCATGATGTCGAGCTGGGATAGAGCCGCCGACGCGCTGGCACAGCTTCGGGAAGCGGGAGTGACCGTCCTCTGGAGACCCTTCCACGAATTTGACGGAAAATGGTTCTGGTGGGGCAAGGGCGGCAGCGAGAATTCATTAAGCTGTGGCGGCTTATGTACGATTACTTCACCGTTGAAAAGGGGCTCGACAACCTCATTTGGGTGCTCGGCTATTCGGGCGAAGTGAAAGACGGCTGGTACCCCGGCGATGATTACTGCGACATCATCGGCTCAGACACCTACGACAACAACACCAACAGCAAAGCATGGAAAAAGCTCGAAGCGATGAATACGGGCAAGCCACTCGCCTTTCACGAATGCGGGAACGTGCCCTCTGTAGGAGAGTTCGAGAACGACGGGACAATGTGGTCGTGGTTCATGATATGGCATACTGATTATATCAAGAACAACCCGCAGGATAATCTGAAAGAGGTATACAACAGCGAAAAGGTGATAACACTTGACGAGCTGCCGGAGCTGTAAAGTAATTCAAATGGATAAAGGCGGTGCGGGAGCACCGGAAGGAGAGTGTGAAATGAGCGAAGCATTTGTATACAGCAGGGGAGACCTTGCAAGGCTCGGGGCTAGGCTTAGGGCTGCCGCGGGCGGAAAAAAGACGAAGATAGCGTTTCTGGGCGATTCGATAACGGCGGGAAGCTGCGCTTACGAGCCGGAGAACCGCTACACTGCGTGCATTGAGCGGTGGTGGGCGGAGCGTTTCGGCGAGGGCGCGGCGGAGTTTAAGAATGCGGGCATAGGCGCGACGGATTCCTACCTTACTGTTCACCGCGTGAGCGAGGACGTTTTCGGATTCGAGCCCGACGTGATATTCATAGAGTTCATAAACGACGCGGACAGCGACTTTTACATGACCTCGATGGACAGCCTTCTGAGAAGGTGTCTTTCGCAGGCGAACTGTCCCGCTGTCGTGATGATAGAGATGACGCAGGAAGACGGCACCTGCCCGCAGAGGGTACATTCCATGCCGGGCAAGCTTTACGGCGTGCCGATGCTTTCGTACCACGACTACATTCTGCCGGAAATCTCGGCGGGGCGTGCGGTGTGGCAGGACATCTCGCCCGACAATATCCACCCCAACGACAAGGGTCACAGGCTTCTCGGCGGGCTGATAACCGGTTTCCTTGACAGCGTTGCAGACAGCGCGGAAGACTTTGGCGAGGTGAAGCCCTTTGACGCTTCGGTCAAGTCTCCCGGCGGATTCAAGTACGCGGAAGCCGTTCTCGCGGGGAAGGATTCTCCCCGTATAAAGGTGCTTGCGGCTGAGGGCTTCTCCGGAGATACTTCTCTGAGCGGCTTTACGGGCGGCTGGCGTGCCGAAAACGGCGGCAGGCTGGTCATCGAAGCGGAGTTTAGGAACCTGGGTGTGCTTTACGGCATGATGACGGCAGGCGGCAGCACCGCGCAGGTGACCGTTGACGGCAAGCCCGCAGGCACCCTGAACGCAGATTTCAGCGACGGCTGGGGCGACTACGGCAAGAACGAAGAACTCGCCGCCTTCGCGGAAAAAGCCCGCCGCACAGTCGAGATCACCATCTCCGAGGGCAACCCCTTCGAGGTTCTGCGGCTCATGCTGAGCTGAGCTTTCTGCGGAGACCCGTTGCGAGTGCTTTGCTCTACCGTTCCTTGCGGTGGAGATCGTGTATTTATTTCGATTACCTCATTCGAGAAAAACGCGGCGATCTGTCGGACGAAGCCCTGAGCTCATTAAGCTTGGGATTCATAGAAGAAAGCACGATCAAGCGTAGAAGGATCCGGACGGTGATTGACGATCTAATCCTGATCGCTGGACATCTAACGGATCACGCACGGAAGTTACGCTTGTCTCTTGGTCACTGTAACGGCTGGATCTGTACCTTCCTGAGAGTGGGAAATTCGCTTTGAGTTTTGCGAAATCAGGTTAAATATTAAAATGGAATGGTTCAAAAAGTATGTTTTTTTGTGCAAAAAGTCATTTTCATTTTGAATGTTATGGGTTAAAATTATTATAGAGAATCCATATCTTTCAGGAGGTCGGAATATATGAAAAAGCTAATTACAACCATTCTCGCATCGGCATTATCTATCAATACTCTGGTGATAGCTCCCATAAACATATCCGCCGCAGGCAGTACATTTGAGTTTGAAAACGGCAGTATTTACGATACAGGGGACAACATAACTTCTGTTGTCACGCTGTCCGGTGCAAGCGGAGGAAAGGCGGTTGACCTTAAAGACTCCGGTGATTCCGTGACAGTGAATGTAAGCGCGGCAAGTGCAGGTGTACAGCAGCTCACTATACGCTACAGTCAGCCTTATGACGAGAACGGCAAGTATCAGAACGTCATCGTCAACGGTCAGAATATAGGCCAGATATTCTGTGCCTACACTGGAGAAGGTCAGTTCAGGACGGTCAGTATCTCAGCGGGTCTTAGATCGGGTGATAATACCGTCACAGTTGAGGGTTCATGGGGCTGGACTTATCTGGACTGTATAACGATTGGAGAAACCTCTGTCAGCTCCGGTGCGAATCCGCTCATCAGCAGAAACGCTCCGGCATACTCCGGAAAATCGAACAGTGCTTCATCGGGAAACGATGATAAATACTATACATTCTGGACTTCGGCTCCGGACGATTACCTTGCATATGACCTTTCTGCTGTTCCCAAATCGCAGCGTAAAAAGGTGCTTGCGGTCTGGTACAATACAAGCACATACGACAACATCGGTGTTTATGTAAACAAGGACGCAGAACCGGTGGATTATACCATTGAGGTCAACAAAGCGGCAGGCGGAAGCTATCCCACATCGGGCTGGGAAACTGCGGAGACTGTCACAGGCAACGGCTACAGCTCCCGGCAGCACCTTATTGATATGGACGGATATAACTGGATACGTATGAGAGTCACTAAGGCAAACGGAAGCAAGGTCAGCCTGAATTTTGACATTCACGATGCTTCAAACGGTGTCTCTGACAGCTGGATATTTTTCGGAGATTCCATTACCGCAGGCAGCATGGTGAATGCCTACGGAACAGGCTATGCGGCATTCGTAAATCAGCTTGACAGCAGCTTTTTCCCAGTGCAGGAAAACGGCGGTATCGGCGGTATATCGAGCCGTGACGGAAAGGAGAACATTGACAAGTGGCTTAGCACAAGTCCAGCAAAATATGTGAGCATCGCATACGGAACTAACGATGCATGGGGCAACCCCAACAATGCTCAGAGCTATTATGTGAATACAAAGTATATGATAGATGCTGTTCTGAACGCTGGAAAAGTTCCCGTCCTGCCGAAAATTCCTTATGCTACAAATCCCGATGTCGGCTCTAATACGGGTCATTACAATGCTATGATCGACAGGCTGTACAGCGAATACGGCGATAAACTGGTCCACGGCCCTGACTTCGATGAATTCTTCCGGAATAATACATGGGGACTCGGCGATGACGGCGTTCACCCCAATTCTGACGGTTACGAAGCAATGCGAAAGCTCTGGGCGGAGACAATGTATGAGAATGTCTACAAAAAAATGTCTGTTGATACAGATGACGCTTTTGTAAAAGGTGATGTAAACGGCGACGGTGAGTTCAATGTGGCTGACCTTGTGATCTTGCAGAAGTGGCTGCTTGCAGTACCAAACACTGAGCTTGCAAACTGGAAAGCCGGTGACCTTTGTGAGGACGGCAGACTTAATGTTTTCGATATGGTTCAGATGAGAATGCTCCTGACACAGCAGACTGAGACTCCGCACGAGGATTTCAACGCAGTATATGAGGCTGAAAATGCGGTAATATCCGGAAATAACGCAGTAAGTGACGACTCGACTGCTTCCGGAGGAAAGGCTGTCGGCAGCTTTTCCAACGATGGAGATGACCTTGCGTTTACAATAGAAGTTCCCGCAGCAGGCAGCTATTGTCTCACCCTCACATCAAAGGGAATGGGCGGAGACAAGTATAATGAGGTGCTTGTTGACGGTGAAAATATCGGCGGATTTGACAGCAAGGGAAATGTGTACTCTGAGACATCGCTCCGCAGAGTAATGCTCACTGCCGGAAAGCATACAGTTTCAATTAAAAAGTCTTGGGGCTGGGTGATGGTGGACTGCCTTAAAGTGACCGAGGACGATATAATTTCAAGCAGCGTTTATAAGGTCGAGAACAAGCTCATTAACCCCAATGCTGACGAGAATGCAAAGGAGCTTTTCAGCTATCTCTGTGACAGCTACGGTAAATACACTCTTGCCGGACAGGTCTGCAACGACGGTCTTAACGGTGATGAGTTCAAGGCTATTTACGAGGCTACAGGCAAATATCCTGCTATTGTCGGACTTGACATGATGGACTACTGCCCCTCACGTCAGGCCAAGGGCGCACGCTCAAATGCTGTGGAGACAGCGATCGACTTCCACCGTCACGGCGGTATCGCCACATTCTGCTGGCACTGGAACGCTCCCGATAAGTACATGAAGTCCGGCGATACCGAGCAGGGGACTCCGAGGTGGTGGGGAGGGTTCAATACCTCAAACACCAATTTCGACATTGCCGCTGTTATGGACGGCAAAGACCCCGAGGGCAAGGCTCTCATCGACGCCGATATTGCTGAGATAGCAAAGCAGCTGAACCGACTCCGTGACGCAGGAGTTCCCGTACTGTGGAGACCTCTGCACGAGGCTTCAGGCGGCTGGTTCTGGTGGGGAGCAAAGGGCTCGGAGGCTTACAAAAAGCTCTGGTACTACCTCTACGATCAGCTTACAAATGTCTATGGCTGTTCTAACCTCATATGGGTTTGGAACGGTCAGAATCCCGACTGGTATCCTGGAGATGATTATGTAGATATTATCGGCGAGGACATTTATGCCGGCGAAAGAAGCTACGGTGCACAGAATGCAAAGTTCTCGGAATTGCTTGAATATTCCGGCACGAACAAGATGATCGCACTTACTGAAAACGGCACAGTTTTCGATATCGACAATGTAGTTGCGGCGAATTCACGCTGGGCATGGTTCGGAACGTGGTGCGGAGATTTCGTTGTAAAGAACGGCCATTATTCCGAGACATTCACTGAAAAAGAAATAATGAAAAAGACCTATAACAGTGAATATGTCATAACCCTTGATGAGCTGCCGTGGTACAATTGAGAGGTGATCATCATGAAATGTAAAAAGTGTATTGCATTAGCAATATCCTTCTTCACTGCGTTGAATTTAGGGGCTTTTTCATCTGCATTAAATTCAGCTAATGAGATCGAAAGCTATGTAAATGCGTCAGCTACAAGTCAGGGTGTCTACAGTTCATCTGTCGAAAGCGTTTTGTCTGCACCGGAAACTATAGTTTCACTGAATGGCACGACGCTTACAAGTATTCCCGAATTGCAGAGTGTATCTCCCGATGCTTCACTGACAACAAAGATATGGAAAGACGCAAAGGGGAGTTATTACTATTCCGTCCACAAGGCGGATAATTTAGAAACGGGGATCGTAATTGAGCCATCAAAACTAGGACTTATAACCTCAACCGAAAATCTGTCCGAGGGATTTACAACAGACGCAGCATCAGTGACAAAAGTCTCATTTGATGAGAATTATACAATGCCATTCGGCAAGCACAGTCAGCTTCGTAACAATTACAATGAACTGTCGTTTCCGCTTATCAAGGGCGATTCAGTTCTGACGGTTATTGTTCGTATGTATGATGATGGAATGGCTTTTCGTTATTCTTTAAACCACGGTGCTGAAGTAACAGCGGAGGTCAGCGAGGTCGTTTTTCCCGAAAGCGGAACATTCTGGGGCAGTATGCCAAATGCTACATATGAGTATGAGATCGGTCAGTTCAATATCAGGGATATGACCTTGAATCAATTCGACTGTTCTGTTCCGCTGACAGGGCATATTTCGGACAAATACTGGGTATTGCTTTCAGAAGCGAATGTCTTTAACGAGCCTGATCCTTACTGTGCAGGGTTTCTGAAAACTGAAAAGGGAAGCCGTGCTCTTAAATGGCGTTTCGGCAACAAGGTCGATACCGTAAAAATGAATGGACCGTTTGCTACTCCATGGAGAGCGGCTATAATTGCAGACAATTTGAATGACATGGCGTGCAGTGATATGATACTTGACCTGAATCCGCCCTCAGTTATCAAGGATACAAGCTGGATAAAGCCGGGAAAGGTCGCATGGTCATGGTGGAGCAGCGGCGGAGATTCGCCCATAGAGTATCATATGCAAAAGGATTACATTGACTTTGCCTCTGAAAATGGCTGGGATTACGTCTGCCTTGATTTCGGCTGGGCACTCTGGGACAATAGTTCAGAAAAAGTCAAAGAGCTTTGCGAATACGGAGCTTCAAAAGGCATTGGGATCTATCTCTGGTACGGAGTGAACAACATCTGCCATTACAACTACACTGACAGTTTCGGAAATCACGCTTATCCCTATTATTCGCTTCTTGACGAGGCAACGATAAGGCGTGAGTTTGAGCGTATAAAAGGTCTGGGAGTCAAAGGCGTTAAGGTAGATTATTATGAAAGCGACACTCAAGATACTATGAAACAGATGTATCTCTGCATGAATATAGCTGCAGAGAATAAGTTAATGGTACTTTTCCACGGCTGTACTATGCCTCACGGCGAGAGCCGTACATATCCAAATGTTGTATCATACGAGGCGGTTTACGGCACGGAATACTACAAATGGCGTGATACTCCGTCTCTGACGAACCGTATAAATTATCCTTTTAACAGAAACGTTGTCGGCTCTGCAGACTTCACTCCCACTGGCACTCACATTGATGGCATAAACGCAACAGCAGGATTTGCACTTTCCGACGTAGTAACTATTGAATCGGGAGTCCAGCATTTCGCTCAGTCAGTATATACCTATGAGGGTTCGTCTGCGCTCCCTGTGCTGAACGATGTGCCTGTTGCGTGGGATGATATGAAGGTGCTGGACGGCTATCCCATGCAGTTAAGTGTTATTGGCAGAAAAAGCGGTGATGACTGGTACATCGGAGCAGCAACGATACAACCGAGGACGATAAACATAAAACTCAGCGATATTATAACTGATGATGCAGTATATAACGCATATATTTTCGGTGATAATTCAGACGGCAGCGCCATTGAAGTGAAAACGCTCAGTGACCTTACAAAAGACAGCATTATTACTCAAGATCTTCTCCCAAACGGAGGATGCGTGATAAAACTGACAAGAGACGGAATGAAGCTGACAACGCATTACTCAAATTATAAGTTCTATGAAGCTGAAAATGCACAGATCTCAGGCTTTGCATCAGTTACCTCAGACAAATATTGTTCTGGAAACACTTATGTCGGGTATGTAGGCGGTGGAAGAGATAGTTACATTACTTTCACGAATGTAACTGCGGAGAAGTCAGGAGAATATCCGCTGAGAATATACTATATCTCAGGAGAACCACGACGTCTGAAAATTGATGTAAACGGAAAATATGCCGCTGCTCTTGACGGACTGTATGCAAATAAAAACGATTGGGTTGGAATTGCGGCAGTCAATACGAATGTTTATCTTAACGAGGGAACGAATACTATCAGACTTTACAATGACGAAAGCTATGCTCCGTCTATTGATCGGATCGCAATTGTTAATTCTGCCGATGAGGTCATCGGTGATGTCAATGCTGACGGAATGTTTAGTGTTGCCGATCTTGTCATGATGCAGAAATTTCTTCTCAACAATGGTGAACTCACAGATTGGAAAGCTGGTGACCTATGTTCTGATGAAAGAATTGATGTATTTGATATGGTGATGATGAGACAACTCATTCTGAAATGAACCAAAATGCAAGTAATCAGGTGCAAAATGTCATTTACAACCTTGCTGTTTTTAGCTATAATAGATACAGAAACACGAAAATGTCCAGAGTATCTGCACAATAGCTCACGGCATTGAAGTGACAGCAGCTGAACTCCGGATAACAGCTGCAAACGATTCCTTTTTATCCGGAAAACCTTTGTATAATGGGCAAATCAGAGAAAGAAAGCGTATCGGCTCAAAGTCGGTACGCTTTCTTTGTTATACACTGTTTTTTCGGTATTGCAGGGCTGTCATGCCGTTTTTCTCTTTGAACTGCCGCATGAAGTGATTCTCGTTTTTGTAGCCGCACTGCTCGGCGATCTCCTGCACACGCAGGTCAGTATGTGCGAGGAGCTGCATTGCACGGTTCATGCGTGAGAGAATTATGTCGTCCTTTATGCTGGTCGAGAAAAGCTCTTTGTAAAGCCTTTGCAGGTGAGTTTTACTGATGCCGAGCTTCCTTGAAATATCGGGGATATTCCAGTCCAGCTGCGGTTTTGTTATTATCTCACGGCGGAGCGAATATATCTGCTCACGGTAGGTATAGTTCTTATTCAGCTCACTGCTGCGCTTTTCTGAGAATAATCTGTAATCATCATCAACAGACCGCTCGATCTCTGACGGCAGCTTACCTGATATTTCATATTCACCGGTGAATAATTCGGGCAGGAGAGCCGGATTTCCGAGCGTTGCTGTCAGCTCATTTTTCAGCTCAGTGATGAACAGCTCCGTATCGTTTTCAAACCTCATCAGTACGGAAAAAACATTTTCGCCAAGTCGTCCGCAAAGCTGATTTGCTGCCGCTTTTTTCAGCGCATTTGCAACAATTCCTGCAACGTCATAGGCGGCAGTATCGTCAAGCCATGAGATGAGCAGCAGACAATGACCCTTGCCGCTTTTTCGCAGCTCATTGAGAATGCCGGGCAGCGCTTCTGTAAATCCTCTTTTGTTGAGCATTCCGGTCACGGCGTCTTTAGTGGAAAAAGACTCCATTTGCTGATGAATGTAGTTTATGTAAAGGCGTTTCTGGAGCGAGTGCAGACCGCTCGACACAGCGTCTGTCCAGTTGACAAAATAATCATCAAGCTCAATGTCATCGTGGGAATCGAACGACATTGCGATGTAGCCGAATATCTGTCCCTTGCAGTGGAGCGAGGTAAGAACTGTTATCATCGGCTCGTGGGATTTTTCCAGAGCAGGGAGGATATCGGCAGCAGGAAAGTAGTATCCGCTTTTATCGTTTTCACCGTAACGCTTTGAAAGCGCAAGATACATCTTGTCTGAAAAGCTGTGCTGCCTGAAATTGCAGGGGTTGTCGAGATCGGACTGCCAGTCCTCGCATAAGGCTATATCAAGCCATTTCCAGCCGCTCAGAATATGTCCCACATTATCGACTGTGTCCATAAGTGCGGATAGATTCTCTGCATCAGACATTTTGCTGATAAAGTCCGCTCCGAGGAAGCTCTTTTTCTCAAATCCACGGAAAAGCTGCTTTGCAACTTTTTTTTGCAGCGAAACAAGAAAACCGGACTGAGCCGCTGCAGTTTCATAGCTGCACCCGCAGCTTGTCCCGTATCTGATAGTCTGAGTATTCCCAACAGCTTCACAGCTTTTGCCGGTCATTATCTCATAGAGCCTACAGACTGCCGTTTCACCGAATTGCCTGTCACGGCCGCATATCGTCGTAGTTATGGGAGTGTGCATAGCGGAGTACCACATACCGTCATAGCCGGTTATTTTGACCGCATCGGGAACTGCGATACCGTTACGGCTGAGCTCGTTGCCGAAGTATATCGCCATAGAATCGCTGAGACAAACAACTCCGTCGGGATATTCTATTTTCCCGGCAGCAATGTCCCTTGCTATCTGCTCCGGGATATCTCGCCAGTAATTCCCGTAAAAAATGCTGTTTTCGCCTATATCAAGCCCAAAGTCGTTCATAGCATCAATGAAGCCGTGCAAGCGCTCCTCTGACGGCTCATGTCCGGGAAATCCGGCAATGCAGTACAGCTTGCGGCAGCTGTGTACTTCGATGAGGTGCTTTGTCATAGCGTATGCGCCGTCGTGCTGCTCGGCATTTATGTAAGGGGTCATGCCATGCTTGTATTCAAGAGCGAGAACAGGTATATCTGTCTGAGCGATGTAGTCAAATATCCGGTGAACGAGCTGGTCATTTCTGAAACGGTCAGCGGCAAAAATAAGCCCGTCCAGACTGCTCTTGCAGATGAGTGAGTAAATATTATCAAAGCCCTCGGTGTAGTAGTCCCGTTTTTCGTCTGACATGGAGTTGAGAACTCCGGTGAAAACCACCACATCATAGCCAAGCTTTTCAGCCTGACCATATATTCCGTCAAGCAGCTCATAGTCCAGCGGGTCGGTTATTTCCGGCATGATAAGGCCGATCTTTCCTATGCTGTTCATTGTCTCACTCCTTTCTCCATTTCAGTATATCATACAGGTATAAATTTGTCAAATGGTGCAAAATGTGTGTTTTTTGGTGCGTTTCTTCATTGAGCTAATTCATAATTTGTTCTAAAATAGAATTAAAGAAAACGTTAAAACTCTCAGAGAGGTGGTAAAAATGAGAATTAAAAAAATCAAGTCATATGCGGCCGCACTGATGATAGCTGTAAGTGCAATGCCGGGAAATATAGCTGCAATGCCAACAGCCGCAAAGTATGGGACAGGACAGAATATCGTCGAGCATCTTGACCGTGGTATCTACGCAGTAAAGTCCGGAAACGGAATGTTCGTGAGCTGGCGCTGGAATGCCGACGATGCTGACAATGCGGAGTTCAGACTCTACCGTGACGGTCAGCTCATCTACACAAGCACATCGGTAAAGGCAACCAGCTATCAGGACAACGGCGGCAGCCCAAATTCAAAATACCGTGTTGACACAGTGGTAAACGGCGCCGTTGTCTCTTCTGAAGAGTGCCATTTCAATTCCGGTACGAATTACTTCGACATTCCCCTGAATAGTCCCGGTTCGCAGTATACTCCAAATGACTGTGTCGTTGGCGATGTTGACGGTGACGGACAGTATGAGATATTCTTGAAATGGGAGGGCAAGGCGCTGGACAATTCTCAGTCCGGCTACACCGATAACGTCTATATCGACTGCCTTACCCTCGAAGGCAAGACCCTCTGGCGCATTGATATGGGCAGGAATATCCGTGCCGGTCAGCACTACACTCAGATGTGTGTTGCAGATTTCGACTGTGACGGCAAGGCGGAGCTTATTACAAAAACCGCCGACGGCACTAAGGACGGCAAGGGTAAGGTCATCGGTGACGGCAGCAAGGACTACAGAAATCCCGGCGGATATATTCTTGAAGGTGCTGAATATATGACGCTGTTCGACGGTCAGACCGGTGCAGCTCTTGACACTATAAATTTCCCTGTACCTCGTGGAAATGTAGGCTCATGGGGAGACACCTACGGCAACCGTGTTGACCGATTCAACAGCGGTATCGCCTATCTTGACGGCGTTCACCCGTCTGCGGTCTACGGCAGGGGATACTACACCCGAATGACAATTTCAGCTGTCGATGTTGTGAACGGTAAGCTCTCTGTGCGCTGGATCTTTGATTCCAACAATAAAGGCTCGGAAAGTGCGGCAGGTCAGGGAAATCACAATCTCATGACTGCTGATGTTGACAATGACGGCAGACAGGAGATCAGCATGGGTGACTGCGTGATCGATGACAACGGCAAGCTGCTCTGGTCATCTGGAAAGGGTCACGGTGACGCTCAGCATCTCGGTGACTTTATCCCTGAACGTCCCGGTCTGGAGCTGTGGCAGTGCCACGAGCACGGTCCTACATACGGCGTTACATTGTTCGATGCCAAAGACGGAAAGGTCATCTTCCACAAGGACGGCGACAAGGATACCGGACGCTGCTGTGCAGATAACGTATATGCAGGCAATCCTGGTGCTGAGTTCTGGGGAGCAAGACCTGCTAAGACAGTCATGGACAAGAACGGCAATAAGATCGCCGGGCTGAGCCTTTCCATGAATTTCCTCATCTACTGGGACGGCGATCTGGAGCGTGAGATGTTCAGCGGCACTGCCGTTTCTAAGATGACCTCCACAAGCAAGGTGGACTACATTTTCAATGCAGACGGCTGCGAATCCAACAACAGTACAAAGGCTGTTCCGGGAATGACAGTTGACCTGTTCGGAGACTGGCGTGAGGAGCTCATAATGCGTACCTCAGATAACAAGCACCTTCGAGTATGGTGTACTACTTCTCCGACAGATGTACGTCTTACTACTCTTATGCACGACCCTCAGTACCGTGCGCAAAACTGCTGTCAGCAGTCGGCATACAATCAGCCGCCGCATACGAGCTTCTTCCTCGGAACAGGATATTCACTGCCCGAACGCCCGAATGTGACTGTGCTCGGAGGTAATGAGTTCACCATTGAGGACGGAACGCTCATCAAGGATCTGGAAGTCAATGACAGAGCTTCAAGATATAGCTGGTCTATACAGCAGGGACTAAACAGTGGCAAAGAAGTATTTGGCGACAGAAGCTGCAAATTTACCTCTGTACCTGAGCAGCTCAAGGGTGCTGAATGGATAAGAACAGCCTGCGATTCAAAGAAGTTCACCGGCGATGAAGCTTCCTTCACTGCCGCAAAGGATATTACCGTTTATCTGGGAATAGATACTCGTGCTGAGGGCAATGCAACTTGGCTTGCGGGCTGGACTAAGACTGACCTTACCTTGACCGATGACGGTAAACCTAATGTCACATACAATATTTACAAAAAAGATGTTAAGAGCGGACAGAAAGTAACTCTTGGTGCGGTAAATATGAACACTGCGGTCAATTATGTTGTAGCCGCAACTGAATACAACGAAAATACCGTTACAGATCCGACTTCACCTGTTACAACTGAGCCTGTTACTACACAGCCTCAGAATACAAGCAGCGATTTCATATACGGTGATCTGAACTATGACGGCAGAGTTGATGTATTTGATATGGTTATTATGCGTCAGGAGCTTGTTAGTGATCAACTCGACCGAGGCACTAAACGCCGTGCAGATGTTGATGCAGACGGTAAAGTTGGAGTTGCGGACGCAGTTCAGCTTCAGTCATTCCTGCTAAAGGGCGAGAGTTTCAGTGCGGTCACAGAAAAGAGAATGTTTGCATACGCTGTTGACCAGACAATATCTGAGGGTATCGAGGAAAGCTCAAATGAGGGATCCCGTGACAAGGCGTATGTAAATCTTGACAATAAAGTCGGAAGCAATATTGAATGGAAAATTACAGCTCCCATTGACGGAAACTATCTCTGTACCTTCGGTACGGCAAACGGCAGTGCAGATAACCGCAAAATGAAAATTGAAGTAAATGGTCTGTCTGACTACTGGGTGCAGGACTTCCTCACAACAGGTGCATGGACTACATGGCAGGAGCGAGGTATAGTTCTCCCTCTGAAAGCAGGAGAGAACGTGATAAAAATGACCTCCGAGACAGAGAGCGGCGGTCCGAATCTGGATTACCTTCACATCGAATGGACTGATGAGCCTATTGCACAGGTCTACGAGGAGCAGCCGGAAATTACTGCACCGGTGCAGTCGAATGTCAGCAGGACTATCTACATTGCCGGCGATTCAACAGTACAGACATACAATGCAAAGTACGCACCTCAGCAGGGCTGGGGAGCTTTCCTTGGAGAAGATCTGCCACAGGAGATCACAGTTTCAAATCGTGCAATTGCTGGCAGAAGCTCCAAAAGCTTTTATGACAACGGAAGACTTGATTCTATACTTGACTCTATAAAGCAGAACGACTATCTGCTTATTCAGTTCGGTATCAACGATGCTTCATCTAACAAGGCTGAGCGCTATGCTCCCACTTGCGGAAAAGTTCCCGGTACGGCTGGCAGCTTTGAGGACTACATGGCTAAGTACATCGAAGGGGCTAAGTCAAAGGGCGCAATACCTGTGCTTGTGACGACGGTCATCGGACTTAAATCCTACGACAGCAAATCAAAGAAATTCGTTGGCAGCTACTCCAACTACTGCAATGCCATGAAGCAGCTTGCGAAATATTACAACATACCGTGCATAGATCTTAACTCGCTTATGGTCGCACACTATAATTCTGTCGGTTATGATACTGCTTATACATATCATATGTGTTCTACCGGCAGCAGTGATACTACACATTTCACAGAAACAGGAGCGAAAGCCGTTGCCAAACTTGTTGCTGACGAAATGAAGAAGCAGGGACTTTGCTGATAAGTACGCATTTATCATTCCTCTTTGAATACTGTTCCTGCGGATGTATGCCTATAAGCCGCAGGAACAGATCCCTCTCTATGAAATAAAGGATGAAATAGCCGCCCTCCGGAAAGATGTTTCGGAGGGCGGAGCGTTTTGGTGCAAAAAGAAAGTTTTTTGGTGTAAAACTGCATTGATACTAATGCAATTGATCCGGCAGTATTTAAATGGAGGAACATTATAATGCTGCTATATCATTGAAGTAATACTGACATAAAAAGTATCAGTTTAGCGATGTGTCGTCCATATAAGGATTTTGGCAGAGGATCTTATTTGACTGAACTCAAAGACCAAGCAGCAAAAATGGCTAAGAGGGTTGCAAAGATTTATGGAGGCAATCCTATAGTTAATGTTTATGAGGTTAACGATGGCTTTTTAAATGAACATGGTTTGAATATTCGCAAATTTGATGATACTCCTTCAGAAGAGTGGGCGAGATTTGTTATGAATAATCGTAGCCATAGTTTTACGGACTATTCAAATTCTGAATGAAATTTGGATAATAAATATGATATTGTTGTCGGTCCTGTTGCAAATGATGACATGGCTATGCTATTCAGGCAGTATCAGAATGAATTAATAACATTTGAGACTTTTCGTAAGACAACAAATCAGTACTCTTTTCATACGGATAGGGCGCTAGCGTTGCTTAGAAATGCTGGTGTTGATAATGACTAAACAAGATCAACTAATGGAGTTTTGTGTACAGGATATTATCGAAAGAATTGTTAAATAACATAATATCGATTATGATGAAGCAATGGATCTTTTTTATTCATCTCAGACATTTGCTAAGCTTAATGACATTGAAACGGGATTATATCTTGAAAGCTCAGATTATGTGTATACGCTGTTTCAGGACGAACTTAATTTTGGGAAAATTATTCAGACAGAGATATGAAAAAAGCCTCCTTTACGGAGGCTTATAGAAAAATATCTTATACATCAATTTGCGAGTTTTATACAGTGATATTACGTATCGTATAGTATTAAAACTGGCTAAAAATAGACTATATGGTATTCCGTGATACAGTATGATATACTTAGAGTATAACTCATAACCCGAAGGTCGTTGGTTCAAATCCAGCCGCCGCAACCAATATCACCTAAGACCGTTTTCAATGTACTCTGTATGTTGAATACGGTCTTATTCTTTATTTCTATACGCTCAATGAGAAGGTGTACAGCGTCCACGTCGGGCGCTTCTTTGATTGATTGAAGCCAGTTCTTCACAGTTTCGGCGCTGTAATCCTTTGGCGGCTCTGTGTGCTGTAAGCATTCAATTTCAGCTTGAAGCGCTTGCATTTCCTTACCGACAGCGGCCACGACGTCAGCCGGCAGCGCTCCCGTGCTCAGATTTGCTAACAGGTTGTTATATTTCTGCTGCTTCTCTGCAATTTTCTTTTCGAGGATCCTGTTGAAGTCTTCCAGGCGTTCACGTTCGCCGCCTTTGTAGGCTCTGAGCGCGTCGGAGATCTTCTGTTGATTCTCAGCACTCAGCAGCTCATGAAGGTATTTGACCGCTGCACGGTCTATCTCTTCCATTCTCACAGAGGACGCGCCGCACTTCTTTGAGCAGCCAAAATAATAGTAAGTATGCCCTTTCCGCTCTGACTTCTGGCCATGCATTTTTGCACCGCATTCACAGTATACCAGGCCGCTGCACATATATCCGGCTTTCTTTCCTGTTTGTTTACGTTCGTTCATGATCTTTTGCACCTCATCAAATACCGCTCTGTCGATTATTACCGGCAGGGCGTTTTCTATTTTTATAGCGTTCGGCTTGCTTCGACGGTCCGCACGGTCCTTTTCTTCTTCGACAGAATAAGCGTATACACCAGTATACTTTTCATTTCTGAGCATTTCATATATCTGAGTATACTTTATAGGTTTGCCGCGCTTGCCGGTTATGCCGCGTTCGGCCAGCTCCTTAATGATCTCAGTAAAGCCGCGTCGGTGTAATGCAGCGTCGAAGATCCGACGCACATATTCCGCTTCAAGTTCGTTTATGATATAGTGTTTGTCCTGGACGTCGTACCCGAACGGAGCAACACCGCCATTGTGCAAGCCCTTCAAAGCGTTCTCTTTCAATCCTTTTCGCGTTTCGTTGGCCAGGTTGTCAACATAGTATTCAGAGAAAGACCACATCAGAGCGCGCATTATTTTAGCTTCTGCGGTGTTTCCAAAGTCCTGAGACACGGCTATCAGCTGCACGCCGAGCTTGTCGAGCTTCGCAGTCAAATTGACGTGTTCGCCCAGGTTGCGCCCGATCCGGTCGTATTTGTGTATCAGGATCACGGAGAAGTCACCGCGCTGGCAGTCCCTGAGCAGCTTCTGATATTGAGAACGGTTTGCAGTCTTTCCGGAAACAGCTTCATCAGCGTATACGGCTAAAATATTCAGTTTTTTGTGCGCTGCGTATTCTCTGCACGCTCTGACCTGAGCGTCAATGCTTTCCTCTCTCTGAAGGTCAGAAGAGAAACGGGCATAAATTACGGCATTTTTCACACTTGCTGCACTCCTTTCTGAAAAAAATGGTGACTCGAGTCACCATTTCCGAAAGTCGACTTTCTGTTTTTGCGAAGTCGACTTCGCATTTTGCAGCTGACTGCACAACACGCTCAAAAACGGCCTAATTTGCCGCTGTAGCTTTCAGAGGGTAATTATACTACAGAGCAACCAGACCGGGCACAGCGTGCAACGTCGTGAGCGCTGCGTTATTCTTCATCGGGCTTTGTGTATTCCTCTTTTGTAGTGAGATATTCAGCATATTGATTAACTTCTTTTTTACCGGCTAAATTAAGTTTGCTAAAGCTATTTTCAAGAGCGTTGTGTATTTCTGTTAGTTGTTCTTTAACGTTTTTTATTATTTCCGGGAACTGTTCAGCTGTTAACGGTTGTGCGTTTGGATCCGGTTCTTCATTAAAACGTATTGTTTTAGTTTTTCGTTCCGGTATGCATTCAGGATCAACAAGTAATATATCTGCCGTGACTTCCAGAGCTGCGGCCATTTTATTCAGCATTTCTATAGAAATTGATCTATCACCGCATTCATATCTATAAAGAGTATTTGGAGCAATCCCAAGTCTTGAAGCAAGCTCTTTTTGAGATATTTTTTTGAAAAGACGTACTTTTCTTACGGTTTCACCTATTGACATATAAATCACCTCATTATAAATATATATGTAAACTGCCAATTTGTCAATAGAAAATAGATATTTTTTGAAAAAAGCCTTGACAAACTACCACAATGTCATTATAATAATAAATAAGGCAACTACCATTTTGGTAGTGTGAAAAGAGGTGATAAAATGAATGTAAGCAAAGAAAAGATTGAGCGCCTTATGGTGAATAGAGGTTTGACACCTTCCGAGCTGGCAAAAACAGCCGGTGTTTCACAAGAAGGGCTTTCACTTCTGAGAAGGCGCGGAACGTGCAGACTGTCAACAGCTATTAAGCTATGCCAGGCGCTCAAATGCCAGGTAGAAGAAATCATACCAACAGGAAGCGAGGTCAGAACATGAACGAAGTAAAAGACAATATCTGCAAAATCCCGGTATCTGCTACAATGCAGATCATTAACGGCGAGCCGGTCATGGTTGCTGCGGAATATGCAGAGATACCAGCGGACAAAATAGCCGCGTTCCTGGTGGAACGCTTCGGAGCTGGCCGGATCTTCGGAGAAGGTGAGAGCGTAGGCGGTGAAAGTTCGTGATAATAAAAGAAGTTTCTCCGGAATGGTTTACTGCTCACATTGCCGAGCTGGTAATTGACGCGCTTATACTTCGGGATCCGAGAAAACGCGCTCAGCATTTCACCAACATCATGGACACGGCGCGCGCTCTGGAGCTTGAGGAGCAGGCCGAGGAAGTAGCTCAGGCAATAGCAAAGCGTGAAGGTGAGCCGGAGCTGTGGGAGCTGCCGGAGCCGTTTGAAAAACCTGTTGAGCTTACCGGCTTTCCAGTCTCAGCGCTGCCGAAAGTGATTGCAGACTATTTGAAGGAAGTTGCGCGAACAGTGCAGGTATATCCGGAAATGTGTGCGCTGCCGTTGCTTTCAACTCTTTCTCTGTGCGTCCAGGGCAAAGCGTGCATTCAGTTTCCTGGAAACGATCACACCGAGCCGCTGAACATATACACACTGACTGTTGCGTCTCCGGGACAGAGGAAAACAAGCTGCTTCAGCTGCTTCACGGTTGCTGTAGATAACTATGTAAAGCGCTATAATGCAATACATAGCGTTGAAATACAGAACAACAAAGCAGAGAGAGCAGCCATTGAAAAGCAGATAAACAAAGAGATCTGTTCAAAAAATCCTGACATGGATCATATCAGGGAGCTGAACGAGAAGCTAAACAGCATGGACAGACTGAACGAGCTGCGCATGAATGTGAAGGACATAACACCCGAGGCGCTGGCGTGGGAAATGTTCTTGCAGAATGAGCGCATAGGAATACTTGACGATGAAGGCGGAGTTTTTGACGTTCTCGGGGGCTTGTATTCCGGCGGTCAAAGCAATCTGAGCATATTCCTTGAAGCCTATGACGGTTCAATGTATTCCATTATCAGACGCACCAAAGAAAACATAACGTTAAATAGTCCGCTGCTCACCATAGGACTAATGACACAGCCGGATCATTTTGAAAACATAATGAACAACCGGCAATTTTCCGGGCGCGGTCTGATCCAGCGTTTCTTGTTTGCTTTCCCTGGATCCAGAACAGGACAGCAGAAGCTCACAACCGGAACTATTGACCATGATTCACAAGTGAATTACATTCAGCTCATTAACAAGCTGCTTGAAATGCCTTTTCCGGCACCAGGAGAAGAAACGCCGGTTATTATATGCGATGCAGCAGCGGCCAGGATCCTGACGGAATACTTTGATATGCTGCAAGCAAAGATCAGACCGGGCGGACTGTTTGAAAATATGGTTGAATGGGCTGCAAAGCACTTTGCGCGCTGTATGCGTATAGCCGGAGCGCTTCACCTTTGTGAGCATTCAGCAGCCGAGGAGCTGAACGAGCAGACCGCAGCGAGCGCTATTTCAATAGCTGTATGGGCGGAAAATCACGCGTTGAAAGCCCTGTCGGGAGAAATGAACGACAACCAGGAAACCAGGGACGCAAAATATATTCTCAGCAGAGTGAAAGAAAAACAAGTCTCAGAGCTGTCAAAGAGTGAGCTGTTGAGAATGTGCAGAAGGTTGAAAGCAGACGAAATTGAAGCTCCTTTGGAATTGCTTGAAGATCATTCCATGATAAAGAGGGAATTTATAAACGTGCCGAAAACAAGGAAACCACGCGAAATAATCAAATTCAATCCTTTGTCAACTTCATAAATTCCATAAATTCCTTATTCCCATAAGTCCGCATAAGATATAATAACACAATTTTTAATAATAATTAAATAATATAACAATAACCTATATCTATTATACTGTCTATCAGGACAGCGGACTTTAAGGACTTTAATATTTTTCGTTCATGATAGCGGAATTTATGGAATTTAAGGAATAAAACAGCGAAAACGGCTATTCTGCGTTGTCTCATCAATGAGACAAAAACGGGAATTAACCGGAATTTATCGGAAGGAGGTGGAAAAATGAGCGCTCTTGAACTTGAACGGCTGTATGATAACGCTTTAGATATTGTGAATTTAGCGTACAGAATAGCATACAAAAAAGACGTTTCTCTCAGTCAGGCCTTGCAGGCGCTGAGCGTTGCCGCTGAGCTTCAGAAGAGAAAGGAGCTTGAAAAGTGAATGAGAACAGAACAAAGGAAATAATCACGCGGAGCAGGTCAAACCAGCTCAAAACAAAAAAAGTCCGCTGGTATTCGCAGTACCAACGGACAGGACAACCCACACGGAGCAGGTCAGACCACAACTATATTATACATGACCAGCTCCAAAAAGTCAATAGGAGTGTAAAAAATGTCGTATATAATGGATATTGCTTCAGAAATAAAAGAAAAGAGACGTTCGTTAAACTACACAGGGCAGCTTGCAAAATGCAGCCGCTGCGGAAACAGCGCTTCGGTTGCTTATACTCTCGATTACTTTCATTCGCCGGCAGTGAAAGTGTTTTGCGAAAAGTGCGGAGCTCACACACAAAGAAAGTCGTTTTTGTGTTCTGTTCTTACAGTGGGGCAGCCATGGCACAAAGTGACTGAAGTTGAAGCAATTACTCATGTTGTTGCATTATGGAATAAAGGAGAGGTAATTCAATGATATGTATAGCAAAGCGCGGAACAGAATTTGAAAAGAGCCTGAAAGAGCACGGTGCAAAGCTGCTCGATAATAGTAATCCTGTTTGGGTAACATATTCTGAGCGTAGCAACATTCATATTTATGAGAAAGAAGGTGTTAAAAATGGAAAGAACGTTGAAGCCATGTCCGTTCTGCTTCGGCAGAGCTGTGATTCTTCCAGTGCCGGCGCTGGAAGTTGAAGCCGTAAGAGGTCAGTGTCTGAGCTGTAGAGCTCACATTAAAAATATTGACGCTCAGAGAGCCGGAAATCTGAAGAGCGCTTTCAAGATAGCGCTGTTATTATGGAATGAAGGGAAAATCCAGAAATGAAAATCAAAATCGCATACACAGAGCCGGAGAAAGAACGAGCTGACGAACTGGCTGCAATGTACCTCAGAGAAATGCAGCAGCGCGGAACGGTCACGCTTACCAGATCCGACAGGCACAAACCGTATTATCATATATACATATCAGACAAAAAGAAAAGTCTTGACAACTCAAAAAATATATGATAATATAAAGCTATAGGGTTTTTACAATCCATTAAGTACCGCCGTTTATCGGTTAGCTTTTTTCAAAGCATGGGAAACTCCTTATTTTAGGAGCAGCCCATGCTTTTTTTATTTATTAAGTCCACTCACGGACGTTAAACGGAGGTAAAAAAATGAATGAGAATGTAAACGAACAGGCTTTAGAAAACACTCAGTCAGAGGATAACGACGGAAAAGCCGAAAGAACATTCACACAAGAAGAGGTCAATAAGATCGTGTCGGATCGTCTCGCCAAAGAGCGCAGCAAAAATGAAGCGACGAAGAACAGCGCCGATGAAAAGCGCGCTGCGGAGCTGACAGAGCGTGAAAACAAGCTCACTTGCAAGGAATATCTATTAGATAAAGATTATCCTCTTGAGCTCCTGGAACGTTTAGACACGAAAGACCCGGAAGAATTCAAAAAGTCAGCTGATTCAATATATAATGCTATATGCAATAAGGCGCGGCATTCCAAAGCTACACCGAAATTTGTTCAGAGTGACAGCAGCGGAAACGGAATAATTGAAGAAGCGTTCGATTCTTCACATAAGCACAAACCGCGCAAATATCCTGGCTTGAAATATTGATCAGCATTCAAGAAAGGATTTGATCAATTATGAGCGTTGAGCTTGTAACAAAATATGCTCCTTATACTGACGAGCTGTTCGCAGCTGAAAGCAAGATCTCACTGCTTACCAATTCAGACTACGACTTCACCGGCGCGCATTCTGTGAAGGTGTACAAGATCAGCACCGCAGAAATGAACGATTATGCCAGAAACATTGACGACGCTCAGGACGTTACTCTTTCACGTTTCGGCGCGCTCCTGGATCTCGGTGCAAGCTCTGAGGAAATGCTTCTCAGCAAAGACAGAAGCTTCATATTCAACATTGACGCGCTGGACAAAGACGAGACAGCACGCCAGCTCGAAGAGAGTACAGCGCTTGCAAGGCAGCTTAGAGAAGTGGTTATTCCTGAAGTTGATACCCATGTGTACGGTGTAATGACTACAGGAGCCGGAACGACAGCAACCGCAGCAACTATCACAGAAAGCAATGTATATGATCTTATTCTTGCCGGCTCAGAAGTCCTTGACGATAACGAGGTACCTGAGAAAGAACGTGTTCTCGTTGTAACACCGGCAGTATATAAAGCTCTGAAGAAGTCCGCACAGTTCGATAATACTGAGTTAGGCGCTGAAATGCGTGCTCTTGGTATTATCGGAATACTTGACGGAATGGCAGTGGTTAAGGTTCCGGCTTCCAGACTTCCGGCCGGCTTCGGCTTTATGATCGCTCACCCGAGAGCAACCGTTGCACCGGTCAAGCTGGAAGATTACGGAATGTACGACGATACACCGATTTCAAGCGGTACAATTGTTACCGGCCGTATCTGTTATGATGCTTTTGTTCTTGATAACAAGAAGAAGGCTATCTATTATCAGCCAGTAATCAGCGAGTAAAAAAGAAAAAGCGCGTTGAAATATACGCGCTTTTCTGCTATTTGGAGCCGGGGGGAGGGGTACCCCCTCTCTCAGAAGAGAGACCTTCAACACGTCACTGCTCAAATTTCTCGCTAAAATATGAATATATGGTTTCGAGGGGGCGCGTATTATGACCAATGAACAGCTTGCAACACTCATTCACACAGGCGGAAATGATGAACTGATTCCGCTGCTATGGGAAAAAGTCCGCGCCTTTATGTATATGAAAGCCGGTCAGTATTACCGGACACATTCAGAAACTTGTGCAGCTCGTGGCGTGCAATTGTGGGATATAAAGCAAGCCGGTTATCTGGCATACATTGCAGCGCTCAAAGCGTTCAACCCTGAGAGCGGTTTAAAATTTCTTTCTTATATCAGTTTTCCCTTCCGGAACGAAGCCAGCGAGCTGCTCAGGATCCGGAGCAGGAAGGCCGACGCACTCAATAAATCAATCTCACTGGACGCACCAATAAAAAATGATGAAGGTGAAGACACAACACTCGGAGAACTTCAGCCGGACGCTCAGAGCATGGACTTTGTTGAACGCCTTGAAGCTGCAATGATCTCTGAGTTTATCCGGAACGAGGTCAACACACTGGAAGCGCGCCAGCGCGCTGTAATTACATGGTATTACTTTGAAAGAAAAGAGCTTGCTGAAATAGGCGAGCTGCTAAACATCAGCCGTGAACGCGTCAGCCAGATCAAGCGCCAGGCAGAAAAAGAGCTCCGCCGTGTTCCGGAGCTGAGAGAACTATATAACGAATATTACCGAAGTCATCATTCACACAGTAAATATTTTGAGTGGCAGCCTGAGAACTATGCAGCAATCAGGCAGGAACGGAAATCAGAGCAGGAACTGACACACACAAAGTCTGTTGCTGAGATCCTGAGAGAGTACAGAGCGCGCCGCTCAGAGCTTGCCGCAAATATAAGTGAAAAGAATTTCGGGTAAAATATGTTGCAAGCCGCCGCAACCATATTGGCATAACAAAATTGATGACATGCCCCAAAAAAACCGAAATATCGGGCTTTTTTGCTACCTAAATCTCGAAAAATGGAATTGTCAAGAAATGTGCAGTCAGGAAATACCCAAAATCTTGGATAGGCCGGAGTCAGGCAGCGTGGTGAGCCAGCCCAGTTGAAGTCCTTAGTGCCACAGGTGGGAGACCGCCTTCGTTGAAG
>Ga0208198_1000672_pt1 | contig 35793 bp, 30 predicted proteins | sample AD_JPNTR2_MetaG_FD_184446 | JGI IMG/M metagenome (GOLD analysis project Ga0208198, IMG submission 184446) | Active sludge microbial communities of municipal wastewater-treating anaerobic digesters from Japan - AD_JPNTR2_MetaG (SPAdes) (version 2) | ecosystem: Engineered > Bioreactor > Anaerobic...
AACCAACGAATTTTGAAATTATCCCTGGCGATGAAAAGACGAGAATGGTTTACGGGATTATGGTTGGGGGTGAATAATATCAACTCACCTCCATTATTCGAGTTCTAATGACAATTTTGGGATTAAGCCAGTTTGGCTAATCTAAAAAAAAGAAACCCGCGTTTGCGGGTTTCTTTCTATTCGAGACCAATATTGAGTCTTCTTTCCTTAATACGTGCTTTTTTACCGGTAAGATTACGAAGGTAGAAAATACGAGCACGCCGAACCTTCCCGGTTTTATTTACCTCAATTTTTTCAATAAAAGGAGAATTCATAGGGAAGATACGCTCCACACCTACGTTACCGCTCATTTTACGAACAGTAATAGTTTCCGTTAAGCCACCACCGCGACGTTGAATGACAACACCACGATATTGCTGAATCCGTTCTTTGTTTCCTTCTTTAATTTTGTAGTGCACGGTAATAGTGTCGCCTGCACGGAAAGAAGGATAATCCTTCTTCAGGTTAAAGTGTTCCTTGACAACATTCATTAAATCCATTGTAGTATCTATTTTTTGTTTTTATTCAATGTAGCGGACTCCTAAGTTCTCGCCAGAGATTGATTTTGAGTTTGCAAAATTAGAGAAAAAAATATTATAAAACAAAATTTTCCACTTTCTATTAAAAACTTAATTTCGAAAAAAAATAACTGGCGCCATAAACAAACGTCGAAATTATTGGTTTAACACTAATCATTAAAAAAATAATTTTTTTCACACTCTACTATGAAACCAATGATAATTTTTCTCTCGATTGTGCTAACTGTCTATTTATCAGTTAATTTTTTCCTATTCTATCAAACAAGACCATTGTTTCATCTACCTAGTATCGGCCTATGGATCAAAATCATTTTCATGGTTTTTGTGCTAGCCTTCCCAATCGGTCGGACCTTAGAGGTTTTTTGGAAAAATGAAATTGCCACCACACTCGTTCAATTAGGCTCTTGGTGGTTTGCCGCCATGCTATACCTAACGCTTGGGTTCATCCTTGCTCAAATCGGATTGCTATTTTTAAAAATTTTTGGGACAGAAATTCTTCCCCAATGGAAACTCTATTCTGCCGTAGTAGTTTATTCCATAACTCTTCTTTTAATTATCGTTGGATATATAAATGCAAGTAATCCGATAATAAACCGAATAGAAATCCATTCTGAAAAGAATCTATCTTCAGGAAAGCTCACTATTGCAATGGTTTCTGATATTCACCTAGGTTCAATTATTGAAAAAAAAGAATTGACCCGAATGGTAAAAATGATAAACTCACAACATCCCGATTTGGTAGTAATGGTTGGAGATATTTTTGATGAAGATATCACTCCGGTTAAGAATGGACAAATGGGTGATATCCTTCGGGGAATTGAGTCAAAACACGGAGTGTATGCCGTTACGGGTAATCATGAATTTTTTGGCAATTACGAAGCAAAAATCCATTATTTGAATGAATACAGCATTAAAATATTAAACGATTCAGCGACAGAAGTAGCCGGAATAAATTTGATCGGCAGGATTGATCGTCAGAGTACGTTTGTTCTTAATAAAAATCGAAAATCATTGACTGAAATTATTCAACATATTGACCGGGAAAAACCAACAATTTTACTCGACCACCAACCATTCAATTTACATGAGACCATAGAGCATAAAATCGATATTCAACTTTCGGGACACACTCATCATGGACAGTTATGGCCATTAAATTGGATTACATCATCAATTTATCAAGTTAGCCAAGGATACAAAAAAATCGGAGAAACTCACTTCTACGTATCTCCCGGTTACGGCACATGGGGACCAAGAGTGAGACTTGGAAATCGTCCCGAAATTGCAATAATTACCTTAATCTCCACTGCTAACTAACATTCGTCAAGTGCTCACAGAACAATAACTACCTCTGTATGGCAGAAAAATATGACAAAAAGTACGTATCTTTAACGGGCATTAATTTTGTTTTTCTAAATCTAAAAATATAAATATATAGAATTATGACTTTTTTCAAAAAGATGGTAGTGAAAGAAAACAGCAAAACACAGCCGGCAGACTCAACACCCAACGAACATGTTCGCTGTTTGATATTAGGCAGCGGCCCTGCGGGATACACAGCCGCAATCTACGCTGCACGTGCCAATCTAAACCCCGTTCTCTATGAGGGCATTCAACCGGGAGGACAATTAACCACCACAACCGAGGTAGAAAATTTCCCCGGCTATCCCAATGGAATCACCGGGACTGAAATGATGGAAGATTTAAAAAAACAAGCTGAACGATTCGGCACGCAAGTTCGCTGGGGAATTGCCACAAAAGTTGATTTCAGCAGCCATCCTCACAAGGTTTGGATCGACGACAAAACATTAATAACCGCCAATGCTGTAATTATTGCCACAGGAGCCACCGCAAAATATCTTGGTCTTGAAAGCGAAGAAAAATATAAAGGCTCGGGGGTTTCAGCCTGTGCAACGTGCGATGGATTTTTCTATCGGGGGAAAGATGTCGCCGTTGTCGGTGGAGGAGATTCAGCAGCCGAGGAAGCTCTTTATTTGGCGGGTCTATGCCGGAAGGTTTACCTAATTGTACGAAAACCATTTTTACGCGCGTCAAAAATTATGCAGCAACGGGTTTTGTCAAATCCGAACATCGAAGTTCTTTTTGAACATGTCACTAAAGAGATCTATGGTGATGGCGTTGTTGAAGGAGTTAAACTCATCAAACGCCAAGGACAGCCCGACGAAACCGAAGTGGATTTAAAAATTGACGGTTTTTTCCTTGCCATTGGGCACACCCCAAACTCTGATATTTTCAAACCTTACATAGAAACCGATGAAACGGGATATATAATTACCAAAGGAAACTCCTCGCACACTAACATTCCGGGAGTTTTTGCCTGCGGCGACGTAATGGATAAAACCTATCGCCAAGCAATAACCGCTGCAGGTTCCGGATGTAAAGCTGCCATTGATGCTGAACGTTGGCTAAGTGAAATGGGATTATAAAAAAAGGGGATTTTTAAATCCCCTTTTTTTATTGATTCATAGTGAATCGGTTAAAAATCAATATCGCTCATTTTCACATCTTTCTTATCCACAGATTTGAAGATATCAGTGTCGCCGCTTGAACTAGCATAAACATACGTGTTTATTGGTGTAAATTGAGTAATGGTTCCATTTGCAACCTGAAATTCAAACACTCTCCATGTGTTGCCACTTCCCAGTGAAAAAGCCGGAGCTGTAAATGAATAAATCAAACCAGTGTGGTTATAAACTTCAACTAATGTTGGTGATTGATAAATACCTAATCCACCATCCATTGTTTGATCAGAATAGTTATGCACCGAATATCGATATGATCCGTTGTTTAACTGAGTAATGGTAATGGTTTCAGGACCATAGCTTGTAACATCATCAACATCAAGCATGGCTACACCAACATTACGATTTGCATAGTAGCAGTGAAACCTTGTTTCTGAAGAAGTTGGCCCTGTAAGGTGACTATCCAAGTCGGTAGGATTTTCACCCCAGCTAAGTACAATTCTGATTTCACCCTCTGCTACTGGGGCAACAACTGTAACGTCTCCGATTGTAATTGAACCAGTGGTTGATGTCCATGTAATAGGACGCGAGAGAAAATCGGGTGCCTGAATCACCCCAACTAGTACTCCAACCGGGCAATAATTTATTGTAAAATAACCTTGATAATCGGTTATAACAACAATCTCGTAAACAGCTATTAAATCTTTCGAATCGGTTTGACGATTGAGTTTAATTTCAGCATTTGCTACACCTTGACCTGTCTGACTATTTAAAATCCTACCCGACAAAGTGGCAGAACCATAAAGAGTAATATTCTTTTCGGTGTTGACGGTCAAATCAATAGATTCGGTAGTTTCATTATATCCTGAAGCAACAGCCCTTAAAGTGTAAGAACCTTCCTTGACTTTGAGCTCGTAGTTACCCTGTTCATCAGTCTGAACAGTTGCTTCTACACTAGACCCAGAAAGTAATTCAACCGTGGCCGATATTACGCCATGCTCGGTATAATTCACTACTTTCCCTGACAGTGTCACTTTCTGATCATCTGTGCAGGAGGAAATCAACATGGCAACAATTACTCCTGCGATTGCTGCATTAAAAAATCTTTTCATTTTCATAGGATTTTAGTTTTAAATTTAAAACATCCCCACAAAGTTAGAACAATATTTCCTTTCAGGATGTTATTGAAAAGTTAAAAAAATAAAAAAAATAAAAAAAATGAGGAGAAAATACTCTCTCCTCATTTTCAGAGATTTATTTTTTTTGTAAGATTACTTGACAATCTCTAACAGTTCAACTTCAAAAATCAGTGTTGAATAAGGCTTTATGGTGCCCATATTTCTTGGCCCATAAGCAAGTTGCTGTGGTACATAAATTTTCCATTTCGAACCAACAGGCATCAACTGTAATGCTTCAACCCATCCTTGAATTACCTGCGTAACACCAAAGACAGCAGGTTCTCCACGTTGAACAGAACTATCGAACACAGTTCCATCGATAAGCATACCATGGTAATGTACCTTAACTTTATCATTGATTGAAGGTTTGGGGCCTTTGCCTTGTTTCAGTATTTCGTATTGCAAACCGGAAGGCGTTGTTGTTACTCCTTTTCGCTGAGCATTTTCTTTTAAAAAGTCTTCGCCCTCTTTTTTTACCGATGCATAATCCTCGGCTGTTTTAGCCTCATCGCGTGCACGCTTTTCTGCCATTTTCCCTTGAACATAATTTTGTACTATTATTCTTCCTTGGTTCTCGTCGATTTGATTGGTTCCTTCTTTTAACGCATTAATAAATCCTTGAATAAGGATCTCTTTATTTAAATCGTTTTGAAGTTCGAGTTGATTGATTCCCTGAAGGAGTTGTTGACCTTGCTGCATGCCTATAGCATAGCTAACACTGTCATTAAGGGTTGATAGTTTTACGGTTTGAACCTCGTTGTTTGATTTTTGGCAGGCAAAAAACATTGTTCCTGCGACAACTACAAATAAGATGTGTTTAATTTTCATATAAAGCGGTTTTAATGTTTATTGTTCTAAAATGGTTATTTTTTCGATCACGTCGTTTTTTCTGATTTTGTCGATGATTTCAATACCATCAATAACTTTACCGAAGACAGTATGAACTCCATCAAGATGGGCAGTATTTTTTCGATTATGACAAATAAAAAATTGAGATCCTCCGGTATTGCGACCAGCGTGAGCCATACTAAGAACTCCTCGATCATGAAATTGACGTGTTCCGGAAGTTTCGCATGGAATTTTATAACCCGGACCTCCCGTTCCTACTCTAGGATCGTTAACATCTCTGCTGAAAGGACAACCACCCTGAACAACAAAATCGGGGATAACACGATGAAAACGTAATCCATCGTAAAATTTCTCTTCAATCAATTTCATAAAGTTCTTAACGGTTCCCGGGGCATCATCCAAAAAAAGCTCTGCCTTCATTGTCCCGTGACTGGTCTTAATTTCAATAATCGGATTCATGAATGTTTTTTTTGCAAATCTACAAAAATGTTTTCATCGGGAATAAAAATATTTTTTTCAATCAGAAAAAGTTTTTAAGTTTGGTTTCAGAAAAACTAACCAAGAGTACAAAATGTTCAACCTATGAATATTAATTCAATTCGCGTAAAACTGATTGCTAATGTGATTATTATATCAGTTGTTGCCTTTACTGTAACGTTTGGGTATTTACTATACCATATTAGAAAACAGAGCCACGACGATGCCCAAAACTTGGTAATTGAACAAAACCGACTCTATGCACAAAAAGTTCAGACCATTTTCAATACAGATCTTGGACGAACGCGCGGGATTGCCGATGCATTTAAAAAATATTATTTGCTGAATGAAGACACCCGAGAAACGTATTTTACTAGTGTGTTGGAAAACACACTAAAAGAGAATCCTGAATATTTAGCGGTATGGATGTCGTGGCAATTAGAACATTACACATCAAACTGGGGAAAGCGCCCCGGAAGAGTCACCTACACTTACCATCGAGCCAAAGGAGCAATTGAGCATTACAAAGTTTTGAGAGACACAGCCGGTGTTATAAAACGAACAAACTATCACCGTGTTATGGACACCAAACAAGAGGCTATTTTTGAACCTTATTGGGCGAGATATGAAGGAAGAGACAGCATTCAGGAAACATCGTTTGCCGCACCTGTGATTCATGACGGAGTATTCATAGGATTAGCAGGTATTGATATCGGTTTGAGTAAAATTAACAAAATGATCTCACAGTATAGACCCTTCGAAAAAGGGTATGCGTTCCTGGTAAGTAACAGTGGGGTATATGTATCGCATCCGGAAGATTCATTGATTGGAAAGAGATTTCAAGATGTAAATCCGGACGAATCAAAAGAATATAATCTTGAAGAGAAGATTCGCACAGGCCAAGAGTTTGGATTTTCGGCTTACCACACCTATACAGGCGAAGAGCTTTATGTTGTTTTTACTCCTATAACCATTGGGGAGACCGATACTCCATGGTCATTGGGGGTCCTGGTGCCTTTGAATACAGTAATGGCTCGATCGGCAAAATTGGTAGCAAACACTATTATTGTTGGCATTGTTGCGCTTCTGATATTATCAATCGTAACATGGATTTTAGCAAGAAATATTTATAGTGGAATTGCTGAAGTAGTGAAGTTTTCAAATAAAATCAGTGAAGGTGATCTGACCGCAACCATTGACGTTAGCTCGAAAGACGAAATCGGACAACTTGCACAGAATCTTATGCAAATGGCCGGTTATCTTAAAAAGACTGTGCTAAACATGAAGGAAGAAAGTCTTTCAATTAATCAATTTAACCAGTCATTACTAAAATCATCCATCGATTTAGGGAAAGTGGTTCAGGAAATAACAACAATAACCGACAATGTTTCCTCTTCGGTTGATGAGATAGTAAGCAATTTGCTCCAAACCCATCGAAATGCAGAATCAACCTACAAAATTGCATCGAATGCCGTTAATGGTATCGAGCAAGGACGTAGTTTAGCTAAAGAGACGGTTGATAAAGTGGAGAAGATTAACGAAAAAGTAGCTATAATCACCGAGTTGGCGTCTCAAACAAATTTATTGGCTCTCAATGCTGCTATTGAAGCGGCTCGTGCAGGCGAACATGGGAAAGGATTTGCGGTGGTCGCTGCGGAAGTGAGAAGCTTAGCCGTAAAAAGTGCTCAAGCTGCCGCTGAAATTGTTGAAATTGTAAATCAAGGAATTGAGGCTTCAAGTAAAAATGAGGATAGCCTGCAAAAATTGGTACCTGAAATTGTGAAAACCGGCGAACTGGTAAAACAAATTGCCGATTCCACGCAACTACAATTACAAAACGCTGAGGTTATACGCCAATCAGTGAAAAAATTAAAGGAAGTGGCCGATGTGAATACTCATCAATCGGAACAATTATCATCAAAAGCGGCAGAGTTTGATAAAACTAGCGAACGAATGAATGAACTCTCAGATTTTTTCACTGTTGATTGATCGAATCTAATTGTTAAAGATAACTCCGTGATAATCAAAGAAGCCCCAAAGGGGGCTTTTTTTTTGATTATCAATATAGAAACGGGTTGTCTGTTAAACTGAAGTGTTTTTACTTTAGTTTATTCTTCTGTATATCGATAGGGTTTCTTCTTGGCTTTAGTGGGATTTTTAGTATCAATAATGTATTCAACAATCTTGTCATTTTTGAATTTTACCTCAAGAATGACCATACCATTTGGGTCAACGTTAATGCCGATACCATTAAGTTTTCCATTTTTGTAATTTCTGATGCTTTCTACAGAGCCATGCCCATATCGGGTTGTCCATTTACCAGTTGGAATATCGTTTTCCCACTGCTCTTCACGAATAGCAACACTTGGATTTTTTTCGTCGTAATAGAAAAATTTTCCGCTACGTTTTCCTTCGTTGTAAAAACCATGCATTCTCAAATGCCCTTTCGGGAGGTAGGCTTTGAATTCGCCATGAAGATTTCCGTTGATGTAGTTTTCTTCCGACATCAATTTTCCGTTGTTGTACCAATAGGTTGCCTTCCCGTGGCGTTGATTTCCTTTGTAGTTTACCTCGTATCGTTTAATACCCGTCTCATAAAATCCTAACCAGAGACTATCCATCAAACCATCTTTAAAATATCCGCTTACATCCAATTGTCCGTTCTCATACCACGTTTGCCAGAATCCATGTTCGTTGCCGTTTTTGAAAAATCCTTCCTTAAATTTTTTCCCGTCTTCATAGTAATAAACCCAATGTCCAACTTTAATACCTTTTTCGTAGAATCCTGTTTTCCACATTTGACCATTGTCGTAATACCATGTCCATTTTCCATCCATTTTACCGTTTTGATAATATCCCTCATTTCCAATATTTCCGGATGTACGGTAATAAATCCAATGGCCGTGTTGCAAACTATCGCGAAATTCTCCTTCAATATCTTTATTGCCGTTTTCAAAATACCAAATAGCTTTTCCGTGCATTTTCCCGTCAACAAATTCTATTAGACTTTTGATATTCCCATTGGGATATAAAATGATTACCTCCCCATGATAGCGATCGTCTTTATAAGATTCTTTTCGAAGAAGATTACCCTCCTCGTTCCAAAATTTCCACTCGCCGTTTTTCTTGCCATTAATAAGGTTGCCTTCCATGGCTTTTTTGCCGTTTTCAAACCACTCGATGTTTAGACCGGTGTTATAGTTAAAAGTGGCTCGACTTTTACCGGAAGGATATTTACTTTGCCATTCGCCAATGCGTCTGCCTTTCTGCATTTGGCCAAATTCTTTCAAAAGTCCTGATTGAAAATAGTATTTCCACATACCTTCCTGAAATCCATCTTTGTAGTTGCCTTCTGCTTTCAGAGTTCCTTGGGGATAGTATTCACGATAATAGCCGTTTCCTTGGTTTACGAGAGTATCGCCGTTGGGGCCAACCGCAAAAATGAGTTTAGTCACACTGTCGGAAAACTCTTCTCGCTTCCAAAGTTTTCCGTCAATATGATAATATTCCCAAATCCCTTTAGGATCAGAGAATTCATAATTTCCCAGCATCTTTAAATCCCCGTTTTCGTACCATTCACGAAATTGGCCATGTTTCATTCCCTGCACGAAAAAACCTTCACTCTGTTTTTTCCCATTAAGAAAATAGGTTGTAACCTTTCCATTGATTATGCCCTTATCGTAATCAACCTCCTGAATAAGTTTACCATTACGATCGAAATATTGCCATCGTCCAACTTCAAAACCATCGAGCATTTTCCCTTTTGAAGAGGTTTGACCGTTATCCCACTTGTTTTCAATCTCCTTTATCTGCGCATTTAGAATATTAAGCGAAAAAAAAATACTTAGAAATAATACACACCTGTGAAGCATATCTTTTCGGTTTTTGTTGATTTTACAAAAGTACTAAAATTCGGAGTCACTATGAAACGTTACTTAGTTCTTAAAATTGCCGTAAAAGTATATTTGATATGGCAGTAAATAAATTTTCAATTCAACATTCATCTTAAAAAATCAACCTAAACAAACAGATTTCTAACCAAACGAAGATTTTGGTTAGAAATGCAGCCGATGAATCTGTAAGAGGTGGCAAGCACCAAAAGATTTTTAAATAATTAGTCTCAGAAGTGCAGAAATAATAAAAAAATGCCAAACAACTACGGATGAAATAATTGAATTGAAAGGTTAATGTATGGCCAGGGCAAAAAAGATAGGAACGGGGAAAATAATCCATCTCTATCGGGAAAAACCATTGAACATAAAAAAGAAGTTTCGGCAATTAAAATCGAGCACAATGTAAGCTCCAAACCATTCGACCGTGCTATTCAACAGTAACATAGCAGAATGCTGTCACGAATAAAAAATTTGCCGGCAATGCGATAGAAATTAATAGCCAAAAAATAATTGCCTTAATTAGGAAAGTTTTTGACCGTCAGAAACCGACACAATGAATTGCATTATTTGAGATTGAATAACACAAGAGACCTCCGGATTGGAAGTCTCTTGTGTTAAGTTTATCGGCTGCATGAACAGCCCTCGCCTGATGAACAACAGGATTTCAATTGCACTGTTTTTTTCTTTTTAAAGAACAATTTGACAGCCATACCGGCAATGGCCAAGGCTATCATCAGAGCGGCTAGTAAAACAATTTTTAGAGTTATCATAATTATTCATGAGTTTTTTTTTAAAAAAAAGCAGGAAGAAGAGGCTTACAAACGGTTACGGCAAACCTCTTTTTAGCCTTCCTGCATGAACGGGTATTCGAAATCGGTAGGAGGAAGAAAATTTTCCTTAATTGTACGTGGCGAAAGCCAACGGTGAAGATTTAAAGCTGCACCTGCTTTATCGTTAGTTCCTGACCCTCGAGCTCCGCCAAACGGCTGACGACCAACGACAGCTCCTGTAGGTTTGTCGTTAATATAGTAATTACCGGCAGCATGACGCAATCGATGCGTTGTGGAGACAATCACGTCGCGATCGCGGGCAAAAAGAGACCCGGTTAAGCCATAAACAGCCGTACGGTCGATTAAATCGAGCACTTCGTTATATTTTTTTGCATCATAGAGATAGATTGTTACAACAGGACCAAAAATTTCTTCGCGCATAGTTTCATAAAGCGGATTGGTAGTTAAAATCACTGTTGGTTCAATGAAATAACCTTGCTCTTTGGTGTAATTCCCACCATAAATGATTTTACAATCGGATGAACGACGGGCACGTTCAATGTACCCGACAATTTTTTCAAAGGCTTTTTCATCGATAACCGCATTCATGAAATTGGTGAATTTTTCTACCGAACCGATTTTTATTTTCGAGAGCTGCTCGGTTAAAACTTGCTCAATTTCGCTCCATCGATTTAAAGGGAGATAAACACGGCTTGCTGCCGAGCACTTCTGCCCTTGGTACTCAAATCCTCCACGCACAATTGCCGTGGACACTTCACGCGCATTGGCCGATTCATGAGCTAAAACAAAATTTTTTCCGCCGGTTTCGCCAACAATACGCGGATAACTGCGATACTTTTCAATGTTGTTAACAATTTGTTTCCAAATGGATTGAAAGACCTCGGTAGAACCGGTATAATGAATTCCTGCAAAATCGGGATGATTAAAAATTATGTTTCCGGCCAACGGCCCGGACACATGAACAAGATTAATTACGCCTGGAGGTAATCCGGCTTCCATAAGGATTTCCATGATAATTGCGGCAGAATATATTTGTTTTTCGGCCGCTTTCCAAACCACCGTATTTCCTGTCATTGCAGGAGCTGTAGGCAAATTGCCCCCAATTGCAGTAAAGTTAAACGGTGAAAGCGCAAAAACAAACCCTTCCAGCGGTCTCTGCTGTATGCGATTCCATTCATCGACAGCACTATTGGGTTGCATTTCGTAAATCTCTGTAAGATATTCAACGTTGAAACGCAAAAAATCAGGTAACTCATTCCCTGCGTCGATTTCGGCCTGATGAACACTCTTCGATTGTCCCAACATAGTGGCAGCAACCAATTTGTATCGATATTTTCCACTAATCAACGATGCTGCTTTTAGAAAAATTGATGCACGGTCGCGCCAATCCATTGCCTCCCATGCTTCTTTTGCGTTAAGGGCAGCCTGAATAGCCATTTCCACATGCGATTCATCGCCTTTATGATAGTAACCCAAAGTGTAATGAGTTTCATGAGGCGGGCTAATTTTAATTTTATTCCCTGTGTAAATTTTCTTCCCGTTGATATACATGGGAATATCAACCTCGGAGGATTTCAAATCGTTAAGTGCCTTCTTCAACAAGACACGGTCAACCGAACCCGGCGCATAGTCTTTAGATGGCTCATTATAAGCCTTAGGAACATTACTAAATAATTTTGGCATAAAATTATAATTTTAAATTTTAGACTTCCGTTCTCTTTTTTATTAGGCAATCTGTTGTAAGAGAATATTTAAATTCTATCTTTGTGGGTAGAAACACAAAACCCAGAATTATGTTCAAGACAAATGAGTACTATGATGGCCGTGTAAAATCAATCGCTTTCAGCAGCGGCCAAAGAAAAGCCACAGTAGGTGTGATGGCTCCAGGCGAATATGAATTCAACACACAAAGTGCTGAACAAATGAAAGTGGTCACCGGGGAAATGTATGTAAAACTGGAAGGAGATTCTGAATACAAAATTTTTAAATCGGGCGAGCGATTTTTCATTAAAGAAAATTCAAAATTTAATGTAAAAGTTGAGGTAGAAACCTCGTATTTATGTCTTTATGAATAATCTTTAGCAATGGCCGGTTCACCGGGATCAAAGTATTACGACAAATTTTTAAAATACACCGTCAGTATGCAAAATGCTGACGGTGATATTGTTTTAGACGATGAAAATTTCCGATTGCTGAGTCTGCTCAAGCAAACCCAATCTATAAGCCGAGCCGCCAAAGAACTCTCAATAAGTTATCGCAAAGCTTGGGGCAAACTAAAAACCCTTGAAGAAAAAATGGGATTTCCAATAATTATTAAAAGTCGTGGTGGAGAAAAAGGCGGGAAAACACAATTGACAGAAGATGGGCTACGCCTGATTAATGCATATGAAGATTTATACGACAATTTTAACCGACAGGTCAAAGAGCTGACAAAAGAATTTTTTAAAAAAATAAATCGATAAAAACCACTTTATCCATTAAACTATTTTTTCGAGAATTACAATTTTTCATAAATTTGTAAAAAAAAATTGAATTCATTCCACGATGACAAACATTCTTGTTGTTGACGACGAAACCAGCATACGCAATACATTAAAGGAAATTTTGGAATACGAAGGGTTTAACGTAATCTTATCCGCCGACGGACAAGAAGCGTTAGAGCAAATAAATGATAATCCGATAGATATTGTTTTATGCGACATTAAAATGCCGGGAATGGACGGCATTGAGCTACTCGAACGAATTCTTCAAAATCATCCTGATATTCCGGTAATAATGATCAGCGGACACGGTAATGTTGACACTGCTGTTGAAGCTATCAAGAAAGGAGCTTTTGACTATATCAGCAAGCCGTTAGACTTAAATCGGCTATTGGTGACAATCCGCAACGCTCTTGACCGATCAGAACTCATCCAGGAAACCCGACAACTCAAGAAAAAAATAAACCACAATTGGGAAATTGTGGGTAAAAGTCCTGCAATTATTCGGGTAAAGGAAATGATTGAACGTGTGGCTCCAACCGAAGCACGAGTTTTAATTACCGGAGAAAACGGAACAGGGAAAGAACTTGTAGCCAGACATCTTCACAACAACAGCTCCAGAGCCTCGGGGCCGTTTGTGGAAGTGAATTGCGCCGCTATTCCTTCGGAACTCATAGAAAGCGAGCTGTTTGGACATGAAAAAGGAGCCTTCACTTCAGCCATCAAACAGCGAAAAGGTAAGTTTGAACAAGCACACGGTGGCACTCTATTCCTTGATGAAATCGGAGATATGAGTCTAAGCGCACAGAGTAAAGTACTCCGTGCATTGCAAGAAAACAAAATTACGCGAGTGGGCTCAGATAAAGACATTAACGTCAATGTCCGAATAATTGCAGCCACCAATAAAGACATGCAAAAGGAGATCGCCGAAAATCGATTTCGGGAAGATCTTTATCATCGAATAAGTGTCATTATCATCCATGTACCACCTTTGAGGGAACGCCTTGAAGATTTACCACTGCTTGCGCAACACTTCATCGATCTGATTTGCGGAGAATACAAACATCCACCTGTGCAAATCACACCCGATGCCATTGAAGAGTTGCAAAAACTTCCTTGGACGGGGAATGTTCGTGAATTCCGCAACGTGATAGAACGCCTTATTATCCTTTCCGATAAAAAAATAACAGCGAAGGAAGTTACCATGTATGCCCGACCATTATCTTACTAAATCAGCTTATGTATCCATTAGTATTTGAAGGAAACTCCGTTAAACCCAAAGTTATTCTCGATAAAAAAAGTGGGGAATTTATCTTCTCAGGTGTATCAATGTGTGAAGATGCCCTGGCTTTTTATAAGCCCATTTTTGATTGGATTAAACAATACGCCCTTGACCCCAATCCCAAAACGGAGGTGCACTTTAAACTTACTTATTTCAATACCGCCAGCTCGAAAATGATTTTGGATGTTATGCTTCGATTTGAAGAAATATACAATATGGGAAATGATGTTTGCATCTTTTGGCATTATCCTCCCGACGATGAAGATTTAGAAGAAGCGGGCGAAATATATAAATCGCGATTAGAAATACCTTTTAATGTTATAGAAAACGAAGACGATTAATTCAAAAAAAATCACGGGATTAATCTTCAAAATCTAGAAAATCTTCCAAATCGCGACGCTCTTTTTTAGTTGGTCTTCCTGTACCTCGCAAACGGAATCCGGAATTATTATAACGCATTAACTCAAGCTTCTCCAATTCTTCAACGGGAGTAATATCCTCAACATAATTAGCCACCAATTTCGCCCCTACTCTATTTTCAATCAACCCCAGAACTCGGTAAGTGCGGATGATAGGCGGTTTTCTGACATCAAGTACCTCTCCCACAGACACGAATCGTGAAGGCTTAACCGGTTGCCCGTTGATTAAAACACGATGTTTCTTAATCTCTTCAACAGCAATGGTTCTTGTTTTAAAAATCCTGACTGCCCAAAGCCACTTATCAATGCGAACCCCTTCCGCCATACTTCTCAAATACTAAAACATTATTTTTTTCGTATAAGAATGAGCAAAATTACAAATAACCTTGAGATTTAATCCTAATTTTACTTAGGTTCGAGAAATTTGCATTAGTTTTGCCTACAAATGATATGCCTGATATGTCGATGAGGAAAGGGATATTCACGATACAATTGATACACTGGATGATTTTTTTCATCCCGCTTTTCATTTGCAAAACCATTTCAGCTCAAAAAACACAGACAAGCAAACCCACTGACACCATCAATATTGAGAAAATCGACCTGAAACTTCTCAACGACTTGATATTAGCAGAAGTTAACCGTTATCGCAAATTAAAAACCATCGACACTATTGAATATTCCGAAGTATTAAATAAAACTGCACAGGATTTAACACTCCAAATCATCGATAAAGAACTATCAGCCACGAGCAAAAAAGGAGGCATTTTTCATCGGAAAACCAAAACACAAAAGCCCGAAGAATATTTATCGGAGAATCTAAAACAAAACGGTGGCTCCGGAATAGGATTTATGCTGGAAAGCAAAAAAAGCATCCGCAGTCTGAATTCTACCACTTACAGCGCCTTAGCTAACGATATTGTTCTTTCGTGGTATTTACGTTCATTGGGAGAACAAATCATTACAGAGAGAACTAATGTACTCGGAGGAATTTATTCTGCTGTAGGCCCAAATAAGAAAAATTTGCATGTTGTTTTTATTTCAGGGAATTATCTTTCCGAGAATAAAGGAGCTGCCAATAATAAAACAAACGGCATTTTATTTCAAAATCAAAAAAGCAAATTAAAATTGTATGATGCGAAAGTTTGCCGTTCGATTTCAAGAAAAAGTAACGACTGGCCAACCCTATTTTCCGGCATTAGTCTTGAAAATAATGAGATTTTTGTTTATCACCCAAGTGAACGAAAAATCAATGCGCTTCTACGCTCAAAAACAACACAACTGGCTTTAGATTTCATATCCAAAGAACAATACCTATCTCAACAAGAAAATTTAATTGACTATTCCATCCCCAATCGCGGAATAGTCACAACCCCTGTCAACGGACAAAAACTGCTGAAACGCAACCTTTATGCCAACAACAAACAAAAGAAGTTTAAAGCATCCATGGGAAAGATTCCCAAACTTCCATCCAACAACTTTGAATATAATCTACTGCTAATTGAAGACGGAACCGTTTGTGCATCAATAGCTCCGGGATTTAAGACATCGTTCCAAGGAGACTATAACAAAGAGCTTCAACTTTTGGCCGATACCATCACATTGAACAACTCTTTTGAATACTCACCAAGGCCTGATTCAACCCTACTTAGTTTCCGTATTCCTTTCGATAAGCGTAAATTCACATATAAAACTGAAGACATTGAACCCTTTCTGCGTTTACTCAACGAACCCGATTTTGTTATTTACGAGATAAAAATTAGTGCGTTCACATCGCTTGAGGGCAATGACCTAGAAAACCAGATGCTTCAACGCAAACGAGCCGAATCCATTGTAGAAGCTTTAAAGGCGCGACAAAAAGAGAATATTATCAGTGAGATTATTACCGAACCATGCTGGGAAGACTTTAAGCGCGATATTTTGAAAACCGAACACAACATAATGGCTTCAATGAGTATGAGCGAAGCACAAGATTACATCCGACGCTATAACCTGTCCAAAGAACTTGAACCTATACTAAAGAATCATCGTTATGCTCAGATTGACATTCGCGTTACCTATGACTTATCGGGTGATAAAGAGCAAAACTATGTGTTGAGACAATTTCATAAAGCGATTGCAGAAAAAAAACTTCCACTTGCACTTGCCATACAGAAATTTATCATGAAAGCTGTACTGGACGGTCGATATCCTATGCGAATGATTACCGAACAAAAAATACCTTGGGACCGCCCTTTTGCAGGCTTATTGATGAATAACCTTTATATGACGATTTTGGCTGAAGGCATGAATATCGAAAAATATCAAAACACCATTGAAGAACTACATAAACTCAATCCAAGCAACGATTACATTCTTTTCAATTATTTGCTTTGTCAGGTACTTTACAAACCGTTACCCAAAGATTATTCTTCCTTGCAAAGCCGAATCGATGGTTTTTATTATAAAACATTCACGAAAGAGACTGTTGATTTGTTAAATATGAAATTTCAATTTCGTCTGCTCTCTGCTGCAGATTCGTTAGGCGATGGGGATAAAATCCGAAAGGAAACCATGGAACGAATTAAAAAAATCCTTGACGTAAAAGAGGAAACGCCGGAAAATGCACTAAAACTCGCTCATATTTTTGCCAATGAAGGAGACTATTCCTATGCTTTGCAACTTTTAGATTCGTTTATTGATAGGCCTGAGATAGATGAATCGCTTGTTTTTAGCTGGTTGTCTTTTTGCAGCTTCCTTCCCGAACGTCAGCTGACACGAAAATTTGCAACCGTGATTCAACGTGCCCACATAATGAATCCTGATGAAACTTGCAAACTTTTTGATGGGAAACACTTTTCGATAAAAGTTTTCGACAATCCTGAGGTCAAAAAGTTTTATCAAAATAAATGTATTTTCCCCCCTATATCAAATCAATAGCTGAAATATTGAATTAAGGCCATTTCTTCCCTCATTTCATGAATCAAAAGTTACATAAAGAAAAAAAAGCATCGCTGCGTCTGATGGTTTATCATCGATATTTTAAAAGTAGTGGTTTCTATCTTTTTTTGTTTAAAAACCTGATGAAACTCAGCGGAATACTCCTTGCCTTAATCCTTATCTATCAAACAATTACAAATCTCATTCATATAGACATCGAAGAATATTTCTTTTCGATTACCAATGATTTAAATCACGGATTGGTTTGGGGAATTTTTGCCGTTTCGGAAACATTGCTTGGCTTAATTCCTCCCGACTTATTCATTGCGTGGGGAAAAATGTCGAGCTATCCATGGCTAACGGTAACCCTTCTTGCCTTCGTCAGCTATGGCGGAGGAATTGCAGCCTATTTTATCGGACATTTTCTATCGTTAAAACCAAAAATTAAAAACTATTTTGAAATCAAACACCAAAAAGTATCAAACTTTCTGCGCCGCTGGGGTGGATTTTTTATTGTTATGGCCGCCTTGTTCCCCATACCGTACTCCACCGCAACCTTAATCTCCGGGATGGTAGGTTATCCATTCCGCCATATGTTGTTTTTCGGCTTGGCGCGAATTTTACGCTTTTATGTTTACGCTGCAGTAATCTTCGGTTTGTTGTAGTGTAAAATCCGCTAAATTAAATTCTCGGGACGTTGGTAAGGAACATTGAAAATCATTTCCAATATTTCTTTAAGATTTTCGGCATCTACATAATCAAAAGCTTCATTAATATCGCTATCCACATCAAGAACCCCTAAAAGCTCACCTTGCAAATTAAAAAACGGGACAACAATTTCACTTTTGGAGCGACTATCACAAGCAATGTGACCTGGGAAAGCGTGCACATCCGGCACCACAATTATTTTACGTTGATTGATACCCGCCCAACAAACTCCTGTATCTTTTTTTAACTCCATGCACGCAACCGGCCCTTGATACATTTTCACAATCAGGCGATCGTGGTGAAGAAAGTAAAATCCCGTCCAGAAAAAATATTCCATCTTATGATGCAAAAGGGCAAGAACAGTTGCCATGCGAGCCTCGGTAACTTCACATTTGGGAAGCAATTCCAATAATTGTTTTTTCAATCGTTGATAGCGTTCCCGTTTTTTTTGAGTGGATAACACGTTTGATTTTTTCATAAGAATACTTTTCAAAAAAGTGCTTAGCGGATGCTAAATTACACTTTTTAAACAATCGAAGAAAAAAGTTGTTTTTAGACAGGAAAGTTTGCTGCCATTTTCCGAAGAGTGTTAAAAATTATAACTTCGCATGAACTTTTAACCTTCATAACCGATGAATAAAAGTATCGTTATAATAATCCTTGCAGGATGGCTTCTTGTCGGTTGCAATTCTCAACCAATGGATAAAACTATGATAACAGTAACCATTTCGACACAGAAATATTGGATCGACAAGTTAGCGGGTGATCTTGTTTCAACCAACGTTATGCTCCTAACTGGAGCCGACCATGAAACTTACGAGCCAACTCCTCAACAAATGCGTATCATTGCGTCTTCAAAAATTTACTTTAGCCTTGGTAGCGGTTTAGGATTCGAAGAGCAATGGGTTAAAAAATTCTCATCACTAAATCCACAATTAAAAGTTGTGTCTCTTTTAGAAAACATTAAACTTCCTGAAGTTCATTCTCAAGGCTGCAACCATCATCACAAAGACGGAGAACATGAACACCCGAAAATAGACCCACATGTATGGCTCGACCCCATGATTGTCAAAACAATGATTCCCCAAATTGCTGCTGAATTGAAAAATCTTTTCCCCGAACATAAAGATTCAATTGAAAACCGAGAGCAACGGTTCCTACATGCGATTGATACACTTCATTCTTATATCGAAAGAACCTTGTCCAACAGCTCTCGAGAGAAATTTCTGGTTTTTCATCCTGCCCTCACGTGGTTCGCCTATCGATATAATTTGACGCAACTTGTAATTGAACAAGAAGGGAAAGAGCCTAGTCCGGCGCAACTTCAAGAAATCATTAACTACATTATCAATGAAAAAATCGATATATTATTGATTCAAAAAGAATTTCCATCCGAAAAAGCGCGATCGATAGCAGAAGCAACGGGAATAAAAGTAATTACGATAAACCCCTTAGCTTATGAATGGGAACAAACATTGATTGACATAACACACTGTTTAATTAAAAATTAAAAGCAATGTCGTCCGAAGATCTTGTACTAAAACTTGAAAATGTAACTATCGGCTATGAAGATTCCATAATCCTGCGCGATGTTCATTTTGAAGTTTACCGGCAAGATTTTATTGGTGTGATTGGTCCTAACGGAGGAGGGAAAACCACACTTCTAAAAGCCATTGTTGGTTTAATTCCTATTGAAAAAGGAAAAATATTTTTACATGGAAATAAACCTCCGGGATATCTTCCCCAAATAAGCAACCACGACCGATGGTTTCCCATTTCAGCCGTCGATGTGGTACTTAGCGGCATGTGGCCGAACAAAGGATTTTTCAAACGCTACTCTAAAAAAGATCGAGAACATGCAATGGAATGGCTACGTTTTGCCCAAATTGAGCATCTTGCACAAAAAAACTTTGGTGATCTTTCGGGTGGGCAAAGGCAGCGAGTTTTATTATGTCGTGCTTTGATTAGTAATCCCAACCTGCTTCTTTTGGACGAACCCAACACTTTTGTTGACAATAATTTTGAACGAGATTTATATGAATTATTACTTAAGTTGAACGAAACAATGGCTATTATAATGGTTTCCCACGATTTAGGCACTATATCGAGTTACGTTAAAAGCATTGCGTGTGTCAATCGGAATCTCCACCATCACAAATCGAATATCATTACCAATGAGCAATTGGAATCATACAATTGTCCGATACAATTAATTTCTCATGGGATGGTTCCACACACAGTTTTACCAAAACATTAAATCATGCTGAACGCATTGTTTGAATACACTTTTCTACAAAACGCATTCTGGGCTGCCATTCTCACAGGAATAATTTGTGGCATCATAGGTACTTATGTTGTAATCAATCGTTTAGTGTTTTTAAGCGGAGGAATCACTCATGCCTCTTTCGGAGGAATAGGAATCGCGTGGTATTTGGGAATCAACCCAATTCTTGGAGCAACCTTATTCAGCATTTTTTCGGCCTTAGGCATGGAATATTTAACCCAAAAAGGCAACTTCAGATCCGACACCATCATTGGGATGCTTTGGACTGTTGGAATGGCAATAGGAATTCTTTTTATCTACATAACACCGGGATACACTCCTAATTTGATGAGTTATCTTTTTGGGTCAATTCTATCGGTCGAAAGATTAGACCTCTATTTGCTTGTTGCATTAAGTGTAATTACTGTTTTAACGTTTTTTATCTTTTATCGCCCAATTCAATTTATTTCGTTTGACAAAGAATACGCTAAAACACATCGAATGAACTTGGGTATATTTCAAAATTTCATGATAGTATTGATAACACTTACAATAGTTCTCTCCATTAAAATAGTCGGCATCATTCTGGTTATGTCACTTTTAACCCTACCACAAGCAATAGCTTCCTTACTGTCAAAAAAATATTTATCCTTATTGTATTTATCGGTTTTATTTGCCATCCTTGGAACTATCATCGGATTAGCGATTTCATGGTATCTGAATATTCCATCAGGAGCAACAATTATATTGTCATTGTTTACAATATTTATTTTAACCAAAATATTCTCGATTCTTTCAATTAAGTTAAACACACACAAATAAATTAAAACTTTTTTGTATGAAATACCAAGTGATAGTCATTGGATCGGGTCCAGGAGGATACGTTGCCGCAATCAGAGCTTCACAGTTGGGATTAAAAACTGCTGTGGTTGAGCGAGCTGAATTAGGTGGAATTTGCTTGAACTGGGGTTGCATCCCCACCAAAGCGCTTTTAAAAAGTGCTCAGGTTTATGATTATCTGAAACACAGTTCGGATTATGGTGTAGCGATAAACGGTGAGGTAAAACCTGATTTTCAGAAAATGGTAGCCCGTAGTCGTGAGGTAGCTGCCGGAATGAGCAAAGGAATCCAATACCTGTTCAAAAAAAACAACATCGAAGTTATTCAAGGATTTGGGAAACTTGCAGGTCAAGGGAAAGTTGAAGTAACGACCGATAGCGGTGAAAAGAATATTTACGAAGCCGAACACATTATCTTAGCTACCGGGGCAAGGTCAAAACAGCTTCCAAACTTGCCTCAGGACGGAGAAAAAATCATCGGATATCGTAAAGCTCTGACGCTTGAAAAACTTCCGGAAAGCATGGTGGTTGTGGGTTCAGGAGCCATTGGAAGCGAATTTGCTTATTTCTATGCAACGCTGGGAACGAAGGTGACTCTGGTGGAATTCCTTCCAAACATTGTTCCCAACGAAGATGAAGAAGTTTCAAAACAATTAGCACGGTCGTTCAAAAAAATCGGTATTGAGGTTATGACCTCATCGTCGGTTGAAAGCGTTGATACATCCGGAGATAAATGCAAAGTTTTAATCAAAACACCCAAAGGCGAAATTACTGCCGAGTCAGAAATTGTACTTTCAGCGGTAGGCATAACTCCCAATATTGAAGGAATCGGGTTGGAAGAAACAGGAGTAATTGTTGAAAACGGACGAATTAAGGTTGATGAATATTATCGCACCAATATTCCCGGGATATATGCCATCGGAGATATTGTGCATGGACCTGCATTAGCCCATGTGGCTTCAGCCGAAGGAATCTGCTGTGTTGAAAATATTGCCGGTCATCATCCACAGCCCGTGGATTACAAAAATATTCCGGGCTGCACTTACACAATCCCCGAAATCGCATCGGTTGGGCTAACCGAAAAAGCAGCTCTCGAAGCAGGATATGAAATCAAAGTGGGGAAATTTCCGTTCACTGCTTCAGGCAAGGCAAGTGCATCCGGAAATAAAGACGGATTTGTAAAATTAATCTTCGATGCAAAATATGGTGAATTGTTGGGAGCTCACCTCATTGGGCTTAACGTTACCGAAATGATTGCAGAGCTTGTTGTTGCCAAAAAACTTGAAACCACCGGTTTAGAGCTCATCAAATCAATCCATCCACACCCAACGATGTCGGAAGCCATTATGGAAGCCGCTGCTGCAGCTTATGGAGAAGTGATTCATATTTAATCAATCTGTGATAAAAAAACGAGTTGTCGAAAGAATTGACAACTCGTTTTTTTTTACCTATAATCTTTCAACATTGCCATAAGTCGCCGTCGGGCAATAAAAATACGACTTTTAACTGAACCTAACGGCAGGTTCATAACTTCAGCAATTTCTTTATACAAATATCCTTCTGTGTGCATTACAAAGGGAATTCGATAATCATCGGGTAGTAATGCTATGGCTTTTTGAATTTCCTTTGCCAAAAGGCTCGATTCAGGATGTCCCCAATGACTTATAACGGGAATTTTAAAGCTACTCAAATCTTTTGAATTGTCATACTTTTGAGACAATCTATTCTTCTTTCTGTATTCATTGATAAACGTATTTCGCAAAATGGTAAATGTCCACGATTGCAGATTTGTGTCATCAATGAACATATCGCGAAAGCGGATGGCTCTTAACATGGTTTCTTGCAATAAATCGTCGGCTTCAAATTTGTTTAAGGTTAAACTGTAGGCAAATCGCCACAGACTTTTGCGCAAACCTAAAAGCTGAGTATTAAATTCAACGGCAGTCATAGCAGATTGGTTTTAGTTCAAATTTGCGCCAAAAAAATTTCTTTTTTGCAAGTAATTTTACCTATTTTTCCAAATATTAAAAAAATATTATCAGTCTGATTATCTGTATTTTAAATCCAACCAACAGCTTGCAAATTTGTATTCAGCAAGGAATTACGATTGCAAACTTTGCAAACTTCAAATGCAACTATCGACTCCCCAAAGCAATGGGCAGAAACCACATTAAATTTGTATATTTGCTCGTTTAAATTAAACTGTATGGAAATTAAACCCACCGGTGTTCCGATTTCAGCAATTGTTGAAATCGGAAATAAAGCGCGAAAAGCACAGCAAGAAGCCCAACAAGATTGTCTTTTGATTCATGTCGGAATCAATAATGTTGTGCCAATCAACATAAACTCTCTACTACCAAAGATTGATTTTAATTCGCCGTTGCTGCAGAATTATCCGGGCGCGTCGGGACTACCTCAATTACGAGCTGCCATCAATCAAAACTATTTTAATAACAAAGCCTCCGAAAATCATATCTTCGTCACATCCGGAGGAATGAACGGGCTTTATATTACACTTAAAACACTTAATATTAGCACCTTATATACACCAAAGTTCTACTGGGGAACCTATCGAATGCTGGCGCATATCAACAAACTTCAACATGCTTGCTATAACGATTTTCAACATCTTCTTGATATGGCAAAAAATTCTGACCACATTGCCATTATAATCAACGACCCCGGAAATCCTTTAGGTGAAAAACACTCTGATTCAAAGTTGCTGGAAGTCATAAATAAGTTGGATTTGCTCGGTCTTCCCATCATTCTTGACATTCCTTACCGAAGACTCTTTACGGGGATGAACGACTTATTTTATCAGCGATTGCTCAGTTTTGAGAATGTAATTATTGTAGATAGCTTCAGTAAATCGTACGGATTAAGCGGATATAGAATAGGATTTATTCACAGTAACCATGAGTTATTTAATCGTGAATTCGGGCGAAATCTCTTATATTGCAGTAATGGACAGAATGTGGTGGGACAAGAAATTATACGCCTTTTATTGTCAACACCTGAAGGTCAGGAAATTTCTGAACAATACCGTAAGGAAACCATAAAACACATTATGGAGAATATACGGTGGCTCAAGGAGCAGCAATTAATCTATGAACCAATCTATAAGGAAGCCGAACTTTGGGGAATTTATTCGGTCATAAACCGTTCGGTTGAAGAGCTGGAAAAATATCGAATCTATGGAGTGCCCCTATCGTTTTTTACGTTAGATACAGGCTATCAAAACCTAAGCAGAATATGCGTGTCTGAACGCCACGAACGCTTTGTCTCATTCTTTTCTCAACTATCTAAGCAATAGGTATGTGTGGCATAACGGGAATTTATTCATCGCAACCTCTTTCCGCTGATATGTTGAGCGATGTCAACCGTTCGGTTATGTCGTTATTTCAAAGAGGTCCCGACTGTCAGCGTGCCGTTCATTTGAAAAATGCCATTCTGGGACACGCTCGCCTTTCAATCATCGACTTATCGGAAAATGCAACTCAACCATTAACCGATTGCTCCGGTCGCTATACCATCGTTTTTAACGGAGAATTTTTCAATTATCGCGAGCACCGACAACGTCTCGAAAATGCCGGTTATCGATTCAAAACTCAGTCTGACACGGAGGTTTTCCTGGCACTTTACGCAGAAATGGGCGATTCTTGTCTTGACTTAATCAACGGTTTTTTTGCCGTTGCAATTTATGATTCCCTTAACAACACTCTGTTTATTGCCCGCGATCGATATGGCGAGAAACCTCTTTTTTACACGATATGGCAAGGAAACTTGATTTTCACTTCGGAGCTAAAAGCCATTCTCTCCTATCCGGTTCCACGAAAATTAAACCGATCGGCACTCTATGGATATTTGCTCCACAATTACATTCCGGACAATAGTTCTATGATTGAAGGTATTTACAAGCTCCAACCCGGCCATAAAATTCTGGCATCTTCAAAGGGAATTGATGTTTTGGAATGGTATCGGCTTCCTTTATCAAAATCGTCCGAAGTAGATTTATCCAAGTCTTCAGAAACTCTTTATCAACTACTTAGCGATTCGGTGAGTCTTCGATTAGAGTCAGACGTTCCTTTAGGATGTTTTCTGAGTGGCGGAGTTGATTCCTCTATCATAGCATTACTGGCGAGTAATCATAAATCCGATTTACTCACGTTTAATATCGGGTTCCCCGACCAACCATATTTCGACGAAACGGCATGGGCTAATCGTGTTTCAAAACACCTAAAAACCAACCACCATACATTTGAAATTCCCCAAAAACAATTGGTCGAAACAGTTTATGACGTTATTGACAATTTCGACGAACCTTTTGCCGATAGCAGTGCAATTCCGGTGAATTTGCTTTCACGTGAAACACGAAAAAAAGTAACGGTTGCACTTTCCGGCGATGGTGCCGATGAACTTTTTGGGGGATATCGAAAACATCTTGCCCATAGTAATGCAATAAAATACAAACCGTATCGAAAAATATTAAAAGTGGGTCTCCCATTTCTTAAAGTACTTCCTAAATCACGGAATTCGGCGATAAGCGACAAGATTCGGCAAATCGAAAAATTTATTCATGGAATTAATCTGACCGCTTCGGAACGATACCTTCTTTGGGCATCCATCTCCCGACCTTTGGAATTAGAAGAATTACTCATACCCCCCATAGTTAGCGAACCTTACAACCATTTTGCCGAAACACTCTGCAAAGAATTAGCTCAGGAAGAAACCCTATCGAATATAACACGAACCGATGTCAAACTTGTTCTTCACGGAGATATGCTTCCTAAAGTTGATCGCATGTCCATGGCACAATCATTAGAAGTGCGACCTCCGTTTTTAGATTTCAGGGTAGTAGAATTTGCCTTATCACTGCCCGATCATTTGAAAATTAGGGGAACACAACGGAAAATAATTTTGAAGAATACATTTGCAAAATATCTTCCCGAAGAAATTTTCACCCGTCCAAAAAAAGGCTTTGAAGTTCCTTTGGCTCATTGGTTACAAAACGACTTGGCCGATTTTATCGATGCCCGATACCTTTCAAAATCTTTTATTGAATCACAAGGAATTTTCCGGTATTCAACCATTGAACAAATGAAAAAACAACTACACAGTCGTCAAGTGGGAGATGTTCCTGCAAAACTTTGGGCTATTGTAGTTTTTCAACACTGGTTCAAAAAATACAACCCTTATTAACTATGTATCGAGTTTTACGAATAATAAACCGCTTCAACCTTGGAGGCCCGACATATAACGCAGCCTATCTGACACGACATCTACCATCAGAATTTACCACAAAACTTATGGGAGGGCCAAACGAAGAGAGCGAAGCCGACAGTCTGTTCATATTAGAATCCATCGGAGTACAAGGAGAAATCATTCCTGAAATGCGTCGGTCAATCAATCCCTTAAGCGATTTTATTGCCTTGATAAAGCTCATAAGGATTATTCGTAAATATCGCCCCCATATTGTTCATACTCATGCTTCCAAAGCCGGAACCTTAGGCCGTTTAGCTGCATGGATTTGCAGAGTCCCGGTCATCGTTCATACTTTTCATGGCCATGTTTTTCACAGTTATTTTTCAGGATTCAAAACAAATATTTTTAAAACTATCGAACGATTTCTTGCTCGAAGAAGCAGTGCAATCATCGTTATCAGCAATCTACAACGGCATGAACTATGCCACATTCATAAAATCATTCCTGAACAAAAAGCTCATGTTATTCCACTTGGGTTTGACCTATCAAGATTCTATAATATTACACCGGAGCAACGAGCCAGATTTCGTGAGGAACACGCTATTGAAGAAGACACGGTATTGGTTGTCATCGTTGGAAGATTGGCACCGGTGAAAAACCACTCGATGTTTCTGCGAGTAGCAGAAATGGTTCGTAAGCAAAATCCCAAGGTTCGATTTATGATTGTAGGAGATGGTGAAACCAGAATAGAATGCGAGAAACAAGCCGAAGAAAAAGGCTTCACAATATCTACACCTGAGAATCCAAATGCCAAAGCCGAAATAATCTTCACTTCGTGGATACGCGATGTGGAAAAAGTTTATGCCGGGGCAGACATTTCGGTATTAACATCATACAATGAAGGCACTCCGGTGAGCATTATTGAATCACTTGCGTCGGGTGTTCCGGTGGTTTCAACGCGGGTAGGAGGTGTGGCCGATATCGTTTCCGAAGGCCACCAAGGCTTTCTGACCGATGTTGACGACGACCATCTCTTTGCTACACGAATCCTTGAGTTGGCAGATTCGCCCGAATTGAGAAAAAAACTTGGAACGTCAGGGCAAAAAAGTGTGAAAGATAAATTTGATTATCGACGCCTTGTGACCGACGTGGCAAATCTTTACACGAAACTACTGGAGGAATCGATTAAAAATTAGCAGAAATGCGCATTTTCCATTATCTTTGAAACAAAACGGGAACGATGTTCAAATACTGTAATCTTCTTATCGGCATTGCCTTTATCATAACATTGAATGGATGTAAAGTACTGCAACCCAATCGCATGCTTGAAACCCCAAAAGATTTTAATTATTCGCCCTTTGAAAAATCTGAAATTGAATATAGGATAAAGCCTTACGATAAGCTAAGCGTAAGCATTTCCACTAACGATGGATACCAAATGATTTCAATAGCTGAAGGCAATCGTAATCAGAATCCCAAAAGCGAAATCGATTTTCTGGTTGAATTCGATGGCCAAGTTAAACTTCCAACCATTGGCAGAGTTCAGATTGCCGGTTTAACCATTCGTGAAGCCGAAAAAAAACTCGAAGATTTATACTCCCAACACTACCAAAATCCATTTGTATTGTTGAAAGTTATCAACCGACATGTGTATGTGTTTAAAAGCAGTGGTGAAATCGGAACAGTAATTAACATCCCCGAGGACAACCTCACACTACTTGAAGCCTTAGCCATGGCCGGAGGCTTAACAGAATATGACAAAGCCTATCAAATTAAATTAATACGTGGGAACCCGGCTGATAATCCACAGGTATTTCTATACAACATCCGTAAACTAACCGATTTGCAAGGAACAAATCTGCAACTTGAAGCCAACGACATCATTTATATCGAAAGGAGACCACGTTACATCCGAAGTGTAATGAACGAACTTACCCCATATCTTTCTCTACTTTCAACCATTCTATTGATTGTAAATCTGACAGCTAATGGTAAATAAAAACATACCCCGTCTGAACGAACAATTCGACCCAGTGGTATTTTTCCTGATTATCAGGAAAAATCTGCTTCCACCGCTTTTGATTTTATTATTTGCAGGAATAAGCGTTTTCCTTTATTTACGATACACCCCTCCGGTTTATTTGGCTCAATCGATTATCCAGATTACACCCGATGAAACTCCAAATAAGATACTTCAAATTACTGAAGTTGACGATTCAAAAAATATAGGGAAGACCATCACTCTTATGAACTCAAAAGAGTTTATCAAACGATGTCTGAAAAATTTACCATTCGAAATACGCTATTACGTAAAGGGTACTTTCCTGGTTACCGAACTCTATAAATCAACACCTTTCAAAGTTGAAAAGAGAAATATCAACCAACAAACTCAAGGTATTCCTATTTTTGTTGACTTTCTTTCAAAAGACAGCTGTCGGGTTTCGTGCAGCATTGATCAAAGGGTTTACAACACTAAAACAGCAACAAACGAGTGGTTTGTTCTTGATGGGAATCTATTTAAAATAACCATCGAAAACTACCAAGCTATCCTCGATAAGGAAAAAAGCGACCCCAACAATCGCTACTTCTTCACAATTCACGACGAAAATCAGATTTTAAATGAACTGATATCGAATCTTACCATCCGCATACTTAACCCCCAAGATTTGACAATTGAAATCGCTTATCGATCAAATAATGCAAATCAGGCTGCCGACGTTGTAAATTTAATTGCCGAGGAATTCCGTTTTTATGAAGTGGAAAAAAAGAGCGAAAGTGTAAAAAACATTTTGAAATTTATCGACAATCAACTTGGCTTAATCTATAATACCTTAGACAAAATTGAAAACGATATCCACGATTTTAAAACTAAATATAATATCAAAGACAAACTAATACAAGAATCACCTTTTCCATCCCTGGCCAATAGAATAACGGAACTCGAGTCGGAAGTATTAAGACTTGATCATGAATACTATACTCTAAAACAAATTTCTGAATTTCTGAATAACAAACAGGAAACCAACGCCTTAGAGATAGTTGCCTTATTAAGTGGAACTAAAAACGAAGCCGTTATCAGTGGGATGCTCAACAATCTCACCCGACTGATGCAAGAAAGGAATAATCTTTTATTCGAAGTCACTCCTAATAACCAGAGAATTCAAAAACTCGATAATCAGATTACCGAACTTAAGCAACAAGTCTTTGAATTTATTAAAACCATGATGGAGCAAACCCTAAGACAACGTGATTCTTTTCAGACAAATATAACCGAAATGGAGAAAAAATTGTTTGCTCAAACGGGATACAATGAAATTGAATATTCAAAATTGCAACGACTCTATACGATTAATGAAGGATTTTACAACCAATTAATTCAGAAAAAGGCAGAATACATGATAAGCCAAGCCAGTTTTGTGCCGAGCAGTATCATTCTTGAAAAAGCCGAAACTCCCCGAGTCCCGATTTCTCCCAATAGGACACAAATCATATCTTTTGTAATTTTGGCATCACTAATGATTATCACGATAAGTATAGTTCTTCGATATCTTCTCTACGATGAAATCAATACCCCCGAAATAATTAAACAATACACCGATGCCCCTATAATTGGGATTGTCCCTGTTTATCGAAAAAAAATTCCAGTATCACAGCTATTGGTGGATCGACATCCCAACTCCATGTTTACAGAAGCATTCCGCAATATTCGATCAAATCTGCAATTCCTTTCGCAATCCGGAAGGTCAAAAATCATCACGGTTTCATCTACAGTTTCAGGCGAAGGGAAAACATTTATTGCCATCAATCTGGCTGGCATTTTTGCCATCAGTGGACGAAAGGTGATTATTCTCGATATGGATTTGCGAAAACCAAGGTTGCATATCGGTTTTAACGTAGATAACCAACAAGGAATGAGCGCTATTCTGAGCAAACAGGTTCATTGGAGCGAATGTGTTTCTAAGACCGATTTAATCGGGCTCGATTTTATAACAGGCGGCATTGTTCCTCCCAATCCGGCAGAATTAGCCTATTCGGAAGTAATGGAACAAGTGCTTGATGAACTCGAGGAGGTTTACGATTGGATAATTATAGACACTCCTCCCATTGGTATTGTTACCGATGCCTTAATAAACCTGCAGCGCGCTAATTATCCCATTTATGTGTTCAAGTCAGGAATTTCTAAACGAAATTTTATTCAAAACGTAAATTCACTACTCACAGAAAAAAAACTTACCAATCTATCGATTGTCTTCAATGGAGTTGAATTCAGAAGGAGTAGAAGCACCGCTTATGGATACGGCTATGGATATGGCTACGGTTACGGCTATGGTTATGGACACGGTTATTATTCCGACGAAGAAGACTACATTCCGTCAAAATGGATAAAGCGAGTAAAATCACTAAAAATATGGTAACGCACCCCAAAATTGTAAAGCTATGGAAACGATTATTATCACAATACTTTTCGCCATATACTCCTTTATTTTTGGGTTTCTATTACATCGCCACCTTGTAACTTCAAACGAAAAGTACACGATACGAAAAGCAAACATTACCGGTATTCGTTGGAATTCTCAATCGAAACCCATTTTAGGTGGCCTAACATTCTACAGCCTTTTTATTTTTGGGATTATCAATTATGTGGTTTTAATTCGTGGTAATTTTCTCACCAATCCGGTCAGCATCGGCATTCTGCTTGTAGTCACCATGGCCTTCATCATTGGATTATCCGACGATTTATTAAACACTAGTCCTTCTTTTAAGTTTGCCGGCCAGATAGCTTGTGCCCTCATGCTGATAAATTTCAACATTTATATTAAAATCTTTGAAGTACCAATGCTCAATTACCTATTAACCATATTCTGGGTTGTAGGAATGATGAACAGCATCAATATGCTCGACAATATGGATGCCATCACATCAAGCATTAGCACAGTGATTTTTGGTTTTATTCTTTTTTTGGTATGCACAATTGATTTTGGTTACGACAGATGGTTTTTTGTAATGCTCATTCTCTCAGCAATAAATGCTTTAGTCAGTTTTTTAATATTTAATTGGCATCCGTCAAAAATGTACATGGGTGACAATGGCTCCATGTTTTTGGGAGCACTTTTGGCAATTTTAGGCATTCTATTTGTTTGGAACATCCCCGGAGAAGAACTTCCACACCGAGGATTCACCCCTCTACTCCTAATTGTATTAACCTACCTAATTCCAATAACCGACACAACAACTGTGAGCATAAACCGACTACTACAAGGAAAATCGCCCTTTGTTGGAGGAAGAGATCACACAACTCATCATTTATCTTATCTTGGGTTAAGCGACCGGCAAGTGGCATTGGTTTTAATTTTCATTTCATTAATATCCACTTTTTTAGCCGGGTATTTGCTCACTCATTATTCATCTCCGAACATCAACACTCTTCTGCAGTTTGCCATTTTCCCGGTACTGGTTTTTGTTTTTCTCTATTCTTTAACACGATTTGTAAAACAGAAAAAATAAATTGAATGCAAAAAATTAAAATTATTTCAGCAACAGCCCTTTTATTCCTTACGGCAACATATACTCTAAAAAAAATAACTTCCCCAACCGAAACTCCAGCAGAAATCATAGATTTTGTCAACGACTCCGCCAAAGTGTCCTTAATGGCTAATTCAGTCCCAATCCCAATTCATCTGACTTTTGCGGGAGAATCGGTGCCGCTGGAAAATTTTGACGTCCGTGAACGACTGGAACGAGAACTCTTGGTGAATACCTATTGGCATTCAAACACAATGCTATTAATTAAACGTGCTAATCGCTTTTTACCAAGAATAAGCAAAATACTTCAACAAAACGGATTACCCGATGACCTAAAATATATCCCACTGATTGAGAGCAGCTTAACAAACTCCATATCTCCTGCAAACGCCGCAGGATTCTGGCAATTTCTTGAAGAAACCGGGAAAGAATATGGATTAGAGATCAACACAAATGTCGATGAACGATTCCACGTGGAAAAAGCGACCCAAGCAGCCTGTCTATACTTTAAATGGCTTTACGGCAAATTTGGATCGTGGACATTGGCAGCTACGGCTTATAACGGAGGCCCCAAAGCGCTTATAAGATTTATGGATACCCAAAAAAATAACAATTTCTACAACCTTTTGCTTGCCGAAGAAACCGAACGTTATATTTTTCGAATTCTTTCCATGAAAATCATCATGAATGACCCGGAAAGATATGGCTTTAAGTTAGAAGAAAACGATCTTTACCCTGCTATCAAAACACAACCAATTGAAATTAAAACAAGCATTAATGATCTTGCGCAATGGAGTTTAGACAGAGGCTTTTCGTATCGTGAATTGAAGTTTTTCAATCCATGGTTACGCACAAATCAATTGCCGGTGAAAAACAACCAAACCTACAACATTGAAATTCCCGATCGTAGTTACCGAACCCAATACCAACATTTAATCTACTAAACATTTCATCAAGAGGAGAAACAATGAACGATCCAATTACAGATCGGTCGAACCAGATAGCAGTTTACGGAGCAAGAGTTCACAATTTAAAGAATATCGATGTGGTTATTCCACGCAACAAACTGGTAGTTATTACTGGTCTGAGTGGGAGCGGAAAATCGTCGCTAGCTTTTGATACTATTTACTCCGAAGGTCAACGTCGTTATATTGAAACCTTTCCAAACTATGCTCGCCAATTTTTAGGAATCCTCGAGCGTCCTGATGTAGATCGAATTGAAGGCTTAAGCCCTGTCATCAGTATTGAACAAAAAACCGTCAATAAAAATCCTCGATCGACAGTAGGCACAATAACTGAGATTTATGATTTTTTAAGGTTGCTGTTTGCAAAAATCAGTGATGCCTATAGCCCTGTGACCGGAAAAAAAATGGTAAAATTTACCGAAGATCAAATCATAAACCTATTGATCGAACGACACCACAATCAACTGGTGTATATTCTAAGCCCGGTAGTGCGGGGGCGGAAAGGTCACTACCGCGAACTTTTCGAACAAATGCGTCTCAAAGGATTCCTCAGTGCCCGTATTGATGGAATTATCAGGGAACTCACTCCCGGGTTAAAAATTGATCGATACTCCGCTCATAACATCGAAATAGTGATTGATAAAATAGTTGTTAAAGAAAATGATCATCGGCTGAAAAATTCAATAAAAACAGCGTTACAACACGGCAAAGGTGTGGTTATGATTACCAAACCCAACTCTGATAAAACCGAATATCTTTCCAAAAACCTGATGTGTCCCGAATCAGGAATTTCGTTTGACGAACCACAACCCAACACTTTCTCTTTTAATCTCCCGACAGGATATTGCCCAAAATGTAAAGGACTAGGCGAGATTTCGGAATTTGATCAAGCTAAAATCTTCCCAAATCTAGAATTGAGCATTTCACAGGGAGCTATTGTCCCATTAGGGAAGTACAAAAATTCCGTAATATTCTGGCAAATTGAAGCCCTTTGCCACAAATATCAATGTACAATAAATACACCGCTTCGTGATTTTCCCGACGATTTGATCGATGAAATTCTTTACGGAACCGATCATCCCATAAAACTTCAACACACGCCTTTAGGATCGCTTTCGGAATACGCCATATCGTTTCCCGGAATTATTGAAATTTTGAATCAACAAGCAGAAAACGACGATAAATCTACTCAACATTTTGTCAAAACCATAGTATGCCCCGATTGCCATGGAACCCGATTAAACCAACAAGCGCTGCAATTCAAAATCGATGGAATGAACATTGCACAATTGAGTTCTATGGATATTGCAGAATTGGCAGAGTGGTTTCAACGTCTTCCTGAGAAGTTAACCGCAAAACAAATGGCTATTGCCACCGATATTCTCAAAGAAATTAACAACCGATTGCAGTTTTTATTAAATGTTGGGCTTTCATACTTATCGTTAAATCGTAGTTCCCGAAGTCTGTCGGGTGGCGAAAGTCAACGAATCCGTCTAGCAACCCAAATAGGCTCGAAATTAGTCAATGTTTTATATATTCTCGATGAACCAAGCATCGGCTTGCACCAAAGCGATAATCTTCGCCTTATTGAATCATTAAAGGCATTGAGAGACAGCAACAACAGTGTTATTGTTGTGGAACATGATCGGGAAATGATTGAATCGGCCGATTATATTGTTGATATTGGGCCGGGAGCCGGAATAAGAGGAGGAGAAATTTGCGCCGCAGGAAGTTTGTCAACCATATTAGAATCAAAATCGCTGACAGCAAAATATTTATCCGGAGAATTAAGTATTCCTGTGCCTCAAAAACGAAGAAAAGGCAACGGAAAGACTCTCACTTTAGTTGGATGCACTGGTCATAACCTAAAAAATGTCGATGTTTCAATTCCGTTAGGGATGTTGGTTTGTGTCACCGGGGTTAGCGGCAGCGGAAAATCGAGCTTGATAAATCAAACTCTGCATCCGATTTTGAACGCACATTTTTTCAATGCATTAGCAACACCATTACCTTATAAATCCATCGAAGGTTTAGAAAATATTGATAAAGTCATAGAAATCGACCAAGCTCCTTTGGGACGCACACCTAGGAGTAATCCGGCAACATATACAAACATTTTTACACACATTAGAAATCTCTTTGCCCAAACACCGGAAGCGCAAATCCGAGGCTATAACGCCGGACGCTTTTCTTTCAACGTAAAAGGAGGAAGGTGCGAAACTTGCAAAGGTTCCGGAGTTGAAGTAATTGAAATGAATTTTCTGCCGGATGTTTATGTACAGTGCAAAACTTGTCGAGGACAACGATACAATCGCGAAACATTGGAAGTTCGTTATAAAGGGAAAAATATTAACGATGTGTTAGAAATGACTATAAATCAAGCATCAAAATTCTTCGATAATTTCCCTAAAATCAAAGTTATTCTTGAGACTTTGCAGAAAGTAGGATTGGGATATCTTAAACTCGGCCAACCCTCGACTACTTTAAGTGGAGGAGAATCGCAACGAGTGAAACTGGCTGCCGAACTTGCCCGCCCCTCCACCGGAAAAACCTTATATATCCTCGATGAACCTACAACAGGATTGCACTTCGAGGATATTCGCCTGTTGCTTAATGTTTTAAATAATTTGGTCGATAAAGGAAACAGTGTTATCGTCATTGAACATAATATGGATGTAATCAAAACCGCCGATTACATTATCGACCTTGGTCCGCTTGGAGGAAGAAACGGTGGAGAAATTGTAGCTTGCGGAACACCGGAACAAATTGCAAATAATCCAAGAAGTTTAACCGGAAAGTTTCTGAAAAAGGAATTATCCCAAAATTGTCATTAGCCAGAATTTCTAATGGCGGTCATTAGAAAAATATGAGCTGAAGTTGTTGATATTATTGGGAAATTTATCTTATAAGATGTTTATAAACACGCCATATTTGTGTAAGAAAA
>Ga0208198_1000678_pt1 | contig 35485 bp, 26 predicted proteins | sample AD_JPNTR2_MetaG_FD_184446 | JGI IMG/M metagenome (GOLD analysis project Ga0208198, IMG submission 184446) | Active sludge microbial communities of municipal wastewater-treating anaerobic digesters from Japan - AD_JPNTR2_MetaG (SPAdes) (version 2) | ecosystem: Engineered > Bioreactor > Anaerobic...
TCGTTATAAGGTGTTTGCAATAGGAGGTTATATCACCCGAAACGGGAACCAACGAATTTTGAAATTATCCCTGGCGATGAAAAGACGAGAATGGTTTAACGGGATTATGGTTGGGGGTAAATAATATCAACTCACCCCCATTATTCGAGTTCTAATGACAATTTTGGGTTTATTTTATGGTTGTAGAATCCTTCAACGATCGATTTATTCCCACGGTTTTGGCGATTCCGTATTCAATATTCAACCACTAGAAACCTCTCAAAATTTGCCTTTTTTCAAATACTTTACAAAAAGGATGTTGTAAATTGACTAAAGCTAAAATTATCGAAAATTTTTACCTTAAATGGAAAAAAACGAAGCCAAAGAAATTTCTTTGGCTTCGTTGAACAAATCTTAAAAGTTATTTCTACTGATAGTCCGATACCGGGGCGCAAGTACAAACTAAATTGCGATCGCCATAGCCATTATCAACGCGGGCAACAAAAGGCCAGAATTTGTTTTGCTTAATCCATTCGAGTGGGAAAGCAGCTTTTTCACGACCATATTTATGATTCCAGTTGTCTGAAGCAATTTCGAAGGCAGTGTGTGGAGCATTGTGCAATACATTATCTTCTTTATCGGCTTTGCCCTCTGCAATTTCCTCAATCTCCTCTTTAATTCGAATCATAGCTTCAATGAAACGGTCAAGTTCTTGGAGAGATTCACTTTCAGTGGGTTCAACCATAAGTGTATCAGCCACAGGGAACGAGAGTGTCGGTGCATGGAATCCGTAGTCGATCAGACGTTTGGCTATGTCGGTTGCATCTACTCCATATTTTTGGCGGAAACTGCGGCAATCCAAAATCATTTCATGAGCACAACGTCCTGTTTCTCCGGTGTAAAGAACGGAGTAGTAAGAATTAAGTTTGGTTGCAATATAGTTAGCATTTAAGATGGCCATTTTTGTTGCTTGCGTTAAACCTTTAGCTCCAAGCATTTTAATGTAGGCGTGAGTAATCGGAAGAACGTTTGCACTACCATACGGGGCCGAGGCAACGGCTTTCAGAGCTTTTTCTCCTCCTACTTTTACATAGGGATTCGAAGGTAAAAATGGGGTTAAATGTTTAGCAACTGCAATCGGGCCTACTCCCGGACCTCCGCCACCATGAGGAATGGCAAAAGTTTTATGTAAATTCAAATGACAAACATCTGCGCCAATAAAGCCGGGACTGGTTAGTCCAACTTGAGCGTTCATGTTAGCCCCATCCATATACACTTGACCGCCGTTTTTATGGATGATTTCAACCATTTCGCGTATCTTACTCTCAAATACACCGTGGGTTGATGGATAAGTTACCATGAAAGCACTGAGCGTATCTTTATATTGTTCGGCTTTTATTTTTAGGTCGTTTACGTCGATATTTCCTTTTTCATCGCAGGCAACCACTACCACTTTCAATCCTGCCATTACCGCACTGGCAGGATTGGTTCCGTGGGCAGAAGATGGAATCAACACTACATCGCGATGACCTTGTCCGATAGATTTTTGGTATGCTCGGATAACCATCAAACCGGTGTATTCTCCGGCTGCTCCACTGTTTGGTTGCAGCGATACTCCGTCGAAATGGGTGATAGCTTTGAGGGCATCTTCGATTTCTTTGATCAATTGTTGATATCCTTCGGTTTGATTCTGGGGTGCAAAAGGATGAATGTTACCAAATTCAGGCCATGTGATGGGAAGCATGGCAGTAGCCGGATTTAATTTCATGGTACAGCTTCCCAAGGAAATCATCGATCGGTTTAAAGCAATATCGCGGTTTTCTAACATTTTTATATACCGCATCATTTCACTTTCTGAATGATACCGATTGAAGACGTCTTGTTTTAGAAAATCTTCTTCGCGTAGAAAAGTTTTGTCGAAAACCGGTTTGGCGACGGGTGTTTCAATTTTGGGTGCCGATTTCCCGACAGCTTTGGCAAAGATGCCCACAATGTCATTCAAATCCTTAATGCTGGTAGTTTCATTAATGCTAAGCAATAAAGTTTGATTGTCGATGTAGTGGAAATTGATTTTTTCTGCTTCGGCAAGGGTACGGATTTTAGTTGTATCAATACCTTGTGGAGTTTGAATGTGCAGTGTATCGAAGAAGTTTGGGTTGAATTGATGGTAGCCAAGTTCAACTAGTTTTTGATTAAGAATGGCTGCTTTTGCGTGAATATCGTGGGCAATTTGTCGCACCCCTTTAGGTCCGTGATATACGACGTACATTCCTGCCAAAGTGGCAAGGAGGGCTTGCGCCGTACATATATTAGATGTTGCACGTTCACGTTTAATGTGTTGCTCTCTTGTTTGAAGAGCCATCCGTAGTGCTCTATTCCCGTGACGATCGATAGAGATTCCGATAATACGTCCGGGGATATGACGTTTGTATTCTTCTGTTGTTGCAAAATAGGCAGCATGGGGACCACCAAATCCCATGGGAATTCCAAAGCGTTGGGTTGATCCTAACACAACATCGGCACCCCAGCGTCCGGGAGGAGTTAAAATGGCTAGGCTTAAGATGTCGGCTGCAACGGCAACTTTGATGCTTTTTTCGTGTGCACGAGCAACAACATCCTTGTAGTCAACAATTTTTCCTTTTGCGGAAGGATATTGTACCAGAATTCCAAAGGCTTTATCATCGAATGTGTGGGTTAGGGCATCGATATATTCAATTTCAATGTTGAATCCCAAAGCTTTGGTTTCCAAAACAGCTTTTGTAGTCTCAAAAACATCCTTGTCAACCAAAAATTTATTGGCACCGGTGGCTATTTGATTTTTTTCGCGTTTGTTATAAAACATCAACATTGCTTCTGATGCGGCAGTTCCTTCGTCGAGCAATGATGAGTTTGCAATGGGAAGTCCGGTTAATTCAACAATTACGGTTTGGAAATTTAGCAGTGCTTCAAGCCGGCCTTGTGAAATTTCAGCCTGATAAGGAGTGTAGGATGTGTACCATCCGGGGTTTTCAAGTATATTTCTGAGGATTACCGATGGCATTATGGTTTCGTAATAGCCTTGCCCGATAAACGAACGGAATATTTTGTTCTTTTGTGCAATATTTCTTATGTATTGTAAATACTCATATTCGCTCAGTCCTTCCTGTTCCATGTCGAGAGGCTTGTTGAGTCTGATTGATTGTGGAACGGTTTGATCGATTAACTCGTCGAGCGATTTTACTCCAATGGCTGATAGCATTTTTCCGATTTCATGTTCTCTTGGTCCCACATGTCGGGAAAGAAATGTATTTGAGTTACTCATAATTAAAGATGGTTAGTTGTTAATAATTTTCAGTGTTCACGATTTTCAATGCAAATTTATAAATATCCTTACTGCTTATTCGGTTTATTTGCCATAAAATTTGTATGTTTATGCAATAAAATCTTTTTTAGAAAAATATCCACCATGAAAAAGTTCTTTGTTAAACTACTTTTTGTGATAATTGTTTTGCTATTGACATCAAAAATTCTTTTGTCACAGCCAATTACTGTTTGGACGGTTGATGGCGATAGTATTCCGGTGTTTGATGTAAAATTTGGAGATAGCTTGAACGATTCAACCTTTTACTATCTAAAAGGTAAACGCCGTTGGATAAGCCTTGATAAAAATGAGATTTTTGGTGTGGTTTATCCCGAGGGTAAACATACGATTTTGTATTCTCCACAAAATGAGTACGATATGAGTATTAGCCGCATGACAATGTATATCAAAGGGCATAGTCTTGGCTATAGAAAAAGCAATAAAACTGCCTTTTTTACCGCTTTTGGTGCGGGATTGATTTCAATGTCACTTCCACCGGATCAATTGTATTTAGCCCCGATTTTTCCGATATCGGCCATTGTTGTCATTGGTAAGGTTACGCCAATTAAAAAACCTGATTTCAGCAATGAGGATATTTTGGATGGCTATATTCAGCGTCGGAAAAAACAAAATATTAAATATGCTCTATATGGCGGAATGTGTGGTTTATTGGTAGGTAGTTTATCATCATTTGCTGTTTATGGATGGGGATGGAAATAAAAAAAAGAGGCCGAAGGCCTCTTTTTTTTTAAATTTATTTTTTAGTCTCTTCTTCCCAAAAAAATCAATATGTAGTAAAGCAAAGTTGCCAAGGATGCAAGAGCTGCCACAACATAAGTGTAGGCTGCCCAGCGAAGGGCTTCAGAGGCTTTTGAATGAGTACGAACCGAAGTAATTCCTGAGCTGTTTAGCCATACCAAGGCTCTACGGCTGGCATCGATTTCCACCGGAAGAGTGATGAACGAAAATAGGGTTGTGGTTGCAAATAAAATGATCCCAATGAGAAGAATTGAAGGGGCAGTTTCAATAAGTAGAATTCCGGCAAGAAGAATCCATTGTACCCAACGAGATGCAAAACTGACCACTGGAACCAGCGCGGAACGCATTTGCAGGAAGGCATAGGCGCGGGCATGCTGCACGGCGTGGCCACATTCGTGGGCAGCAACAGCTGCTGCCGATACATTTCGACCATGATATACATCCGGACTTAAACTCACGGTTTTGGTTGCAGGATTGTAGTGGTCCGTCAGATAGCCGTTGCCTTGAACAACTTTTACATCATAAATGTCGTTTTGCCGGAGCATCATTTCTGCTATCTCTTTACCACTCTGGCCAGACTCGGTTGGAATTTGTGAAAATTCACGAAATTTCGATTGCAAACGTTGTCCCACAATCCAACTGAGTATCATAAAAAAGATGAAAATAATCCAAATCATAGTGCTTATTATTTATTGGTTTATTCCTTTTTATTACAAAATGTTTGCCGTATTGTTTGATTTGCAATTATTGTCATTTTGGCATAAAAAAAAAGAGCGTCCAAGATGCATGAATAAGGACGTTCTTTCTTATCAATCGGGGTTAGATTAATCCTTTGTTGTATTTTTCTTCAATTTTTTCAAGCATATCCATGGTCATAGCTGCCAGATTATATTGCGGATTCCATCCCCATTCGTTTCGTGCGCATGAATCATCGAGACTGTTTGGCCAACTGTCGGCAATTTTTTGTTTTATGGGGTCGATATTGTAGTCCATTTTAAACTCGGGAATATGTTTGCGGATTTCGTCGGCTAACATTTCCGGATCGAAGCTCATTGCTGTAACATTGAAAGAGTTTCTATGAATTAATTTTGAAGGATCGGCTTCCATTAATTCTACGCAAGCTTTAAGAGCATCGGGCATATACATCATATCCAGAAAAGTGCCTGGTTTTAAATAACATGTGTAGTGTTTGTTTTTTACAGCTTCGTAGAAAATTTCCACTGCGTAATCGGTAGTGCCTCCCCCCGGAGGTGTGGCATAGGATATAATTCCCGGGAATCGCACCGATCGGGTGTCGATACCAAACCTATAGTAGTAATAATTACTCAAAAGTTCTCCGGAAACTTTACACACACCGTAAATGGTAGTTGGTTGCATGATAGTGTCTTGAGGAGTATTGTCGGCAGGAGTGTTGGGACCAAAGGCTCCGATGGAACTAGGCGTGAATACGGCGCAATTTTCTTGACGAGCAATTTCAAGGCTATTCTCCAACGCTCCCATGTTGATTTTCCATGCCAGCGTCGGATTTTTCTCTCCGGTTGCTGATAGTAGAGCAACAAGATTGTATATGGTATCAATCTTATAGCGTTTTACAATTTCATGGTACTTTTCTCCGTCCAAGGCATCGAGTTTTTCACTTGGTCCGTCAATTTGAAATTTTGTGAGTTTTGATTCATCAAGATCAGCAGCAATCACATTATTTCCTCCGTAGATTTTTCGTGTATAATCTACTAATTCTGAGCCGATTTGTCCTCCGGCACCAACAATGAGTATTCGCTTCATAAGGTTATGTTTTTTAATATTCTGAAAACGTTTGCATTTCTATTACAAATGTATGGTTTTGTTAGTTATGAATAAAGACTGTCAGGATTTTTATTCAACAAAAACATTTAAAAAACCTTTTAATCCGTTGTATCATTGAACCTTTTGTGGAATACCAACTTGCGTACATGACATAATTGTTGGCAATTTTTTCAATCATCTCTTTGGATTGCCCGGGTTGAATCTCTTTTACTTTTTTGGCGGGGATTCCTGCGTAAATTGAATTGGGTTCCAGAATTTGACCGCTGAGGACAACCGATCCCGCTGCAACAATTGTATTGGTGCCGACTATGGCATGGTCTAACACTACTGCTCCAATGCCAATCAGTGCATTGCTTTCAATAGTGCAGCCATGGAGAGTAACATTATGACTTACCGTTACCCCATCACCTATTTTTATTTGTGATTTTTGATAGAGAGTGTGTAAAACTGCTCCATCTTGAATGTTTACCCGGTTTCCGATTCGAATGGAATTGACATCTCCGCGCAAAACAGCGCCGTACCAAACTGAGCACTCATTGCCCATTAACACGTCGCCAATGATGACTGCAGTTTCTGCCAGAAAACAATTGTCTCCGATAACCGGTAAAATGCCTCTTACTTCACGGATTATTGCCATTGCAATTTATTTTTGAGGTTTGTTAATCTTGAAGTTTTCCGTCGCGCATGTGAATTATTCGGTCGGCCATTTGGGCTAGTTCATTGTCGTGAGTGACGATGATGAATGTTTGACCGAACAAATCGCGTAAGGTGAAAAAGAGATTATGCAACTGGGTTCTGTTAACGGAGTCGAGATTTCCGCTGGGTTCGTCGGCTAAAACAACCATTGGGTTATTCATAAGAGCCCGGGCAACTGCCACGCGTTGCTGTTCTCCCCCGGAAAGTTCCGAAGGTCGATGGTTTAATCGGTCTTGAAGCCCCATTAAGGTTAGAAGTTCCTGTGCTCTAGGTTTGGCCTCTTTTAGTGATTTTCCTCCAATCATCGCCGGAATGCAAACATTTTCTATGGCCGAAAATTCAGGCAATAGTTGGTGGAATTGGAAGACAAACCCTAAATGTTTGTTCCGAAATTCTGATATTTTCTGGTCATTGAGTTGATGAATGTTCACACCATTGATATATACTTCCCCTTGATTGGGTTTCTCCAAGGTTCCTATGATATGGAGTAATGTTGTTTTGCCGGCTCCGCTGGGACCAACGATTGCCACCACTTCCTTAGGTTTTATTTCTAGATCGATCCCTTTTAAAACGGTCAGTTCTCCGTATTTTTTTATGATATTTCGGGCTAAAATCATTGGGATTTTGTGTTTAAACAGAAACTGCCCTTAATGGTGATCATCAAGGGCAGTTCTTTTTGTTTTTTATTTTTATTCAGTTTTTCCCCAACGGCGTTTCATTAAATCGTAGGCAATGGGAGTTGCAATATATAGAGAAGAGTAGGTCCCCACAACAATACCCAAGGTCATGGCGAATACAAATCCTCGAATCACTTCACCTCCAAATAGGAATATTGATACTAATACGAGAATGGTGGTGAGTGAAGTGTTGACCGTACGACTTAGTGTCGAATTTAAAGCTTGATTGATAACAAGGCTAAGTTCACGTGTTTTGTATAATCCAAAGAGTTCACGAATGCGGTCGAATATGATCACGGTGTCGTTGATGGAGTAACCCACAACAGTGAGGATTGCTGCAATGAATGCCTGGTCAATCTCCATTGAGAATGGCAAGATGGTTCCAAAAATTGAGAAGAAGCCAAGAACAAATAAAACGTCGTGTGTGAGGGATACAAGAGCACCGACCCCAAATTCCCATCGTGTGAATCGAATCAAAATATATAAGAAGATGATAATCAATGAAAAGATTACTGCGTAATAGGCTGAATTTTTGATATCGTCGGCCATGGTAGGTCCAACTTTCATCGAACTCATCCGTCCAATATTCTTTTCTTCATCGCTGGTGAATTCGGAAAAGGATAAATTGTTGAAAAGGTCTTTTAATCCATTGTAGAGTTTAGCTTCAACATAGTCATCCGGTTCTATGATGAAGTTTGGATCATTGTTCCCGGTAATCGAACGATATTCATTTATTTCATCGGCAGTTAGAGTTTCATCGTTGATTTTAAATTTGGTTGTAACTTTTATTTGGTTATTTTCTCCAAATGTTTTCACGTCGGGAGCTGTATTAAACTCTTTGGTTAGTATATTACGAATTTCCTGAACTTTTACCGGTTTATCAAAGCGAATGATGTAGGAATGTCCACCGGTAAAGTCCACGCCTAAGTTCAAACCTTTTGTGAACAGAGAAACTACCCCAATAAAAATTAAGATTGAAGAGGCAATATAGGCGATTTTGCGAGTTTCAATAAACTTAAAGCTCGCGTTGGCCATGAATTTTTTAGTTGCTGTTGTGTAGAACGAAATGTTTTTATCACGATTGAGCAGGTATTCAAATAGCAATCGAGTGATAAAAATAGCACTGAACAGCGAAGTGATGATACCAATGCCCAAAGTAATTGCGAAACCGTAAATTGGGCCTTTTCCGAAGTATCCAAGAATTATTGCAGTCAAAAGGGTTGTGAGGTTAGAGTCGATGATGGCGGAGTAGGAGTTTCGGTAACCGTCTGAAATCGCAAGTTTTAATCCTTTGCCAGCATTCAACTCTTCTTTAATACGTTCATAAATAATCACGTTAGCATCGACTGCCATACCGATGGTCAAAACAATACCCGCAATACCCGGCAATGTTAATACTGCTCCGAGGGAAGAAAGAACACCCATGATAAAGAAAAGGTTTGCAAGCAAGGCAACGTTTGCCACCCAACCGGCATGGCGGTAGAAAAGAATCATGTATATCAATACAATAATGAATGCAATGATGAATGACCAAAGCCCTTTGTTGATTGACTCGTGACCGAGAGATGGTCCAACAATTTCTTCCTGGATTATTTTGGCTCTGGCAGGCATTTTCCCGGATTTGAGAACGTTAGCTAAGTCTTTTGCTTCGGCTACGGTGAAGTTTCCGGTTATTGACGAACGGCCGCCTGTGATTTCTGTTTGAACTACAGGATAGCTATACACACGGTCGTCAAGGACAATGGCAATTTGCTTGCCCACATTGTTTTTGGTCAAACGTGCCCATTTCTTTGCACCATCGGCGTTCATGGTCATGGTAACTTCTGCGGTTGCCTTATGATCGCCGAACTCTTCTCTTGCGTTGGTAATAACATCGCCCGATAGTGCCGGAAGACCTTCGCGGTTGCTGATTTTTATGGCTATAAGTTCAAAGTAATTTCCGTCTTTGTCGATGGGTTTTACGCTCCAAAGAAATTTGACTTGAATTGATCGTGGAAATAGGTTTCTGATTTCGTTTGAGCTAAGAATGCGATTGATTTCTGCAGTGTCTTTTCTGTGAGCAAATCCAACAGCTGCCCCATCAAGAATTCTTCCGTCTTGACTGACTCTTGGGTTAAGAATGGCAAATAGTGGGTTTTCTTTTTTCCATTGTTCAATCGTGTTTTCTTCAGCGATTTTTGTTTGGGTTGTGTCGGCTTGTTCGAGTAGAGTTTTGCTCTTTTCTTCTGTTGTTTGTTTAGTGTCAGCTTCAGCCTCTTTTACCGCCTTAATTTCACGAACTTTTTGGTTGGCTTGTGCTAGGAATGGATAAATTTCAGTATTGGAATAGGTTTCCCAGAACTCTAGGTTTGCCGTTCCTTGTAAAAGTTTGCGAACACGTTCCGGATCTTTGATGCCGGGTAATTCAATTAAAATTTGTCCGTCAATTTCCAAAGGTTGAATGTTTGGCTGAGCTACACCAAATCGGTCGATACGGGTTCGAAGAATGTTGTATGAATTGTCGATGGCTGATTTGACCTCTTTTTCAAGAATTTTAAGAATATCTTCGTTCGAACTGTTAAGGCTGATTTTATCGCTTAAATTTTTAGTAGCAAAGATGGCTGATAATTGTCCATTAGGGGCAATTTCGGTAAATGCCTTACCGAAAAGTTTAATAAAACTTTCTTGTGAATTACGCTGTTTTTCTTTTGCTCTTTTAATGGCACTTCTAAAAATACTATCTTGTGAGTTATCGGAGAGGGCTATCAAAACATCTTCAACCTGAACCTGAAGGATGACGTTCATCCCTCCTTTGAGGTCAAGACCAAGATTTATTTCCCTTTCCTGAACATCGTTGAACGTGAATTTTCTGATGCCAAGGAAATTGTAAACTGGTTCTGTGGCTATCGAATCGAGATATGCTGCTTCTTTGGCTCGGTCGATTGATCCATCCGGTTTTTTTGCGTACTCAACGGCTTTTTTTCTGGTATTTGACGCAATGTAGGTAAATGATAGCTGATAAAGGCAAACTAGGGCTAAGGCTATCGCTACAAATTTTACTGCTCCTTTATTTTGCATTGTAGAAATGGTTTAAAGTGTCAAACGATTAATTTTTTACAAGGGGCAAATATACCAAACTTTTTATGATTTCTCCGATTGGTTATTTGCTTTTTTCTGGTCAATTTCTTTAAAGAATTTATAATGGAATAACATCAGATAAATTACTCCGCCGGTAATGGCTGAATCGGCAAGATTAAAAACAGGACGAAAAAATAGAAAATGCTCGTTTCCAACTATTGGTACCCACGATGGAAAATGGGTGTCAATGATTGGGAAATAGAGCATATCTACAACGTGTCCTTGTAAAAACGTTGAATATCCGCCTTCGGGAGGCAGAAATTGGGCAATCTGGCCAACACTATGTGAAAAAATCATGCCATAAAACAAACTGTCGATCAAATTACCAATAGCACCTGCCGTGATAAGCGAAAGTCCAACTACTACCCCATTGGAGGCATTGTGTTTTTGGATTAGGTGACGGATATACCAAACCAAACCAAAAATTGCCACAAGACGTATTAGGGTAAGGAAATATTTGCCAATCTCGCCTCCAAACGAGAGTCCGAAAGCCATTCCGTAATTCTCGGTGAAGTGAATGTAAAACCATTTTCCTAGTACAGGAAATTCTTCACCAAGCATCATATTGGTTTTAACAATAAATTTTGTGGCTTGATCAAGAATCAATACCAGAAGAATTACAAGAATGGCGACGTTTTTTCTGCTTTCTAATAGTTTTTTCATTGATTATGGCTTTTGACTTTTGCTATCCCTCAGACTATTTTTTTTGAGCATTTTTTGCTTCAATGCTCAACGTAGCATGAGGAACGGCCATGAGTCGCTCTTTGGGAATTAACTTCCCTGTTTCGCGGCAAATTCCATAAGTTTTGTTTTCAATGCGGACAAGTGCAGCTTGTAAGTTTTGAATAAACTGCAATTGTCTTTGTGCGAGTTTCGATGTCTCTTCTCTCGAGAGCATACTGGTACCGTCTTCCATACTTTTAAACGTTGGCGATGTGTCTTGAGTGTCGTTCCCGTCTAAATGTGAGAGCGAAGCTTTCAATTCTTCGTAGTCGCGTTTTGCTATTTCGAGCTTCTCTAAAATGATTTTTTTGAATTCAGCCAACTCTTCATCTGAATACCTTGTTTTCTCTGTCATGGCGTTTTGATATTTATGTTAGTTTATTTTTTCAATGGCTATTACTGTAGTCAAATCATCGTCTAATTCTATCTCTTTAGTCGCAAGATGCAGTTCGGGATTGTCGAATAAAACAATATCTTTTGCCAGAACTTGTGTTGAGATATAATTTGTGTGCATATCAATCGCTTTGCTGATTAAGTCATGGCGTTTTATGTAAAGTTTTATTCGATCTGTAACGTCAAATCCATTCTCTTTTCTCATGTTCTGCACGCGATTGATCAATTCTCTGGCAATTCCTTCATACAACAACTCGTCAGTGATTCGAACATCGAGGGCAACAGTAATCGAGCCTTCAGTGGCAACCTGCCATCCCGGAATGTCTTCGCCGGTGATCTCCACGTCTGCAAGTTCAATGGTTATTGGTTCCAAACCAAGTGGAAGAACAATGGAGCCGTTACGTTCAATTTCTTGAATTTGTTGTTGGGTTAATGCAGCAATGGCTGTTGCAATGTCTTTCATCTGCTTGCCAAAGCGTGGCCCTAACGTTTTATAGTTGGGTTTGATTCGCTTAACAAGAATATTGCTCGTGTCGGTAATAAACTCGATTTCTTTAATGTTTACCTCAGAAAGAATAATATTGGCAACTTGTTCAATATCGTGTTTCATCTGATGATCAAGAACCGGAATCATCACTTTCTGTAGGGGTTGACGAACTTTGATGTTTACTTTGCGTCGGAGCCCCAGAATCATGGATGAAATACGTTGTGCTAATTGCATTTTCCGCTCAAGATCAGAGTTGATGAGTGCAGGATTTGATTTAGGCATATAAGAAAGGTGCACACTTTGGTTGTCTTCTCCTGTGGCAGAAGTTAAATCTCGATAGAGACGATCCATAAAGAAGGGAGCAATTGGGGCAGCCAACTGTGCAACAACTTTTAAACAAGTATAAAGGGTTTGATAAGCAGCTATCTTGTCGGAATTGAATTCTCCTCCCCAGAAACGTTTGCGATTAAGTCGAACATACCAATTGCTTAGGTGTTCATCAACAAAGTTTGCAATTAATCGACCGGCTCGGGTTGGTTCATAGCTTTCATACATTTCAGTTACTTCAGCAATAAGGGTATTGAGTTCACTGAGAATCCATTGGTCAATCTCAGGACGTTTTTCTACCGGTATTTGGTCTGTTACATTCGTAAAACCGTCAACGTTGGCGTAGAGAGCAAAGAAAGAATAGGTGTTATAGAGCGTACCGAAGAATTTTCGCGATACTTCTCCAACCCCTTCAATATCGAATTTAAGATTATCCCATGGTTGTGAATTGGTGATCATATACCAACGCAGTGGATCGGCACCATAATTTTCAATCACGTCAAACGGGTCGATAGCGTTGCCAAGACGTTTCGACATTTTGTTGCCGTTTTTATCGAGCACAAGTCCGTTGCTGATGATGTTTTTGTAAGAGATGCTGTCGCTGATCATTGTTGAGATAGCGTGTAGCGTAAAGAACCAGCCTCGGGTTTGGTCAACTCCTTCGGCAATAAAATCGGCCGGGAAGAGTTTGTCGAAGTTTTCTTTGTTTTCGAACGGATAGTGCCATTGAGCGTAGGGCATCGCTCCCGAATCGAACCAAACATCAATAAGGTCGGGTTCTCGATACATCGGTTTGCCCGTGGGGCTTACCAATATGATTTGATCAACGTAGGGACGATGTAGGTCTATTTTTTCGTAATTTTCTTTGGAATAATCGCCAACTTTGAAGTCTTTGAAGGGGTTTTCTTTCATGAATCCTGCACGGATCGACTTTTCAATTTCTGCCATCAGTTCTTCCATTGAACCGATACATATTTTCTCTGATTTGTCGGAGGTAACCCAAATAGGAAGCGGTGTGCCCCAGAATCTTGAACGCGATAGGTTCCAATCAACTAAATTTTCAAGCCATTTCCCAAAGCGCCCCTCTCCGGTTGATTGCGGTTTCCAATTAATGGTTTTGTTAAGTTCAAGCATACGCTCTTTGACCGCAGTGGTTCTTATAAACCACGAATCGAGCGGATAGTATAATATGGGCTTGTCGGTTCTCCAACAATGAGGATAGTTATGGATGTGTTTTTCGATTCGGAATGCTTTGTTTTCTTTTTTTAGCATCACACTCAAATCAACATCAAGGTTGGTATCGGAGTTGCCGTCCCAGTTGGGGTCGTATTCGTTTTTAACGAATCTTCCTGCATATTCTTCGTAAAGTTGTCGGTTTACGGCTTTTTCAACGAAGGTTGGATCGAGGTCTTCGATTCGATAAAAACGACCTTGCTTATCCACCATTGGTTCGGGGTTGTTTTCTTTGTCACGCAAGATAAGCGGAGAAATTCCCCATTGTTTAGCAACCCGATCGTCGTCGGCACCAAAGGTGGGTGCGATATGAACAATTCCGGTTCCATCTTCCGTTGTAACAAAATCGCCGGAAATCACCATAAAGGCTTTTCCTTCAGGTTTAACCCATGGAATAAGTTGTTCGTATTCAACACCTTCAAGGTCTTTACCCTTAAATTCTGCTAGGATTCGGTATGGAAGTTTTTTGTCGCCGGCAGTGTAGCTGTCCATTGACAGTTCGGCATTGGCTTGATTAAAATAAGCTGAGAACCGATCTTGGGCAAGCACAACGGTTATAGGATTACCATTATAAGGATTAAAGGTTTTTACCAATAAATAAACGATGGATGGTCCAACCGCTAATGCTGTATTCGATGGTAATGTCCAAGGTGTGGTGGTCCATGCTAAAATGAAAACATCGGTATCGGTTTTATCAAAAAGGAATTTCGAATGTTCGGTTGGCTTTATTTTGAATTGAGCAACAACGGTAGTGTCTTTAACATCGCGGTAGCATCCGGGTTGGTTCAATTCATGGGTGCTTAGGCCAGTCCCAGCTGCCGGGGAATAAGGTTGAATGGTTTTTCCCTTGTAAAGTAAATTTTTGTTGTAAAGTTCTTTCAACAAATACCATAACGTTTCGATGAATCGGTTGTCGTAAGTGATGTATGGGTCGTTCATATCAACCCAATAACCCATTTTTCGAGTCAATTCTTCCCATTTGTCTGTATATTTCATTACATCAGTCCGACAATGTCTGTTGTATTCTTCTATTGAGATGGTTTTTCCGATATCTTCCTTAGTGATGCCTAATGCTTTTTCTACTCCAAGTTCCACCGGAAGGCCGTGAGTATCCCAACCTGCTTTTCGGTCAACTTTAAAGCCTTGCATGGTTTTATAGCGGCAGAAAATGTCTTTTAGAGTCCGTGCCATTACGTGATGAATCCCTGGCATTCCGTTGGCAGAGGGCGGTCCCTCATAGAAAATGAATGCAGGATGGCCTTCTCGGGTTTTTATACTTTTCTGAAATGCGTTTTCTTTTTCCCAATACGCCAAAATTTCTTTATTGACCTGCGACAGATTTAGTTGCTTATACTCCTTGTATTTTTTTGTCATAATCTGAAAATAATTTTACAAACAACCTATTTGAAAAATTTGGCAAATATAGAAATTTCAATTCGATAATCAATTGCAGGTTTCGAAATAATGATTCGATTCATTGACTACATGTCTTTTATTTATCTTGCCGTAAAGTGCAAAATGTCAAATAGATATGGATAAAATTTTGGTAAATGATTAAAATCCTATGAAAAAAAATTAGTTATGCATAAAAAAAGCGTTATCTTTGCAGTCCAAAAATAGGTAGCCAAAGACATTATTGTATTAACACGAAAATTATACTCAGATGAAAAGGACATTCCAACCATCGCTGCGCAAAAGAAGAAATAAACATGGATTTCGTGAAAGAATGGCAACTGCTGCAGGAAGAAAAGTATTAGCACGTCGCCGGGCAAAAGGCCGTAAGAAATTGACCGTATCGGACGAATTGCGTCATAAGGCATAAGCGTTTGCTTTGGTTAACAATTTAGGGTAGATATGCCGGCGGGTGTTTCTACCTTTTTTCTTTTCTTTTGGCGATGAAAAAGCTTCATGAAATTATTCAATCGGTAGAGGCAGGTGACCGCATCGAGCCGGAAGATGCAAAAATGCTTTTTCAGGAGGCATCCTTGGGGCAAATGGCTGAGTTAGCCGATAGGGTTAATCAGAGGATTAACGGTAAAAAAGTTTATTTTATACGTAACATACATATTGAACCAACCAATATTTGTCGCAATCGTTGCGGGTTTTGTTCTTATAGAAAGTCGGCCGGAGAGCCGGGGGCTTATGTTTTATCCGTAGAAGAAATTTTGAGCAAAATCGAGGCAGCATTTGATATTAGCGAGGTTCATATAGTTGGTGGATTAAACTCAGATCTTCAATTGTCGTTTTACTGTTCTTTGTTTGAACAAATTCGTAGTCGCTTTCCGAATATTTTTAGGAAAGGGTTAACCGCTGAAGAAATTCATTTTTTGAGCGGCGGAGATCCGATGCGCTACTCCGAGGTTTTGAAGAAACTTATTAATAGTGGTTTGCAAGCTATGCCCGGAGGTGGAGCTGAAATTTTCAAACAAAGTATTCGGGAAAAAATCTGTCCGGATAAACTCTCAGGCGATCAATGGCTTTTAATTCATAAAACAGCGCATCTTCTTGGAATTTCTACCAACGCCACCATTCTCTACGGCCACATCGAAACCTTAGATGATAGAATTGACCATCTTTGGAAGATCAGACAATTACAAGACGAAACTAAAGGGTTTAACGCTTTTATTCCTCTTAAATATAAACTATCGGAAAACTCTTTAGGACTTACACGCGAAGTGCCGCTAATGGAGGATCTTCGGATGTTTGCCATCAGTCGGATTTTTCTTGACAATGTTCCTCATATTAAAACCTACTGGCCTATGCTAGGTTTTGAGAATGCGTTGTTGATGTTATCGTTTGGTGCTGACGATTTGGATGGCACGGTTGCTCAATCAACCGGCATATATAACCAAACCGGCAATATTGGTAAATCGGGACGTTCGGTTGATGAGCTTGTAACAGCCATTCGTGCTGAGGGGAAAATACCGGTAGAACGCGACAGTCTTTATAGAGAAATCAAAGTGTATTAAAGTAGCCCTTTTTTGTGAAGAATATTGATGGCCATTTTTGCCATTTGCATCAAGCTTTCCTGTGAGCTTTCTTTGGCCTCCTTAATGCATCGGTTATACCATTGTTCGGCTTGTCGGAAATCATTCATTGCTTCCGAAATTTTACCACAGTCATAGGCTGCCTGAGCTTTAAAATAACTGTAATTGGGTAATTGGGAGTCGAGAGCCCTTTGATACCATTCTTTAGAATGGTCGTATTTTTTCGATAAAAAATAAATTCTTCCGTAACGGTAGTAATATTCCAGTCGGTGAATGTCTGAGGCTTGTGCAGGTTGAAAATCCTGGAGAGCTAGAAGAGCTTTTTCCCACTGATGACCATCGGACAGCAGTCGCGCTTTCAAAAGCACCGGATGGTAAGTTTTTTTTAGTTCTCTCTCAACAATTTCGTCCTGATAAATTAATGATTTTGGTAAACGCTGAATTTGATTTTTGAAGTTGGTTGTGTTTTGTCCGTTAGTTTCAATAATATCAATGAAAAATAGACCTAAAATTGAAGCATGTTTGAAAATCCAGGGTTCTGTTTTGTTTACATGTCGGTTAAAACTTGCTTTTGCCTGAACGTAATCGCCTTCTAAAAGGTAAATTCGTCCTTTAAAATAATCGTCGAACGGAGAAGTGTCTTTAAGGCTTAATAATTTCGCTGCTTGGTCGATATTTCTCTTGGAGAGATAATACGATATTTGTATAATTTTCTCAGTTTGAGTTCTTGGTAACGATTCAAAGGTGATGTTGGTCGAATCTACTGAATCAAAAAAAGCGGTTAAGGTCTGCCATATTTTTGTTTCTCCTTCAGACCAAATGTGTAGAGAAAATTTTTTGTCTGTCTTTAAGGGTGAAGGAATTAAATGGCGGAGTGCTGGTTCATAATCGATTAGTGTTTGATAGAGTTGGTTGTGAATTTCTCCCAGCGTGTGAAATGGTGGAAAGGTTGGAAATTTTTCAAGTGAATTTTTGAGTGTTGTTGTGGTTTTATAGTATTGATAAAGGGTTTCCCAATAACTTTTTTGAAGCAAACTTAGCATAATCCTGTTCATCATCAGGCGAATATTAACATAATCCCATTCTGCCGACCGGTGTTTGATGGTTACAAGAGCATCAAAAAGCATTTCATTTTGTTTATCAGCAGTAGCAACCACATCGGGCGTTGAGCAAAAAAAAGCTGACAGCAGAAGATAGTTAGCATCCGGCAAGATATCCGTCGGTTTTTGATATTTCCTGTTTCTTAAGGTCAGAGAATTTAGTTCTGGCGAAAATTCGAAATTTAGCAGCGATGTTATTTTGGTGTCAATTTCTACGGGATATTTCCAATTTGATTTAACTTCCGTAGTTTGACTTTTGCCAAAAGCAGTAAGAAATAAAAAAAATAGTGGGATGTTTATTTTGACTATTTTCGTCCTTATAGATTGAGTCGAAGGAATTTTCACCGGGGTGTTACACTTTATTATTTGGAACCGGTACGTATAAATTTGTCGAGGATGCTTAGCAATTTATTGATGTTAAGTGGTTTTTGAATAAAAGCATCGGCCCCGGCTTCTATGCTGTTTTCTCGGGCTGTGTCTATATTGTGTATGGTTTGGATAATGACGGGCAGGGAAGGTTTGATCGCTTTGATTTGTTTGGTTGCGTCAAAACCATTGAGGCCGGGCATTTGAATATCCATTAGAACCAGTGAAATTTTTGGTTTTTTGTTAATTAAATCCAGAGCATCTTCACCACTTTTTGCTCTTATGATATTCGCTCCGGTTGAGAGTAAGATCTTTTCGAGAAAAAGATAGTTTACATCAATATCTTCTGCAATTAGAATAGTTTCACCTTCCCAATGGAACGACGATGCATCGTAGGATGGATTCATAGTTGCATGTATTTTGGTTAGAGAATTGGGTCATCGTAATTGGTATTGGCAATTTGGTCTATATACAAATCATCCGTTTGTTCAATGGTTGCAGATCTCTTTTGCAGCGGATTGGCAGATATTTCTTTGTAAATCTCGCGGTTTTTTACCACATCGATAGCCAGATAAATGGCATTTAGGAAAGAAGCTTCGTTGCCTAGATTTTTGCCGGTTATATCGAATGCTGTTCCATGGGCAGGTGAGGTTCTGACAATGGGCAAACCTGCGGTGTAGTTAACGCCACTTGGTTCAATGGTTTTAAACGGAGTTAGACCTTGATCGTGATACATGGCTAGTATTGCATCGAATTTTGCAAAATGGCCTGCTCCAAAGAAGCCATCGGCAGGGAAAGGGCCAACGGCTATTATTCCTTTATCCCTTGCTTTGTTGATGGCGGGTATAATAATTTCCATTTCTTCATGTCCGAGCAATCCTTGTTCCCCGGCATGTGGGTTAAGTCCTAAAATGGCTATATGTGGTCGAGTTATGGCAAAATCTACAATTAGCGATCGATTTAAAAGTTCCAGCTTATTGACGATAGTTTCAACGCTCAAGTTTTTTGTTACTTGGCTTAAGGGTATATGTCCTGTGGCAACCGCCACACGAAGAGAGTTGGCTACCATTAACATAAGGCTTTCGGTGGCGTTAATACGGTTTTGCAAATATTCCGTATGTCCCGGAAATTGGAATCCGGCTTCCTGCATGTTTTTTTTACTGATGGGTGCCGTTACCAGTGCATCAATTTTCCCGATACGCAGATCGTCAACAGCGGCATCGAGCGCACTTAATGAGGCTTGCCCACTTTCTTGTGTCGGTTTCCCTAATTCAACACGCACATTATCATCGAGAACGTTAATTAGGTTGGGTTTGCCTACCTGAATATTGTCGATATCGCGAACTGATAAAAAACTGAAGTTATTTATTTCAAGCGCTTTGCGATGATAGGCAGCAACTTTGGGGCTTCCATATACTACCGGGGTGCAGATTTCGTAGATGTATGGATTCATTAATGACTTAATGATGAGTTCGTATCCTATTCCGTTGATATCTCCTTGGGTGATGCCTATGATTGGTTTTTTACTCATGGTTTGGTATTTATTTTTTGCGCTGCAAATTTACAATCTTTCGCAGGTTTTCCATATTATCTTATTGGATTAGTTTTTGGGATATAGACTTTTGAGAAAATCAACCAACAATCGAACTCCAACGCCCGTGGCTCCAAACGGTGCATAATCTCCGTTTTTTTTGATGAAAGCAGTACCGGCGATGTCGATATGTATGAATGGGTTTGGAGCAAATTTTTCGAGGAACTTTCCGGCGGTTATGGCTCCGGCATATTTACCTCCAATATTTTTGAGATCGGCGATTTCTGATTTTAATTCTTCGGCATAGTCATCCCAGAATGGGAAAATGGCAATTCGTTCGAAAGTTTTATATCCGCTTTGTTCGAGTTTTTCCATGATGTGTTTGGGAGCGTTTCCCATGGCTACCGATGCTCGTTCGCCAATAGCTCGTATTGCCGATCCGGTAAGTGTTGCCATGGTTAAGGTAAGCTCCGGATCGAATTGAGTTGCATAACTCAAAGCGTCAGCTAAAATCAAACGTCCTTCTGCATCGGTATTGAGCACTTCGACAGTTTTGCCGTTGTGCATTTTGATTATATCTCCGGGCGAAAGCGCATTGGGTCCGATACGATTGTCGGTAGATGGAATAAGTCCGATTATATGAAGTGGGTAGTTGATTCGAGCCAATGCGCGTAAGGTGTTCATCACAGCAGCGGCTCCTGCCATATCGCATTTCATGTCGTCCATACTATCACTTGGTTTTAAGCTGTATCCGCCGGTATCATACACTAATCCTTTCCCAACCAATACAATGGGTTTAGTATTTAGGCTGTTTTTGGGTTTATACTCCATGATAGTAAATGTCGGCGGTTCATTGCTTCCCTGGTTTACACCAAGCAATCCACCCATTCCCAGTTGTTGTATTTCATTTTTACGTAACACTTGAACATGAATGCCAACCTCATTGCCAATTTTCATAGCTTCATCGGCAAGTTTTGTCGATGTGAGCGTTGATGCGGGTTCATTAACCAAATCGCGCGTTTTATAAGTGGCTTCAATCAAAACTTCCAGTTCTTCCAGAACCTCTGACGTAAAATTCTGACTGTAGAGATTGATTCGCTTAAAACCCGATTTTTGGTTATTTCCTGTGCGGTATTTGTTGAACTGATAGGAGGCAAGTGCTAATCCTTCAACGAGTGCCAGAGCGTAGTGCCTATCGGAAAGCTGATCAACAATGTTTACAAAATCGAGCTCTTGCTCAGCCACAACTTTTGCCAGTTGACCTCCAACCTTGCGAAACTCTTCTAATCGACTGAATTTATTGTTGTTGTCTTTGATACAAACTATAAAATTCCAATGATAGTAATAGTTTAGGTTAATTAATTGACGGTTATTTTCCAACTGATGTTGGATATAATCGCGTTCTCTTTCCGAAAAAATTTCGGTATTTAATTGATTGATTGAATCGATAATGAAGACAGAGTTTACCAATTGTGGCTTATCCTCTCGAAAATTAAAAATTAAATCGTTCATAACGGTATATTTTTTTGTAAATGTACAAAATTGACTGTTAATTTCAACAAACCAAATCTTATTTTTGTTGTTCAAATCCACAACATGAAATCTTCAGTTTCTTTTCTCTTGGATAAAACTATCGATGGTGAGTTTTTAAACGGTGAAGAGCTATTGCATTTATACCACCAAGCACCATTAGGAGTTTTGATGAATGCGGCGCATAGGCTTCGTCAGACACTCAATAATCCTAAGATTGTTACTTGGATGATCGATCGTAATATTAATATCTCCAACCGTTGTTTTTGCGGATGTAAATTTTGTAATTTTCATGAGAAGCCCGGAAGCCCTAAGATTTATGAAACCACAAAGGAAGAATATAGAAAAAAAATTGACGAGTTATTTCGTTTTGGTGGAAATCAAATTTTATTGCAAGGAGGGCTTGATCCAAAATGGGATATAGGGTTTTACGAAACATTGTTTCGTTTTTTAAAGCAGGAATTTCCTCAACTCAAGGTGCATGCCCTAGGACCGGCAGAGATTTTCTTTATCGCTAAAAAATCGCGGCTTTCTATTGAAAAAACATTGCAACGTTTGATTGATGCCGGTTTAGATAGTTTGCCCGGGGCCGGGGCTGAAATTCTAGTCGATCGGGTACGAAAATTGGTTTCTCCCAACAAATGCACAGCCGATCAATGGATTGAAGTGATGCGAATTGCTCATCGGATGGGGATGTTAACCTCTGCAACTATGATGTTTGGGCATTTGGAAACTATTGAAGAACGGATAGAACATTTATTGCGCATCCGTGAGGTTCAAGCTCAGAAACCTGAATCAAGTCCCGGCTTTAAGGCTTTTATTCCATGGCCATTTCAGAAAAACGGTACGGTACTAGAACAGGAATATTCTCAGATAAAAAAAGTTATACCTTCGGAATATCTTCGTTTGTTATCTATCAGCAGGTTAGCTTTGGTGAATATTCAAAACATTCAGGCTTCGTGGCTGACGGTTGGACGTGAAGTGGGGCAAGTGGCTTTGTATGCCGGGGCTAATGATCTTGGGTCTATTATGATTGAAGAGAATGTGGTTTCATCAACAGGCACCCGATTTACAATGACCAAGGAACAAATGATCCAAACTATTGTAGAAGCCGGATTTGAACCGCTTCAGAGAAATCAGGATTACACGATTTATGACCAATAAAAAAGCTGCGATCGAATCGCAGCTTTTTTATTTTTTCTTTACGATATTGCTCCCGAAACAAGGAACGTTGCTGCAAAGGCAATAATTGCATACAACTCGGGGAATACAGCCAAAATTAGTGTGTTTCCGAAAACGTTATAACCTGAACCAATGGCCGAAATTCCGTTGGCACAAACTTGCCCTTGACGGATAGCAGATAAAAGTGCTACAACTCCGAGAGCTAAGCCCATTCCAAAGATAGCTCCTGCTTGCAGCCATGTGATTTCAGGAGTTAAAACCTTTTGCATAAGGATAAAACCCATGAAACCATAAAGACCTTGTGTCCCGGGTAATGCGCTAAGAACAAGATAGTTCCCAAAAGCATCTTCGTTTTTCTTCAATGCTCCTAGCGATGCATTTCCGGCAATGGTAACTCCGTAGGCACTTCCAACACCTGATAGGATAATCATTATCCCAATTCCTAAGTACGCAAAAATGATTGGTTCCATAAAAATAAATTTAGTTGTTGTTAAATTAATTTCTTAAATGGTCGATATTTTTTTCCTCCTCCGGTAAAACCGGCGTTTTTGTAAAATTCAACAAAAGTCAAACGAATAGGATGCACAAAAGATCCCAAACCTGACATGAATAAGTTGATACCGTGGCCAATTATTAACACCACAATCATGAAGAATACTCCAATGACGCTTCCCGACATGGATAGGGCAAGGGTATTGAAGACATATCCAAGAATCCCGGATGAGATACCTAAAGCAAACAAACGAATGTAAGACAGGGTGTCGCCCAAGATTCCTGTTACCATGTTGTAGGCATTCCATAAACCGGCGCCAACGTTAATCAATGGGTTGCGTGTGAGATTGTTTATAACTAAAGTCAATAACCCACCTATTCCTAAAATTATGTATAGCAGCAAATCGGTTTGTTCTTTGGGCAAAATTTGTTGGCTATCTAACAAGTAGTAAACGCCCAATCCAACAATAGTGAACACCCAGCCAATAGTTCCGATAGCTAGTTTCCATCCAAGCATGCGCCATTCGTTGATGGCTTTTAATATCATACCAAACAATATCTGAATACCCCCTAAGATTAGAGAGAGTTTAAACATGAAATTGTTGATATTGGTGTTTTGTTCTATAAACATTGCCTGTAAATCCCGATAAATCGGTAGGTTGGTTTCGTAGAGATTGACACCGAAAAATGTTCCTCCAATAAGCCCGAAAATAATCGTTGATGCGCCGAGGAAACTAATAAGGGTAAGAATTGGCTTAAGTTGGGATGGTACTTTACGGAAAAACAGCAGTGCTGCTAAAATCATCAATAATCCATAACCCGCATCACCCAAACAAAATCCAAAAAACAGTGTGTAAAACGGGGCAAAAAAAGGTGTTAAATCTAACTCTCCGTATTTTGGTAGTGAATAAAGTTCTCCAATGACTTCAAATTTTTCGGCAAATTTATTGTTTTTCAGGAGGATAGGAACTTTATCTTCCGGGGATGGTTTTTGCGAGAAATACACTGTGTTTTGGCTGTCCAGAAAAGCGTTAAGTTCTTCAGCCTTGTTGCTTGGAATCCAGCCTTCGAGAATTTTTAACTTATCTTCGGCCTCCGATAGTGTGCTTTTTTCTACTTTCTGATATTCAATGGTTTCTATGAAAGAAAGGTGATAAGCCGCAAGGTCTGAGAGTTTTTCGTCGGCAAATTGTTGAAATTTAGTCGTTATTCTTTCATTTTCTTCTTCTATACGAGCAAGGGTCTCTTCCAATGAACTCAGTGTGTAGTTTGGGATTCGAACTTCTTCGGCGTTGATTTCAATGGGTTGATTTTTTTCCTGGAAAAGGGCGAAATAAATGTTCCCGGCGATTTCATTCACAACACCTATGGCATATTGTTGTTCCCATTCTTCCTGATACTGTCGTTTTGGACAGACGAACAAATGTGTGGTAATTCCGTGTTTTTTTAACTTCTCGATAGTTTCTAAAGAAAAATGTCCCCACGGACTTAACTCATGAATCTCTTTTCGAAGGATGTTGATGCGGTGATGCTGTTGTTCGAGAAAATGTTCCATTTCTTCAATTTCTTCGAAAACCTTTTTCCCTTCGGCCACATTTCCTTTTTGGGGATTTATTTCGGCTTGGGGAGCTAGTTTTTTTAGTTTTCGAATCACCCGATCAATCCGGTTTAAATATTGCAAGTTTTCGCGAAAGTCCTCGGATTTGCTGCTTTCACTTTCTGCAATATGAATCATTCCCAAATTTTTCAGCGATTCCAAAAATTGGTTGTAGTCTTTATGATACACGAGGAAGGTGTATTTGAGCATCGGAACTATCATACTATTTCCTCCTCAACTTGTTGACGGTTTTTGACTATCTTTTGCGACGATTTCGAAAGGTTTTCTTCGTCTTCCATGAACCGTTTGATTTTGGTTATGGCTTCCTGGTATCCCGGAATTTGTACCTTTTCGTAGAGATTTACCTTTTGGGTGGTTTTTTTGCGTGCAAAATCGAGTAATTCCATTTTTCGCCGGAGAAACTCGGCTTGTATGGCTGTTGTGGACAATTCTTCGAGAATTTTTATCCCAAGCGAAAACCAACCCGGGTTATTAAAAAGGCTGTAGGGTTTAATTTCAAAATCGATGGTTTCGAGGATGGGAGTTTTTACTCCGGCAATTTTTTTTATCGATAAATGAACGTTTTTAATCGCTATAAGATCCGGAGTGAATTCGCTCCACAACTTTTGCATTTTCTCATAGGAAGCTATTTGTTCCTTCAGCTTTTGTTCGGTTCTTTCGGCCTCGTCTTTAGCTTTTTTTACCTCTGCTCTAAGGGCTGATTCCTTGTTTTTTATAGTTGGCAGCGCACGGACACGGATCTTGAGCTGTTTATTCATCTCCTGGAGAGAGGTTTTGTTATATTGGAATTTAATAGCCATGTTTTGTGGTTTTGTTCAATACAATCAAAACTTTAATTTTCTTTAGGCCAATATTTTGCTACTAATTCGGCTTTGATTCCAACTTCGGCCGGAGTGAAATATTTGGCAAAGAGTTCCCAACCTACGTTCAGCATCTTTTCTGTATCGATGTTTACATCTATTGCCAGGAGCCGATCGGAATATTCTTTGGCAAATTTTAGGGCTCGTTCATCGTATTCTGATAGGTCGAATCCGTTTTCAAGCTTCGTACGTGCATTGGCAGCATCGGCATAAAGACGAACCGCAGTATTCATCACCTGTGGATGATCTTCACGTGTTTTTTTCCCGATCACCAATTGTTTTAACCGTGAAAGAGAACGGAATGGGTCCACGATAACTTTGCCGATTTCAGTATCGCGACGAAGGAATAATTGTCCTTCAGTGATATATCCTGTGTTATCTGGGATAGCGTGTGTGATGTCGCCTCCGGAAAGAGTGGTCACAGCAATGATTGTGATTGAACCTCCGGTGGGGAATTGGACGGCTTTCTCATATATTTTAGCTAAATCAGAATACAAGGAACCGGGCATACTGTCTTTTGACGGAATCTGATCCATACGGTTTGAAACAATACTTAATGCGTCGGCATAAAGTGTCATATCGGTGAGCAATACCAGGACTTTTTCATTTTTATCCACGGCAAAGTATTCAGCAGCCGTTAGCGCCATATCGGGAATGAGAAGACGCTCTACGGGTGGGTTTTCTGTGGTCGATACAAAACTTACTATGCGGTCTAACGCTCCTGCATTGTCAAATACGTTTTTAAAATAGAGATAATCGTCGTTGGTTAGTCCCATCCCGCCAAGGATAATTTTGTCGGATTTTGCTCTGAGGGCCACCATTGCCATCACCTGGTTGTAGGGTTGGTCAGGATCGGCAAAGAAAGGAATTTTCTGACCGGTAACCAGTGTGTTGTTCAAATCAATACCTGCAATTCCCGTGGCTATCAGCTCCGATGGTTGACGACGTCTCACCGGATTTACTGATGGACCGCCTATTTCTCGCTCTTCTCCGTCGATTTCAGGTCCTCCGTCGATGGGTTTGCCATAGGCATTGAAGAAACGTCCTGCCAGATCGTCGCTTACTTTTAATGTTGGGGGAGTTCCGGTGAAAATAACTTCTGCGTTGGTGGGAATATTTTCAGTTCCTCCAAAAACTTGAAGCGTAACGCTTTTTCCGTTGATTTTTACCACCTGAGCCATGCGTCCGGCAACAATGGCAATCTCTTCATATCCGACATTTTCTGCCTCAACCGTACATGTGGCTTTGGTGATGTTGGTTAATTTGGTGTATATTTTTTGAAATGCTTTAGTTTCCATTGTTTACCTTCCTTTCTGCTACTATTGAAGCAATTTCTGATTCATATTTTTTATATTGCTCTGATCTGAAATGAGAGTAATTCATCTGTTTGAAAGCGTTGATGATTCGCTTAAAGTAAGGGTTGACTTCTTCGAACGATTCGAAATGGAATTCGGTATGGTAGATTTCAAGTACTTTGTCAACCAGTTCCTTCTGTCTTTCAATGGGTGTTGAAGCATCAATTTTGTCGAAGGCATCTTGTTGAAGAATCACAAAATCGACAACCTCAGATTTCCAATAGTTTATGTGATAGTCGAGTGGTATACCGTCATCGCCTAGAATGTTCATTTGTTCGTAGGCTTCTTTTCCTCGCAGTAGGATGTTTTTGAGAAGAGACACTTTTTCTATCCACTTTTCATCAGTACGAGTTACAATGTATTCCTGAAGTTCCGGGTATTCAAGATATTTTGAATAACTGTCGATAGGATCTATGGCGGGATAGCGCTTGCTGTCGGCGCGCTGTTGTGACAACGCATAGAAGCACCGTCCTACTTTTTTGGTAGATTCGGTTACCGGTTCTTTTAGATTACCTCCCGCCGGCGATACCGTTCCGATAAAGGTAATAGAGCCGGTTTTGCCATTGTTCAGGTAAACATAACCTGCTCTTGCATAGAATCCTGCTATGATGGCCGGAAGGTCCATGGGGAAAGCATCGGGACCGGGAAGCTCTTCCATGCGGTTTGACATTTCGCGTAAGGCCTGCGCCCACCGTGATGTTGAGTCGGCCAGCAACAGAACTCTTAATCCCATGCTCCGATAGTATTCTGCAATGGTCATGGCTGTGTAAACAGAAGCCTCACGAGCAGCAACAGGCATGTTCGATGTGTTGGCAATAATGGTGGTGCGTTCCATTAGCTTACGGCCGGTGCGAGGGTCTTCCAGCTCGGGGAATTCGGTAAAGATTTCCACTACCTCATTGGCACGTTCACCGCAAGCTGCTACAACAACGATATCGGCTTCGGCTTGTTTTGAAATAGCATGCTGTAATACAGTTTTTCCACTACCAAAGGGACCGGGAATAAATCCTGTTCCTCCTTCAACTATGGGATTTAATGTATCGATGGTTCGAACTCCGGTTTCCAAAAGTTTAAACGGACGCGGTTTTTCACGATAAGCTCTGATGGGGATTTTCACCGGCCATTTTTGTACCATGGTTACCGGTATTTCGTCGCCTTGTTCGTTAACGATGATAGCAACCGTATCGTTTATTTTATACTGACCGGCTGGCATCATCTTCTTAACGCGATATTCCCCCGTCAATTTAAAGGGAACCATAATTTTATGGGGTTGTCCGTTTTCGTCAACTTGTCCGATCCAGCTTCCGGCTTCAACTTCGTCGCCTTCGTTTGCCAAGGGGAAGTAGTCCCAAATCTTTTCACTGTCGAGTGCGGGAGTATAGTCGCCCCGTTTTAGGAATACTCCTTCCATTCGATCAAGATCGTGCTGTAATCCGTCGTAATTTCTCGAAAGGATTCCCGGACCGAGTGTTACTTCAAGCATTGCTTGGGTGAAATGTACTTCGGTGCCGATTTTTAGTCCTCGAGTGCTTTCAAAAACCTGAATGTAGGCTTTCCCGTTGGCAAATTTGATGACTTCCGACATTAATTGGGTTGAGCCTAATTGTATGTAGCATATCTCGTTTTGAGCTACAGGACCATCAACTTCAACCATCACGAGGTTGGCGACGATGCCTACTACCTTGCCTTTAGTTAATTTTTTTTCGTCTTTCATTTATCGAAAATTCTTTAGGGAATTCGTAACTCTGTTTAAGTTGTTGAATCAACTGCTCGAACATCGATTGTCCAATTGCGGGATCAAGTTTTAGCCAGCGATCCATTATCTGATATTTTAAAACGAAACCGATAACAACCTCCGTGCTAAAATAGTTAAAGGTGTTTTGTTCGTCGATGTACTTCCAGCGCAAAAGATCTGTTTCATATTCTTGATCCAATGGGTTTTCATTGTCGAAAATGGAAATGATTTTGTCAATAACCGGGATGTCATCGCCCAAACCAAAGTCGCTTAGTGTGCTCTTTTTTAACGCAGTTGATATTTCGTCGTTGCCAAGAATATATTGTTGCGGATTTAATTTATGTTGTCTGACAACGAGGGCAGTCCGCACATTTCTCAATAAGTAGTTGAAGGAAAACCATTCGGATATAAAACGATTGGTTGAATTTTTCATGAACTCATAAAAAAGTTCTGTAAGGTTGTCTTCCCATGAGAGGTTGGGATTGGGTGCGGATTCATCACGATAGCATTGAACAAATCGATTGAGATACCTTTCGTTGAAGGTTTGATTTTTGATATGTTCTTCGATTTCGTTTTGGGAATAGATGCCTCCCTCGATAAATGGTTTATTCTCCTTAAGGAGATGATTGAGTGTGTTTTGATTGTCGATCGGAAGGAAAAGTTGCTGCAGCAACGTAAGATCGGCCTGAGAAAGTTGTTCTTGGGCTAACTCCCAAAACTGACTCCAAGGCATGGGGTGTTTCTTCATGTCCAATGCCAAGTCGGGAAGTCCGGCTACAAGATAATAGTAATTTCGACTCATCAGTTATTTCCAAATAAAAGGTTTTTTAATTTCGGACGTGCAAATGCTTTAAACAGGTTCTCAAAATCCTCGTCTGTAAAGCTGATGACATATTTGCCATCTTTCGGTCCTATTTTGAAACCTCCTTTGATTTGGTTGGTAAATTGAAGCTCTATTCCTTGATTTAGAGTGTTTTTTGCTTTTGATTCAATGTATTTTTCGAGTTCATTTTGCTTGTTCTGCGGAAGAATCAAAAGCAGGTCGTATTCTTGTTTCGCCGCCCATTCAGAAATTACTATAGAAAGGATTTGTTTTATAAAATCGTCGTCTTTGAGCGTTTCTTTTACTGTTTCAATTGCTCTTGTGGTAATTAATTCAGTTAGTTGTTGTTTAATCGAACTAATTACGTGTTTTGCCGACATTTGCAGTTCCGATTCTGTATTCTTTTTAAGATATGCTGCATCTTCGGTTGCCTTGGCCAAAAGTTCTTCGGCTTGTTTTTTCGCCTCGCGGAGTATGTGCTCGGCTTCCGATTTGGCTTTATTCAGTATGGCTTGAGCTTCCTGATTTGCTTTGTTTACACCTTCTTCATAGATTCGTTGGGTTAACTCCTGAAGTTTGTTTTCCATATGTTTTGCGTTTAGTGTGCGTTATAAATGGCAGACTTGGTTATAATATAAACTTTATGCCAACCATAGCAAAGATAGTAATAATTTTAATGTTCTACAACATAAATATGCTGAAGAATATTTTTTCTATTTTTCTAATCTCTTAATTGTCGTTTAATTCTCCATTGTGGCAAATATTTTGTCTTAGTAGTTTCTTTCGATAAAACTTAAGAAAATTTTATTTTGCAGCGTAAAAATTTCAATATGGAATTAAAAATACACAAACCACAGCTTTTTATTGAAACCTACGGTTGTCAGATGAATGTTGCTGATAGTGAAGTTGTTGCCGGCATTTTAGGTAAAATAGGTTATCAACTTACCGATGATGCCGAAAAGGCCGATCTAATTTTAATCAATACTTGTAGTGTCCGTGAAAATGCTGAGCAACGCGTTTGGGGGCGATTGGACTATTTCAGAGCAGTAAAACGCCGGAGACCTCAATTGCAGCTTGGGGTTATCGGCTGTATGGCAGAGCGCCTTGGTGAAAAGCTTAGTGAACATGAAGCGGTGGATATTGTGGCCGGACCGGATGCTTACCGCGATTTACCCATGCTGCTCGACAAGGCTAAACATGGTTTAAAAGGAATTAATGTGGATTTAAGCCAAGACGAAACCTATTCAGGAATTACTCCCGAACGTCTTCATTCTGAGTCAATTTCTGGTTTTATAAGCATAATGCGTGGGTGTAACAATTTTTGCACCTATTGTATAGTTCCTTACACTCGAGGACGCGAACGGAGCCGTGATCCACAGGATATTTTAAATGAAGTTCGCCACATGGCAGGCGATGGATTTTATGAGATCACGCTCCTAGGGCAAAATGTAAACAGCTATCAATGGAAAAATGGGCAACAGATTACTACCTTTCCGGCTCTTTTGGAAATCTTGGCACAAAGTTTTCCCGACATTCGATTTCGCTTCACCACATCGCATCCTAAAGATATTTCCGACGAATTGATTCATGTTATGGCTCGTTATCAAAACGTCTGCAAACACATTCACTTGCCGGTACAATCGGGAAGCAACGCGGTTTTAGAGCGAATGAACAGGAAATACACCCGAGAATATTACCTTGAACGGGTGGCTAAAATAAAGGAAATAATACCTGATTGCGGGCTCACTTCCGATGTTTTTTGTGGTTTTTGTGGCGAAACCGAAGATGATTTTAAGCAGACCCTTTCGTTGATGGAACAAGTTGGATTCGATTCGGCGTTTATGTTTAAATACAGCGAACGTCCCGGCACTTATGCTGCCAAAAAATTCCGCGACGATGTTCCTGAAGAAGTTAAAATCGACCGTCTTAATCGGATGATTGCCTTACAAAACAAAATTTCGCACAATAAAAATCAACAAGATATCGGAAAAATATTTGAAGTTTTAGTTGAGGGCTTTTCCCGAAAATCCCAAGATGATGTGGTGGGACGAACTTCACAGAACAAAGTTGTGGTGTTCCCAAACCAAGGTTTTAAACGAGGCGATAGGGTCATGGTGAAAATCATAAAAGCCTCCTCGGCAACGCTAATTGGTGAATCAATTAATTAAGCAATATGGGCGACTTAATCAACGATTTTAGAAGCTATCGGGCTAAAATGAACGAAAAAGTTTTGGCAACCGATGCGAAAATTATTAAACGAGTTTACAGTCTCGACACCCTAACCTATCAAGATGGTGTTTTGCCTGCTAAAACCAAAGAAATGTTAGGATTGGCTACCTCGGCAGTTTTGCGATGCGATGATTGCATAAAATATCATCTCGAGCAGTGCTACAGAGAGGGTGTTACCACCGACGAGATTATGGAAATATTCGGAGTTGCTTGTGTGGTTGGAGGCACCATTGTTATTCCTCACATGCGTCGAGGAGTGGAATATTGGTTGGCTCTTTGTGAACAAGGTGAAAACCGGGAGTGAAATTTTATTAATTCTGTTCCTTCAATAGGCACGACTTGCTGCAACCTGTCGAGCAACCGATTTTTTGTTTTTTAGGAAAGAAAAATTCATACACACTCTGTATCAGTTTATACAGGGCCCAGACTATTATGCCATAGGTAATTATTTCTTGCCACATTGGTGTTAATTTTTGTTCTTGTTCAAAACATTTTATCGGTAAAATTGTTTGGCGTGGCCATCAATTTTTAAATAATTAAACTACCTACTTGGAAAAACAGAACAGCTAGAAACCAGGCCAAAATGGTTGTGTATATCACCAAAAATATAGGATATTTCCATGATCGAGTTTCATTTTTCACGGTAAAAACAACTCCTATACAAGGGAAATAGATTAATACAAAAATCAAAAATGCCATTGCCTGCAACGAGGCTTTGCCTGTTTTATCGTTTTGAGCAATGAATGCAAGATTTTCCTGTAACAATTTTTGATGAACGGAAGTTTGCTCCAGTTGATAAATCACACTCATGGTGCTGATGATAACCTCTTTAGCGGCAATTCCTGTAATCACACTTATTCCTAATTTCCAGTCCATTCCGGCGGGAGCCATTACCGGTTCAATGGTTTCGCCTATTTTTTTTAGATACGATCCGGATAAAATCTCAAGTTTGTAAGAGTTGATAAGAGAATCGGTCACCCGAGTTTTCTCCAAATCCGAAAGTGTTGAATTTTCGATATTATGTAGCGACAATTTTAATTGTTTTTCCGATTCGTTGTTTTTGGGGAAATAACCTAATGCCCAAATGATGATAACAGCAATAAGAATAGTTCCTCCCACTTTTCTCAGATATTCGAAGCTTTTATCCCACATGTTCAAAAACACAACTCTAATCGAAGGCAATCGATAGGGGGGTAATTCCATGACAAAAGGTGCTTCTACAGTTTTGAAAAGAGTATTTTTGAAAATCAGGGCGGTTGCAATAGCTAATAATATTCCTAAAAGGTAAATCCCCATTAACATCATGGCAGGATATTTTGGGAAAAAGGCGCCGATTATGAGAATATACACGGGTAATCGGGCACTACACGACATAAATGGAGTAATAAGAATGGTGAGAAATCTATCTCTTCTGTTCTCAATGATTCTCGATCCAATAATTGCCGGTACGTTGCATCCAAAGCCCATGATTAGAGGAATAAAACTTTTACCGTGTAACCCAATTTTGTGCATCACCTTGTCCATGATAAAAGCAGCTCGCGCCATATAGCCTGTATCCTCCATCAGAGAAATGAAAAAAAAGAGAATGAGAATATTGGGTAAAAACACTAAAACACTGCCGGTGCCATTTATTATTCCGTCAATAATCAAATCACGTAACATTCCGTAGGGTAGTAGCTTTGAAAAGAGTGTTCCTAATTCTGAAATGCCTGATTCAATCCAACTCATGGGATATTCTCCCAGATTGAAAGTGGCATAAAACATAAGAAACATAAACAAAAAGAAAATGGGAAAACCAAATAGCCGATGAGTCAAAAAAGTATCGATAACTTCGGTTGTTTGACGACTATTAACAGGAGCTTCTTTATACGTTTCTCGCAAGGCGCCAGCTATAAAACCATATCGGGCATCGGCAATGACTGTTTCCGGTTTCTCGTTATAGTAAAGGTGGATAATTTTTAGCAATTCTTTTGTCTTGCTGTGAATTTTGTCAAAATTGGACGCTTTTGTTAAGATTCCGCGAATGTAAGCATCGGATTCCAGTAAACGGATGGCAATATAGCGTGGGGAGCGACGAGTAACGATATTGCTATTTTCACGAATCAAAGGTTCAAGAATTTCAATGGAGCGTTCAATTTCTGCACCGTAGTTGATATGAATATGTCGTACCACCGGATCTCTGTCCTCAAAAACGTCAACGATTTTTTTTAGCAATAATTCAATTCCCTTGCTTTTGTTTCCAACTGTCGGAATCATCGGAATTCCAAGCATTGACGCCAATTGATAGTGTTGAAGGCGTGCACCTTTATTTATCATTTCATCGTACATGTTAAGTGCCAAGATCACTTTTATGTCCATGTCGATAAGTTGAGTCGTTAGGTAAAGATTACGTTCCAGATTCCCGGCGTCAACAACGTTTAATACTATATCGGGAAGTTTGTCAAAAATAAAATTCCGAACAAAAAGTTCCTCGGGGGAGAAAGCCGAAAGACTATATGTTCCGGGCAGGTCAACAATGCTTATCGTGTATTCATTATAGAGTAGGGTGGTTTGTTTGGCATCTACGGTTACACCACTATAATTCCCGACTTTTTCACGAGATCCGCTTAAGGCGTTGAAAAGCGTAGTTTTTCCACAGTTGGGATTCCCCACCAAAGCAACAATAATTTCCTTACCTCGCTCGCCAGTGTGTCTCTTCAGATTCTGCGTGTCAATGATAGAATATTCCGACTGATTGTTATATTGAAAGCTTCTTTCGGTTGTTGTAATTACCTCAATAAGTTCAGCTTCAGTATGCCGAAGCGAAACGTTATAATCCATGATTTTATACTCAATCGGATCTTGAAGTGGAGCATGCCTAACCACAAAAACTTCTTTCCCTCTGACGAAGCCCATTTCGGTAATCCGGTGCCGAAATTCTCCGTGTCCTAATATTTTTACAATTATTCCCGATTCGCCGGTTTTAAGTTCCGAAAGTTTCATAGGATGGCTAAAATCATTATTTGAATTGGGCAGGATAAAAAAGTCGATTATTTCCTTTCTAAGGTTTGTTCTTGACAAAATTTAGAACGATTTTTTAAGCTTTATTTTTAGCAAAGATAGGCATTTAATTAGAATAAATAAAAATAACTTATCGTTTCACCATCTGTTGATGTGTGTTTTTGGAAGATTTTAAAACATAAGATCCTTAATTGCAGCTAGTTTTATTAAAAAAATGAACTTAGACGGTTAGAAAAATAACACTTGACGCAGCCGTTTGCTTTCACAAAATAAAGAAGCAGGGTAAAAAATGAGATATGGCAGCAATATTTTATTTTACTGGTTGTTCCTAAATTTAAACTTTGGTGAGTTTTTAGGCTTGCTCTCACAATCCACTAAAGAATCTATTTGGCTCTTTAAGTTGAGCACACAAAAAGGAGAATTAGGAAATTGGGAGTGAGTTGTGTAAGTAATTAAAAGTGCGGCATTTATATAAAAAAGCCCGCTGTGCACCGGCATGCGACAGCGGGCAGGATAGTCGAACCCTTGAAAGCTTTACATTTGGATTTCGAATCCAGAGTCAAGATGATCGGAAACTGAATTTACAAACTGTGGTGCTTTTGTGTGACCATTGCCGGATGGTTTAAATGCTGGCTCTGATTGATTTGAATTTTTAGTTAAATGAGCAACTTGGGTTTGTGAATGTTTTTTGCGGGTATATACTTGTTGTGAGCCAATTTTTTCTTGTTTTATAATGGCTTGATCGAGTTGGAAGAATTCCATCAGTTCTTTGAGCTGCTGAGCCTGAGCCGCAAGTTCTTCGGATGCGGTTGCCATCTCTTCACTGCTAGCTGCGTTTTGTTGTGTCACACTATTCAATTGTTGAATGGCATTGTTAATTTGCGAAGCTCCGCTGTTTTGTTCGTTGGTGGCAGCCGAAATTTCCTGAACTAGTTGCGCTGTGCGTTGGATTTCTGGTACTAGGTTCTCGAGTAATCTTCCTGCATTCTCTGCAATTTCAATCCCTTTCCGTGATATTTCATTGATTTCTTGAGCAGCCACACGACTGCGTTCAGCTAGTTTGCGCACTTCGTCGGCCACAACGGCAAAACCTCGTCCGTGTTCGCCTGCTCGTGCAGCCTCGATTGCTGCGTTGAGGGCAAG